>ERZ773192.1249-NODE-1249-length-26784-cov-12.980471_pt1 | contig 26784 bp, 23 predicted proteins | sample MGYA00581010_ERZ773192 | MGnify/ENA primary metagenome ERZ773192 (study PRJEB29015, sample SAMEA2737741) | human gut metagenome | biome: human gut; feature: human-associated habitat; material: faeces | place: China | collected 2012 ...
GCTCGTCGGGCTCATAACCCGGAGGTCGCAGGTTCAAATCCTGTCTCCGCAACCAAATCAAGTGGATGTAACGATTTTCGTTACATCCACTTATTTTTTGCTAAATGCTAAATATTGAAAAATCAGGTGCTTTATTGTACAATAGAATTATATATTTCGAAAGGAGTATTTGTACAATGCCCAAAACACTTACGGAAGCTCAAGTTCTTGAGAAACTTAATATTCCTGATTTTCGCCATTTGTCTAAAGATAATGTCATGTCATTTGCCTCTATGATTCAGAATATGGATCCCGAGGTTGCAAAAAAGGCGCAAATCAATGCTACGTTCTTTATAACAGAGTTCAGACCGCTCTTGAAAAATGTCTGGACAATAAAACCTTGTCGTTTGAAGAAAGAAAGTATTACATCGAGCAAATGAAAGAAGTCGCCCAACTAGCAGCGGATAAAGACTCCGAGGGCAAAAAATTCAAGTGGAATAATATTGCTGCATTTGCCATGGTTGCCGTTGCCGCCACTGCTGCGATGGCTGCAATATTAGGCGGGAACACCAATTTTGAATTACCTTTCAAAAAAGACTAATCAAAGAACTCCCTTTCCCGGAGCAGGTTTCCGCCTGCTCCGTTTTTTATCCGCAAAGCCCGCATCCTGCCGCGTTCCGCGCGGGAGTGAACCGCAAGTTCCATGACAATCCGGCGGCTGCGCGGTACAATCGGGTCAGAAAACAACCGGAAAGACAGAGGTGACGACCCGATGAATCTGAAAGAAGCATTCCGCTATCAGAACAAGCTCCAGTCCTTTCTGGACGAAGCGCAGAGCATCCTCGACCGTGACGCCAACATCACGAAGGTCGAAAACACCTATCTGCGCCGCAAGGTCATGGCCGAGGCGGAGGACGAGACCGTTGTTCCCGTGCCGGAAACGGAGTATTACGAGCAGATCACGGACATTGCCCGTTTCCTTCTGCACGTGCTCGATGAGAAGGAGACGCTCAGCGCCGCCATCCGCACGGCGAAGGATGCGCTGGACATCGACATGGACAGCGAGGTCAGCCTCAACGCCGCGCGTCAGAGCGTTGCGCGCACCTTCCGGCGCATGAACGACCTGCGCTGCAGCGAGCAGACGATCCCCAACGGCGGCAGCGGCTACCGCTTCAACGCCGACGGCAATCAGACCACCTACCGCTGCGACGTGCGGCGCGTGACCACGATCAACTACGACCGGAAGGTCATCCGCGCCGCCCTCACGAAGCTCGACCGGCGCGCGGATGAGACCTCGGCCCGGATCGACCTGTGTCTGGTCACGTCCGACGTGGCATACACGCCGCCCTTTGACGTGAACGCCAGCTTTGCCGAGGCGTTCGCGGTCTACACCGGAAAAGACGAGGCATAACACCCCGGCGCAGACCGGCTGTTTTGGGTGCGGCAAGCCAAGAGCAAGCGGATGCCGGTTCAGGTGCAGATGAACGATAACGCTGCACAATTGCAAACGGAAACGACCCGAGCGGCTCGCTCAGCGAGCCTTTCTATTGAATTGGAAAGACAGCGCCCGGCTTCTCGTCCGGCGCCAGACGCACAGGCGTCAGACCCGTTTTTCGCGCAGCCACCCATGCCCGCTTCCGAACTGACATCTCCCTCGTGCGGCAGGCAAGCCGACCTCGACTTTAACGAGAAAAGAAAAATTATGTGTGATCTCCTTTCCCGCGCGCAGCGACCGGTCGTGACCTGTCACGCCGCCGGCCGTGCGCCCGGGGCAAATGGCGGAAGCTGCATCGGACGCTTGCCGCATCCGGAACAGCCGGTCAGAAAACAGTGTGAGCAGCAGGTCTCGGCCTGCTGCTCACACACGATATCGGGATTTTCGGCGACGGGGATGAGGATCTGCTCCAGCGGCACCTCAAACAGCGCGCCGAGCGCGTACAGATTGTCGACCGTCGGCAGGGTCTCGCCCTTCTGCCATTTGTAGATCGCCCGCGGCTCGGCAAAGCCGAAGTAGCTTTGCAGGTCGCGCACCGTCAGGCCGCGCGCCATGCGCAGGCGGCGGATGTTGTCCCCCGTGGCGGCAAGGTCGATCACGGGGTATGCTTTCAAGCCCATTCGGGTCGCCTCCTTAAAGAGTAATATTGTAAAATACCAGAAACGGCGCAAAAAAGCAAGCCCTGATTTTGAAACGGAAGAAAAAATGAGTCAACCGTTGTATTGGTCGATTGAAAAATTTTCCCTGCGATATGTCTACTTCCTGTTTTTTGATACCGTCCCCTACCTTGCCGATCAGCTGTTTATCCGGTGGCAGGTCAGGGTCTGGTTCGACCGGGAGTACGTGAAAAAGGACAGCCCGTACATTGCGGTCCTGTGCCATGTCCGGAAAAAAGACATGTCGCAGTTTCTGGACGCCTTGGAGGATCTGAAAAAGAGCATGCTGCTCTGCGGGCATCCTGATTACGTGACAGAGATCCGATCCCTTATGGAGACCATATGCAGCAGCTGAAAGGAGCTGAGACAGCATGAATTCCACGCCGATGGCAAAGCGCACCCCCGCACTTGTTGTGCCGATTTTTTCTGACAGATCGGAAACCGCCTAAAAAAACATAAAAACAGCCGTTTTCGAGTGAAAACGGCTGTTTTTGCTGCGTTTATGGTCAATCAGGCATATTTGCAAAACCGCGCGTGTGTGCAGATGGTTCGGGGCGGTTCGAATTTTCGCATTTTGAGGTTCCGTGTCCGACATTTTTCTACAAGAACGATTGACTTCGTTGGATGATTTCGGTATCATCGACTTAAAAGTGTCTCCTGCGCGAGTGCGGCCTGTCCCGCTTTGTATGCGCGGAAGGCCTATAGAGAGGAGCGAATGAACGATTATGCCCATTTCTTCTGTTATTAAATTTGAAGGCAGTCCGGATGACCTTGTATGGAAATCACCGATCGAGGACTTTAACACCACCTCGCACTTGATCGTAGATGAGACACACGTGGCGCTGTTGGTGGTCAACGGGGCTGCGGCGGACCTGTTCGGTTCGGGCGAAAGAACGCTTTCTCTGCCGAACATCCCGATCCTGCGCAGCATCGTCAATATTCCTACCGGCGGCGAGACGCCGTTCCCGTGCAAAGTGTTCTACGTCAACATGGTGCACCAGATGGACATCCTCTGGGGCACGCAGGGACCCATTACGCTCGAGGATCCGCTGTATGATATTTTCCTGCACGTGATGCTCCGCGGCAGCCTGTCGCTGAGCGTGGAGGATGCCAGAAAGTTCTTGGTGAAGCTGGTCGGCTTCCGTGACCGCTACGATGCGCAGAGCCTCGTGGCAAAGTTCCGCGGCATCATCTCCTCCCGTGTTAAGGATTGTATTTCGCGGATCATGATCAACGGCAAGCTCAGCTACTTCATCATGAATGCAAACCTCCTTGAGGTGAGCAATGTCGTGAAGGAGCGGCTGGATGAGATCTTTGCCGATTACGGCATACGCATCGAATTTTTCAACATCGAGTCGATCGAAGTGCCCGAACAGGACTATGCAGCGGTGTCGGAGGCGAAAAACCGCCGCACGGGTCGAATCATCGAGGGCTATACCTGGCAGGAGGAGCGTCAGATGCTCATTGCCGAAAAGTTCGCTGCAAACGAGGGCTCCATGGGTGCTGTCGGCGGCATGATGGGCGGAGCGATGGGCGGCATCATGATGGGCGGAACCATCAGCGAGATCGCCAGAAGCGCGCTGAGCCCGGAGCGTGTGCCGACGGAGGCGCCGCCGAAAGACGTCAGCGGCGTCACGCCGCCGCTGGGCGCAAACGCCGGCGGCAGCGGCAACACCGGCTCGATCCGTGACATTCTCAACGGTCAGAACCGTGCCGCACCGGCCGATGCGCCGAGTGCCGGCGGTGTTGCCCCGTTTGAGGTGGCGCCGGCTGATGCCCCGGCCGATGCCCCGAGCGCGAGCGGCGGAAGATTCTGCCCGGAATGCGGCAACGCAGTCGCGCCCAACGCCAAGTTCTGCCCGGAATGCGGAACGAGACTCGGCAGAGTGTGCCCGGGCTGCGGCACGCCGATCGAGGGCTCGCCCAAATTCTGCGCTCAGTGCGGAACGAAGCTTTAATCGAAGGAAAGGATGTACCGATCGTGAATAACAAGAAAGCAAGCGGCCTGTCGCTGGCCATCGTCGGAATCATTTTTGCGCTCTACAATCTGTTTGTCTGGATCCTGATCAAGCCACATACCCCCGCCTTTTGGATCAGCTATGCGTTCATGCTGGTGGCGTTTGCCGCGCTGATCGTGTCGATGTATCTGGCGGCGAAAACATTGGATGTGGAGACGGTTTTCTTCGGCATCCCGCTGATGCAGTTTGCACTGTTTTATCTCATTGCCGAGCTGTTTGCCAGTGTGGTGTTCATGCTGTTCCAGAACCATCTGAGCTATAAGATCCCGCTGCTGGTGCAGGTGCTGCTGTTGGCGATCTTCGCCGTCTTTGCGATCATTTCTGTCGCCGGACGCGATGCGACCAAGGCCGTTAAGGACGACTACAAGCAAAAGACGAGCGATATCAAGAGCCTCGGCGTGGATGTGGAAATGCTCGCAAACGAGGCGGCTGACCCTGCGCTCAAGCGCAGCCTCAAGCGTCTTGCGGAGAATATCCGCTTCTCCGATCCGATGACCAACGAAGCGGTCGCGGATCTGGAGCAGCAGATCCGGCAGCAGGTCAATGCGCTTCGCATCTCCTGCGAGGACGGTGACACGGCCGCGGCTGCCGAGCTTTGCGCCAAGCTGGATCGCGCCATTGTGGAGCGCAACAAGAAGCTGCTGGTGCTGAAATAATCATTTTCGTTCGATAGGAGATCGAGGTCATGGCAGTATCCTATTCCTCCAAAAAGTGTGAGTCCTGCGGCGGCAGTCTGGAGTACATCCGCGCGGAAAAACTGTGGCGCTGCCGCTACTGCGGGACAGAGGTCGTCCGGGAAGAAACCTACGACGGACTCTTTACGATCAAGAACGTGGTTCGGCAGACGATCGTTGATGCGGCATACCGCCGGCTCGACGGCGCACGGGACAATATTACCGAGTGCCAGAAGATCGATGTGAATTATGTCGGCACGATCATCGCCCGCCTTTGCTACCGGCTGGTCTGCCTGATCACGCCGGGCGGCTGCCGCGAGGAAGAGGTCGGCGGTATGTACCAGCGCCTGAAGGATGACTACGGTGCGCTGTGCGCCCGCGATGCGGGTATCGGCGAGGACGAAGAGTCGCTCTATGCGTTCATTGGCGATGCGGATGGCGCGGCGGATGCGTTTGCGCTGCTGGTGCTCGTGTTCGACACGCTTGGTGACAGCCGGCGTGCGCAGTGGTGCTATCAGCTGCTGGAACTGCCCAAGGTGTATTCCAAAGCGTGCAACAAAGATCTGCTCACTTACTGCATGAAGCAGGGCGAGATGGATGCCGCGCGCACGATCGCCGCGAACTGCGGCAACATTGACGCCCACACAGCGATGCATACGGTTTTGACCAAGTGCCCGGATGGGGAGGCGAAGCGCGAGCTCATTGCGCTGCTGCAGCAGCAAGGGGCGTACACCGCACAGGATAAGGACGCAGTGCGCAGCTTTCTTCAGGGCAGCGACAGCTGCGCCACGAAGATCGCGCTGCTGCGCAGCGGAAGCGATGCGCACTTCCTGCCGGATATGGATGTGCTGATCGCCGCTGTGCTCGAGCCCGCCACGCCGGAGGAAACGGAGCATGCGCTGGACTGCATCTGCGCAGAGCAGCTCTACGATGCGGATCTCTATACGCTTTTGGCCTACGGCATTTCCTGCGGCGCGGAAAAAGCGCTGCCCGTTGTGCGGCACATCAAGGCGTCGGGGCACTTTGTGTCGCTCAATGGCGGCATGATCCAGAAGGTGTTTTTGGATATGCGTAAGACGGCGGCGGAGCGTGCGGCGCTCTGGAAGGAGCTGTCGTCGTGCCGCATGGACAAGAAGGCGCTGGAAATTGCCGCGGCGGAGTATCTCTGCCGGGCGGCGGATGCCCCCTCTGATCGGCGTGAGCTGATGACGCTGCTGCTTGCGCAGGTGGAAGCGCTTCCGCCCTCGGTGGTCGAGCGCTATGTGCTGGAGTGCCGCTATGACGGGGAGCAAAAGCCGGAGATGATCCGCTGCCTCTTTTCACTGCCGCGGATGCACGCGCCGCAGTTTGGCGGCGTACTGGGTCGGTATCTTGCCGTCTGGCCGGACGAGCCGGCGCTCGCCCGACGGGTCATGGATGCACTTTTGAATGCAGGCCTGACCCTCTCCCCCAACGAGATCTCCAGCTTTGTTTGCAGCAGGCGCATCTCTGCCGCGGAGACGGTGGAGGTGCTGCGCCGGCTGGAGCAAAACGGCAGCCGGCCGCGTGCGGATGTGCTCAGCACGTATCTGGAGCGCTGCGCTGCCGACTTTTCGCATGAGCTGTTCGTGTATCTGTTCGACCAAGGGGTCACGATCAGCGATCTGGCGCTGCAAAACTATCTCCTGGTCTGCCGTGACGAAGCTGCCGCAAAGGTGCGCAATGCCGCCGCACTCGCGCAGAAGCAGGCGGCGCCGCTGGGCGCCTCGTCGTGTCAAATCGGGCACAACGGACACAGCTTGTGCTGCAATCTGGCGCAGGCCTATCTGCTGCAGGCACCGGACGCGTATGAGCTCGGCTGCGAAATGCTGACGGAAATGACACGTGCCGTCAAGCTGACGGGCGAGATGACCGTCGACGGAAGCGTTGTGCGTTTCAAGAAGTATATTAAGGAGTCCAGGGCGCAGCTCTCGGCGACGACCGTGCAGCTGTGTGAACACTTCAATCTGTTTTCCCTGTTTTAACGGCTGCGTGACACGGCGCCGAGGCGTGTGATCGCCGCAGTGTACCGCTTGCTGCTTTTTGGCTGAGAACATGGCTTTGGGAGGAAACTGCAATGGTTCGACTTGCGAAACTCAAATCCGGCGGCGTCGCCGGGCTTGTGGTCTGTGAGGTCACGGCCGTACCGTATTACGAATTGCTCCATAAGGATCTGGATCGTGCGTGCCACATCAATCAGGTGCTGTTCAGCCAGATCGTTACCGGGTTTTACCGCCGCGCGGCGCTGAATACCGCGTCGCTCGAGATCCTGTGGCAGAGCGTGCCGGTGGAAAACCAGACCTATGCCGCGCAGGTGCGCCAGTATATCCTCCTGCGCCGGATCGGCAGCGATGCGATGTCGCTCACCATGGCGCTCGAGCAGCAGGCGCAGGAGCTTGCAAACGAGCTGCGCGAAAAAAACTTCGAGATCGCATTCTTCTCGGACGAGGAGAGCTATGCCGGCTTTGCGGCGCAGCTTGCCGGCTGCCGCACGGACACCGTGCTTGGCATCGGCAAGAAGGAGCGCTACATCCAGAATGTGCTCATGCCCAACAGCTTGCTCTATTATAATGACGTGCTCGAGCCTTCCGTCGACCTCAACATCGCCGAACTGACCAATGCGCTCACGCGCTGTCCCAACAGCGCCATCTCTCTGCAGCTGATCCCCACCGCGTACGTGGATGAGGAGCTGGTCGGCATCGAGCAGGGGCGAACGTATATGAGCTATTACATCAGCAATATGCGCTTTCGCCAAGGCATTCAGGCCGATGCGAACACGCAGGCTGTCGCGGACAGCTATGAGTATCTGCTCGCATCGGAAAAAGAGCCGCTGTTCTATTTCCATTTCTTGGTGTATTCCGATGCCGGCAACGCAATGAGTCTCGCCAACAAGGTCATCGCCGTGACGGAGGAGGAGGGGCGTGTCAACGGCAGCGCACTGGAGATCGAGGATCTGTCCGCCTGCGGTCTGTCGCCGGCGGCGCAGCCGGAGATGCAGCCGTGGCTTCATAGTAACCTGCTGGTGTTCCAGCAGCGGAACGCGGCGTTCTGGGGGCGCGAGAGCGCACCGCGGCATTTTCTCCGTCTGCGCTATTTGGCCACGGCCAGAGAGCTCGCCGGTATCTTCAAACTCCCGGTGGATGACGGGCACACGATCGGGCTGGACAGCCGCAAGATCTCCGCGAACCGCGAAAAACTTAACCAGAGCATCATCAGCGAGAGCAATTTCAAGGTTGGGCGCATCATGAACGCCAGCCGCAGCGCCGCCGGACAAGAGGCGCACGCGGGCGTTCCGCTCAATGACTTTACGAAGCATGGTCTGATCGTCGGAATGCCGGGCTCCGGCAAGACGAATTTTTCTCTCGGCCTGCTGCTGCGATTCTGGAAGGATTTTCAGATCCCGTTTCTTGCGGTCGAACCGACCAAGAGCGAGTACCGCTCGCTGCTGGATGCCATTCCGGATCTGCAGGTGTTTACGCCCGGCAAAAATGACGTCTCGCCGTACATTGTCAATCCGTTCCTTCCGCCCCGCGGCGTCACGGTGGAGAGCTTTATCCCCAGCCTGCTGAGCGCGTTCAAGGCGGCGTTTTCCATGCCGAACCCGCTGCCGGATCTGTTCTTGTCCGCCATCAACGAGTGCTACAACGCCTACGGCTGGCAGCTGTCCAGCACGGTGGACGACTGCAATGCGCAGCCCTTCGGCTTGTATGAGTTCATCCGGATTTTCCGCCGCAAGATCCAGAACATGGACTATAAGGGCGAAGTCAAGTCGAACATGGAGAGCGCCGGCGTCGTGCGGCTGGTGAGCCTGATCGAGCAAAACCCAAATATTTACGATACCATCCACTCCATCCCGTTGGAGGATCTGCTGCGGAAGCCGACCGTTATCGAGCTCAACGCCATCAACAACAAAGAGCTCAAGGCGCTGATCATGGCGCTGCTGCTGATCCAGATCTGTGTGTTTACGAAAAACAACGTCGACGGTGACGGCAAGCTCAAAAACATTCTTCTCATTGACGAGGCGCACGTCCTGCTTGCGGGCAGAAGCACACCGGAGGAGGGCTCTGCCGACAGTCAGGGCAGCACGGTCGAGGCGCTCGAGGACATGATCGCCGAGGTCCGCTCCTTTGGCACGGGTATCATCATCGCGGATCAGGCGCCGACTGCGGTCGGGCGCAACATTGTGGCGAACACCAACGTAAAGGTGATCTTCAAGCTGGTGGAAAAGGAAAACAAGGACGCCATCGCCACCGCGACCAATATGGAGGACGCGGAGTATGAGCGGCTCGGCCGGCTCGGTGTTGGCGAGGCTATGCTGCATTACGGCCGGGTCTATGCGCCGCTGCACATAAAGACCTACGACATCGGCGAGCTGACCACCATCCGCGCCGTGATTCACGATGAGGAGGTTCGTGCGCATACCCACTATTGGGACACCCATGGCGAGCTGCTTATCCCGCATCGGGAGTGCGCCTGCAACGACGCGTGCGCCCACAGCTGCGACATGGTGCTGCGCTCGAACGCCGACTTTCTTGCCGCCCGGCTGATCAGCAAGTATCTGTACACACTGCCGAACAAAAAGGCGTTTGTGCAGTTTTTGGTCATGCTGGATCCGAAGATCCGCGCAGAGGCCGCGCATCTGCCCAATGTGCAGCTCTCGCAGCGGCTGGTCAATTGCGTTAAGATCAAATTCCTGCGTAAGGCGATGCTGGCCAAGAACTTTGGCATCCAGCAAGATGAGTATGAGATGATCCTCAAACACCCACGTTTCCTCCGCCACGAGGAGCAGCCGTCGAATAAAGGAGGCGCTTGATCTATGGACGAGAACTACGATTCCGATCTGGATACGTCCTTTGACGAACCGGATGATGTGAGCTGCGATTTTTTTGATTCCGGCGACGGAGGGCTGGACAGTGTCTCCGCGTGGATGGACGATGCACCCGTGATCGAGGACATTCCGTCGGAAACAGATGATTTTTCTGCCGAGACCGGCACCTTGGAGACCGAGGATATCTCTGCAATGATGGATGACGCGCCGTTTGAGGACATCGAGACGTTGGAGACGGATGACGCGCCGCTCGAAGACATCGAGACGTTGGAGACGGATGACGCGCCGCTCGAGGATATCGAGACGCTGGAAACGGATGACGCGCCGCTCGAGGATATCGGGACGCCGGAGACGGATGACGCGCCGCTTGAGGACATTGAGACGCCGGAGACGGATGACGCGCCGCTCGAAGACATCGAGGCGCCGGAGACAGATGACGCGCCGCTCGAGGACATCGAGACGCTGGAAACGGATGACGCGCCGCTCGAGGACATCGAGACGCCGGAGACGGATGACACGCCGCTCGAGGATATCGAGACGTTGGAGACAGACGATGTGCCGCTCGATGATATCGAGACGTTGGAGACGGATGACACGCCGCTCAAGGATATCGAGACGCTGGTATCGGATGACACCAGCGGTCCGGATGTGCTGCTGGCCGACCTGACGGAGGGAGGCGCACTGGATACGGAGGACGCGGACCTGCTCCCCGGGCAAGAGGAATTCCTCAACGAGATCGTGGAACAGGAGCAGGATACGCAGACGCTGCCCGAGGAGCTGAACGAAACGCCGGAGACAGAGTCCGACCTGCCGGATGAAGCGCAGTCGCCGCAGCCGGATGTTCCGGAAACCGCACCGGTCGAGCCTGTGTTTGCAGAGCCGATAGAACCCCTGGCAGACGAGCAGCTTCCGCCGGAGGGGCTGGATGCCATCGTGGAAAATGAGGACGTCGTGCAGCCGCAGGATGTCGATGACGGCGAAACCGCCGCAGTTTGTGAGCTCGGCGGCAATGGACCGAACCCGCCCGGTAACGGCGGCGCCGGCGGCAACGGACCGAATCCGCCGGATAACGGCGGCGGCTTCAACGACAGCCGAACCCCGCTGGAGCGTATGGGCGAATACTTGGCTGCGCACAACTACAGCCGGTCGGACTTCAGCGAATATTGTCAGGATCCGGAGTGGCAGCGGATCAACAATGAGCTGCTGCTGGAGCAGGATATCCCGCCAAGCGCCGAGACGCAGCTGGAGCTGTACATGGCAGAGCACAACTACGGATCAATGGATTATCCGCAGTACAGCCAGGATCCGGAGTGGCAGCGCCTGCACGCTGCGTATCTGGAGAATCCGGATGTGCCCATCGCGGTGACACCGTATGACGCGCGCATCGACGCGGTGGCGGAAACGACGCAGCTACCGTCGACACCGGTGCAGGAGTATGCGGATGTGCCCGCTCCGGAGGAAATGCCGGAGGTGGAAGAGCCGCTCGATCCGCAGGACGTGATAACCGGCTTCTATTCTCAGGGCAACAACGAATTTGGCTTCACCGGCACCTGTGGTCCGACCACGATCGCCAACGGTGCAAATCGCGTGTTGGGCGAGATGCGCTTCACGGAAAATGACGTGCTGACCGAGGCTGTTCAAAGCGGCCTTTGTGACATCGTTCCGGGCAGCCCCGCAGACAGCGGCGGCACATCGACCGGAGAATTCGTACAGCTCTATGAGCGCATCAACGACCTCAGCGGCAACCGGCTCAATATTGAGACGTTTGATTACGATCAGGTGTTGTCCATGGATGAGGTCGCGCAGAGGCTGGACGCGGGCAGCACTGTCCACGTCGCGGTGGATGCCGATACGCTCTGGGGCGAGAGCACTGCCGGCATGATGGGTACGCCCGATATCAGCAAGGCTACAGACCATTGGATCACCGTAACGGATGCGGTGCGTGATGAGCATGGCGCAGTTACCGGCTTTCGGGTGATCGATTCCGGCGGCGGCGTGGACTATGTGGACGCCGCTACCTATCAGACGATGTGTTACGGCAGCGACCACTTGCATTTGGACGATCCCACCTGCGTGGTCGTCAGCCGCAAGGATCTGCCGACGCCGGCGTCGAAGCCCGGCGCAGACATTCCGAATGAGATGCATAGTGACGCGGCGGATGTGCTGCCGGACGCGGGTGTCCCGCCGGATCTGACAGCGGAGACGGATGTCCCGCCGCAGGTCGCGGCGGAAATGGCGCAGCTGCAGGCGCACAGCCCGATCTTTGAGGGGCTGCGCGCAGAGCGTGTCGTGCCCGAGACGCAGGCGCTTGCGCGTATGAGCGATTCGGAGCGCGCAGTCTACTACCACGCAATGGAGCTCGAGCCTGAGATCACGCGCAACGTCGTCGCCGTCGGTGCTGCCAACGGCGGAGAGACGGTGGGGCTCGATGCTCGCGTCAAGCTGCCGGAGTCGCTGGAGGCAAAGCTCCACTCGGTGGATGATCCGGTGGACATCGACCGTGTGAGCGACATCCTGCGCTATACCCATGTCTTTTCCCCGGAGCAGCTTGCGGACGGCACGAACGCCAGCTTGTCCGCGTATGAGCAGCAGGGCTACACGATCCGCGCGGTGAAAAATACATGGACGGATCCAAACCTTCCCTACAAGGGGATCAATGTGCGGATGCTCTCGCCGAACGGTCAACCGCTTGAGGTGCAGTTTCACACGCAAGAGAGCTTTGCGCTGAAATCCGGCGAGATGCACGATCTTTATAAGCAGTATGGCAAGCTGCCCAAGGACAGCATGGAGGCCATCGAACTTCAAAACCGTATGTTCGCGCTCAGCCGTTCGCTGCAAATGCCGGCGCGCATTTCGGAGGTGCGTAAATCATGACATTTTATCAACTCACCGATCCTATTCGCCGCGGCGACGTGATTCGTGCCGAGGGCAGAAAGCACTATACTTATTCCTTTGGGGCGTGCCGCTGGGTGCGCACTGCGGCGCTGATGGCCTATTTGGATGAGGAAAGCCCGCTCTATGGGCAGTATGAGCAGATCGACGAGCAGACGGCGCTGGAGCTGGTGCTCGCCAAAAACCATGCCCTGCTGCAGCAGCAAACGGCGGCGGAGGCGCGGATGCAGCATCTGTGCGGCGAGCGCTGCGACGAACTGGGCATTCGCTGGGCGGACCGTCTGCGGCAGGAGGCCGAGGCACTGCCCGATCTGGAGCAGAAGATCACGGCGCTGCTGCAAAAGGAGCTTGCGTTCGACGGCACAGTGCAAGCGCTGCATGAGGCGGGGTTTCACCCGCGGATCGTGCGCGCGGTGCGCCTGCTCACGCAAACGCCCGGCACGGATTTTTATGCCTACATCCGCGGTCTGCGCCGGGATGAGATCGCCCGCGCGGTCAAGACGGAGGATCTCAACTGGCTGGTGGATCGCAAGCGCCTGACGCAGGGCGCCCCTCTGCCCGAGCAGACGCGCACGCAGGCCCTGGCTGCACTGCGTTATCTGGCCATGGAGGGCGAGCTACCGGAGCGCGCACCGACGGACGGTGCATTTGTCCCCGCACTGGATGCGCGCAAGCTCGCGTCGCGCGCCGCGATGCAGGGGCGAAAAACGCCGCACGGTCTCTCCAACCCCGTCCTGCGCGCAACGGCGGGCGGCGTTTTCCTGGCGTATTTCGTGCACCTGTATCAAAAGGCGGACCTTGACAGCGGGATGCTCCCGCGCCCGCAGTTTTGGCTGCTTGCAGACCTGAAAACGGGCGAGGTCCTGCGGCGCATCGCCTGCAGCGAGGAGGACTTTTCCACGCTCGCGGCGGATGCGCGCCTGTCCACGGCCGGGAAAGACGGTCCAGCACAAACGACGGAGGATTTTCAAGCGCTTTATGCGCGGCTGGATGGTGTGCGCCGGACGTACCTGCAGACCGGGGCGGTCGACGAGCAGGCCTATGAGGCGTACTTCACGCAGATGCTGCAGGCGGTCCCGCCCGCTTGGCGGCGCTGCTATGCTGAGCTGAGCAGACTTTGACGGCGGCAAATTTTTGCACCGCATGATTCTACAAAGAAAGGAAGTGACGGCATGGCAGACAATGAAGAATATCAGCGAGAACAACAGCTGCTGCGCGAGATCGCCCGCCTTGAGGCGGAAAACGTGATGTTGCAGGCGGAGCTGGATACCGCCGTGCAGAACATCGCGGTCGTGGCGGATAACGTTGACACGATGTCACGCGACGTGCTGGATGATGTGCTCGCGCTGCGGACGCACACGGCAAGCGTGGATGAGAGCGTCGACGTTGTCAAGCGCGCGATCGAGGATCTTTCGCACCGATATTTTCTCTTTAAGAATCTGTCCACCGCCTCAAAAAACCTCACACAGTGCACGGAAGAGTATTACACGCGCTTTGCGTATTTCCACAAGCTGCGGCGTATCACGCTGGGTTACGTGATCGGGCTGGATAACTCGATCATCTCCAACGAGACACTGCGAAAAGAGGTCGAAAAGATCTACCTGCAAAATACGGATTATTGGCTGGCATATGCCATCGCAGCCGTGATGCTCTGGGCAAACGATGAAAAGGAAGCCGCCCTGCGCGCGGTGAGAAAGAGCATCGCTATGGACGTGTGCAAGACGGATATCTTCTTCCTGCTGATCAACCTGCGCTTCGAGCGGCTGGATGCGGCGAAGGACTGGTATCTGGACTATCTGGACAAGGTGGACATCACTGCGCTGACGTCCGAGTATCAGTATCTGCTGGAGGCATATCTGGCGGGGCTCTTCGGCGCGGACCCGGAGTTTGAGCAGTATGTGTCCGGAAACTTCCGCAGCTCTATCGAGAAGATCAACGCCGTGAGCGTGGGCTTTTCCGCGAAATTTACCGCCCGCGCCAGAGAGTATGCGCAGACCTACCTCCACCGGACGGAGCACGAGCTGCCCACGCTCGCAGAGACGTGCAGCGATTATGAGCTGCTGATCTGGCTGCTGGGGCGTGCGGAGTGCAACGCGATCTTTGCGCAGCACTATGCCGAGCTTGCGCAGCGCACCGAGCCGTATGCGCAAACGCAGGCGCAGCGCGTGGAGGATGTGCTCTATAACCTCATCAATGCCTATGACGACGCGGAGTGGAAGGTCATCAAGCGGCAGAAATATAACGAGGCGGTCATCGCGGCAAAGGGCAACTTGGGCGAGGCGCGTGCACAGTATGAGCTGCAGTACGCAAACCTCGATCGCAAGCGCGGACTGGATGAGATGATGGTCGACTGGGCGTTTTCGGACGATCCCACCATCACGAATCTGGTCATCAAGCGCTTTGCCATCTCCCTGATGCGCGAGCCGATCGCGCGCGGGTTCGCGCAGTTCGCGCAGACGTATCGTGACAAGGAGCCAGGCACTGTCCACATCACCGTGGACGGATATGCGCTCGAATGCGGCGAAAACGATTTTCATAAGCACGAGGACGCGCTTGCGGGTCACTATGCCAAGGACAAGCTCAAGCACGCATTTCAGGACACCTATGTTCAGATCTTCGGTCTGGTCGTTTTGGCGAGTCTGGTGCTCCTGAGCATCACCGCGTTCCGGTTCAGCCCGGTGACGCTGACCATCGGCGTGCTCGGCGCGATCGTTGGCGGGTTCGTCCTCTGGCGCCGCCTTGTTGAGGTCGGTAAGATATTGGAGGAGCGAAAACGGTTGGGCCTGCGCAAGCTGCAGCAGGCGTTGGAAGAGCTGGCGATCTGGAGAGATCTGTTCCACGAGGCGGATGCACATGCCGCCGAGGTCGCAGAGGCTTTTTCCTTATTTGAATGACAGGGGGATCCGTTATGTCCGGAGCAAATCATGCACTTCGCCGATTGAACGATTCGGTCAATTCGTTCCATGAGCGGGTCAGCTCGCCCATCAGCAGTGTCTACCAATCCAGCGTCAACGTCAACAACGCTGCCACCCAGATCTATGAGGGTATCGAGAAGTTTCGCGCCGACATGATGGCCGGCGAGGAGACGCAGCTTGCCCACGAGAACATCATCCGCATCGAGCAGATCCTCAAGGAGCAGTTTTCCAACCATGAGGCCATCCGCAAGACCGTGATGGGCGTCGTTCGTGACTTTGACATCAATCTCGTGCGCAACAGCACGATCCAGGAGCTCAGCGAGGAGATGTGGCTCTCCAGCTCGCGCTACTGGCTGTCCTACGCGTTGATCGCCATCACCGCGTGGGTGAACGATTATCCCGAGGTCGCGCGCAATGCCATGTCCGAATCCGGGCGACGCGATGCGATCAAGACCACGCTCTTTTTCTGCCTGATGAACCTGCGCTTTGAGCGCATGGATGCGGCAAAAAAGTGGTTTTGCGAGTACATCCGCATCTTGGATCCCAAGATGCTCCAGCAGGAAACGTCGGTCTTGCTGCAGGCTTTCCTGAACGGCATCTTCGGCCGCGACAAGGAGCTGGAGAGCGAGGTGCTCGACCTCATCAACACGTGGATGCAGGAGCTCAACAGCGATGCCGAGGCCTGCAACGCGCTTGTGGAGTCCTATGTGGTGTATATCCAAAACCTCCGCGCGCCCGCACAGTTTAGCTACGAATCGATCGCGCAGTTTTGCGTCAATCACGAGCAGGTGCGCAGCAGCTTCGAGGACGTCTCTAAGTTTGACGCGCTCGTGGCCATGGTTCGCGCGCTCGACGTGGAGGCCGACGAGCAAAACGACGACAACTACAAGGCACGCGTGGATGCGGTCCTCATAAACCTCATCTCCCGCTACGACGCGGAAGAGCTGAGCCTGAAAAACCAGCAAGCATATTATCAGTTCATTGTGGACAATCAGGGCGACCTTGGCAAGGCGGAGGCGCAGTATGAACAGCTGCAGGATCTGCAGAGCGCCTCGTTTAACATCGGCAAGCAGATGATGCGCTGGGCGCTCTTTGACGACGACGAGACCACCGATTCGCAGGTGCGCAGCTTCGGCTTCCACAATACCAAGGAGTGGTTTATTGAGGCGCTCGACCGCTGGGACATCGCGCTGCAGCAAAACAAGCCCGTGAACTACGAGCTGGCCATCGACACGTGGAGCGGCGTGAGCAACGGCAGCGACCACGCAGAGATGGCGGATAATATGCGCAAGCATTTTGAGACCAACAAGTTCCACAATATGTTCATCAACACGCCCAACATTGCCCTCGCACTGCTGCTGATCCTGTCGGCGGGGCTGGCGTTTGTGTCGCTCTATTCGCTGGCGGTGACGGCCGTGGCGCTGGTCGCGCTGGTGTTTCGGGTGCTTCAGGCGATCAAGGCCTACCCGCTGCGCGTGGAGCAGGCACTGACCAATCTGGATACGACCATGGCGGAGATCGCGGAGTATCGGCAATTCTTTGATGAAAAACGCGGCCAGAAAGATGCACTTATCGGTATGGCAAACTTTATCTGACGGCTTGTCCGTGCAATGATGAAACAGGAGGATATGAACATGGCTGATCAAAACAAGACTACACAGGATGCGGAATTTGAGCAGATGATCGCGCAGCGCATCCGCGAGAGATTTACCGAGCCGGTGCAGGCAGGTGCCACCGCCGGAAACGACCGCCTGCGGGAGATGAACAAAAAGCTCCCCTCCTGGAGCTTGGAGCCGCCCCACAGTTTCTTGAAATGAGTACAAGCATTTCCGAGGCGCCGCGTACATATCACCAGTGGCTGTCTTGCCTTGAGTGCCTGCGGGCAGGCCGGGAAGAGCGTGCGACCCTGCAGCTTTTGGCTGAGGGCACGATGCCGCACATGAACGACCGCGTGACGGATGCCTTTGTCCAGCACGTGGACGAGACGGTCCGCGCCATGATGCAGCGCCGGACGGATCGACTGCTGGATCGGCTGGATCGGCTGCTCGAGGAGCGCGACTGGGACGGTGCGGAGCTGCTGGTGCGCCGGTTTCGAGCCGATGTGCAGGCGTGCTTCTTTTTCGAGGCGCTCCCCTTTTTGCCGCAGCAGGCACTGCACACGCTCAGCGCGGGCTACCGCGCTCAGCTGCGGGATTTCTGGCTGCGACTGGCGGACAGCCTGGCCGATGATGCGCAGCACACTGCGAGCGTTGCGCTGGAGGACCTGGCGTACAGCGTCCGCCGCATGAGCGGCCATCGGAAACGAGAGCAGGTGGAAGTATGAGCAATTATCAGCGAACCTTAGAAGAGGTTCGAACGTATATCATCGCCCGTGTGCCGTTGATCATCATCGACACTGCGGAGCGCGCGCGCGCCGAGCGGCTCTTGCGCGCGATCGCGGGAGAGCTCTCGGTCGACATCTCCTACTATACGGACGCACGGCAGGTGCGCAGCCTCACGCGCAGCGGCGCGCGGGTCGATGTTGACCGGGACCCGCTGCCCTATGTCGCCGAGGAATTTCAGAAGAAGCGGCGGGCGACCTTTGCGCTCGGCGACTGCCGCCGGACAGGGGAGGACAGCTCCTATACGCGGGAGCTGGTCAACATCGCCTATCTGGCGCAGGAATCGAGCTGTACGCTCATCCTCATCACGGCGGACGCCATCTGGCCGCGGCTCGCGCAGTTTGGCATGATGGTCCGGTTGGATCCGCCGAACATGGACGAGCGCCGCGCGCTCATCGCGTCCTTCGTGCAGGATTATCGCGTGCGTTTCCCCGTGGACTGGACGGAGGCGGACATCGATCGCGCGGCCGCGCTGCTCAGCGGCTTTAGCGAAACGCAGATCCGCAACGTGCTCTCTGCGGAGCTGGTCGCGCACCAGGCGCTCTGCCGCAGCCATCTCAAGGATCTGGCCGGGCAGAAAAGCCGCCTTTTCGCGGCGGTCTCCAGCATTCAGCCGGTTCGGCTGCCGCCGGAGCTGACGGTTTCCGGGCTCGACAATCTCAAGGCGTGGCTCGCCGAGAAGCAGCGGGTGTTTTTCGCGCCGAGCGCGCAGCTGCAGCAGGCCGGGCTCACGCCACCGAAGGGCATTTTGCTCGTGGGCGTCTCCGGCTGCGGGAAATCGCTCTCGGCGAAAATGGTCGCAAAAACGTGGGAGCTGCCGCTCTTTCGCTTTGACCTCGGCACGGTCTACGACAAGTACGTAGGCGAGAGCGAGAAAAAAATGCAGGACGCGCTGCGCTTTCTCGACAACGTGTCCCCCTGCGTGGTCTGGATCGATGAGATCGAAAAGGCGCTCGCCGTATCCGATGGCGGGAACGATGTGGGGCGGCGCGTTTTGGGGCAGTTTCTGTTTTGGCTTCAGGAGTCGGAGAGCCGTGTGTTTCTGGTGGCGACGGCCAATGATATCACCGCGCTGCCGCCGGAGCTGTTTCGAAAGGGACGCTTTTCCGAGCTGTTCTTTGTCGATCTGCCGACTGCGGATGAGCGCGTGGAGACGCTGCGACAATACTGCCGGCGTATGCTGCAGTGGACACCGGACGCAGAGACGCTTGCGCGGCTTGCCGCTATGACGCAGGGCTATAGCTATGCCGACATCGCCTACGCGGTGCAAAATCTTGCCGAACGGGTGCTGCTTGAGCCGGACACGCCGGTCGACGGTGACGCCCTCGCGCAGCGATTCCGGCAGATCATACCCTATGCAAAAACGAACGCGGAGATCTTGCGTGATCTCCGTGCTTGGGGTGCACAGCGCGCCGTGTGCGCGTCAAAACGACAGGAGGTGTGTCTGCAATGAGCAGAGTGTCGTCTCTCGAGGCGGAAGCTGCCCGCCTGCGCTCCATCAACCGGGAGCTGGCAGGTGAGCTGCGGGAAATCGAACACAGCGCCAGCAGGAGTCTGGATCAGCTGGAGCAGTGCAACCGTGAGATGCAGTCGTCGCTGCAAAACAGCGCGCAGCAGCTGCTCGACAGTCAGCGCAAGGGGCTTGCGGCCATTGAGCTTCAAGCGGAGATCGATCGGATGTATCTGCGCTTTAAGCAGATGGAGCTGGCGAACAAGAAGATCCGCGAATGCAACAACAAAAAATACTATGACTTTGCAAACTATCGCACCGTGCGAAAGCTCGTGCAGGGCATGATGGATAATTTGGATGTCAACATGGTCAGCGACGGTGTGATCTACAAGACCATCGAGGCACAGCACCTGAAGTCTCCAGACTATTGGCTCACCTGCGTTTTGCTGGCCATCATGGCGTGGAAAAATGACGACCGTGCGCTGGCGGAACGGGCAATCGACATCGCACTGAGGCTGGACAAAAAGCGCAGCGCCATCTTCTTTATGCTCTTCAACCTGCGCATGGATCGCAATGACGCCGCGCTCAAGTGGTTTTATACCTACCAGGAGTGCCCGCTCAAGGGGTCGGATCAGCGCACGTTTTTGCTGCTGTTCACGCTCATGAACAAGACTGTCAACAGCAGCGAGAATCTCAGCGACGCTGCACGCAGCGAGATTCGGGATTTTGTGGATCGGGTGATCCAGTCCAACATGAACGCGGCGGGCTATTCGCGTGAGGAAATGGTGGCGCAGATCGAGCGGCACTATGTGCACCTGAGCACCCAAACCGCGGCTGCGTATCCGCTGCTGGAGCAGCACTGCGAGGCGTTTCCTGCGCTGCGCACCGCGCTGCAGCGTGCCAGAGGCAACGTGGAGATCCTCGAATTTCTCCGTCAGGCCATTCACACCGATGTCGTCGCGCGCAATTCCTTTGTCAAGGACTTTGTTGACCAGTTGGCGGCGGAGCCGAACGAGCAGGAGGAGGCCGTCTATCAGCAAATCCGCTACAACGAGCTGATCATCCGCTATCAGGGCGACGTGGAGCAGGCCAAGGCCGACTGCGAGCGCACGCGGGAGCATGATGAGACGGAGCTGAATCTGATAGCGGAGATCATCGAGTGGACGTTTTTGCACGACGACAGTCAGATCGATTCGCAGGGACGGCTGAGTATGCTGACGCTCACCAAGGCGCTGCATGAGGAGGCCTATGACCAATACCGGGAGGCTTATTGTTCCGTGGAGAAAAACGTTCTGCCGCTGACGATCGGAGATTACCGGACGCAGGCGGATCTTTCCGCCCCCGAGCAGCAGGAGACAAGCAAAATCACGGCATTTTTTGAGGCGAAAAAGGCCGAAGGGCTTTCCGCCATCAAAAATCTCGGGATCATTTTGGGTGCGGTGCTGACCGCCGGCGCAGCGGTGGGCGCCGTGGCAACGGCGATGTGGGGGCTGCTGGCCGTCAGCGTGCTCGGCATCGGCTGGGCGCTGGTCACCTATTTTACAAACCGCGCCGCACGCGGGCGGCTGGAGGCGGCGTGCGCAAACGACATTCAGGCGACCGTGCAGGTGTACCGCCGATTGCAGGAGGAGCATGGGCGCTATCTGACCGAGCTTGCGGAATTTGACCACTATGCAGAGCAGATCCGAGAAGAGTTTGCGCAGATCTGAGCAAAACAAAACGAGGGTGAGGGCAACTGTGATCACATGGCGAAAACGATGGTGCGCGGCATGGCTTGCGCTGCTGTTTTTGGTGAGCGGGGCCTGCGGTCTGCCGCGGGCAGTGCCGCCCCGGACAGAGCCTGCGGCAACGGCTGCGCAGACGCAACAGCCGTGTGTCGTGATCGACGCCGGCCATCAGCAGCGGGGTGATCCCAAGCAGGAGCCGCTTGGCCCCGGCGCGTCGGAGACCAAACCCCGCGTCTCCGACGGGACGGCCGGCCGCTTCACCGGGATCCCCGAGTATGAGCTGAATCTCGCCGTATCACGGAAGCTGCAGGCGCTTTTGGAGCAGCGCGGCTACCGCGTCGTCATGACGCGCACGGAGCACGATGTCAATCTCTCCAACCGCGAGCGCGCAGAGCTTGCCGCGCGGGAGGGTGGGGACATTTTTGTCCGCATCCACGCCAACGGCTCACAGAATCCCGCTGCGCACGGCGCCATGACGATTTGCATGACGCAGGACAGCCCCTTTAATGCGTCGCTCTATCCGCGCAGCAGCCTGCTGTCGCAGACGATCCTCGATTGCCTCACGGCAGCGGCCGGCTGCGCCCGAGAGCGCGTCTGGGAAACCGATACCATGGCCGGTATTAACTGGAGCACGATCCCTGTCACGATCGTGGAGCTGGGGTATATGACCAACGAGGCGGAGGATCGCCTTCTTGCCACCGATGCGTACCGTGACAAGCTTGCAAGCGGCATTGCAGACGGGATCGACCGTTACTTTGCTGCGCTGGCAGCCCAGACCGCCGCCGAAGCGGCGCCGGATGCGGAGCTCGCGCAGCTGCTGCGCACGTTTTTGTCCGGCCGCAGTGGCGAGTGGGATATCTGCACCGGCTCACTCACCGGCGGGCCGTCGGCGTACGCATCGGCGAACCTCCCGGCAGACGGATGTATGGTCTCGGCCAGCCTGATCAAGCTGTTTATTGCGGGCGCGGTCTATCGCGCGGTCGAGCAGGGTGCGCTTCGCTGCGATGCCGTGTCCGATGAGATCGCTGCAATGATCACCGTGAGCGATAACGGCGCGGCCAATCGGCTGGTTCGGCTTCTTGGCGGGGGCAACGCTGCCGCCGGGATGGAGCGGGTCAACGCTTTCGCACAGGGCATCGGCTGTACGCATACGCGGCAAAACCGCCTGATGCTGGAGCAAAACGGCCTGGAAAACTACACCTCCGCCGCTGACTGCGCCATTGCGCTGCGCATGATCTACGCCGGAACTTACGTCAATCAGCGATGGAGTGAGCAGCTGCTTCAGCTTCTGCTGCAGCAGACTGTGAATAACCGCTTGCCAAAGGGCGTTCCGGCCGGTACGCCGGTCGCGCACAAGACGGGTGATCTGCAAAATCTCAGCTGCGGCGATGTTGGCATCGTCTACGGTCAAAGCGGAGCATACCTGCTCTGCGTCATCAACAATCACGCCGTCAACGACGTGCAAACGGCTGCGGATTTTGCGGAGCTTTCCGGCCGCGTTTATCGATTTTTCAATCCCTGATAAGGAGTGTGTGCTATGAAGTGTAAACACTGCGGTGCAGAAATGTCAGACTATCATGTGTTCTGCACAAAATGCGGACAGCCGCTGGATATGTATGGAGGCGATCCGTCGCCCACTCCCATGCCGAAGCCTGAGCCCGCTCCGACCCCAGTGCCAGGACCCGCTCCGAAGCCGATTCCGGAGCCCGTGTCCGCACCTGCTTCGAAGCCTGCGGCAAAGCCGAAGCGAGCTGCAGCCATCGGCAGCGGAAAAGGTCCCTCCGGCAAGATGCTTTTGATTGCAGCCCTCGGTCTGGTCGGCGCAGCCGTCATCATCGGCGGGGCTGCGATGATCGCCGGCCGCAAAGCGCCGGCACCGCCGGAAACAGCCGCCGCAGAAGTGACAGCCGCCGTATCCAACGAAGCGTCAGGACCCGCGTCAGCTCCACCGGAGACACCGTCTCCGATGCCGACCGCTGAGCCCACGCCGTCTGCAGCGCCGGATTTCAGGCGGGACGCCGTGCTGTCCGTAAGTGCCTCCTCCAGCCTGATTGAGCAGTCCTACGGCATCTCACACACGCCGGAGAAAGCGATCGACGGCGACCTCACCACTGGCTGGGCGGAGAACGCGCCCGACGCCGGCGTTGGTGAATCGATCACGCTGTTTCTGGACTCCGGCTACACGGTTCGCGGCTTCGTGATCCATGCAGGCTATCAGAAATCCGCTTCGCTCTATGAAAGAAATGCAAGGCCCGCCGTTTTGAAACTCTCCTTTTCCAACGGAGAGAGCCAGTCATTTACGCTGCAGGATCTGAATGGTCAGCAGCGCATCTTGTTCGCGCAGCCTGTCGAAACGGATCGGGTTACCTTCACCATCGAATCTGTTTATAACGGAACCACTTATCAGGATACCGTCATTTCGGAGCTTATGCTCTTTTGAGGAGATTGCCATGAGATGTAAACACTGCGGTGCAGAAATGTCAGACTATCATGTGTTCTGCACAAAATGCGGACAGCCGCTGGATATGTATGGAGGCGGATCTGCCTCTCCACAGCCGGCGCCCGAACCGAAGCCGGTCTACCCGCAAGAGCCGGCCTATTCGCATGATCCCGCTCCAGAGCCGTATGCTGCTCCCGATCCCAAGCCATATTCCGATCCCGATCCCGAGCCGTATGCCGATCCGAGACCTGCGCCGAAGCCGCGCAAACAGCGCACGGGCAGAGAGCCGCTTTTGATCGCGGCGCTCGCGCTGGCTGCTGCTGCGGTGGTGGTTCTGGTGATCGTTCTGGCTTCAGGCGGCCGGTCAAGACCCACCCCGCAGAGACCGCAGAGTGCGGTCGTGACGCAGCAGCCGATGCAGACGCAGCAGCCGGTGGCCACGCCCACACCCACACCGGACCCGGAATACCTGCTCCCGGACAGCGACTCGTGCCTTCTAACGGAGGCAGATCTCGACTCGCTCACTTGGGAGGAGTTGTGTCTGGCCAGAAACGAGATCTTTGCGCGCCATGGGCGAAAATTCACCACCCCGGAGATCGACCGCTACTTCTCGGAGAAGTCCTGGTATCACGGCACGATCTCGCCGGGGGACTTCAGTGACAGCCTCCTGAGCGAGACGGAGCGCACCAACGTTCAGACGATCATCGCCTACGAGAAGAAGCACTACGGCGGCTCTTATTACTGAGCGCGCATTCCGGCGAACCTGCCGCCGCGCAAAAAAGCAATGATTCCCGGATCTGACGCCGTCAGATCCGGGGATTTGCTGCCGCGCCTAACGCATACCGGCGAACAGCCCGTTATAGAGAAACGGATATTTTTCAAAGACGCGGTTGACGATCGCGGTCTCGCAGATCATGTCCTTATAGCGATAGTAAAAGGCCTATGACCGAAACCGCGTGAAACGAGAAGCCCGCCGCGCTTCCGGAGACGAAATCCCTCGCCGGGTATGAAAAAGTCAGTCTTTTTCCAATTGAATGACGGTGCCCGCTGTCTTATAATGGTTACAGAGATCAACGAGGAGGACAGCAGCATGAACGATACCTTCAACATTGACGATATGGCGCTGATCACGGGACTGTCGACCCGCACCATTCGCAGCTACATCGCGGATGGGTTTCTCGACGGCGACAAGAGCAGCGGGGCGTGGCGGTTCACAGCGGAACAGGTGTATGCGTTTTTGCAGAACAAGGCGGTTCAGCCGGCGCTGCGTTGCAAGAAAAACGCGATCGTTTCCGATTTCATGGGCGCACCGCACAAAGAGCAGGATATGATGTGTGTCGTGCTGGACCTTCCGTCTGATCAGGCGGGGTGTGCGACCTTGCTCCTCTGCAAATATATGTGTGCGCTCGAAACAAAGACCGAGCTGCGCTTTGCCTCAGACCGCCTTGGCAAAACACTCCGAATCATTCTCAGCGGAAACGATGCGGACGTTATGGCGCTGCTGACCCGCTATTACAAAGAACGATAGCGCATCGGAAAAGCCAAAAGCCGCCGGCTCTCTCCGGCGGCTTTGCTGTCGCTGGGATCGATTTGCCCCGCGCCCGCGCTGATCTCCCCTGCCGGCGCGGGCGCATCCCTTTTTCATAAGGAAAAGCATCGGAAAGGGCTTGCCAAAAGTTAGACGAGATGGTAAAGTGGGTTTGTATGTGCCAATTTGCCGGGACACCGGCGGGCAGCCGTGCGCGTGGGAAGCGCCGTCTGCCGGAAAGGGGAACAAAGAAGATGGGTTATCTGAAATATCTCAAGCTCATGAACCGCATGAACGCCGTCACGCAGGTGCCGCAGCCGCCGGTGCCGCAGTTTGAAAAATACTGCAAGCTGTTCGTGACCGACGAAGAGTACGACATCATGATGGGCATGAAGCTGCGCGGCAACACCGAGGCGGAGCTGCGCGCGCTCTACACGGGCAGCGACTGGGCCGGCACGCTCTACGACATGTGCCGCAAGGGCTTCCTGCTCAAGATCTACGACGGGGCGGAGCCGACCTTCGACCTTGCGCCGATGCTGCCGGGCTGGTTTGAGTTTCCGCTGTCGACGGGCGAGGACAATGAGACGCTGCAAAAGGCGTCGGAGCTGTTCACCTCGGCCATCAACATGGTCACCACGCTCAACGTCGAGCCGCTGCGCACGGGCTACGCCGTCATGAACAATCTCAACAAGCTCAAGGGCGACAAGGGCCACATGGAGGTCGCGCTCCCGCTCGAGGGCAAGGCCGCCGGCAAGGTCGTGCACGTGGACCGCAAGCTCTCCAACGACACGACGAGCGTCGTGCCGAGCTATCAGCTCGAGGCGTATCTCGACAGCCTCCCGGATGATTCGCCCATCAGCGTCATGCACTGCTTCTGCCGCAACATCCGCCGCAGAGAGGGTCTGCAGCCCAAGAACCCCACGCCGGATGAGGTGTGCCTGTGCGTCGGCAACATCGCCAAGCAGATCATCGAGTACGGTGTCGGCCGCCAGGTCAGCAAGGCCGAGGCGCGCCAGATCCTCGTCGACTGCGAGAAGAAGGGCTGCGTGCATCAGGTGTTCCACTACGCCTGCAACATGGACGAGGAGACGACCGCCATCTGTAACTGCGACACGCAGTGCTGCGAGATGCTCGGCTCGTACACGCGCGGCGGCATGCAGCCGCTGTATATGCGCGCGCACGCAAAGCCCGTCATCGTCCACCCGGAAAACTGCAACGGCTGCAACATCTGCAACCACTTCTGCCCGACCGTGGCCACCGGCTTCAATGCGCAGACCGGCAAGGTGTTTGTGGAGTATCAGCGCTGCATCGGCTGCGGCGTGTGCGTCACGAAGTGCCCGAAGGACGTGCGCAAGATGGTCGACGGCGACCGCGTGCTCTTCTGCAAGCCGCTCAAGAAGTCGCTCGTGCGCGAGCGCAACGTCCGCCGCCAGCCGAAGAAGGACTGAATGCACGAGGCGGCCATTGCCAAGGAGGTCTTTGACATCGCACAGCAGGCGATGACGGAAAACGGCCTCACGCGCCTCACGCGCATCGTCATGGACATCGGCGAGTATTCCGCCGTTGTGCCCGAGCAGCTGCAGCTCGTGTTCCGCATCGCGGTGCACAACACCGCCATGGACGGCTGCGCGCTCGAGATCCATGACCTGCCCGGCGAGCTGGGCATGTATGTGCGCACGATCGAGGGCGAATAGACTGTCAAAAAACCTCGTAGAGTTTGCGCCTGCGGGCGCAAAGAAAGTCCAATCATTTTCTTCGGCGACATGTGCGGCGAAGAAAATAC
>ERZ773192.1253-NODE-1253-length-26705-cov-11.896248_pt1 | contig 26705 bp, 23 predicted proteins | sample MGYA00581010_ERZ773192 | MGnify/ENA primary metagenome ERZ773192 (study PRJEB29015, sample SAMEA2737741) | human gut metagenome | biome: human gut; feature: human-associated habitat; material: faeces | place: China | collected 2012 ...
GCTTGATCTCCTTACGCTCCACACGAGGCAGCTTGCAGGCATCGGCAGGATTGAAACGCAGATAACCGACTGCCACCGCCTGCTGCAGCGCCTTGTGCAGCACGCCGTTCACGCACTTGATGGTCTTTGCAGACAGTCCCGCCTTGTCGCCGTGCGGCTTTTGCAGGTCGTTATAAAAGCTTTGAATTTCGTGTGTGTTGAGCGCTTCCAGTTTGATCGCGCCGAGTGCAGGCTTGATATGGTTCTTGACGTGCTGCGTGTAGTTCAGCACCGTCATCGGCTTCACGCCGCCCAAATAATCCGTGAGCCAAATATCGAGCCATTCGCTGACGGTCATTTTCAGCGGCTCCTTGTAAGTCCCGCTATTGAGCTCTACAGCCGCGGCCTGCATCTTCTCGCGCACCTCTTTTTGGGTTTTGCCCGAGAAGGACCGTTGAATCTGCTTGCCAGTGCCGGGATCGTAGCCCGTCGTGATGCGGGCCTCCCAGTAGGCGTAAGTAGCCCCCTTGCGTGTGACGGTCTTTTTTCGAATCGTGCCCGCCCCCTGCGCGGCGCGTGAATTTTTTGTTCTGGACATAAAACCCTCCTTGCAGTTTTTTCAAATAATATTATTATAAAAGGAGAGGGAAGCTCCCTCTCCTTTGCTTTAAGTACCTAAAAAAGCATAAATCGCATCCCGCGGAATCCTGATTACTTTACCGACGCGGACGCTGCGGAGCTTTCCGCATCGGACTAAATTGTAAGCCGCAGTACGCCCGATTCTAAGCACCGATGCCGCCTCAGTGACAGTGAGAGTCAAAGGAAGCTCATCGTGTGAAAAATTACATTCCACCATCATTCGCCCCCTTGAAAGCAATTCCGAGCAGCGTGGCCTGCGGGTTTTTGCCCTTTTCCAAGCGCTTCTTCCCTCCGCGATGTACGCCCTGCCAATTCAACAGACTGCACCCCTGCAGCACAAGCGGGCTGAAGCGTTCCAAGTCGATGTCTGCTTCAGGAAAGCGCCCGCAAAACGCGTTGAACAAAACTTCAACGTGCAGCCTTGCGTTACCCACGGGCGTACAATAATCCTTCAGAAAAATGGCAACCAACTCCAAATCGCTGGCGTCGGACTTTCCCTGCGTCAGCTCATTCACGAAGACGCCGTTGATGGGAAAATTGCCACTGAAACGATAACCACGAGCACGCAGTGCAAAATAAGCCTGTACCGCATCAAAGACAATGGCGTTGCGTTCGCCGTTGAGCTTCTGCAAAAGATACGGGTCCTGTGCTTCGAGTGCAACACCGTACTGGAACGGAACCGTAATCGCACGCTTGAAGAAGGCCGGATCATAGTCCTGCGTGAGCAGCGGGTGATTCGAACCAAACAAAAATTTTGCGTGGTTGAGAAAGGTGATGTAATCTTTATATTTCACATCTGCGCTCAGGTAGTCACCGCCAGTAACTCCCTTGAACACGCTCGCGCTCTTTGCCTTGATCGGCGACGACGGCAGATCCATGGACAGACAGAATTGTTTTCCTACCAGATTTGCAGGGGCAAAGTGTCTAGTCAATTCTTCAAAGTTGAGAGATACGGTCGCCTCAGGGTTAAAGCATCCGCGGATAAAATTGGCCAGGATCGATTTTCCCGAGTCGGCGGCGCCCTGAAACAGGAAAAAGTACTTCTTCGAAGAGTCGGAAACAAGAAGATATCCGATCACCTCAAAAATGCGCTGCGCAAGCAAGTTATCGCCGTGGGTCACGCTCTGCAGAAATGCGTCAAAGCGAGGATGGCGGTGATTTTCCACGTAAATTGTGCGCAACTGATAGAACACCTCGTAGCGAGGAGACGGCGGAATTAAGTTGCCGCTGCGCAAATCCAGCAGGCCATTCTCAAAGGCCACAAGATTTTGATCCGGCAGCACTTCCTTTTCAAAAATGCTGGGCTCCAACAGGATGTGGCGGTCTACGTCGTCAATAAACCGAGGGGTTCCTGCAACACGAACGGCATCACGGGAATTGAGAACGACGAGACGCTTCAAGTCATTTGTCGTCAGCGCCTTGTAAAAGAGCCCACTGAAATAGAAAGGCTGCTCCCCGATAACGCGGATCCTGCACTTCCTTAGCAGCTCTTGCGCAACATCATAGGCCGTGGCTTTTTTGGGGGCCGGACTTGCCGCGACCGTCTTCTCTGCCATTAGAGGGTCCACAGGCAGAAGTTCCTTCACAGGTTTGGCAACAGTTGCCGGAGAATTTTCATTCTTCTTTGCATAGACCAGCGCCACATCAAGGTCCGACAACTTTTTCCCCGTTAATTTTGCTTGGGTCGGGACAGAAGGTGTTGTGACCAGTGAACGCAGCATGTGAGGCGCTCTTTTGTGAATATAGGTGATACAAGTTTTGACCAGGTCAATTTGATTCCACTGATATTGAACCGCGTCTGCCGAAAATTGCAGCGGGTCAGTCAGCTCGCCAGTCATCTGCTCGACTGCTCCAAACAGAGCTGGGAACAGCTCGCGAGCAGAAACATTAGGCGACTCCTTGACAGCGCGTTTGTAGTTTTCCGTGGCGAAGTGAATTAGATTGTTTAATTCATCGTCCGGTTTAAAAAATTGCATTGTCGTGTCCATTCCGTTTTCTCCTTTTCGTCTGGATGGTTCAAGTATAAAGCAAAAAAAAGGTGAAACACAGGTGGAAAGATTATGGCACACGAGGAAGAAATTCCACCCTTTAGCATATCTGATAACGAATGGAGGCAATATTATGTACCGTGATGGCAATTTTCAAAACCTAAGGTGGAACATGCTAGAAGCGTCTCACAAGGCACACTGGGAAAAACTCTCATCTGTCTACGGGCTAGAGGAGCCAGAAAAGCTTCTTAAATCCGAAGCGCAAAAGAAAGATATGCCCGTTCTTGACCAGTTGGCCGAGCTTTGCATTTGCAGTTGTCAGAATTACCTGTTCTCGTTAACCCCCGTTAAAGATGTCTCTAATGTATTTAACGATGTTCTTACAGCTCCTGATGATCTCCCGATGCGTATTAGACGTGATATGCCTCATCACTTCGAATTGGCCCTTCGTGATCATCTAATTGTAACCTTTGCATATCGCTTCTGCTGCGATAACTTGGAGCCAAGAAGTTTTGACGACTACGTTAACACTCTGTTTGATTATATAGCAGAGTTTGATAAAACTGCTAATCCTATCGATCTTGCCGAAATAAGGAAGAATTACCGAAGAGATTTTCGAAAAGATTTCCGAAACAAATACCGCAACTTTTGCGAACAATTCACCCTTACTACCAGCGAAAGCGGAGGCGAATGTAGTAATAACCCTCAAGCTGGTCCTGCTGATAAGCCTTCGGAAAACACTACATGCAAAGGAAAAGAAAAACAAGCGACAGTACTGGATGCTTTTACAAATCTGCACTGGCGTGATATAAAAGAGCCATTAGACCTATCAAGTAAAATTTCGAAAAAACTCGACATGAATAGCATTGCACCTCCCGATGCCTGGTTTTTGCTTTTCTGTGCAAGCAGAAAAGTTAAGTATATTTCAGCCCTTCGCAGTTCATCTGAAAACTACGATAAAATATCTAACCTGTTTCGTCCAATTTCAGAGCAAAGGGGATCCCTTGATATTCATAAATACGACATCGTCAGTGCACTTTTCCCTGTCGAAGACTGCGATCAGGCATTTAATACTATGCCTAAGGAGGCGCGTTCTTCTTGTATTTGGATTTATCCTGTCATAAAAAGTAATGTGTCTTTTGCAGGAATCCCTATTGATAAAAAAGATTGTCTTGCCTCACCACTCCCTGATCAAGAGTACTATTTAAAAGACTATACAGATAACGAATCCGAAACCGTAAGCAGAAAAATCACAATCTCTGCAGATATGCAATTAGTTTTCAACGCTTACCTTTTGGAACGTAACTTCCATATATTCACGATAGCGTGTGCAGAACGCATCCATCAGTTACGCTTGAACAGTGATACATATTTTCCGGAATGGACTGCTTGCCTTTTATCTCCGCTTCGTTTAAGAGCACCGTTGCTTCATGCGGAGTTTCTAAATTATCTGATAGACCGCCCCGCTGTAATGGAACGACGTTCAATATTAAATTGCTATTTTGCTCAATGGAATCGAATCGGCTTACCCATTTTAGAAGAGTACTTCTTACACTTAGTCAAAGTATATTTCAATAATATTAGAGATATTTTTGCTGCCATTGAAGACAGCTTTTCAAGAAAACTCGATGGCAAAAGCAGATATGAACGGCTAATAAAAATCAAACTTCTCCGATCAACCGGCGAGGCTACCACAGTTCCAAAAAAATTTCCATCTCAAAAGCAATCGAAAAGCGCAGATGAAATGCGAAAAAACATTATCATGGATACTTTTCTGATTTCTAACGGTCTGGAATTTCGAACAGATTGGTCATCGAATCTTTTGAGTAATTGGCAGTCGTATAATGATACTCCAATCGCTTTTGATGTTCCGCTGTGCCACTGTTCCAGTGTTTTAACAGACAATAATTCACACTATCCTTCTCTAATAGGGGGACCGAATCTAATATAAAAGAAGCGAAAAATAACCGGAACAGTGGAACAGAAAAATAGAATCTCACCGTGAGGGGTGAGGATGAGCGTCGCAGCGCGAAGGAGAGGGGACGAGGCTCGAAGCCACGCAACGCGTTGGCTTTGGGCCTACGGAACGTCCCCTTCTCCTTTTTCCCCTACATCAAAAAAGACTCACTTCTTCCGCCCCTTGAGGTAATTCTTTCCACCACGGATCATCAAATATACGTTGGCTGCCAGCACACAGCCAGCGGCGAAGTCATAGAGCGGCGTGCCGATGACAGCAAAAAAGACAGGCATGAAATCACCGCTCTTTCTGAATTGAGGCGCAAATGCCCTCAGCCAGAAACAGGACGAAGAGTGTGAGCATCATTCCGGCCATTACGAAGTTTAAGTTCATAGTACCACCTCCTCAGCGCCTTTTGCCGCGTGTACTGACCTTGCAGCTCGACTTGCTGCGGCCTTTGGCGCGGTGTACGTGCACGGAACAATACAGGTCGACGCTGCTGCCACGCGCTTTGTAGTTACTCTTTGCTTTGATTTTTTGCTTCATAGTCACCATGTCCCTTCGTACAAAATTTCTTCGATATCGTCAGTCGTGAACCCCTGATCCAACAGCCGGTCAATCATCTCGCCTGTAAAGCCGAACGCCTTTGCGACCGACTTCAAAAGTGAAAGATGTTCCTCCTCGGAATGCGGTAATCTTGGGTATAGTGGCGTATCCCAATATCCCCACGACGAGCGATAGAATTTGGAGGTATCGAACGTGCCGCGGGTGATGCGACCGTTGCGGTCAATTCTTACAATATCCCCCATCTCGATATCAACCTTCTCTCCGCGCCCGAGCCAGTTGCTGCAGCGGGTCAACGCTTTGTTTAGGATCTCGGCAGTCGATGCGTAAACGTAAACGCCAAGCTCCGGAAAGTGAGCAATGCTGAGAGGATTGTCCCCCTTGACGATCCACAGCGCATTCTGCTCATCCAGCACTGTAAATGTAAAAGAACCCTCGACCTGCTCTGCCATATAGCGGAGGCTGTCAAAGTCGAGGGCTTTTTGCTGCTCAATGAGTTGGACGGAAACATAGCTATCTGTTTGTACCTTTGTTCTCGGCAGATGTTTTGTGCGGCGCATCTCAAGGTCGTTCCAAACAATGCCATTATGCGCCAGTGCAAAGGCTTTCCCCTTTACACGGCCGAAAAAGGGATGGTTGTTGTAATTCTTTTTCGCACTGCCCTGCGTCGTCATCCGCGTGTGCCCCATGACGACATGTGCTTCCGCAGGAATCTTCAGATGCAGCCGATGTGCCGCCAGCGGACGCTTGTAGATCTGCAATCCTCGTGACGAGTTATAGGCAATACCAGTAGCATCGGTCCCACGAGCTTCTGCCGCGATAGAGAGCTTCCGAATCAAGCGATTTTTCTGGTTGACGCTCAGCGCGCCAGTGTAGTCAACGAAACCGAACAAACAGCACATCAAACTTCACCCTCGCTTTCAATCGGCTCATTGATGTAGAGCCTGCGCTCTTTCAGATACTGGATCAGCTCAGGCTTCGTGCAGCCAAGCATGAAGCTGGACCAGGACATGGCTTTCAGATCATCATCCGTCAGGTAGATCGCGGCGTCGATGATGCAGTCAAGCAGTTCAAGAGTTGCGATCAAAGTGTTGTGTTTCAGAGTGCCGCGGAACATTCGAAATTCTACAGTGTCCGCGTTCGTCAGATTGACCGCCGTATACCGTCCGGCATGGCGACCGCTTTTGGCATGGTCAAGAATTTCCTTTGGCTGATCTTTGTAGCCGTACCTTGCGGCCCACTGGTTCAGCTGCCCCTGCGTTCTACGACTGAACTTGAGCAGCTCATCCCAGAATTTTTCGAAGAAAAACAGGACGCGTGCGATGGCTGCATCCTGTGCGCTCTCGGTATTGCCAAACGCGGTGCGGTTGACGTGAACATGGAGCCCGCAGGTGCCCGCCTGATGACTGGTATACCCCAGTTTTTTTGCTTCTTCCACAATCCGCTCCCACGGCATGCCGTGCAGGTGGAAATCAAGGGTCATTGGGTGGGTGACGATCTCGAACCCCTCATCGAGGCTGCCGTCATGCTTGCAGTAGGCCATCGGCTGCTCAGCATTGGCAATGTGCAGGATCTCGGCAGCGTTGTCACTATCTTCACCGGCACCGTCGATCTCAAGCTCAACGCCGAAGAAGCGATTGTCGTCGCCGTAGAAAATGGGAGTGGGCTTGTAATAGTAGTCGTGGATAGCGTCCCTGTCACATACGGAGTGATAGCAGTCCTGACAATACGGTTCGTCTCCACGGAAGAAGGTGTCCCCACGGCGGATCAGGGCGTTGCAGGTTGTACAGCGTTCAAAGTGATCGTCGAAGCAGTCCTGACACAGCGGCTGAGCATCCGTTCCCACATTGTCGTCTGTCCAGATACGGCGGTCACAGCAGGAGCAGTAGACCGTCTGATTGCTCAGGCAGGAGGGACAGAGCAGCTCACCGTCAAAGGGTGAGAGCTGTTCACGGTAAAACTTGTTGCCGCAGGAGGTGCAGACGAGGCTCGGCAGTGCAAAGACTTTGCTGTATTTTTCAATCAAATCGTCTGGTAACGATTCAAAATGCTCACTGTCGGCTGGCGCGGAACATACGAAAAAAGTACCATAGATGATGTCGTAGACTTCACCGGTTTCGGGGTGTTTTAAGGGGCGATTCTGCGGCAGGCCTGCCAATTTTCCCTCGTCGTTGCAGATCAGGGCGACGGGGGCCTCGAACGGGTACACAGCTTCGATGAGGCCGCCGACGAGGGACTGCATGGACGCGAGAGAGCCGTCAATTTCAATGGTGCGGGGATCAAGGTTGGGTTCAACTAAGAGAACGTTCATGTTGATATCTCCTTAAATAGAAATAGCACCGCGGACAACTCCGCGGTGCTTCATAAGGATGATATACAATTAAAAATAAAGCGATTTGCGATTTAGGAACGTAACATAAGGTAAAGAAAATTCAAAAGGAGAAAGCAGACCTATGAGAAGTGAAGAAGCGTTCCAAGAATCCGTGCGCTCCATGCGCAATCAGACTTTGCGTGCAGATCGCGCCGGAGATTACTGGACAGACGACGAGAAGAATCGACTGAGAATTTTATTTGACAGCGGTGTCGGTATTACCGAGATCGCACTGGAACTGGGGCGAACAGAATCGGCAGTTTATCAGCAAATTGAAAAAATGGACCTGTACGGGCGTAAGCAAAACCCGCAGCGACAAAGAAACGGCAAGAAGCCTCCTGAGTGCTTATGTGATCGCTGTGGAAATGATCCGGCATTATGCCCGCTTCGGAAACAGTGCACAGCAAAAAAGGAGAACTGAAAATGTTTGAGTCCTACGATGATATTCTGACCGTTGAAGAGGCCTGCGAAGCCTTGAAAATTGGATACAATTCGATGTACACGCTCCTGCACACCGATAAAATTAAGGGCTATCGAAACGGGCGCGTATGGAGAATCCCAAAGGCCGCGCTGGTAGAGTACATTCAAAGCAGCTCCAAACTAAAATGACAAAGGTGCAGGGAGAAATCCTTGCACCTTTGCATCGTTGTTCTAAATGATTGATTTAAAATTCTGTAATTCTGTACAACTGAGGAAGACCTTACTTCAGCAATCCTTAATAATGCAAGGGGAAATATCCGCTACCAGATATCATGTGAGAGTATCCGCATCTCATCAGCCAAAGTATAAAATCATACTCTGGTCTCCCCCTGATAGAGACGAAGAAAGATTACCGACATCGCGAGGCAGAGCGCCTCGGAGATGATGGGCGTGTACCACAGCGCCTCCCCGCCGAAGACGGCGGCGAGCGTCAGCAGCACCGCGCTTTGCAGCACAAGACCGCGGCCGACGGAGATTGAGATGGCGAGGATGGGACGCTCAAGCGCCGTCAAAAAGCCGCCGATGACGACATTGAAGCCGACGAGCAGATACGAGATGCCGTAGTGGCGGAACGCGCGCACGGAGTAGGCGACGAGCTCGTCGCTTGCATGTGAGAGATACGCGCTCACGATCTGTGGGGCAAAGAAGTAGACGCAGAGGAACAGCAGCGGTGCGATGATGCACACGGTGGTCAGGCCGTAGCGCAGAAGCTTTTGACATTGATCATGTTCGCCCTTGCCGTAGTGAAAGCTGACGAGTGGTTGTGAGCCCTGCGAAATACCGACCATCAGGTTGATGACGACGGTGTTGACATAGGCGATGACCGTGTAGGTCACGACGCCGTCCGTGCCGATGCAGCGCAGCACCGTGTGGTTGAAGAGAAAAATCATCAGACCCGTGCACAGTTCGGTCACACCATCGGCAAGGCCGATGGGCAGAATGCGAGCGTAGAGGTGTGGGTCAAAGCGGAACTTGCGCAGATGAAAGGTACACTTTTTGCTGAAAAAGTGGATGAGGTAGAGTACGCACGTGACGAGCTGAGAGATACCGGTTGCCGCCGCCGCGCCGAAGACGCCCATATTGAGCCAGAAGATCGCGACATAGTCCAGCACGCAGTTCGTCAGGCAGCCGGTGATGACGGTAAAGAGCGCGTAGCGCGGGTAGCCGTCAGTCTTGACGAGCACCTCGAGGTTATAGGAGACAAGAAAGCACACGCTGAACGGCGCGATACCGGTGAGATATTCCTTAACATAGTCAAGCGTGATCTTGTCCGCACCGAGCAAGATCGCGAACGGCTCCAAAAATACGAAGACAAGCGTGGTGGCCAGAGCGCCGATGACGAGCAACGTGGTAAAATTCTGTGAAAACAGTGTGTCGGCCTCGTGACGCTTATCCTGCGCAATGTAAATAGCGATGAGTGTTGACGAGCCGACGCCAAACAATACTGCGATGGAAAAGAGAGCGTTGGTGAAGGGAAGAGAAAGATTGACAGCGCTCATAGCGTATTCATCCACGCCGATTGAGACCATCAGCCCGTCGACCATGGAGTAGAGGGAAAAGACCATCAGAGATGCCACGGTGGCGGAGACAAAACGGACAAAGTCATGTTTCAGACTTTTGCCTGAGAGTAACAAAATAACACGTCCTTAAATAATATAGTAATTCAAAATTCTCATATGAACTGATTGTTCAAAAAACTGGGATGTACGCGGGTCTTACGCCGCCGCGCCGTGGGTGGACGCGGCAGCGCGGAAAAATTTCACTCTTCCTCGGGGAAAAGATTATCGAGCAGAGCTGTGCAAAGACGTTCCTCCCACTGATACATGCCGGAGTAGTCGCCGTGGTGGTCAACATCGGGCGCGCCCTGGCCGTTGATCATGTAGAAGATACCGTCCTGACGCTCGCGATTGACAAACAGCCCTGCGAGCAGGCCGTAGGCCTCGCCAAAGTGGCCGGACATCACAACGTTACGGTGACGGAGGAAACGGTCGCGTTTGCCAGAGGTGAACACCTGAATGCCGAGACCATAACAGGTCATCAGGCCGTCGTAGGTGTCGCCGTTATTGGTGCTTTCGGAATATGTCCAATAGGGTGTGAACATCGCGTCGATGGATTCCTTGCTCAAAAAGCGCTTGTCGCCGATGCAGCCGTCCGTCAGGAACAGCTCTGCGAGCACCTTGAGCTCCTCCATGTTGATGCGGAGACCGCCCTGCGGGGAAAACAGCGTGCCGTTATAGCCGATGTGGTAGTCGTGCAGGTCGGCCATCACGTTCGTGCCGCCAAGGTCGGGGTTCGTGATGAGCACCTGATCGCGGGGCTGAACCTCGTCATGGTAGTCGTCGATCTGCGCCTGCCAGGGCTGGGAAGCGTCCCAGCGGTTGCCGTTTTTGGACTGGTAGATGGGGGAGAGGTCGTGCAGCTGATCGGCAGTGAAATCGCCGACGTTGAAACTCGCGCCAAGACCCATGGGCTCAAGCACATGCTTTTTCATAAAAACGTCGAAGCGCTCGCCGCTCAGGCGCTCGAAGATCGTGCCGATCACGCCGTAGTTGAGGTTCGTGTAGGCAAAGAACATGCCGGGGGCGCGGTTCATGCCGTCCTCGCTGTTGGCAAAGTGCTCGCCGCCGAGGAAATACTTGCCGCTAGGCAGGAAAAACTGCTCAATGTTATCCTCGGGCGGGATGGAGTACGCGCTGCCGTCACGGATCGACGAGGTGTGCGAAAGCAGCATGCGCAGCGTGATGGCAGTGTCGGGATAGCTGGGGTTGCGCAGTGGGAAGCCGAGGTAGTCGCTCACGTCGCGGTCAAGGTCCAGCGTGCCATGTTCGACAAGGCGCATCACGCCGAGCGCAACAAAGACCTTGGAGATCGACGCCGTGCGAAAGCGCGTGTTCATCTCAAACGGCAGGTCACTTTCGGGATGCTCCGCGTCGATGCGGCGGCGGCCCTTGCAGCCCTGATAGAGCAGCTTCCCGTCGCGGAACGCCATCACGCCGCAGGCGGGAACGGGCATGACGGGATCATGCAGAATGGCGTCAAGGTCCTTTTCCAGCGCCGCAAAATGCGCGCGGTCAAGCTCTGTGGGGTGGATCACATCCATGGAAGATACCTCCTTATAGTCTGATTGGATCGAAAAATGTCATTTACAATAGAAATGCGTCAGGGTATAATAAAAAACAATCGAAAAACCGGCCGGACCGGCGAAGGAAGGAGTATTTGCGCATGAAGGACGATTTTTTTGCAGCCACCGCGCCCTATCTTCCTACGCTCAACCAGACAGACCGCAACATTTACGACTATGTCACGCGTAACATTGAGACGGTGAAGGATGAGAGCATCCGTATGCTTTCACACGAATGCTTTGTCTCCACGGCAACGATGTTCCGCTTTGTGCAGAAGCTTGGTTTTTCCGGCTATGCGGACTTTATCAACCTTCTGCGCCTGACCTACTACACCTCTCTTGAGCAAAGCGAGCCGAAGTCCGCTTCGCTTGAGGCTTGGGTACAGGACTATATCGAAAGCGTGAGCGCAACGCTTCACGCTTTCTCCGAGGAGAAAGCCAGCCGCTTTTATGAGCACTTGCAATCTTCACGTAGCGTGCTATTGCTGGCGGATGAGGATTGCCGTGAGGCGGCGTATTACGCAAGGCGGCTTTTCTGCATGCAGGGCAAACCATGCTTTGTGCTTGCCTCCGGTTACGAGATGAAGACTGCCGAGTGCAATATCACGCGGGACGATATGCTGTTGGTCCTGGCCGCGACCGGACAGAATCAGGCGCTGCTGGAGCAGATTCGCCGCCTGCGCGCCGAGCAGAGCGCGTATCTTGTCGCCATCACGGGACAGAAGCACGGCTCGCTGCAAAAGCTCTGTGATCTGAGCATACCGGTGTCGAGCGGAGAGAACGGGCAACTTCTCTCAGGCGCAATTATCGCTGCGATCGACCTCTTGGCGCACGACTGCCAGAGACAGGCAGACGGCGCCGCAGAATAAATCGGAAAGGATATGAAGCGATGGCACTTTTACATACTCTCCCCGCTTACGACGGGTTCCGCCCTGTGGCGGAGAGCTACTGGCACAAGGGCTGCTGGATGATCTGGCCCCAGCGGCAGGATAACTGGCGCATGGGCGCAAAGCCTGCGCAGAAGACGGTTTGCGAACTGGCGCAGATCATCAGCCGCTACGAACCCGTCACCGTCTGCGTCAACGCCGACCAGTACGAAAATGCGCGCGAGCGTCTCGACCCCGCTGTGCGTGTGATCGAGCTGAGCAGCAACGAGGCGTTCCTGCGAGACTCGGGGCCGACGTTCGTCATCAGTGATACGCAAATCCGCGGAATCAACTGGACGTTCAACGGCTACGGTGGGACGCAGGAGGGACTCTATTTTCCTTGGGATGCCGATGAGCTCATTGCGCAAAAAATCTGCGAGCTTGAATGGCTTGACTACTATCAGGTGCAGGAATTTGTGCTGGAGGGCTGTGCGTTCCGCTTTGACGGTGAGAGCACCGTCGTTGTGACGGAGGAGTGCCTGCTCAGCGAAGGGCGCAACCCGCACCTGACGCGTGAGCAAATGGAATCGACGCTCAAGTGTTATCTCGGCGTGGAGAAGACCATCTGGCTGCACCGCGGGCTCTACATGGACGAGGGCCGCGGACATATCGACAACCTGTTCTGCTTCATCCGTCCCGGCGAGGCGCTGCTCTCTTGGACGGACGATCCGGGGCATCCGCAGTACGAGATCGTGCGCGAGGCACTCGGAATTCTGGAAAACGAGACCGATGCTGTGGGGCGAAAGCTCGTCATCCACAAGATGCCGCTGCCGCACCCGCTTGTCATTACGGCGGAAGAGGCGAGTGGGATTGACCGCAGCCGTCATACGCTACCCCGTCAGGAGGGAGATATGCTCGTCGCGTCGTACCTCAACTTTTACATGCCAAATGGCGCGCTCATCTGCCCGAAGTTCGGCGATCCGAACGATGCGGAAGCGCTCAAGCTCTTCTCGCAGTTCTATCCAAACAGAGAGATTATCGGCGTGAATGCCCGTGAGATATTTCTCTCCGGCGGAGGCTTCCACAGTATGGTGCTGCAGCAGCCGAGCATTTCTTAAAAAGGTAAAAAGTTCATAGACAGGGAAAAGGCCCTTGCCGGATATGCTCCGGTGGGCCTTTTCCTTTTTTGTGAGGCCTTACTTGGACTTACACTCAAGTTCAGCGAGCTTGGCGTTGTAAACTTTGCGAGAGTAGGGGTAACGGATGGCGAGAAACGCGATAATGAGACCGAAGATAAGACCACCGATACCGTAGGTGCTGCGGATGCCGGACACAGCCGCATCGGTCTGGACGAGAACGGTCTCATCAAAACCAGTGAGCTGCAGGCCCATACCGACGAGCCACATGCCGATGGAGCAGCCGAACTTGTTGACGCAGCTGAGCAGCGAGGTCATCGCGCCAGCTCGGCTGTTACCGGTCTCGAGAGAGTCGATTGTGATTACATCGGCCAGAACGGAATAGATCAGCGTCCAGAACGTGGCGTTGCCCAGTGCGGAGAAGCAGAGAGCGAAGCAGTACAGAGGGATGGACGCGGGCAGAATGCGGATGCAGAACATACCGAAGCCGTAAGCGAAGAAGCCGAAGATCATGAACTTGCGCTTGTCGACCTTGCGCGCGAGTGAGCCGATAAGCATGGAGACGACAATCATATAGAAACATTTCACGCCGTTAATGAGAGCAATCTGCATTTCGTCAAGACCGTAGAAGTAGGTCTGCACGTAGATGTTGCCGGAAGCCTGGATGCCGACGATGCAGTTGGCAAACAGTGCGATGAAAACAAGGATGACGAACGTCTTGTTTGTGAAGCAATCGAGGAAATCCTTGAACTTAAAGGAGTTTGCGGTGGCCTCTTCCCTGGACACAGTGATCTCCTTGCCCTTGGTGCACGCACCGGCGAGGAAGTAGGAGATGAAGCAGAACGCAGCGGTGACGGCAGCGACGATGCCCCAGCCAACCTGCTCGGTGGAGCAGCGGCGGACGAGGAGCATGGTGCAGCTCGAAACGATCAACTCACCGGCATACAGGAAACCGGAGGAGAAGCCGCGGATAGAGCTTTTTTCGTCGTAGTCCTCCGTCAGCTCCTGACCGATAACGATGTGGTTGATATCGCACATTGTGAAAAACAACCAGAAGAAGATGTTGAGAACAACATAGTAGAAGATCTTCACACCGTCAGAAGTGAAGTCGAAAGCGGAAAAGAGCAGATAGACTGTGATGCCGAGAGGAAGCGCAGCGCGCATCATCATGGGGCGACGGGTGCCTGTCTTCAACTTCAGCTTATCGCTGAAGTAACCAATGATAGGGTCGGTCACAGCGTCCCACATAACGGCGAACATCGAAATAGTACCGGCGACGCCCGGTGCCACGCCTGCGAACGTGGTCATGAAGTAGATAAAGTAGTAATAATACAGGTTATAGGCAAGACCGGAACCCAATTGTCCGATACCATAACCTAACTTTGTCCCGACGGACAGCTTCTGATTGGCCTGGTTCATGTTTCTTTCTCCTTTTTACATAATTTGGCAATATATTACCGACTTCTGTATGGTAACACATACCAAAAGACGTTACAATGCTTGTGAATAAAATGTAAACACTGTTACGCAAAGATGAAACGCCAATTGCGAAAAGAAGCATGACTTTGCTGAGAAATGATGAAAAAAGCATGATATCTTACGGTGTATCAATGATAATTATTCAAAATGGCAAAGAAAAACAACTAAACAATAGGGAAAAGATAAGCTTTGAATGGTTATGAGCGAGATTTGAGTATTTAATCAGAAACAGCAAGGCTATTGCTTCGTAAGATTTCACTTAGCTTTATATAAAAAAGGATGATCACTTCAAACGGAAGTGGTCATCCTTTTTCTATGCCGAGCAACCAGTCTGTTGATACATTCAGTGCTTCCGCAATGATAGGAAGCTCAAAGTCAGGGACAAGGCGTTTACCGCTTTCAATTCTGCTGATTGCCATTTGGCCCATTTGCAGGCCCACTACTTGCAGCCTTGCCGCAAGGTGATCCTGTGTCAATTTTGCTTTGGCGCGTGCAGACTTAATCCGCTCGCCGGAGATATTGCATTTGCCGTCTAACGTGTATAGCCGCACCGTGTCGCCCCCATCATAATCATCTTTGACATATTCTTTGTTGACGGTAACACAAATATGAGCTATTCTTATAAAAAATGATTAAGGAGGCCGAGAATACTTCGCTTTTTGAGGAGAGAGAAAACCATGAAATGTAAGCATTGCGGAGTTGACAACTCCAACGAATCCAAGTTCTGTTTTCAATGCGGTTAAGAACTGAGCTCGGACGATGTACAGCATTCAGAAGATTCCCCTGTTGATCCGACACATCCCATTTGCAAAAATTGCGGTGCGAGTAACACGGCGGATGCAAAATTCTGTCATCAGTGTGGACAAGAGTTATCTTCCAAGGCCGAAGATCCCGAGCAGAAGTCAGACGACGATTTAGGAAAAGATGCGCTTGTATTTGGGGCGGGACTCTTGGATGAATCTGCCGCGAAGACTCATAACGATACGGTTTGCCCCTTTTGCGGAGAGCTTGATTGCCACCCTCTGCAAAAGAACGAAACTACCGTTACGAACAAAAGCTATGGTTGGGGAAGTGGTTGCTGTGGTATGCTCCTGCTTGGGCCGTTTGGACTGTTGTGCGGCTTGTGCGGCAAAGGCTCTAAAGTGGAATCAAAAAGTGAATTGTGGTGGGTGTGCAAAAAATGCGGAAAAGCTCATATCGCCCTTGCCGATGCGTTAAAAAAGTGGGAAATTGCAACTGATGGAATCTATGGAAGTGCGGTTGCCGCTGCACTCGTATTGATTGTTGCAAAGTACCTATTTAATTTTGAAATTTTTGCGTATATTACAGCAGCGTTTCCCGCACTTGGGCTTGCCTCTGTTCATAGTGAGATATCAAAAGAACTGGGAGAACCTTTAATCAACTTCCTGACGCCTGAGCAGAAGAAGGACTGCTTATCCTCTATTGCATTCGCTACCGTGATCGTGATAGCGCTCGGCCTGTTCGGAGTCCCACTGTTAAATTCTTGGCTTGGTGACTGAACGTGAGCAGTAAGTTCTATTATTCCTGCATGAGCTTTGGAAAATTTGCAGGATGCCACCAGCGTCCAGACCGGAGTTTTTTTATCAACGGGCACCAATTTCCTGTATGTGCTCGCTGTACCGGTGTGTTGATCGGGCAGTACAGCGCGTTGATCCTGTACCGGATGCTTTCTTTACCTGCTGTGATCTTAGTCAGTTTTTGTGCCGTCATGTTTCTTGACTGGCTTCTGCAATACTTAGATATGATCATCACGAACATATTTACGACTACCGACCCCGCCGCTCTGGCTGCGTGTGCAGGACAAGCTCTCAAACAAGGCACAGCTTCCCCGCGCCAATGCGGGAAAGTACTCCTGGCTGACAGGCCTTCTCAAGTGCGCCAAGTGCGGCTACGCGCTCAAAGTGAGCTGCGTAAAAATTGAGCAGCGCTGCAAGCTCATCTGCTCCGGCCGCAGCAACTTCGGAAACTGCGATGCGGCGATCGACGTCGACCTGCGCGAGCTGGAGGACTATAACGCGCATGAACTGCAGAACATGATCGACGACTGTCCCGCCGAGCTTCCGGCTATTGAAGATTACGCGCAGGCGGAAGCCATTCTGGTCGTCGAACAGAAAATTGACCGTCTGGTCACAGCAGTTGCAGAAAGCAGCGAAATCTCGGCATCGTACATATCCAAACAGATCGAAAAGCTGCACGCCGAACGCGAACACCTGCTGCACGAGGTGTCTCATCCTGCACCGCAGCTGCTGCAGTTCGATTTTCTACGGGCATCCTTTGATGAAAAGAAGCTTGTCGCCGCAGAATTCATCGAACGCATCGAGATCGAAGGAAAAAATGTGAACATTACTTGGAAGACCTGATGGGGTTGCAATGCAACAAACTCCATCAGGCTTTTTCCTGTCTTCTCGTAATTTTTTATCATCTTAGCAACATCTCGGTAAAGTGGCGTAAGACATCTGCGCCTCTTGCCAAGGCAAAGAAAGGAACAACCCGATGAATAAATCAAAAAACAGCACCAGTATCACAGTTCGCCTCTCTGCCGCCGAACGGCAGAAATTAGAACAGGATTCCCGCGCTGCGGGATTATCAACAAGTGATTATATTCAAACTCTTCTGCGTGGTGTTACCCCCACCGCAGACAGGAAGCGGCAGGAATAGCTGTGATAGCTGCAGCTGCGATGAGGACAAGAAGGGCCTAATCTAACAGATGCATCACAGGATCCCCACCAAGGTATAGACAGCAAGAGCCACGATCCATGCCACGCAGCACTGCATCATCACGACCCCAACTGTCTTCAGCGTTGAGCCGAATTCTCGTCGAATCGTGGCTACCGCCGCGATGCAGGGAGTATACAGCAGCGTGAACACCAGAAAGCTGATAACGGAACGACCGGTAAACATCGTAGAAAGTGCAGCCCCGCCTAACAGGATCTGCAGCGTACTGACCACAGATTCCTTTGCGATAAAACCGGAAATAAGGGAGGTTGCGCAGCGCCAATCCGCAAAGCCCAACGGTGCGAACACCGGCGCGATCCATCGACCAATGAGAGCCAAAAGGCTATCGGCACTGTCGGTAACTACATTCAGCCTGGTATCAAAACTCTGGAGGAACCAGATCACAATGGTAGCAAGAAAAATCACAGTAAACGCCCGCTGCAAAAAGTCCTCGGCCTTTTCCCAAAGCAGCAGCGCAACGCTCTTGAGGCTCGGAAGCCGATAATTGGGCAACTCCATAACGAAAGGCACGGGCTTTCCGCGGAACACGGTTTGGTTCATGATGAGGGCCGCAGCAATTCCAATCAGAATGCCCAGCAGATACAGTAGGATCATTATGAGCGCGCGGTGCGTTGGAAAGAACGCTGCGGTAAAAAATGCATAAATTGATATTTTTGCCGAGCAGCTCATATAAGGCGTGAGCAGGATCGTCATCTTGCGGTCACGGTCACTCGACACCGTGCGCGTTGCCATAATTGCCGGCACAGAACAGCCGAAGCCGATGAGCATAGGGACGATGCTGCGGCCGGACAAACCGATCTTTCGCAGAGGCTTGTCCATTACAAAGGCGACGCGGGCCATGTAGCCGGTATCTTCCAAGATAGAGAGGAAGAAAAAAAGCGTCACAATGATAGGTAGGAACACCAGCACACTGCCAACACCTGAAAAAATGCCGTCAATAATCAAGCTGTGTACCACAGGATTGATCTCATAGGCAGTCAAAGCTTGGTCTACAAGAAAGGTAAGGCCATCGATCCCGCCTTGCAGCCAGTCGGACAGACGCTGACCAATAACATTGAAGGTGAGATAGAAAATCAGCAGCATGACAAGCAGAAACGTCGGAATGGCTGTGTAGCGACCGGTGAGAATTCTGTCGATCTTCATGGAGCGGGCGTGCTCCCGACTTTCATGGCATTTCACCACAGATGATGCCACCACGCCTTCAATGAAGGTGTAGCGCATATCAGCAAGCGCCGCGTTGCGATCAAGTCCTGCCTCACTCTCCATCTGCACGATGCAATGCTCAAGCAACTCGCGCTCGTTTTGATCAAGTGCCAGACGGTCGGCAAGGTCATCGCCGCCTTCGATCAGCTTTGCTGCGCAGAAGCGAGCCGGCACACCGATGCGGTCGGCGTGATCGGCAATCAGATGCGTAACGGCGTGGATGCAGCGATGAACGGCGGAATCATCTGCGCAGAAATCTGTCACCTTTGGCAGAGTTCTGCTCCGAGCCACAGCAATCGCCTGATTCACCAGCTCGCTCACGCCCTCACCCTTTGCGGCCGCGATCGGTACGACAGGGATGCCGAGCGAGGCGCTCATCTTCTGCACGTCGATGGAACCGCCGTTGGAACGCACTTCATCCATCATGTTCAGTGCCAGCACCATAGGTATCCGCAGCTCAAGCAGCTGAAGTGTCAGGTACAGATTCCGCTCAATGTTGGTGGCATCCACAATGTTGATGATGCCGTCCGGCTTTTGGTTGAGGATAAAGTCACGGGAGACGATCTCCTCCTGTGTATAGGGCCGCAAGGAGTAGATGCCGGGCAGATCCACCACGGAGCAGCCTTTTTCGTCTATGATCTCTCCCATCTTCTGGTCTACCGTGACACCGGGAAAGTTGCCGACATGCTGATTGGATCCGGTGAGGGCGTTGAAAAGAGTCGTTTTCCCGCAGTTCTGATTTCCAACAAGTGCAAAGATCATTTCGGCTCGTCCTCCACTTCGATTTTTTGAGCCTCCTCTACGCGCAGCGTTAGCTCGTAGCCGCGCACGCGGATCTCGATAGGATCACCCATCGGCGCGACCTTCTGTAGTGTCACGCGGGTGTGCGGGATCAAGCCCATATCCAGCAGGCGGCAGCGCAAGGCTCCATCTCCGCCAACAGTGGTGATCACGGCAGAATTCCCCACTTTTAATTGATTCAATGTCATTCGCTTTCCTCTTTCCTTGCCCAGTTTTAATTTCATGGTAGCATTCCTGCTGCGGACTGTCAATACAGCCGAACCGGCATAATTCAGAGTGTAATAGGAATATTCGGTCTTGTGCTGCAGAAAATGTTGAAAAGGTTCCTGCGGCAAGGAAAAGTCTTACAACTCTTTCGCAGTTTAATCGATCCGCAGCAATTCGTCATCGTCGGAGCATCCGAAGCGGTTAACATCAGAGTCAGGGAAAGACTGGTAAATGTGCACGTTCGAACGCGGAAAGCATTCTTGCAGAAAATCGCGGACCGGGAAAAGATCATGGAATCCGCTGAAGTGCTTTTAACAAGCATAAACTCACGGAACGCATAGACTGGATCGACGGCATATCCGCCTATCATTCCGGAACGGCACACATAGTCAAGAACGCGGTGCAAAGCTGCTGCGTCTGGATACTGATTGCGGATCAAGATAACGTCTGGCACAGCCGGTTCATCTCCTCACTGATCATTTCGTTCGTCCTCTGAGAGGCGGACGGACAGAATGCGATTTTTCATTGAAATCCTTCTTTTTTGTTGCTCGTGGCAAGGAGCGCAAATTGTATGACGCCCCTTTATTCGGATGTTTGTAGCGTGATAAAAAATTGGTGCAGACTATGAAAGAGCCCGATGAAGCGCACGCAATTGTGCAGCCCCATCAGGCCTTCCAAATGATGTTGACATGGTTGCCGTCGAGTTCGATCCGCTCGATAAATTCGGCGGCGATCAATTTTTTTTCGTCAAAAGCAGAGCGGGAAAAATCCAACCGTCGGATCTGAGACGCGGAATGCGGGGCGGTATGTAAGAGCTGTTCCCGCTCGGCGTGCAGTTTTTCAATCATTTTTGAGATATACACGACCGCCACATCGCTGCTCTCGGCGAGAGCGTTCACCAGACGATCGATTTTCTGCTCGATTTCCAAAACAGCTTTCGCCTGCGCGTGGTCTTCACTTACTGAGTGAAGCTCGGCGGGACAGGCATCGAGAATGTGCTGGAGCTCATTGGCGATATGGGTCTCCAGCTCTCTAAGGTCTACATCAATCGATTCATCACAGCTGCCGAAGTTGGACCGACCGGAGCAGACCAGCTTACAGCGTTGCTCCGACTTTGTGTAGTTGACCTTGACGGCATAGCCGCATTTGCTGCATTTTAAGAGACCGGTCAGCCAGGAGTATTTACCCGCGTTGGCGCGGGGAAGCTGCATCTGTCCGGAGAGCTTGTCCTGCGCACGCAGCCAGAGGGATGACGGAATGATTCCCTCATGCGTGGACAGGCTGAGCATCTGCTCATCCTTTTTCGTGTACTTGCCGCGGCTGCGGTCGCGCTTCCCAATCAGAAGACAGCCATGGACGCCGTCAAAAACTTCGGGCATCTGGCGGATCTGGATGCCCTGCGCAAGGTAATAGCAGTAGACCGCTTCGTCAGCCTGCGCGTAGACGGGGTTCCGCAGAATACGGGACAGAGTCACGTTATCCCACGCCTCGCGCTTGGGGCCGTGAATGCCTTGCTCAGTCAGAGCTTTGGCAAGGGCGCGCAGCGATGTTTCAGACCGGACATATTCTTCAAAAATGTGGAGAACAGTCTTTGCGTTTTCATCGGCTATCAGAGATGAGACCTTGCGCCCGTCAAGCTCAGCTTTGGAAAGCGCATACCCGTACGGTGCGGGCCCACCCGGCCATGCACCGAGGGAAACGCGGTGATGGTAGTTGTCGCGCACACGCTCCGCGGTCGTTTCGCGCTCAAGCTGGGCAAAGGTCATCACAATGTTGAGCATGGCCCGTCCCATCGGTGAGGAAGTGTCGAACTGCTCGTTGACGGACAGAAATTCGACATTGTTTTTACGCAGAAGCTCCCAGATCTGGCTGAAATCCGCGAGGGAGCGGCTGAAGCGGTCCAGCCGGTACACGACGATTTTTTTGACGCGGCCCGCCTCCACCGTCTCCATGAGCTCGCCGAAAGCAGGCCGCTTGGTGTTTTTGCCGGAAAAGCCCTTGTCCGAAAAAACAAGGGCATCGTCCACAGTAAACTTCCGGCACAGTTCGATCTGTCCCTCAATCGAAAGGCTGCCCTTTTTATCGATGGACTGACGCGCATAAATGGCATCCATCGGCCTCACCTCTGCGCGCGGGCAGCCAGCAGCAGAAGGCAGCGGCGGCAGATCGCCGCCTGACGCGCAGAGCGCTCTATAGGGTCAACGGTTGAATAAGTGTTTTTGATAATCATAAGGGTTTCCTCCTTCGAGAATGTATGAGCCAGGGCCGGAAGTTATTCCGGACGGCTTTACCACCCTGTTGAAGGCTGTGTAAAAATGTATTATTTTTTCATAAAATCTTGAAACCCTTGAAAATACTGAAAAATCCAGACGACGCATGGCTTCCGCTGCGCTGATGGTACCCGCACGCCAGAGTTTTTCCACCGCATCAAAATTGCTTCGCTCAATCCGCGCCAACCGCAAAGCAGTGGCTTTCGATTCTGGTGTCCTCGGGGATTGTGGCACTGATCCAGCCCTACTCCAACAACGCCTTGAAGCGAGTGATCAAGGCTCCGAGAATGTATTTTCTGGACACAGGGCTCTGCGCACATCTCACCAGATGGACCAGCGCAGAGACATTAGAGCGGGGAGTGATGGACGGCGCGTTCTTTGAAACGTGGGTGGTATCTGAGATCTACAAGAGCTACCTCAATCAGGGAAAATCTCAGCCGCCGCTGTATTTCTACCGTGACAGCAACAAGAAGGAGATCGACCTTATCATTTACCAGGATGATGTCGTTTCGCCGATAGAGATCAAAAAATTCTGCGCCAAAGGATGCCGCAAAGAATTTCAGCGTGCTGAATCCTATTGAGAAAGAACCAGATGCTGACAGCATCTCGGCTGGAGCAGCGCATCTGAAAACGAAGATTGGGATCGGTGCCGTGATCTGCATGCCGCCGGATATGATCCCGGTCGATTAAAAAAACGGGTATGTTCCTGTTTGGCTGATTTGAGCAAACGCAGATCGAATTTCACAAAACTGCTGCCGCAATTCTGCGGCAGCAGTTCCTGCTGTGTGTCTGGTGAACACACTTTACTAATATGGAATTGATTCTGGGCATGTTCAGCGGTGGGCTATGAATAGGCGGAAAGAAGACAGTCAGCGGAGGCCATGAAGCGAGGCACGACAGGCGTTTCCAAGTGCTGCCAGTGGGGATTCCCTCGACTGGAAGGGCATCTCGGCGGGTGAGATCACGAAGCGTGTGACGGGCAAGGTGCAGAGCGGGTCGATCGTGCTGTTCCACAACGCGGGTGAGCACACGCCCGAGGCGTTGCCGGATATTCTCGACTACTTGCTCGCCGAGGGGTATAAGATCGTACCGATTTCGAAGATCTTGCTCACCTGTGACTACACCATCGACCACGAAGGCCGGCAGTGCCCGGCAGTGCAGTGAGCGTCCGATACCGCACTTGCTTGACCGTGTGTAAAGACGCGAAAAGGGGAGCCCTCTATCACAAGAGAACTCCCCTTTATGATTTCTTCCGTGCATTGCGGGGTGATTTTTTACGCGCCGATGATGATCGGCACCAGCGCTGCGGAGGTGATGCACATCAGCATGCCGGTACAGAACGAGTAGGCGACCGTTTCCGAGTTGCACACCTGCTCGACGATCGGCAGGCACACGTCAGTCGAGGCGGTGCCAGGGATGGTGATGGCCTCGATATAGCCGATCTTGCCCGCGATGACGGGCAGCAGAATGATACCGAGCATCTCGCGCAGCACATTGTGCAGAAACGAGACCGCGCTCGCCATCGTGTGCCCCGCGCTTGCGATGACGCTCGGGGCCATCGTGTACCAGCCGAAGCCTGCGCTGATGGCCAGTCCCTCGCGCAGCGTCATGGGTGAGAGCGCGGCATAGACCGCGCCGCCGAGCAACGTGCCGAGCACGGCGAAGATGGGGACTAAAATGACGCCGAGCCCCGCGTTGCGCAGAATGCGGGCAATGCTGCCGTCCAGCCCCATGGAAAAGCCGATGAGCCCCAGCATGATACACAGACCGACTACAAGATAGTCGCCCGAGCGGGACTGAAAGGCGGGTAGGTCGGTGCACACGCGGCGGATGACAAGATCACCGAGCAGCATCCCGACAACGACCATCAGCAGGATGATAAAAGACATTTTCGCGCCCGAGACGTCGGCCTTTTCGTGCACAGCCTCCGCTTCGTTGACGACTGCACCGGCGGGGTGGGCGTGGCGGTCGATGTGCAGCAGCTTTCGCACGGCGAACGCGCCGAGCATGCTGCCCGCAGCAGTCAGCACCGTGACAAAAAGCGCCTGAATGCCGATGCTGCCGAGGCTCGACGTGACCTCCTCGTCTGCGCCCATGCGCAGGCCCATCAAAAGCACCAGCGCATAAACGGAAAGCGACATGAGCTTGCCCACGAATTTGAATTTTTCTGCGTACTTTCGCAGGCGCGAGGCCAGGAGATAGCAGGCGATCATAATGGACCAGTAGAGTGCGAGCATTGCCATGAGAGGGAACCATCCTTTCGCCGCGTGGCGGCAAAGATAGAAAAAGGGCGGCGTGTAATACGCGCCGCCCTTTGCTGCTTTGGGATAGGGAAATATCAGGCGAGGGTGTTGACCCAGGCGGAGTATTTGGCGAGGTTTGCGTCGCGTTCGCTCGCGTCCGCACCCTTGGTGAGGATGTAGACCTTGATCTTCGGCTCGGTGCCGCTCGGGCGCACGACGATGTGCGTGCCGTCGCAGAGCTCGAAGCGCAGCACGTTCGAGCCCGAGAGCGCGATCTTCGTGACCTCGCCGCTTGCGGCGTCGCGCGCGGTGCCATCCGAATAATCCTTGTACGTCGCGACCTTGACGCCCGCGATCTCGCTCGGCGGCGTCTCGCGCAGGGACTTCATAAGAGCGGCCATCTTCTCCGCACCATCTAAGCCCGGCATGACGAGGTTGTGCGTCTTTTCACCGTACCAGCCGTACTTTTCAAAGAGCGCGTTGAGCGCGTCGAAGAGCGTCATGCCCTGGGAGTAGTACCACGCGGCCATTTCGGTGAGCAGCAGCGAGGCCGTGACTGCGTCCTTGTCGCGCACGTAGTGGCCGATCATGTAGCCGTAGCTCTCCTCGTAGGAGAAGATGACGGTGTTTTTGCCCGCGCCCTCAAGCTCGTTCATCTTCTCGGCCATGAACTTAAAGCCCGTGAACGTGTCGTAGCAGTCGAGGCCGTTCGCCTCCGCCACGGCGCGCGCCATCTCGGTCGTGACGATAGTCTTGAGCGCGGCGGCATTCGCGGGCAGCTTGCCCGCGCGCTTCATCGCACCGATCAGATAGTCGAGCAGCAGCACGCCCGTCTGGTTGCCGGTGACAGGCTCGAACTCGCCCTGCTTGTTGCGCACCATGATGCCCACGCGGTCGCTGTCGGGGTCGGTGCCGAGGATGAAGTCGACGTCGTTCTTTTTGGCAAGGTCGATGGCGAGGTAGAAGCCCTCGGGATTCTCGGGGTTCGGGGACACGACGGTCGGGAAATTGCCGTCGATGACCATCTGCTCGGGTACGCATAAAAGGTGCTTGATGCCAAGACGCGTCAGCGCCTCGGGCACGAGCTTGTGGCCGCAGCCATGGAAGGGCGTGTAGACGAGCTTGAAGTCGTCGGCGACCTTTTTGACGGTCTCATAGTCGTTGACCATGCTCATGACGTTAGCCATGAAGCGCTCGTCGCAGTCCTCACCGAGCATCGTGATGAGGCCCTTGTTGACGGCTTCGTCAAAGTCCATCGACGTGACGCCGGTGAAGATGTCGATGTGCTCGAGCTCCTTGGCGATCGCGGCGGCGTGCTGGGGCGGCAGCTGCGCGCCGTCCGACCAGTAGACCTTGTAGCCGTTGTACTCCTTGGGATTGTGCGACGCGGTGACGTTGATGCCCGCCTCGCAGCCGTATTCGCGCACGGCGAACGAGAGCTCAGGCGTCGGGCGCAGGGACTCAAAGAGCTTGACGGTGATGCCGTTGCCCGCCATGACGCAGGCCGCGGCGCGCGCAAACTCCATCGAGTGGTTGCGGCAGTCCATGCAGATGGCGACGCCCTTTTTCATGGCCGCTTCGCCCTCAGCGCGGATGACGTTGGCAAAGCCCTGCGTCGCCCAGCGGATGACGTGGCGGTTCATGTTGTGAAGGCCAACGTACATCGTGCCGCGAAGGCCGGCCGTGCCGAATTCGAGCGGACCGTAGAAGCGGTTTTCAATCTCATTTTCGTCGTTTGCGATGGCCTTGAGCTCATTTCTCTCGTCCTCGCTCAGCGCGGGGGAGGCGAGCCACTTTTCATATTCCTGACGGTAATTCATTGCATGTCCTCCTGTTCCGGAATTTCATCAATGGGACGGATCAGATTTTTCGCGTCCTCGAGCATCGAGGACGGCACATAGAGCCACGTGCCGCTGCCGGGCATGCCGAGCACGATCTTGCCGAACGAGCCCTCGCCCTCGTATTTGCGCAGCACGGGGATGTCATACGAGCGGAGCATGGCGCAGAGCATGTCCGTCTCGGCGTTCGTGTCCATTGCGACGGTCAAAAGCGCGGGCTCCTCCGGCGTGCCGTCGGCGGATTTGGGCCAGCGCTGCAAAAGGTCGTTTTCTGTCTTGCCCCAGGTGAGCTTTACTTCATCCGACATGGGCGTTGTCCTCCTTTATGTTGATGATGGGTCATTTGTGGTATTTGGTTCCGGCCTCGATCTGGTAGGCGCGGTAGATTTGCTCGAGCAGCATCACGCGCGCTAAGTGGTGCGGGAACGTCATCGGCGACATCGAAAGCCGCAGATCGGCCTTTTTCATTAAGTCCTCGTCAAGGCCGAAGCTCGACCCGATGAGGAACGTCAGCTGCGACGCGCCGCGCGCGGCGAGCTGCTGCATCTTCTGCGAAAGCGCTACGCTGCTCATCTCCTGTCCCTCGATGCACATGGCAATCAGCGCGCCGCCCTTTGGCAGCTTCTGTTCGACCAGTGCGGCCTCTTTTTTAAGCGCCTGACGGATCTCCGCCTCGGTCGGCTCGTCGCCAAGGCGCTGCTCGGGCAGCTCCAAAAGCTCTAACTTACAGCAGCGCGAAAGGCGCTTTTCGTATTCCTTGACGGCCTGCTCGTAGAAGGCCTCCTTCAGTTTTCCGACGCAAAGGA
>ERZ773192.1260-NODE-1260-length-26570-cov-15.727286_pt1 | contig 26570 bp, 32 predicted proteins | sample MGYA00581010_ERZ773192 | MGnify/ENA primary metagenome ERZ773192 (study PRJEB29015, sample SAMEA2737741) | human gut metagenome | biome: human gut; feature: human-associated habitat; material: faeces | place: China | collected 2012 ...
AATACCTGCCTGTCACGCAGGGGGTCGCGGGTTCGAGTCCCGTCCGTTCCGCCACTATTCTAGGCCATGCTATTGATTAGCATGGCCTTTTTTATATCTGTTTTTTTCGGTATGCCATCCAGTATGCCATTACCGTCCGGCTTGCGCTGGCTTACCTGAGATAGCATCGGACAACTCACTCTCTTCTCGCTGGCAGTGCTCCCGGATAGTGTCGGGCGATGATGTCGTTCAGCTTATCAACCAGCTCTGGTCGTTTGAAGATGATATGCGCTGTCCCCTTCTGAAAGTACTTGATCGCAAACATCTCGTCCTCGTAACGATTGCTGTGCCGATTAGCATGGATATGATCGCTGAGACGACGGGTAACGTCAGCGCGGTTGTCGGGAACCGGTTTGCCATCAAGAAGCATCAGCATGCGTTCAAGGTCTGCAAGCCGATCACGTTGCCAGCCCCAGTTAAGCCCAAATCCCCACCGATCACATTTGACCAGTCCCGTAACGATGATCTTTTTCCCGAACTTACATGGGCTATTGCTCTTAAAATCCCAGCTCAGCCCTTTAAACACGTTGATCGCCCCACGCTCAAACACCTCGCCTTTGCTCTGGTGCAACTGCTCAAACGTACTGAGGATATTGGCTTCACTGACAGCGGGAATATCGTCCTTTTCCAGGCTGTTGTACCACTGCTCACGAGCCTGAGCATCCATGAGCGAAAGCATGCCCGACTTCTTCATCAGGTCTCGCCATATGCTGCGATCGAGATTACGGGTAATGGCCTTCAGCGCTGCTTCTGGTTTCTCCATCAACCAGCAGCCGCAACGGAAATCCTGCTTCATAGCCCAGTCCAGCGCGGTTTTTCCCCCGATACTGCGGGTCAGCATCGAAACATCGTCCAGTTGTTGCATGAGCACTTCAATCTGCGCCAGCGCGGCATTACGTCCCGTGACAATACGCTCAATGCTGGTGGAGCAAATCACGTCGGTGTGGCCGGTTAATACTTCGGGTTTGGTGAGAGTAAGCTCTGACATTATTTCGTTCCTTATATAAAGCAAAGCGCCAGCCGGTGAGGGCTGGCGATTATGAGTAAGTGATGAGTACTGTTCGGTGGTTAATCTGTACTGGTCTGTCGCAGAAGTTGAAGATGACGGAGATCGCGAACGTCCTGACGCGCACGTTCAATCCAGGGCAACAGCACTGCTGAATCGGTGTTGTCTTCGTCGTTGTCGAAAATAATCATGTTCCCACAATCGATGTTGTCCTGCAGCCAGTCAATCAGAACGTTGAGAGCCACTTCGGTGGTTAATTTCTCCATGAGAATATCCTGTGCTTATTGGTGAGAAGATTTACCAGTCGAAAATGTCAAAGCCCGGCAGCACTTCGCCAAAGGCATCCAGATGAACAATGCCAACGGCGTAGCGACGGATAAGCGTCACTACTAACCGACGGCAGGCTTTCGACAGACCGAGACGTTTGAGGCGTAAGACCGGAAATGACCAGGCACCCAGGTGGAGCAGATAACCCGATCCGGTGTAACTAATCCATTCCGACTCACCAAAGTCTTCATTCTGGTGTGAAAGAGTAAACAGCAGAGCGTTGTCTTTCTCCGTAATATGCGCGGTACTGCACTGGATGCCATTAACGCAGGCGACGGGTGGAAGCGGATCTTCAACGACCAGCTTTCCGGGGGAGTCAGCAACGCGAAGGGAATAACCGTTATCACAGACCATATCGATCAGCGCAGCCAGTTCAATGCCGTCAATATCCACAGCGATCCGGCCCGCATTCAGGGCCAGAACGTTGATGGCGTCGGCTTCTACCGTCAGGGATAACTTCATCGATGCCCCCCACGGTATTTACCGGTGGTGATGTCGGTCACCGTTCTGTAATCGTTGCGAGTCATCAACCCGGTGGCTTTGCGGGCGCGGAGAATATCGATACTGGTGAGACGCGGCAACTGTGTTTCTGTACTGAAACCGTGACGATCGATGCGCACCAGATCGTACTTCTCCACAATAAAATTCACGGCGTCGCACAGTGATATACCGGCGTCGATATGCTCCTGAATCACACCGTCGTTGCCAAACGGCGTGTCGTTAAGCGTCAGACCGTAGTGACGATCCAACAGGTGGCTCAGAAGCCGTTGCCAGATCTCCACCGGTGACGGGCGTGATGTAGCCTCCTGCGTTGAGGATAGTGGTTGGGTTTGCATAGTGGGATCTCTTTCTTGATGGGTAAAACGAGGGTAAGTAGTAAGAAGCTTTACGCGGTTGCCGCTGGTGTCGGATAAATCGCCAGGTATACGTAACCATGCGAGCCGAGGGAGTCGGCCTCGCAGGTCAGCCCTTTTGCATAGAGCGTGACACAGTGCTGATGGCGGGGAGTGAGTTCACCGCTGGTGAGCATCAGTTCAAGCTGTTTGAGCAGCAGTGGAAATGCCTGGTCGAGATGCCGTAAATCCCCGTCGCTGAACTGTCCGGTGATGCTGGCCCGGTCAGCGAGATAATGCAGACAGTTGCCCGACTGCACCAGCCGTGCGCCAAAACAGGGCGTGATACTGCGTTTAAGCCCCCACCAGGGGTCAGTGATATCGTGGTTTACTGTCGGTATTTTATTCGACAATTTTAGCCTTCCTTAAACGTGTGTTAATTCAGCGTGACGCTGCGTAATACGACATAGGGGCCGTTGCGGTTCTGACGGCGTTCAGCGAAGACCGCGAGCACACCGCTGATATCCTGAACCTCCTGCCCAGCGTAGTGGCAGATGCTGCCAGACCATTTGTATTTACCCGTGCAGAAGGGAAACAACCGGGACTGCGGATGCTGGCGGTATATCGCCATAGCCTGACGTTTACTGATAATTTTCATTCGGTTATTCTCCTGTTGTGCTACAGCCAGCCACGATCTGCAAACGAGGTGATCTCCATGCCGCCGACCACCAGGTGGTCCAGCAAGCGGATATCAACCAGGTCCAGCGCCTGCTGAATACGCGTAGTGACCTGACGGTCTGCCTTGCTGGGTTCAGCCTCCCCGGAGGGATGGCTATGGGCGACAATGACAGCGGCGCAGTTATGCTTCAGACCGGCCTTCACCACTTCGCGGGGATGGACCTGCGTATGGTTGATGGTGCCGGTAAATAGCGTTTCGTGGGCTATCAGGCGATGCTGGTTATCGAGAAAGAGCGCGGTAAACTCTTCCCGCTCCAGTGACGCGAGCTGCAGGCGCAGCCAGTCGCGGACGGCATGGCTGGAAGTAAATGACGCGCCGGTTTCACGTAGCTGGCACTCCAGCAGAGATAAGGCTTTCCTGACTGTCTGCTGGTCGGCAGGGGCTAATTCACGGGCAAACAACGGTAACTGTTGCTCCATAGCGGCTGACCTCAGTCGATGATGTGCATGATGGCGTTGCATTCCGCGTGGTTGAGCGCGTAGTCCCGCAGGCGGTAGTAGTGCTCCGTCATGGCGTCGCATTCGGTACGGCAGGCATGGTGGCTGAAAGCCATCAGACAGACCGCAATCCCTGCAGCTTCGGCACTCATGTCACCGCCGTTGCCGTTCATCGTGTTAAACAGCGACCAGAGTTCATCGTTCTCCACTTCCGGGGCCATAAACGCGCCGCCGTTGCTCAGCGTGTAAAAATTCCAGATGCCGCCGCTGTAGTCCGTGCAGAAGCGGTCCATCCACGCGAAGATGGTCGGCTCAAGGATTATCCACTGCGGAATGCTGCCAAAGTGCTGCGGCCAGAAGCTGATGCGGTTCTCATCGGTTACCGGTATAGCGATAATCTGATGCTGAGCCGCAGCAGGAGCATCTGCTGCGGGTGTGAACAGTGGCAGAGTGTTATCGGTCATGTTGTTTTTCCTCTTTCATTCATTGTGTTGGGATACCGGTTCAATCGGAGTGACGGACAGGACTGCGCATAGCCGTCTTCATCACAGTGTGAGGGCCAGTGGCCGTCAGCGAGACTTAACCGGCAGAAACTGAGTTCACCGGGACGATAAAGAAGGTGTGAGCACAGGCGCACAGGTCGTCATCGGAGATGGGGCGGCTGCCGGGGTTGTTCTCCAGGGGGCAGGATTAATGGCGGCCGGGTGGGCGTTATCAGGCAGTGGTGGCATCAGCTCAGCGCCTGCTGCAGTTTTTCCGCCATCACCCAGAGTGCCCGGTTGAGCTTAACGTCGCCGTCGATGCCTTTCACCGCGCGGGTATGGCTGCGTTTGCCTTTGGCAGTACGTCCTGGCAGCCCCCCTTTGAGCAGGTTCTCCTGGCACCGATTAAAAACTGACCACAGGTCATCCTGACGGTCTTCATAGCGGCGGGGTGTCAGTATCTGCGCTTCCGTCACCGGCTGGTGCTCTTCCCCGAAGCGGTACGTCAGCGCGGCTCTGGCAAAAGCCTGTTGTGCCGGTGGCGGGAGTAAAAGCGACTGCATCGCATCACGCTTCTCTTCCACCCGGTCGAACACACCGAGGACTTCGTAAGCGCCTTCAATCACTTTCTCCACGACATTTCCCCGGTGTGGCACTCGCACCTCGCCAAATGACTGCCCGCAGACGAGACCGTTGGTACAGATGGCACGGAAATACCCCGGCAACATCTGGTAACTGGACGAACCGTCATGCGAATTGAGCAGGATAATTTCCGGCACCTGCTGACCGGTTATCTGCCCGGAGCGACGCAGGCGCAGCATATGTTTCGTATGCTCACGGCGGCTCTGGTCCCTGACGCGGGTCTGGCAGGCAAAGAATGGCTGGAATCCTTCACGCTGCAGGTTCTCCAGCAGGGTAATGGTCGGTATGTAGCTGTAATGGTCTGAACGGGACACGTGCTTACCTTCCCCGAAGACGCTGGGAACAACCTGCATTAATTCTTCATGGGTTAAGGGGCGGTCGCGGCGGATCTGATTGATACGGCCAAAGCGGCTGGCGAGTCGCATGGATAACTCCTTATTCTCTCGATAAAAATACGAAAGGCCACACTTCCCGAAGGAGGTGTGGCCTAGCTCTGTTTATAACATCGTTGCGGGTGGTATGCTGAAGGTAACGGTAGTATGTATTACGTTGTGGCTCTGCGAATGCCATCGCTGGTGAGATAGCGGTTCAGCCAGTAACCCGCCTCCGGCTCAAAGTTCCTGGCCCGCCAGTGCATCCTGCCGTCGGTATCCCGGACCACCAGGCGAAAATGTGTGTTCTGGTCATCCTCTGTAGCAACGTTGGTGTATTGTGACGCCACAGCCGCTGACTGCTGGCGGGTAAACGGACCATCAGGCAGTACAGTAAGTTCTGGCATACAGATTGTTTCCTTAATAACAAAAAGCCCCTGTTGCATAAGCGACAGGGGCTGGAACAGCCGGGTAATGATGGCATCAGGATGCCTTACCTCCGGCAACCGACACCGGTAGTGGACGATAATACTGCGGGTCAAACACGGACAGCGGCAGGTCAGTCTGGTAACCCTCAGAGGCTTCCGTCGCCTTCATGATTTCGACGGAACTGACGTTTTCCACACATTCATGTTCCAGTGAGGCATCCTGAGTTCGGGAGGCATCGCTGTCGCCAAACGGCTCAACGCCCATCTCCCCCACAGCCAGTGTATTACCCTGTTTGTCTTTCAGGCGCAGGGAAAGGGTCAGTGGCCCGAAGCCTTCCCCGCTGCCGCCGTTGTCAAGGCGGAACCGGTAAACACAGATATTACCAGGCACCCACACAGTGTCCGTATTGCGGATACTGATATAACGTTGCTCTTCTGCATGAGCGGGTGTCAGCAGACACAGACTCAGGGTCGCAGCGGAAATAACACTTTTCAGCATGTTGTTCATTGATATTGTTCCTTGATTTAACTTGCCTGCTCATCCGGGCCGGACAGCGCTGATGCCGGTTATCCTGCGCCCAGGACTGTCACTGTCAGCGTGACCAGCCAGACCCAGAAGTAAGCCGGTTTCTGTCCGAGGGCTTTTGCCCGACGCCACAGATAAAACGGAACCAGCCAGGCCAGCCAGCCAAAGGCGGCGGTATCAACGCCGGATTTACGGAGCCGTCGTTCATCCAGATACCCCAGCGCAATATTCAGTATCAGTGTGATAAACCAGTATTGCCCCTCCGTCACGGCGGCATACGCCTCTTCAAATTCCATTCCGCTCAGCCCGGCCGTCCACATCTCCAGGGCATACCCAATCAGGGGCGCAAAGGCCAGCGTCCAGACCACGCTTCCGGGGATACGATTGCCGGGCAGCGCGGGGGGAACCGCACATTGTTTCAGGACATCTGCCAGCGGCGTGGCTGACAGCGGCTGCCATTCCGTCATGCCCTGTTGCCATACCAGCGTTGAGGCATTCAGCTCCCCGCGCTGAATACGTTCGGTTATGTCGGCTTCGGTCACATTGTCGTGACGCACGCCATTTTTCTCATAATGCCAGTTCATTCTTTTCCTTTATTTTTAATGTGTTAAATGAATACGGGAAGCTTCTCCCTGAGGCGGGGAGTTCACTCTTCAATGTATTCGAAAGAACCGACTGGCTTGCCGTTGTAGTACATCACGACGTCGGCCAGTGATTTCCTGTTCTGTGGTTTGACAAAACCTGCACTGAATGCCTTGCTGCAGTACTGCTCCAGGGACATTTTCGCCGTCGGGACCAACTCCATGGCGTCACCATTAGAACGGTCAACCACACCCCAGATACCGTTGGGGCATTTCCAGTCGGTGGGGACCATTCTGACAATGGCAACGCGCCCATTTTCCGATTGCGAAACCACTTCACACATCTTTCTCACCAGTTTGTACTGGTTACACCAGAAGGGTTTGTTGTGTTTTACATCGCGGGTGTAGGCCGGAATGCCGCCTTTGATGGCACCCTGAAAACCGCCATCAGCATGGGCCGGTGTCAGCAAATACAGACTCAGGACTGCAGCAGAGATAACACCTTTCAGCTTCTTCATGGATGGTTCTCCTGGTTATCCGGCAGCAAGAGTTTCCCCATTTCCTTGCCATCGTGCGAATACACCACCGATTTCTCACCCGTGTAGCTGTCGGTCTCGATCCGGAAGCTCAGAGTAATATTGTCCGCGAGACACAGGGCGGCTATCAGCGGCTGCACAGTTTTCTGCTGCATATCAGCAATGTAGTAATAACTGCCGGACTCACAGCCTTCCGGCGACTGGCGGGTTTTCATTACCGTGTATAGCGGTGTGCCGAAGGCATCCTTTTTTACCCATTCCTGCTCGATATCGGATTTATGCGCCACCACGTCGCTGAAGGGCGGCGGAGTCAGGTCCTTAAATCGGGCAATCGTCTTCACGCCTGCATCTTCCTTGCTGTCGCAGCCGGAGAGCAGCAGAGTGCCGATGACCACCAGAGAGGTCGTCAGACGCGTAGTAAATATATTCATGTTAAAAACTCCCTGTTATGGTTGTTTTCAGCGGGTCAGCAGTTGCCGGTACGACGACATAATTCCGCCAGGCTCTGTTTCGCTACCCACTGTTGCAACTCTCGATCTTTTTCAGAACGCTTAGCTGCCAGTGCAGCCTGCTGCTGTTTGTCAATACAATTATCCTTCACCATCATCACGACTTCCGGCGTGAGTTGTTTTCTAAGCTCAGCAGCTTTCGCATCGACGTCTTCAACAGGTGGGTCCTGATAGAGAAGACGATCTTCAACAATCGTCCAGTAGTTTGCCATTCGGTCATCTACAATGGCGAAATAACAGCCACTCCCGTCATCAGTTCCCCGATAAACTACCTGAAGATGTAACGGATACTCGTCGCGAGGTTTTATATCGATGTATTTGACAGTTTTAGCTTTCTTGTCTGCCAGATAAAGCGAACTACCGCCTCTGCTACGAAGCAGAAAGTGATTCGTCCAGGGATAATTATCAAGAACGACCGCCTGGTATAACTCGTTATGCATGCGGTTATCATCGTATCCATCAGCGGATTTCCAGCCATCAGCCTGCATGTACTGCCAGGCCTTAACTGAACCCACGATATTTTCTGCGATGGCCGGGGTCACAGAGGTAATGCAGAGGCTGGCGGCCAGCGCCGCCGAGGTGAGTAATTTCATGCCTGTTCCTTATGGGTAAGCTGCCCGTAACTGCCGTCAGCGAGTAGTGAATGAAAAACATGAAAATGAGGTAACGCCTGTAAAAAATCCGGGTGTGACAGAATGCGGGTGAAATGTCCGTCTGGTGTGAAGGTTTCCGCGTGAAACGTCACGGAGTGAACTGTGTGCAGTGCAAAAACGGTTATCCGGGCAAGGTGTTCCCCCACCAGAAACCACCCACCGGCGCTGAAAATCAGTCGGTAGGGGGCAAGGTTGTCGCAACGGCATCCGTCAGCCAGCAGGGTTACCTTCCTGTTTTCTGATACCGCCCTGACCAGTCGTGTGAAGATGCCTGGGCGGGAAGACGTTACGGATGCCCCCGGATGCCAGATAAGACATGGCGAGGAGTCCTTGCTGCTCAGCAATGAATTGACCAGATGGTGGTCCATATCAGGAAACAACGCGCCAGTGCCTGACTGACGGGCAAACTGCATTGCGGCCTCCTCCCGAATCTCCTGACGGCCTCCGGTCAGCAGACGGCAGCAGCCATCCTGATATTCGAGGTCGAGATAAATCAGACGCTCGCGGAAATCACGATGTAGGGTACGCTCCGAGACGCCAAACTCAGCGGCCAGTTTGCGCATATTCAGCGTTTCACCCGCGAGCAGACGGCTGATAATCAGAGAAAGCCGGACAGACAGGCGGTCATAACGACGCTCAGCCTGAGACATGTATTATCTCCGTGTTGGGTAATTGATTAATAAAGAAGGTATTACTGTAAAGGATGGGACTGACAGGTTGTGTCCGTCATACGTAGCGAAACGCCTGGTGCAAGAAGACTGTGTGGATGCAACGTCGGCAGTGGTGACGCGCTTATGACTGGTGGTATCTTTTGCTGGTCAGGACAGGTTATGTCTGCCTGGAAATAATCATCTACCAGGCGGTGAATAAACAGAGTCATTCACTACAGTCCTGATGACCTTTTACTCATTCAGAAGAAGATCCAGTCCCAGACCGCGCGGGCTACAGACACCACAGCATCACGCACGGTACGTATCACCGTCTTCAGCGGCGCAGGCAGGAATGACGATGATTCTGCCGTATCGAACACCCGCCCCACCGCCTCACCGAAGCCGTCACGGGCCTGCGACTTTACCGGCTCCGTGCAGAGCCTCCCGTGCAACTGTGTCGCTACTGGGCTGGTGGCGCGGTCCGGCAGACAGCGCATCATGGTTGCTACCATATCCTCCACGCCCCATCCGGTACATGCGGATACCACGCAGACCGGGTGATGTGGCTTAAACATCGTGGTAATGGCAACCTGCTTTTCCTGAAGATTTTTCTGTTGCTGTGCTGAGGGAGTACCAGAACGGGTATCCCATTCATGGCTGGGTTCTATTTTGTCGGCCTGGTTAATCACGAACACCACCTGCTGCTGGTAAGGCTGCATCACACCGCGCCAGAACTGCTCGTCCACCGACAGCGCCCGGTCATCGGACTTAATGACCCACAGAACCAGGTCCAGTTCCGGCAGCATACGCCGGTACAGGGCACGGTATTCATGGTCCCGTTGCCCGTTTTCTCCCACACCCGGTAAATCAACAATCACCAGACTGTGACGCCCGCTGCGCAGCCGGAAGCGCAGCACTTCACGGGTACAGGCGTTCACATCACTGACGGGGGAGACCTCACCCCGGAAGAGTTCGTTACAGAGCGAAGACTTACCGGCACCGCTTTTGCCCATGATACCAATCACCGGCTCATAGTGGGTGAGATTCTGAATACGTTCAAGAATAAGCTGGCGAAGCGTATCGGGAAGCGACGCCAGCGGTTGTTCAAGGGCCTGAAGGCCGTGAGGTTTAGTCATACAGAGTTCTCAACGTGAAAAAGAAAAATCCCCGCGCTCCGGTTAAGGAGGCGGGGGATTCACGGAGATAATATCTGTCTGAAATTATTTGGATTGTGACAGGTTAAATGACGAAAGGCACTCCGTCTTAGTGAGCGAACGTAATGATATGGGATCGATGATGAGCAGCACACCTGCAACATCACACTCCTGTCCATCACACCAGTGTTCATTGAGAGCGCCGTTATGAATCCTTATTCTCCCTCCATCGTCTCCGGCAATTCGACTGACACGACAAATACACGAGCCTTTCTGCAACAGGCCGTTGACCATTACCCACGACTCGTGGTGTTCTGCTTTACGTTGACGCTGCCGTACCGCGAAAGCATGGCCGATTACCGGTCATTGATTCTGCGCTTTCATACCGAAGTCTGGCAGCGTATTGGCGAATATTCGTGGCAACGTCAGCTGGCGCGGCGTCACTTACCGCCCGAAAGAGACCGACCTCGATGTGCCCGCCTTGATGGTTTTCCACAGGAGGGCCATAAAACGTGTGTCACTGATCCTGCGGCGTACGGCTTTTATCAGCAGTCGATGGTGTACGGTGTCGAAGTAACTGGACAGGTCGCCTTCAATCACCCAGCGTCCCCGGGTTTCACCACAGTCTGTGAGCTGTAATTTCACCGTGCGGATCGCGTGATGAACACTGCATTCAGGCCGGAAGCCATACGAGAGCGTATGAAAATCACTCTCCCATTTCACCTCTGCTCAGGTGGCCAAATTCAGTAAAACACTACAAAGCTGGCGAACTACCTAGACGATGACAGTATCCATAATTGCAATACACAAGATTTCTACTATGTCCCTGTGCGGGAGCTAATTTGATGTGTGTAGACGTACGCTACCCTTGGGGAGTAATTCCTAGTCATTCCCCCTGACCTAGATGGCTTCTATCTGCTTGACAACGGGTGATAATGTTGAACGTATGATGGCCACCTTGTACTATTTCGACACTGAAACATTACCCTCAACAGAGTGCGGATAACGCAAATGAGTGTGCAAATAATGACCGTCAAGGATGTCGCGTCGTACCTCAAGCTCAACGAGCGAGCTGTTTACCGTATGGTAATGTCAGTGAAAATACCTGCCTTCAAAGTGGGCACATCCTGGCGTTTCAAGCGTGAAGACATCGAAAAGTGGATAGAAGAACAAAAGAATGACAGACAATAATAGGGAATTTCGGGGTGTTACTGGATAACAAAACTAGCGGTCATGTTGGTATCGAACTGAAAAAACATACCTTTTCTGGTTCCAAGCTCGCTGTTCTGTCCAGCCTGTTTACCTTATATGGCTTTGCCTCGCTGAAGCACGAGTTGAAGCAGCTGGAGTCTGCAAGGATTATTTTCAGCGAATGGGATTCGACCAATCTGCAGAAACCGGAGTGCAGGTGACCTGGCATGGGGTTAGCCTAGGTAATCTGCGAACGTCTGACGGTACAGTTTGCAGAATCGATACGTTGGCCTGTCTGAAGCGTGCCGATGATAGTAGACCTCCCTCGTGGTTGATGGGGAAATGATCACTTGATTTGCGCGAGGTTTAGGGAAGGTACGAATGTTTACCGAGTAATGAATAATCGGCAGAACAAAAAACAGTCAGTTGAGTAACGCCAAAGGTTGATGATGCTTGCACTGACGGTATTCAGTAGCTAATTTAGCTAAATTAGCTGTATTAATTTACTTGGAGTCATTAGTGTCTGAACAAGAGATCTATCAGCAGATCAAGCATGCCTTGTCAGTTGCACCTCGCAACCAATATACAGTCGAGCTACATCTGCAAATGCTCAAATATGCAGATGAGCTTAAACACGTGACTTCGCGGGAGTTTTGTGAAGGGGTTGGGCTCAAAGAGAGCCTTGGTACCGAATTCAGCAAGATGCGTAATCTGACTACTCGACTAAAGCTTGCTGGGCTCGATACCTACAAGCTCTAATATCGTTCAACTTCGCGAAAACCGGTTTATAAACCAGCAAGTTATTAAGGAACAACATGCTCAAGCTCGAAGAGATCAAGAAAGATGCTCAGGTCCGCGGCATTGTCGAAGGGCAAGTGGTTCGCGTGGTGACAGTGGAGCAGATCGGTGAGCACGCTCTGACTGTTTACTACAAAGACAGTAAGGGCGTATTGGCAGAACGCATGTTGTTTCGAAGTGATGAGATGGCGCTTGAGCTCGCGACAGTGGGCCGAGCATGGGCTTTTGATGCTGACGGAGGCGATTTCAAACTGGGGCTGGAAGCATATCGGATATCACAGGCAGCTCTGTTTGATCCGATGATGGCTGTCAACATGGCCAATGTTGACCCCTTGCCGCACCAAATTTCAGCTGTTTACGAATATATGCTACCTAAGCAGCCGCTGCGCTATGTCTTGGCCGATGATCCTGGCGCGGGCAAAACGATTATGGCTGGCTTGTTCATTTCTGAGCTGCTGCTGCGAGCTGATGCCAGACGGATTATGGTGGTATCGCCTGGCTCACTGACCGAACAATGGCAAGACGAGCTATTTGAAAAGTTTGGCCTGCAATTTGAAATCTTCAGCAAAGAAAAGCAGGAGCAGTGTGCAACGGGCAATTTCTTTACCGAAACCGATCGCCTGATTTGCCGTCTGGATCAGCTTTCCCGTAGCGAAGAGCTACAAGAAAAGCTGCGCAATACCGACTGGGATTTGATCATTGTCGACGAAGCGCACAAACTCTCAGCGAACTATTTTGGTAACAAAATCAATAAAACCAAGCGCTTCACACTGGGAGAGCTGCTTGGATCTATTTGCCGCCATTTTTTGTTGATGACAGCCACGCCACACAACGGCAAGGAAGAAGACTTTCAGGTCTGGATGTCACTGCTCGATAGTGATCGATTCTATGGCAAGTTTCGCGAAGGCGCCCATAAAGTCGATATTACTGACATGATGCGCAGAATGGTGAAAGAAGAGCTATTGACCTTTGATGGCACACCGTTATTTCCTGAGCGTCGAGCCTATACAGCCAACTATGATCTTTCTCCTCTCGAAGCAAGTCTTTATGAGCAGGTCACCACGTATGTAAGAGAAGAGATGAATCGAGCCGACAAACTCGACAACAAGAAAAAAAACACAGTTGGCTTTGCACTAACACAATTGCAACGACGATTGGCATCCAGCCCGGAGGCGATCTATCAATCGTTAAAACGACGTCGTAATCGTCTTAAAGACAAGCTTGCAGAAATGAAGCTGTTGGCCCGTGGCCAGAAGGCGAAACAAACAGGTGTGGCTGAAACGCTGGGTAGCTATACAGTGACTAAACAGCTCGATTTACCGGATAATTGGGACGAACTGGATGAAGACTTAAGCGCTGAAGAGTACGAGCTTTACGCTGAGCAAGTAGCAGATCAGGCTACTGCAGCCGAGACCATATTAGAGCTCGACGCTGAAATCGAGTCACTCAAGGCCCTGGAACAACAAGCTCTGGTGTTGGTGCAATCAGGCAATGATAAAAAGTGGGAACAGCTATCCGCTTTACTGCAAGACTCGCCGGAAATGAAAAACCGCGATGGTAGCCGTCGTAAACTGATCATCTTTACCGAGCATAAAGACACGCTCAATTATTTGCGTCAGCGAGTCAGTGATCTGCTTGGCCAGTCAAACGCTGTCAGGGTGATTTACGGCGGAACCAACCGTGATGACCGGCGTAAAATTCAGAGTGAATTTCGCAGTGACCCCACCGTGTTGGTACTGATTGCCACCGACGCTGCGGGTGAAGGTGTCAACCTGCAAAACGCAAACTTGATGGTCAACTATGACCTTCCATGGAACCCCAATCGACTGGAGCAGCGTTTTGGCAGGATCCACCGAATTGGCCAAAAAGAGGTGTGCCACCTGTGGAACATTGTCGCCAATGAAACTCGTGAAGGTGAAGTATTCCAAAAACTGTTCGCCAAGTTAGAAATTGAGAAACAAGCACTTGGCGGCAAAGTATTCGATATCTTGGGGGAGGCGTTCGACAACGTTTCACTCAAACAGTTGCTAATGGATGCCATTCGCTATGGAGAAGATCCTGCTGTGCGCGCCAGAATGGACCAAGCAATTGAGGGGGCACTGGACAGCGACCACCTCAAGGAGATCATGCGCCGCAACGCCCTGGTGGAATCCCACATGGGAATGGAAGGGCTGTACGCCATCAAAGAGCAGATGGAAAAAGCCGAAGCGCGCCGTTTGCAGCCCTTTTTTATCCGAGCCTTCTTTCAGGAGGCCTTCCAAAGGTTGGGGGGCGATTTGCGCGAGCGCGAACAAGGCCGATACGAGATCAGGCATGTCCCAGCTGTTATCCGCGAGCGAGATCGCACCATAGGGGAAAGCCGTACGCCGGTACTACCGCGTTACGAGCGGGTCTGCTTCGAAAAGCAGTTAACTCGTCCTACTGGCAAGGTGTTAGCTGAGCTGTTGCATCCGGTGCATCCTCTGATGCATTCCGTGCTGGACCTTACCTTGCAAGCCCATCGCGGCAAACTGAAACAGGGCGCCGTGTTGGTTGATCCGGCTGATGATGGTAATGAACCCCACCTGATCATTATGTTGGAACACACGGTCAGAGAAACGGCGGAACAAGCAAAAAGTATCGCCTCCCGCCGCTTGCAATTTGTTGCGATAGATAGGGCCTGTCAGGCCAGTTATGCAGGCTGGGCGCCACACTTGGACTTAGTGCCCATCAGCGAGGGGGACTTGGCACTAGTACAAGATATTCTCTGCTCCCCTTGGTTATCCCAACCACTGGAACCACTGGCACTGCAGCTGGCCTCTGAAAAACTGGTGCCAGAGCATTTTGCTGAAGTAAAAACCCGGCGTGAGCTTCAGGCAGACAAAACCTTGGCAGCAGTACATGAGCGCTTGATCAAAGAAATCAACTATTGGCAAGACCGCTATCTCAAACTCAGTGATGATGTGAAGTCTGGCAAGCAGCCCAGAATGCAGCCAGAAAACGCGCGTCGGCGTGTTGATGAACTTACCGCCCGTTTACAGCAGCGCACAACTGAACTCACCGCGCTCAAGCAAGTGGTCTCCAGCACCCCGGTGGTCATTGGTAGTGCTCTGGTGATCCCGCAAGGGCTATTGGCCAAACGTAAGGGGGAGGTCATGTTTAGCCCCGATGCGGCCAGCCGCGCCCATATAGAACGGGTCGCAATGCAGGCGGTAACCGATGCTGAACAGGCTTTAGGCCACATGGTTATCGATGTAGCAGCGGATAAATGTGGGTGGGATATCACCGCGCGCCCGCCACTCAAAAGTGATGGCTCCTTGCCACAAGATCGTCACATTGAAGTGAAAGGCCGCAGCAAAGGACAGATCACCATCACCGTCAGCCGTAACGAGATCCTCTATGCCCTTAACCAGGCAGACAAATTTTTGCTGGCTATCGTGCTGGTAGAGGGGGACAAGGCTGAAGGCCCGTATTACATTCGCCAGCCTTTTACCAAAGAGCCGGATTTGGGCGTGGCGAGCATCAATTACGACTTAGCGGATTTGTTGGCACGCTCCACCAATGCTGAAGGCAGCTTATGAAAATTGAACAAGTTAGCTTAAAAAACTTCCGATGTTTTGAGCAGCTAGATGTGACTTTCCACCCGCAGTTGACGGTGTTAACCGCCCCCAATGGTGCGGGCAAAACGACGATCCTTGATGCAGTTCGCATTGCGTTATGGCCCTTTGTCAAAGGCTTTGATCTGGGGAGCCAAACAGGCAAGTCAGCCACCATTCAGATTGAAGATGTGCGTCTTGAACGCCGCGAGCAAGAGATGGAACCGATATTACCCTGCCAGATTACAGTTCAGGCCACAGGTATCCCCATTCGTGAAAAACAGCCACATCTGTACGAATGGCAACAGGTCCGCGAGCAAGTCAAGCCACGAACTCAAAGCAAAGGTGATAGGTCGACACAAGTTCTGACCCGGCTCGCCAAGAACTACCAGTCTGTCATCTACAAGGGACAGCAAGCCGAAGCAGATACTATCGAGTTACCCTTGATTGTCTATTTAGGTACTGGCCGTCTATGGTATCAGGGGCGCTATACCTCAGAAGCGGAGGATAAAAAGCTCGATGCCAGCGTATTCTCTCGTCTTTGGGGTTATCAAAACTGCCTGACGGCGACCTCGAGCTATAAGCAGTTTGAATCCTGGTATGGCTGGGTATTTCGCAGCTATCGCGAGCTGCAAATTGGTCAGCTAGAAAATCAGATCAAGCCCCAGGATCAGAGCTCGTTGGCCTACTTTGCCGCTGCCATTGAGGTTGTTCAGCGTGCCATCAACACACTCACGAGCTCGCTGACCGGTTGGCACGACTTGCAATACCGCGCCAGCATGGGGCAGCAACTGGTGATGGAACACTCTCAGCATGGCTATATGCCGCTCGCGATGCTCAGTGATGGTCTGCGCAATATGGTGGCCACAGTGTCGGATATCGCTTTTCGCTGTATCAAGCTGAATCCACATCTGAAGGACGAAGCTGCACAGAGAACTGCAGGCATCGTGCTGATTGACGAAGTGGATATGTTCCTGCATCCGGCGTGGCAACAGCAAGTACTTGGGGCGTTACAAGAGGCGTTTCCCTTGCTACAGTTTATTGTCACCACCCATAGCCCGCAGGTCCTCACCACAGTAGCCAAAGAGAATATTCGTCAACTTGGCTCTGATGAACACGGCGCCTATGCCAGAATACTGCCTTTTAGCCCGCTAGCCCATGAGAACAGTGATGCACTGGCCAAGGTTATGGAAACTCATAGCCAGCCAAGCCTGCCGCTGCAAGAGACCATTAGTGAATACGAATTACTGGTTAGATCAGGGGAGGAAACATCTGAACGCGCAACAACGCTGTTGGCAACCCTTGAGCAGGCGGGATATCAGTTTCATGAGAGCGATCTGGCCACTTGGCGATTCTTGGCACAGCGTAAGCTGGCAGCCAAAGGGTCGTAACCCATGATAGAAATTCAGCATCGTGCGATGCCAACCCCGGCGTTGACGCAATACCGCACAGCTAACCCGGCAGCCACAGCCGCAGATTTTGATAGCACTGCATTTAAAGCGGTGAAAGATGCAGTAAAAGCCGATCTGCATCAAGACCAAGGTGGTCTGTGTGTCTATTGTGAACAGCATCTTAAGGCAACTGAGGGGCAAGTCGAGCATATCAAGCCCAAAGCGGGGGCAAATGCACATCCTCATCTCTGTTTTGACTATCACAACTATGCCCATAGCTGCATCAATAACCAGACCTGTGGCCAGCGCAAAGGGAATGGCTTGTTGCCCATCGAGCCCGGCCCAGGCTGCAATCAGCAATGGGCCATAGCCAGTAGCAACGGTTGGGTTGAACCGCTACCCACACTGACCAGAAGGCAGCGTCATCCTGTCGTACAAACGCGCGATATGCTGGGGTTGAATAAGGATCCCAATCTGGTCAGTGAACGGAAAAAATGGTTCACCCAAGCAGTTACTGTGCTAAAAACGGCGCCAGACGATTTAGACCAATTTTTGCAATCAGCGCCATTTCGCGCACTGATAGCTGCATCCATTTAATGTTGGAATAACCATGACACCCATCAAATCCCCCAAAAAACTGATCGAAGTGGCCCTGCCGCTGGACGATATCAACGCCGCAGCGGCGCGTGAGAAGTCCATACGCCACGGCCATCCCTCCACTTTGCATCTGTGGTGGGCGCGTCGCCCCCTAGCTGCCGCACGAGCGGTGATTTTTGCCCAGATGGTGAACGACCCTGGCTACCAGCAGGGGGACGGTTTCAAGTATGGTGTGAACAAGCAAGAAGCTGCCAAAAAGCGCGAAAAGCTGTTTAATATCTTGCGCGAGTTGGTGAAGTGGGAAAATACCAATAACGAGGCTGTGCTCAATCAGGCGCGCGAGGCCATCATGGAGAGCTGGCGCGAAATCTGTACCCTTAACAAAGACCACCCAGATGCGACCGAACTGTTTAATCCCAACAAATTGCCCGGCTTTCACGACCCCTTCGCCGGTGGCGGCGCGCTGCCACTCGAAGCCCAGCGCTTAGGATTGGAATCCCATGCCTCCGACTTAAATCCAGTGGCTGTCACCATCAACAAGGCGATGATTGAGATCCCGCCCAAATTTGCCGGCCGTGCACCCGTTGGACCAGAACCGGTCACCGATAAAATCAGCAAGAAAAAGGCCACTAAAGATGCCTTTGAAGATTGGTCGGGGGCCAAAGGGCTGGCCGAAGATGTGCGCCGTTATGGCGCCTGGATGCGCGATGAGGCCGAGAAACGAATAGGTCATCTCTATCCCAAGGTGCTTGTCACCGAGGCGATGGTAGCCGAGCGGCCAGATCTAAGACCTTACTTGGGCGACGAGTTGACGGTTATCGCATGGCTCTGGGCCCGTACCGTTAAGAGTCCTAACCCGGCGTTTTCCCATGTACATATACCGCTGGCCTCGACTTTTATTCTTTCCTCTAAGGTAGGTAAAGAGGCGTATGTTGAGCCAGTAGTAACAGGGGATAGCTACTATTTCACTGTTAAAGTGGGAACGCCACCAGAGTCAGCCAAAGTCGGTACTACGGCAGGGAAGCGTGCAGCTTTTATCTGTCTGATGTCAGGTTCTCCAGTCGATTACAAATACATTCGTAGTGAAGGTAGTGCCGGACGGATGGAACAACGCTTGATGGCGATTGTAGCGGAAGGGAAAAAGGGGCGAGTTTATCTATCGCCTAGCAAGAGCCAAGTGATGACCGCTTTGCAAGCTCAGCCTGAGTGGTCACCGGAAATGTCTTTGCCCAATAATCCACGTGATTTTAAAACACCAAACTATGGTTTGGATAAATTTGGCGATTTATTCACCCCCCGCCAATTGGTGGCACTGACTACCTTCTCGGACTTGGTGGGGGAAGCCATTGCCCGCTGCCGCGAAGATGCGCTGACAGCAGGCATGGCGGACGATGGCCTCGGCTTGGATGCCGGTGGAACCGGCGCTACCGCGTATGCGCAGGCTGTGGGGGTGTACTTGGGCTTTTCTGTCCAAAAATCAGCCGATTATAACTCTACTATCTGTTCATGGATTAATGGTGGAGAAACAATGAGGAATACTTTCGGTAGACAAGCTATTCCTATGGTTTGGGATTTTGCGGAAGCAAATATTATTGCGGAGGGAACAGGAAGTTTTGCCAGCGGCATAAATCAAGGTTATAAAGTGCTTAAACAAGGACTGCCTGCAATCAATAAAGGTATCGTCAAACAATTTGATGCTCAGTCGCAAAATCTTAGCACCAATAAAGTAATATCAACTGACCCTCCGTATTACGACAATATCGGTTATGCGGATCTGTCAGACTTTTTCTATGTCTGGCTGCGTAAATCGCTGCGCCCGATCTTCCCAGGTCTCTATGCCACCATGGCGGTGCCAAAGGCTGAAGAATTAGTGGCGAACCCCTATCGCCACGGCGGCAAGGAGGGCGCCGAGGCGTTCTTTTTAGATGGCATGGGCCAGGCAATCCACCAGCTGGCCGGGCAGGCCCACCCGGCATTTCCGGTCACTATCTACTATGCCTTTAAGCAGTCGGAAACCAAGGCCGACGGCACCTCCAGCGCTGGCTGGGAGACCTTTTTGCAGGCGGTGATCGACGCTGGTTTTGCCATTAATGGCACTTGGCCAATGCGCACCGAGATGGGCAACCGCATGATCGGTTCTGGCACCAATGCGCTGGCCTCCAGCGTAGTGCTGGTGTGCAATAAGCGCGCGGCGAATGCCGATAGCATCAGCCGCCGTCAGTTTATCCGCGAACTTAACCGGGTATTGCCGGAGGCGCTGGATGAAATGACCCAGGGCAGCATCGATGCCCAGGGTATCAGCCAATCAGCGGTGGCACCGGTGGACTTGTCGCAAGCCATTATTGGCCCCGGCATGGGCATCTTCAGTAAATATGCCGCGGTGCTCGAAGCTGATGGCAGCAAGATGAGCGTGAAGACAGCACTGCAACTGATTAACCGCTTCTTGGCCGAAGATGACTTTGACAATGATACCCAATTCTGCCTGCACTGGTTTGAACAGCAGGGCTGGCGCGTGGGTAAGTTCGGTGAAGCCGACGTATTAGCCCGCGCCAAGGGCACCAGCGTGGCAGGCTTGCAAGAGGCCGGAGTGATAAGTAGCGGCCAGGGTGAGGTGCAACTACTCAAATGGGCCGAATTGCCCACTGACTGGGCGCCAGAGCGCGATAACCGTACTCCGGTATGGGAAGGACTGCACCAGCTTATTCGTATCCTCAACAGCGAAGGTGCCAGCGGCGCCGGTGCCATGCTGGGGAGACTCTCAGACAAGAGCGATGCGATCCGCTCCCTGGCTTATCGCCTTTATACCCTCTGCGAGCGTAAAGGTTGGGCCCAAGATGCCCGCGCCTATAACGAACTCGTCACCGCGTGGGATGCGATGCAAAGCGCCATGTCCGACAGTGGGCAAGTGGGGGAAAGCTATAGCCTGGATCTCTAAAGACGAGGAGCCGAAGGTTCCTGAGCAGAGAGGCAACGACACCTCTTTGCTCAATAAATTTGGAGCCCCAAGCCAATATTGAATTGGATTGAAACGGATAATGAAATTATGAGTCTGAAACCTTGGCGCGAGATTGCGCGCCCGCATCGCGATGTACTGGAAGGCACCTTTAAACAGTCGGAATTTGCGGCAGATATTACTCAGGTCGCTAATGGCTCTGCACCAGCAGAATATCAGGATGCTGAGCAGTTTTTTGCGCGCACCTTTATCACAGAAGGGATGCGCTTGTTATTGGGGTCGGTCGCCGAGCGGCTGGCAGGCAAGGGCGGCGACCCGGTGATCCAACTGCAAACGGCTTTTGGTGGCGGTAAAACTCACACCATGCTTGCGGTCTATCACTTAGCCTCACGCACAGTGACCACGGATCGCTTGCAGGGTATTCCGCCGATTTTGGATGCGGCAGGGATTCATGACTTACCTGGTGCCCGAGTGGCGGTGATCGATGGGATTAACTTGTCGGTGAGCCAAGCGCGCGCGCACGGTGTGATCCATGCCAATACTCTGTGGGGGGAGTTAGCCTGGCAACTTTTGGGCGATGAAGGCTATGAGCTAGTGGCGGACAGTGACCGCGACGGCACATCGCCGGGCAAAGAGCAGTTAGTCAAATTGCTGACCAAGGCGGCACCCTGTGTGGTGTTGATGGATGAGCTGGTGGCTTTTTTGCGCCAGTTGGAAGTGGGCAAGCAGTTTAATGCCGGAACCTTCGACTCCAATATCACCTTTATTCAGGCGCTGACTGAAGCGATGAAGTCGGTACCCAATGCCATGTTGTTGGCTTCTTTGCCTGAGTCGGCCTTGGAAGTGGGTGGCACTATGGGGCAGAAGGCGCTGGATTCGCTGGAGAAATATTTTGCTCGGGTTGAGTCGGTATGGAAGCCGGTAGCCACTGAAGAGGCCTTTGAGATTGTGCGCCGTCGTTTGTTTGAGTCGGCTGGTGATGCCGCTCAGGTGCAGGGTATTGCGCAGCAGTATGCTGATTTCTATCGCCAGCATGCGCAGGAGTTTCCGAACGAAACACAATCCAGCCACTATTACGACCGACTGTGCAAGTCATACCCGATCCACCCGGAGGTATTTGACCGACTTTATGAGGATTGGTCTACGCTGGACAAGTTTCAGCGCACACGTGGTGTGTTGCAATATATGGCGATAGTGATCCATCGCTTGTGGGTGGCGGATAACCGCGATGCGCTGATCATGCCGGGGTCGTTGCCCCTTGATGACAGTAATGTGCGTGGCAAGAGCATTCATTATCTACCACAGGGTTGGGAACCGGTCATCGAAAAAGAGGTGGATGGCTCGCGCTCTGAAGCGGCAGATATCGATAATCAAGATACCCGTTTTGGTCAATTCCACGCCGCACGTAGGGTGATGCGTACCCTATTTTTGGGTAGTGCTCCCAGTACAGGCGATCAGATGCATCGCGGCCTGCTGGCTGAGCGGATTATGCTGGGCGCCTGCTCGCCCGGGCAAACAGTGGCCACCTTTAAGGATGTGTTGGTTCGGCTGCGAGATCGTCTGACCTACCTTTATGGCGATAAAGATCGTTTTTGGCTGGATACTAAGCCTAATCTGCGTCGGGAAATGGAAACCCGTAAGAGTAAAGTCAGTGAACGTGAAGAGTTGACGCCGCTGCTTAAGAAGTCAGTGACTGCGTGTTTTGGCTCCCAGCACTGTTTTGCCGGGATACATGTTTTCACACCTTCCAGCGATGTGCTTGATGAATACGGCAATGGACCGCGTTTGGTGGTACTGGAGCCGTCGGCATTTTCTGCTTATAGCCGTAGTAGCAGTACTAATCAGGCATTCAAAGCAGCCGAAGTGATCTTGTTTAAACGTGGTGAGCAACCACGTGTGAAACAAAATCGGCTGTTCTTTCTCGCTGCCGATTATGACAGTCTGAATCGTTTGAAAGATCAGGGGAGAACGTATCTGGCCTGGCACTCTATCGTTACCGATATCGAAAACGGAGTGTTGAATCAGGATCTGGCGCATTTGACCCAAGCCAAGGGTAATCGCGATACGGCGAAGAAGCAGTTTGATAGCTTGGTCCGCGACACTTATAAGTGGCTACTGGCGCCGCTGCAGGATCCCGGTCAGCAGCTAGAGTGGGAGGTGTCGCAAATCTCTTCCAGCTCACCTAAATTAATTCAGGAAATTGAAAGTAAACTGGCTGAAGAGGAGTGGTTGATCAAGGAGTGGTCACCGGTTCATCTGCGTAATTTGTTGGAAAAGTACTATTTTGCCAACGGGGCAGAGTCAGTCAGTGCAGTGAAGGTCTGGCAGGATGCCTGTCAGTACCTCTATATGCCTCGTTTAGTTAATGACCAAATATTGCGTCGAACTGTAGAAGAGGCTGTCAAGAGTACCGATTTCTTCGCTTTTGCGTCCGGTATACGTGACGATCGCTTTGAAGGGTTTGCTTTTGGCAAATCATCCACCGTGTTTTTGGATGAGAACAGCGTTCTGATTAGCCGGGATGCTGCGCTGCGCTATCAAGCCAAGTTGGAGCAAGAAGCCCGTGAAAAGAGTGAAGAAGAGCGTAAGAGGGTTGATCCGGATGAAGACGGCCGCGATGGGACCGATAAGGACGAATCGGGTGACGACAAGGACACAGATACAGGTTCTGGAACTGGTCAAGTGATTATAACAGAGAACCAGAAAACACGGTTTTATGGTTCAGTACGACTTGATGCCATCAGAGCCAAAATGGATTTTGCTAATATCATGGACGAGGTGGTGCAAAATTTTGCCAGCCAATACGGTGTTGAGGTAGAGATCTCCATTGAGATTAATGCCCGCTCTGAGAAAGGGTTTGATGCAAATTTACAGCGAGCTATCAAAGAAAACTGCAGTATGCTGAAATTCGGTAATGCTGAATTTGAAGAGTAAAACGCAAAAAAATGAAGGCCGGATTTTCCGGCCTTTTTCACATCCAATGCTGCGGAATAGTGAGTTCGAAGGATTGTGCGGCATAGCGCAGCATACTCAAAATTTCACTGTGTCTGGCTTTGTCAATGACATGCCCGGCCTTGCGCTGCTCCAACATCTTCTGCAGCTCCGGCAAGTGAAGTGGTCAACAAAAACTGGCCACCGAGTTAGAGTTTTTTCCAGTATCGATTTTTCGATTCGTTTGGGGTAAGCGTTAACCGGACGCCGTATTGACACTGGTCAGGCAGGTATAGCCACGTTCCACGGCAGAAGTTCACCAACCCTGTTGGAAGGCCACTCAGGCAGAACGCTCAGGATGTGGCGCAGATACGCTTCTGGATCGATACCGTTCAGACGGCACGTTCCGATCAGTCCGTACAGCAGTGCACCACGTTCGCCACCATGATCGCTCCCGAAGAAGATGTAGTTTTTCTTTCCCAGGCAGACGGCGCGAAGCGCCCGCTCCGCGGCGTTATTGTCGGGTTCCGCCAGACCGTCACGGCAGTAGTAACACAGGGCATCCCACTGGTTCAGGGCATACGTGAACGCCTCTCCCAGCCGGGATTTTTTCGACAGTGTCGCACTTTTCTCCACCATCCACTCATGCAGTGACGCCAGCAGCGGCGCACTCCGCGACTGTCTGGCCGCCAGACGCTCTGTCTCCGGCATGCCGCGTATTTCCGCTTCGATGGCGTACAGTTCGCCGATGCGTTTCAGCGCTTCCTCCGCCGTGGCGCTCTGGCTGCTGATGTACACGTCGTGGATTTTTCGGCGGGCATGCGCCCAGCATGCCGCCTCTGTCAGCACGCCGCCTTCTCGCGATGTACTGAACAGCCGGTCATACCCCGCGAAGGCATCTGCCTGCAGGACGCCACGGAAGGAGCGAAGGTGCAGCTCCGGGTGTTTTCCCTGCCGGTCCGGTGAGTACGCGAACCACGCTGCCGGAGGATCTGACGAACCGGCATTCCGGTCATCCCGGACATACGTCCAGATACGCCCGGTTTTCGTCTTTTTCCTGCCCGGCGCCAGCACCGGCACTGGAGTATCATCTGTATGCAGTTTGCGGCAGTTCATCACGTAGTGATAAAGGGCTTCGTCCAGCGGCGCCATTAAACGGCAGCACGTATCCACCCAGTTGGAGAGCAGTGCGCGGCTCAGCTCCACCCCCTGGCGGGCAAGGATTTCCGTCTGGCGGTACAGCGGCAGATGTTCACAGTATTTGGCTGTTAACACACGGGCCAGCAGACCCGGTCCGGCGATACCCCGCTCGACAGGACGTGACGGCGCGGGAGCTTCCACGATACCGTCACATTTTGTGCAGGCTTTTTTTACCCGCACTGTGCGGATCACTTTCAGGGCGCTGGCAACCAGCTCCAGCTGCTCCGCGCTGACTTCGCTGAGGTACGCCATTTCACCGCCACATGCCGGGCAGCAGGTTTCTTCCGGCTCCAGCCGGAGTATCTCACGGGGAAGATGTTCCGGAAGCGGACGACGGTGCCGGGACTGACGGAGCTGGCGGGGAACCTGCGGGTCGTCTTCCCGCCCACTGTAACGATCGCTCGCCTGTTCGCGCTGTTTCAGCAGCGCTTCGGCCTGTGCCACCTCGCGGCGCAGTTTTTCAGAACGGGTGCCGAACATCATACGGCGCAGTTTTTCTATCTGAGACCTCAGGTGTTCTATCTCCCGTTCGTCTTCCTCGATCTTTTCTTCAGCGCGGGTCAGCGCAGAGCGCAGGAAGGCCTCAGTCTCGGCAACGAGACTGAGCTGGCTGTCTTTCCGGCGAAGTTCTTCTTCCAGCGCGGTGATACGGGCGAGATAGTCCTGACTCATGACCCATTTATAATGCGGCCATGCTTTTTTTACAACATTGTCAGTGAGTTAAGACGGGGTGTTTTGGGCTGACGCCAGTCCAGCTTATCGAGGAGCATGGCCAGTTGCGAGCGACTAATGGCCACCTTGCCGTCGCGCACGGCGGGCCAGATGAACTGCCCTTCCTCAAGGCGTTTGGTGAAGAGGCACAGTCCATCCGCATCTGCCCAGAGAATTTTGACGGTATCACCCCGGCGGCCACGGAAGATGAACAGGTGGCCGGAGAAGGGGTTCTCATCCAGTACGTGCTGTATCTGCTCGCCCAGACCGTTGAAGGATTTACGCATGTCGGTGGCGCCGGCGACCAGCCAGATACGGGTGCCAGACGGGAGGGAGATCATCGTCCCCTCCCGGTCAGTTCGCGAAGCAGTGTTTTCAGGATAGCGGGAGATAAGTTCCCTGTCAGGCGCAGACTGGCGCTCCCGACAGCCACTTCGCAGGTCATCACCTCACCGTAAGCGGAACCGGATGGTTCATAGTGTGGTTCTGCATGATGTGACAGGGACATGTCAGATACCACAACAGGGATGACAGCATCAGGTTTACTGACTGAACGTTGTATTTCATCGGGCAAAAGGTGGCTGTAGCGCTGGCGCCATGTAAACAACAGATTGTCATTAATCCCGTGTTCTCTGGCCAGTTGGGCCACGCAGGCTCCAGGCTGATAAGATTTTTCGACAAGTTCCAGTTTAAAGTCCATGGAGTAAGACGCACGAACCCTGCGGGGACGAAGAGAATCTGACATTGATAGAGTCCATTAACGTTTATAAGAGGACTCTATCATCGTCAATCACCGGAAATTTCAACAGACGGTACTGAGATGACGCTTACCGTTTGGGGGTAACCCACCGTTATATTCGTGCGGTCTTAGTGCGCTGTAATATCCAACGATATAATCCGTTATGGCGTGAGCTGCCTCGCTGAAGCTTACGTAACCCACCACCGGTATCCATTCGTTCTTCAGACTTCTGAAGAAGCGTTCCATTGGGCTGTTATCCCAGCAATTTCCGCGCCGGCTCATACTCTGCCTGATCTGGTATCGCCACAATAACTGCCGAAACTGCCTGCTCGTATAATGACTGCCCTGATCGCTGTGGAACATCACCCCGCCGGGCTTACCACGGGTTTCCCATGCCATTTCCAGTGCTTTCATGGTAAGCCTGCTGTCCGGCGAGAACGACATGGCCCAGCCCACTGGTTTTCTTGCGAACAGGTCGAGAACAACGGCGAGGTACGCCCAGCGCTTACCCGTCCAGAGTAGAGTAAGAGGCAGGGCGTAGTCGGACTATTTCCCTGCCTCTCCTCCCCGA
>ERZ773192.1268-NODE-1268-length-26428-cov-4.232321_pt1 | contig 26428 bp, 27 predicted proteins | sample MGYA00581010_ERZ773192 | MGnify/ENA primary metagenome ERZ773192 (study PRJEB29015, sample SAMEA2737741) | human gut metagenome | biome: human gut; feature: human-associated habitat; material: faeces | place: China | collected 2012 ...
GAACAATGTTAGTAGTATTAAATAATACAAGATTATTAGCAAATAAAATAAAAGAGAATACAGATGGTAATATAGATTTTAATTTGGTGTTAAAAGGGGATAAAGAAATATTTATAGTAAAAGATTCAGAGTATACAGAACCAGGATGTATAGCAACAACATTTGATGGAGAGAAATTAGTTACGTATATAACAAATTTATATGAAGATAGTATAACAAGAGCAAGTAATAATTTAAAGAAAGACAATACAGAAGATAAAAATATAAGATATTATGGAGCAAACCCAAATAACTATGTAAGATTTAATAATGAGTTATGGAGAATAATAGGTATATTTGGAAATAATGTAAAGTTAATAAGAAATGATAGATTAGGTTGGTTATCATGGGATACTAGTGAATCAACAGTAAATAGTGGATATGGAATAAATCAATGGGGAGAGAGTAAAGATACAAGCGGAAATATATATGAAGGAGCAGATTTACAAGTATATTTAAATAAGATGTATTATGGTGGAATAGAAGTAACTTGTTATGGTGATTCTGGTAATAAAACAACAACATGTCCAACAAATACATTAGATGAAACATCAAAAGCACTGATAGACAATCATACATGGAATGTAGGAGCAGTATATTCTAGTGATACGTTAGAATTATATAAGACAGAAAGAGGAACAAAAATTGGTAAAACTTGTCGAACTTCTGGTAATAATAGTGGTGGTTGTTCCGATAAGGTAATAAGAACAACTTTGTGGACAGGGCATGTGGCACTGCCATATATAACAGACTGGGCCTATGCAAGTAGTGAAAGTATATGCGAAACAAATGTACAAGCCCAAGATAGTTCAAATGATTATATATGTCAAAACAATAATTGGATAAATAGTGATACAAATATATGGACGCTATCTCCAAGGGATCACTCTGGACCTGGAGGAGCTACTTATGTCAGGAGTATAGGTGGAAATGGATATATTGCATCATTTTCAAGTGCAGCTGAATTGTATGATATTTACCCTACCATATATCTAAAATCTAATGTCTTAATAGAGAATGGCAATGGAACAAGTGATAGTCCATACATCCTAAAAGCAGGTGCCTAATAAAAGAGGTCATAAAGCTTTTGTGAAATTGGTAAGTGCTAGTAAACTTATTTTACTAGTGCTTTTTTAAAAATGAAAATTAATATTTTATTATAATAAACTTTTACAATATATTAAAAAGAAGTTGAAAAAAATCAGTAAAAAGAGTAAAATAAAATTCAGGTTAGATTGAGGTGTAATTATGGGAAGATTTCCAAGTATAGCAGCAGATAAACAAAAAACTGGTGCTGCAAGAGGTAAATTATATGCAATGTATTCAAAAGAAATATACAATGCAGCAAAAAAAAGTACTGATTTGGATGCAAATCCAACATTAAAAAGATTGGTTGAAAAAGCGAAAAAAGAACAAGTTCCAAGTGATATAATAAATAGAGCAATAGATAAGGTTACAAGTGGAGTGGATGAATCATATGAAAGTTTAAGATATGAGGGCTTTGGACCTGGCGCATCAACACTTTTAATTGATTGTCTTACAGATAATGTTAATAGAGCAGTAGCGGATGTAAGAGCTGCCTTTTCAAAAGCACATTGTAAATTAGGTGCATCTGGTTCAGTTTCTTATATGTATGATAATTTATGCATAGTAAGATTTAAAGGATTAACAGAAGATGAAACACTAGAAGCACTACTTAATGCATTAGTAGATGCAGAAATTGAAAATGATAATGGTACTATAACACTATATGGTAACCCACAAGATTTATTTAAAATTAAAAATGCTATATTAGATTATAAAAAGGATATTACATTTGAGGTAGAAGAAATAACTACATTACCAAAAGAAAAAATAAAACTTGTTGGTGAAGATTTAGAAATATTTAAAAAGCTATTAAAACTATTGGATGATGCAAACGATGTACAAAATGTGTATCATAATGTAGAATTAGATTAAATATAAAAAAAGATAAAAAATATAAAGCAATGTTTTCTAAAAAATGAAAATTGCTTTTTTTTAATATACAGAAATGTTGATTACATTATCCATTTTTCTATAGTTTTACTTATTTAAATATACGTGATATAATTAATATGGTGATAATATGTATAAGTTTAAAGTTGATATAGATAAAGAAGAATATAATAAATTCATATCAAAGTATTCCATGGCACCCATTACTCAAGATTATAGGTGGGCAAATGTAAAAAAAGATTGGGAACATACTTTATGTGCTTTATATAAAGATAATTCTATTGTTGGTGTTGCTTTACTTCTTATTAAGAAATTTCCTTTAAATTTAAAAATGATTTATAGTCCAAAGGGATTTTTAGTTGATTATACAAATAAAGAAGATTTAATTGAGTTCACAAAAGGTATAAAAGAATACGCTAAAAAGATACATGCATTTGTAGTCAAAATAGATCCTTTAATAGCAGTTAGCGAAGAATATTATGATACACTTATAAAAAAAGATACAAAAGTATCACCTAAAAACTATACAAAAAATAATGAATTGAAAATTAAAAATCTAAAAGAATGTGGTTATATTCATAATGGATATAAAAAAGAAGTTGGAGCATATATTCAACCAAGATATAATATGGCAATAAGTTTAATAGATGAAAATAACAAAAGATTAACAGAACAGGAATTGCTTTCTAACTTTAAAAGAAATGCCAAAAGATATCATGGCGAGTTTCAAACAAAAAGGGGTGTGACTTTTACCTGTGTACATGATGATTCTTGTATAGATGATTTCTATAGAATAATAGAAAGTACAGAAAAAAGACAAGGTATATCTCTTAGAAATAAAGATTATTTTAAAAGAATAATGAATTCTTTTAAAGATGATGCATATATGTATTTTGCAAGTGTAAATGTAGATAAATTTATGTCATTTTTAGAATCCGAAATAAAAAAAGAAAAAGATGAAAATCAAATAAATAAATATAAAGAACAATTAGAAGACGCAAAAATTGCAAAAGAAAAATATGGTAATGATATTAAAATAGCAGCTACCCTTGCTATAATTCCTCCAAATAAAGAAGGAATAAAAAAAGTAGAATACTTATATGCTGGAACATTTGAAGAAGTATTTCCATACTTAAATACCAATGCAAGTGTACATATTAATAGTTTTATAGATATGCTAAATAAAGAATATGATTATGCAGATTTAGAAGGAGTAGAAGGAACATTTGATGATCATTTAACTAAAACAAAAGCAAAATATAATCCAATAGTTTTAGAGTTTGTAGGTGAATTTGATTTGTCAATTAATAAATTTTGGTATTTCATATTTTCAAAATTTAGTGTACAATTAAAAAAGATTTATAGATTAGTAAAAGGTAGGTAGTATAATGAAGAAGTTAAAAGCAATGTTTTTGATAATACTTATGTTATTTCCTAGTTTAGTTATATTTTATCCAAATAATACAAATGCAAAAACAATTGCAGATTTAAGACGTGAATTAGATGAAATAGAAAAAAGAGAAAATGAAAATAATAACAATATTAGTTTAACTGAATCTGAAATTGCAACTGTACAAAATGAAATAGGAAGTATTTATAATGAAATAAATACTATAACAAATGATATAAAAACAGCAACAAAAGAAATAGAAGATTTGGGTAAAAAAATAATTGAAAAAGATGAAAGTATAAAAAAATTGATGTCATCTTTACAAAAAACAGAGGGTAATTCATTTTATATAGAATATTTGTTTGGAGCAGATAGCATTGAAGAGTTTATATATAGATATGCTATAACTGAACAAATTACTGAATATAATTCAGATTTAATAATTGAAATGCAAGACATGATTAAGAAAAATGAAGATAAGAAAAAAGAACTTGCTACTAGACAAAAGGATTTAGAAAATAGACAAAGTGTATTATCTGTTAAAATAACAGATTTAACTAATTCAAAAGTAAAATTATATGAATTAGGAACTAGTATTGAAGATGAAATAAAAAATGCAAAAGCAGTTATACAGATGTATAAAGATGCTGGTTGTGGTGAAAATGAAGATATAAGTACATGCGCTAACAAATTATTACCATCAGATACTAAATTTTGGAGACCATTTGAAGAAGGATTCGTATCAAGTGAATTTGGATATAGAAATCCAATATACAATAGTTGGGGTCAGCTAATCGCATCAGCTGGTTTACATGAAGGAATAGATTTAACAAACGGTTATGGATATAATAATAAAATATATTCAATAGCAAACGGTAAAGTAGTAGCAACATGGTATGATCAGTGGGGAGGAAACCAAGTAACAGTTCATCACAATATAAATGGAAAAACATATTCTGCATCTTACGCACACTTAAGTAAAATTTTGGTAAAAAAAGGAGATGTAGTTACAAAAGATTCAGTTATAGGTATGATGGGAGATACAGGAAGTGCAACAGGACCACACTTACATTTAGCGATATCTACGGGCCTTAGATTTACAGATTATAGCGGATATTCTGCTTATGCGGCTAGATGTTTAAATCCAAGAGATCTTATAAATTTTCCAAGTGGAGAACGCTATTGGAGCGATAAAGTATCTTATTATAGATAAAAAAATAAATTTGTAAAATAATATGTAAAGTCGAATAAGAAATTAATTTTTCTTATTCTTTTTACTTGACCATAAACTTAATAAATAGTATCATAGTGGTAGACGGTGGATGAATAGTGGTAGAAAGTGGGGGATAATATGTTCATGGGTGAATATCATCATAATATTGATGAAAAATCAAGAATAATAATGCCCTCAAAATTTAGATATGATCTTGGGGAAACATTTGTAATTACTAGAGGAATTGATTCGTGTTTATTTGTGTATCCAAAAGAAACTTGGAATAACATAACAAATAAATTAAATGAATTATCATTCACTAAAAAAGATGTAAGATCATTTCAAAGATTTTTTCTATCAGCAGCCACTATATGTGAATTCGACAAACAAGGAAGAATTAACATATCATCTCCGCTAGCAAGTTACGCAAATTTAACAAAAGAATGTGTTATAATTGGTGTTAACGATAGAATAGAGATATGGTCAAAAGAAAACTTTGATAAGTTCTTAAATGAATCAATGGAAAATGTAACTGAAATTGCTGAACATTTATTTGAGGTGTAATATGCATAAGAGTGTACTATTAGAAGAAGCTATAAATGGGCTTAACATTAAAGATGGACTTATATATGTTGACTGTACTCTTGGATATGCAGGACATAGCGGAAAAATCCTCGAAAAGAATAAAAAGGGTTGGCTTTATGCCTTTGATCAAGATGAAGAAGCAATTCTATTTAGCAACAAAAAGCTAAGTTCAATTGGATCAAATTTTGAAATAATACATTCCAACTTTGTTAATTTAAAATCAGAATTAAACAAAAGAGGAATAAATAAAGTAGATGGAATACTATTTGATTTAGGAGTATCAAGCCCTCAACTAGATAATAAAGAAAGGGGATTTAGTTACCATAAAGATGCACTGTTAGATATGAGGATGGATAAAGATAATCCACTATCTGCTTATGAAGTAGTTAATAATTACAAAGAAAGCGATTTAATTACCATATTTTATAGATATGGGGAAGAAAAATATTCAAAAAGTATTGCAAGAAAAATAGTAGAATACAGAAAAAACAAAAAAATAGAAACTACACTAGAACTTGTTGAGATAATTAAATCTGGAGTTCCAGAAAAATACAAAAGAGAAACTCATCCAGCAAAAAGATGTTTCCAAGCAATAAGAATAGAAGTAAATAAAGAGTTAGAAGTATTTGAAAGTGCACTTAAAGATGCAATAGATTTATTAAACAAAAATGGAAGAATATGTGTTATAACATTTCATTCATTAGAAGATAAAATATGTAAAGAAATATTTAAAAAAAATAGTGAAGTAAATAAAGTATTTAAGGGACTTCCAGATGTACCTTATGAATATATGCCTAAACTAAAATTAATAGGCAAATACACTCCAACAAATGAAGAATTAGATGATAATAATAGAAGTAGGAGTGCTACTTTAAGAATTGCAGAAAAAATAAAAGAATAAAAGGAGATAACAACATGAAAAAGAATAAAAAGAAAGTAAAATTATTTAGAATTGAAAGAATGTTAATAAAATTTTGTTTAATTTTATTAGTCACTTTTCCTGTTGTTAATGTACTAAGTAAGGCAGCACTATCAAATATGAATTTGGAAGTAGAAAAGTTAAAAAGTGAAATAAGCAGACAAAAAAATTCAAATGAAAGTTTAAACATGAAAGTTAACGAATTAAAATCACTCGCTAATATAGATATAATTGCAGATAATGCTGGACTTAGTTATAATAGTGATAATGTAAAAGTAATTTCAAATAACTAGAGGTGTCATATGAAAAGAAAGGTAAATGTTAATAAAGTAAAATTTAATAAACTTATTTTTGCATTTATCCTTCTTTTTTTTATTGTTGTAATATTTAGAATGTCATTCCTATCTCTTGCAAAAACAATAGATGGAGTTGACATGAAAAACTTTGTATCAAGCAGAAATACAAGAAAAAAAGTAGTATACGCAAAAAGAGGAACAATATATGATGTTACCGGTAATACACTTGCACAAACAGTTAACTCATATACAGTTATTGCATACCTATCAGAAAGTAGAAGCGAGGGCTTTAAAAATCCACAACACGTAGTTGATAAAGAAAAAACGGCTAAAGAGTTATCTCCTATATTAGGAATGAGTGAAGAATCAATATTACTACTACTTAATAGAAATGCTTATCAAGTAGAACTTGGTCCCGGTGGAAGAGGAATAAGCGAATTAAAAAAAGAACAAATACAAGAACTCGATTTACCAGGTATTTCATTTATCTCATCATATAAAAGATATTATCAAAACGATGATTTCTCATCTTACATACTTGGATATGTAAGAGCAACTGATGATGGAGAATTAATAGGAGAAATGGGAATCGAATCATATTACAACGATATGTTAAAAGGTGAAGATGGATACACTATTTACCAACAAGACATAAATGGATATAAAATGCCAAATACAAGAGAAGAAAAAAAAGAAAGTGTAGATGGTGTTGATATATACTTAACTATTGATAGCAACATACAATTTTTTACAGAAAAGTATGTAAAAGAAGCATGCGAAGAATACAATCCAGAATGGGCTATAACAGTAGTTGCAGATGCTAAAACAGGAGCGATATTATCAAGTACCGCTTGCCCATCATTTAACCCAAACATAAAAAACATAACTAATTATTTAAATCCACTCACGTCATTTTCATATGAACCAGGTAGTACAATGAAAACATTTACATACATGTCAGCAATGGAAAAAGGAGTATATGATGGTAACGATACATTTGAATCCGGATCAATAAAAATAGGAGAAAACGAAATATTTGACTGGCATCAAAAGGGCTTTGGAACTATTACTTACGATGAGGGCTTTTTATATTCATCAAATGTAGGTATATCTTACTTAACCCAAAAATATTTCACAGCAGAAGAACTAAAAAAATATTTCCAAAAATTTGGTTTCGGAACAAAAACAGGAATAGAATTACCAGGAGAATTGTCAGGAACACTAAATTTTAAATACGAAGTAGAAGTAGCAAATGCTGGATTCGGACAAGGTATAACCATAACACCTATACAAATGATTCAAGCACTTACAACAATATCTAATGATGGAATAATGATAAAACCATATATAGTAGATAAAATCGTAAATACAAACAATAACGAAATAGTATATAATGGTACAAGAAAAGAATTAGGAAGAGTCGTATCAACAAATACCGTAGATCAAATAAAAGAATTAATGTATAAAGTAATATATAATGATTTATATTATTCAACAGGAGCTGGATTCAAAATGAATGGTTATGACTTAATAGGAAAAACAGGAACTGCTCAATATGTTAATTCATCAACAGGCAAATATTATTTTGATGATATAAATTATATAAGAAGTTTTTCAGGTATGTTTCCCAAAGATGATCCAGAAGTAATAATATATACAGTAATGAAAAAACCATATGGTGGTTCTAGAGGAATACAAAACATAGTAAAAGGACTTGTAAAAGACATCGCTAACTATAAAAGTATATATAATCCAAATATTAAAAACACATCTGATAGTTATAAACTAGATAATTACATAAACCAAGATGTTGAAAAAGTAAAACAAGAATTATCAGATAAATTTTCTGATATAATAGTAATAGGAAATGGAGATAAAATAATAAGTACTTATCCAAAAACAAATACCATTTATTCAGTTACAGAAAAAATATATTTATTAACAAATAACAATGAAATTATATTACCAAACTTTATCAATTGGTCTAAAAAAGAAGTAAAGACATATTGCACACTCGCAAATATAAATTGCGAAATAAATGGTAATGGATACGTAATAGAACAAAGCATAGAACCAAATACAAAATTAACAAAAGAAGATAAACTAACGATAACATTAAAAAATAAAATAAAAGAATAATAAACATAACGGAGGTAAATATGAACAAAATAGTAATTGCATTAGGAGGTAATGCACTAGGTAAAACGCCAATAGAACAATTAGAACTTGTAAAAAATACAGCAAAACAAATAGTAGAAATAGTAAAAGAAGGAAATGAAGTTGTTATTGCTCATGGTAATGGACCACAAGTAGGAATAATAAATCTTGCATTTGATTTAGGAAGTGCAAGTGGTAGTGTATGTAGTATGCCATTTGCAGAATGTGGAGCAATGAGTCAAGGTTATATTGGATATCATTTACAACAAGCAATAAGTGAAGAATTAAAAAATAATAATATAGATAAAAATTGTGCAACAATTATTACACAAGTATTAGTAGACAAAAATGATAATGCCTTCTCTAATCCAACTAAACCAATCGGAATGTTCTACAGCAAAGAAGTAGCAGAAAAGCAAGAAAAAGAAAAAGGATTTACATTTGTAGAAGATTCAGGTAGAGGTTATAGAAGAGTTGTCCCATCACCAAAACCAATAGATATATTAGAATTAAATATAATAAAACAGTTAGTAAATAACGGAAATATAATAATAACTGTTGGTGGTGGAGGAATACCTGTAATAAATGATAACGGAAAAATAAAAGGGGTAGATGCAGTAATAGACAAAGATTTTGCAAGTGCAAAATTAGCAAGTCAAATGGATGCAGACATATTACTTATATTAACTGCTGTTGACAAAGTTTATATAAATTATAACAAAGAAAATCAATTAGCAATTGATAACATGACAATAAAAGAAGCAAAACAATATATAAAAGAAGATCAATTTGCAAAAGGAAGTATGCTTCCTAAAATAGAAGCTTGCATAAATTTCCTAGAAAATAATAATAAAGCCACTGCTATAATAACGTCATTAGAAAGTGCAACAGATGCACTAAAAGGAAAGACAGGAACAAAAATAACTTTTTAGTTATTTTGTTTTTTTCAAACAATAATTCATAAATAATGTATTCAAACTTGCATGTGATTTATTGTAGGAGGTAACTATGAACGAATTAAGTAATACAGTAAGTTCAAAAGGAACTTATAATAACATACCAACTTCATTAACATCCAAAACCTCTGTTGTAAATATAATAGATGGTTAACTCTAACCAAAACAGCAGATAAACAAAACTGGGGTAGTGGAAGCTTAACTTATACAATAACTATTGATAATCAATCAGATATGGCATACGAAAATCCAACTGTAACAGACGTTATAAATACCAATCTAGTTAAATTCCTAGATGGAAGCGTAGTAATTAATAACACTGTTGTAACTTCACAACAATATAATCATGATGATCCATCACATACTTTAACTGTAACTCTAGACGAAGTAGCAGCAAAATCAATTACAACTATAACGCTTCGTGTTGACAAAAATCCCTAACAAAAACTTTATATTGAAAAATTATTGCAAATATCATTATAAAGATTACGAATTAGAAAGCAATTATTCAATCGTCATAGCAAGATCCAATAAACTTAATAAAAACAATTTTGGTTGCGGAACACCTTATTGGAGAATATAAATCACTTAATGTGATTTTTTCCAATATAATTTTACAATTTATAAAAAAGAACATACGTACTCTTGGCAAATAATATGAGAGGGGTGTATAATAGATATATAGTATAAATATAGGGAGATAAAATATGAAAAAAAGCGGATTCACGTTGATAGAATTATTAGCAGTAATAGCAATATTAGCAATAATATTAGTAATATCAATACCAAAGATATTAGATGTAATAGAAACATCTAAAATAAATGCATTAAAAAATGCAGTAAAGTTAATAGCAGATAGTGCAGAAAAGAAATATACAGAGAATGAAGCATTTGGAGAAGAAAATGAAATAACATGTGATAGTGTATCAAAATTAAATAAAGAAGATTATAACAAATGTACAATTATTTTTGATGAGAATGGAATAGCAAAAGTAAGTATAGTAGGAAAAGGAAAATTTGATGGGTTAGCAGTTATAGATGGAACGAAGATGTCATCTGATGTAATAGAATTAGAATTACCAGAATATGGAGTAGGGAAAACATACATAGAGAACTTGTATAATAATGAGATATTAAGAAAAGCAAATGATTTAAAGAAAGACAATACACCTGATGAAAATATAAGATATTATGGAAGTAATCCAAATAATTATGTAAGATTTAATAATGAGTTATGGAGGATAATAGGGGTATTTGGTGAAAATATAAAATTAGTAAGAAAAGATAGTTTGGGAGTTTTGTCGTGGGATGTGAGTGATGGTGTAAATAACAATTGGGGAGTAAACCAATGGGGAGAGAGTACATATGAAGATGGAAATAATTATGTTGGTTCTAGTTTATATAGATATTTAAATGAGCTATATTATGGGGGAAATCAAGTAAATTGTTGGAGAATTAATAGAGAAAAAAATGTGTTTGAAACTATAGAATGTCCAAAGGATAGTGATAATAATTATTTAAAACTAAATGATGAATCAAAAATGTTAATAGACAATCATACGTGGAATGTTGGTGCAATTGAATTTGCAACAAGGGAAGATACACTTCTTTTTTATCAAGAAGAAAGAGGAACAAAGACAGGTAAAATATGTACAGATGGTAGATTTTGTGATGATACAGTAGAAAGAACAACTACATGGACTGGTTATGTTGCACTTCCATATATAACAGACTGGGCATATGCAAGTAGTGAAACTATTTGCGAAACAAATATGAATAAAAGAAATAGTACTGGTGGAGTATGTGGTGAAAAAAATTGGTTAAATAGAAAAACTTCAACTTGGTGTCTTTCACCATATATAGATGCAACTCACGCTTATATGACTTGGATTATCTGGGATGATGGAGTCGTAGGAGCAGCACCAGATGGAGATTCTCTTGCTGTCGCACCTTCTATCTACTTAAAAAGTAATGTACAAATAATAAGTGGTGTAGGAACAAGTAGTGATCCATACATACTAAAAGCAGGATCATAAATAAAAGGAATGCGAAAAATGCGCCCCAGGTGGGTAGGGACTAGAGCGGGCGCCAAATTTAAAAAAAATATATTTGTAAATTGATAAGTACTAGTATATGTTACTAGTGCTTTTAATGTATTCTTATAAATATTATAAGATTGTGTTAGTATTGTATCTATTCTTTTTTTAATGTATAATTAAGTGGGTGATAGAAATGGTATATTTGGATTATTCTGCTACGACACCGGTTAATAGTGAGGTGTTGGATACTTTTGCTTTAGTATCTAATGAATATATTGGTAATCCTAATTCATTGCATAAACTTGGTAGTAAGAGTAAGAATTTAATTGATGATGCGACTTGTCAGATTAAGTCAATATTAAATATAGATGATAAAGAGGTTATATATACTAGTGGTTCTTCTGAATCGAATAATACTGTTATTAAAGGTGTTGCTAGTAGGTATAAGAATAGGGGTAAGCATATAATAACAACACCATTTGAGCATTCTTCTATTTATGCACCTTTAAATTATCTTATGGATAATGGTTATGAGGTTGATTTTGTAAATTTAGATAGTAATGGTTTAGTTGATTTAAAGCATTTGGAATCTTTGATAAGGGATGATACTATACTTGTTAGCGTTGCTAGTGTTAATAGTGAGATTGGTCTTCTTCAACCAATAAGGGAGATTGGTGAAATTGTTAGTAAGTATCCTAAGTGTTATTTTCATTCTGATATGACACAAAGTATTGGGAAGGTATATGTTCCTATGGATAATGTGGATTTTGTAAGTTTTTCTGCTCATAAGTTTTTTGGGGTAAAGGGTATTGGTTGTTTATCAAAGAAGAAAAATATAGTTATAGATCCACTTATACATGGTGGTAAAAGTACTACTAATTATAGGAGTGGTACGCCTTCTGCACCACTTATAGCTAGTACTTCTAAGGCGTTAAGGTTAGCGTATAATGATTTAGATAATAAGTATAATCATGTGTTAGAACTCAATAAATATTTGAAGGAAAAGTTATCTTCGTTTAAGAATCTATATATAAATAGTAATGATGTTTCTATACCACATATATTAAATATAAGTGTTATTGGTGTTAAACCGGAAACTATGTTACATGCTCTTGAAGAATATGATATTTATATTTCTACTCAGAGTGCATGTTCAAGTGCTAATACTACATCAAAAGCAGTGCTTAATTTAACAAATGATGAGAAAAGAGCTGCTTCTAGTATAAGAATAAGTATATCTAGTATTACTACTAAAGAAGAGATAGATTATTTTGTTTCATGTTTTACTAAGTGTTATAATAAGTTGGTGAATAATGAAGATAATTAGGATAAGTGCTATATGGTGTGGTAGTTGTATAGGAATGAAGAATGTTTGGAATGAGATCGTTAAAACAAATGATCTTGATATTACTAATTATGATATTGATTTTGATTCTGAAGAGGTAAAAAAGTATGATGTTGGTAATATATTACCAGTTGCTATATTTTTGGATGATGATGGTAATGAATTAGATAGATTAATTGGTGAAAAGAAAAAGGAAGAAATAATAAATGTAATAAATAAATATAAGTAGGTGAATTATGAATAGGATAAGAAAAATAATTATTACTGCACTTTTGTTATTTATACCGTTTGTTGTAAGTGCAGATGAAAAAACGTTAAGGGTGTATTTATTTCATCAGGAATCTTGTCCTCATTGTAAAAAGGAAATACAGTATTTAGAAGAACTTAAGAATGAGTATTCTAATTTAGATGTAGTAACTTATGAGGTAAGTCAAAATGTAATGAATTATAATTTTATGAATAGAGTTATAGATAAAACTGGAATTGTAACTAATGGACAAGTTCCGTTTACTATAATTGGTACTGATTATTATATTGGTTTTGAAGATCATGTTAAAAAATCAATAAAAGATAGTATAGATAAATTTTTAAATGATAAGAATAGTATAGATGTTATTGCAAAAGTAAAGAATGGTGAGGATGTAAGTAATATAAAATATAATGTGGATCCTAAGTCAACTAAGGTAATACCTATATTGGGTGAAATAGATGCGAAGAAAGTATCATTACCTCTTGTTGCTATAGTAATTGGAGCAGTAGATGGATTTAATCCGTGTGCTATGTGGGTGTTATTATTTTTAATTGGAATGTTATTTCATATGAAAGATAAGAAGAAGATGTGGATATTAGGTATTACTTTTCTTCTTACATCTGCAGTAATGTATTTACTTATTATGGCTGCATGGTTAAAAGTGGCATTAAGTTTTATGACTGTTGTTTGGTTAAGAATATTTATTGCAATTGTTGCTTTAGTAGCAGGTTTAGTTAATTTAAATAGTTATATTAAAGAAAAGAAGCGAAAAGATGATGGTTGTGAAATAGTTGATGAGAAAAAAAGAAAGAAGATGTTTACTAAAATAAAGAAAATAACTTCTGAAAAGAAATTTATATTGGCTATATTTGGTATAATTGCTCTTGCTATTTCAGTTAATTTAGTAGAACTTGCTTGTTCTGCTGGATTACCATTAATATTTACTCAGATTTTAGCACTTAATGATTTAAGTACATTTGAATATGTGACTTATATGCTTATATATATATTATTCTTCTTAATAGATGATATAGTAGTATTTGTAATTGCTATGCTTACTTTAAATATAAAAGGTATTTCTAGTAAGTATGGTAAGTATTCTCATTTAATAGGTGGAATAATTATGATACTTATTGGAATATTAATGATATTTAAACCAGAGTGGTTAATGTTTAATTTTGGATAAAAGTAAAAAAATGCTATTTGGCATTTTTTCTTTTTTCATACATTTCTTTTAATAATAATTCATATTTACTAGTAGTTTTAGGAACATAATATTTTCTATTAACTAATTCATCTGGTAAATACTGTTGAACTACAAATCCATCTTTATAATCATGTGGATATTTATATCCAAATGCAGTACTATTTATGTGTTTTGGAACACTGTATGCACAACCATTTTCAATATCTTTCATGACTTTATCTATGGCTAGATATGCACTATTTGATTTAGGAGATAATGCAAGTTCTATTACAATAGATGAAAGAGGTATAATAAGTTCTGGCATACCTAATCTTTCACATGCACTTATAGCTGCTGATACTTTAGGACCCATACTAGGATTTGCTAATCCAATATCTTCATATGCAATAACAGATAATCTTCTATAAATACTTTCAAAATCTCCTGAATGAATTAATCTTCCTAAATAATATACACTTGCATCTGCATCACTACCTCTTATGCTTTTTTGAAGTGCACTTAATAAATCATAATAAGAATCTCCATCTTTATCATCAAAATAAACTGGTTTATTATTTATATCTTTAATATTATCAATTGTAACTGTTTTATCACTAGATGTATAAAAGGCAATTTCTAATAAGTTATATGCATATCTTAAATCTCCATTTGATAATTTAATAATATAATCAATTACTTCATCATCTATTTTAATATTTTCTAATAAATTACTTTTTATTACTTTATTAATACCATTTTTTATATCCATGTTAGTAAGTGGTTTTAATTCGAATATTTGGCATCTACTTCTAATAGCAGGATTTATACTATGATATGGATTTGTTGTAGTCATACCAATAATAGTTATTAATCCATTTTCTAAATATGGTAAAAGTAGATCTTGTTTATCTTTGTTTAATCTATGAATTTCGTCCATTATAAGCAAAATTCCATTATACATTTTAGCTTCATTAACAACTACATCAAAATCTTTTTTATTATTAATAGTAGCATTTAAATATCTAACATTAATATCAACTTCATTACTAATTGCATAAGCTATACTAGTTTTACCAATACCAGGTTTACCATATAAAATCATAGAAAATACTCTTTTATTTTTAATCATATTATATATTACTTTATTTTTACCAACTAAATGTTCTTGACCTATAATATCAGATAATTTATTTGGTTTTAATTTATTTGCTAATGGTTCATTCATTGTATCACTTCCATATAAGATATTATAACATAGATTATTTATTTGTTTTGAAAGTAAATACATTATTTTCTCTATATAAAATGATGAATATGAAAAAAACAAAAAAATTTATCAAAGAAAGCTCGGCAAACAAAAAAAAGGGATGATATAATAGAAATATAATAAAAAAATAGAGAGGGATAAGATATGAAAAAAGGAAATAGCTTTACACTAATTGAGTTACTAGCAGTAATACTAGTAATATCTATACCAAGGATATTAGATGTAATAGAAGAATCAAAAGTAAATACATTTAAAAGTACAGTAAAGTTAATAGCAGATAGGCAGAAAAGAAATATGTTACAAACAAGTTAAATAATATTGATGAAGTCATAACTTGTGAAAATGTAACTAAACTAAGTAAAGAAGATTATAAAAGCTGTACAATTACATTTGATTTAGAAGGTAAAGCAATAGTTAATATATTAGGTAAGGGTAAATTTGATGGATTAGTAATCAAGAATGCTTTGGATTTAAAGATGGAGTAATAACAAGTTATGATCCTTCTTGTGGATTAGATGTTGTTATACCAAGTGAAATAGATGGATATAGTGTAACAATAGGTAATAGTGTTAAAATTATAGGAAATTATGTATTTTATAAATTAAGTTTTTCTAATCCAAATCTAACAAAAATAATTAATAAAACAGGTACATCATTTGATTGGAAAAGTATAGTAGGTAGTACTAGTTCTAGTGCAACTTTTATAACTGGTACAGTAGTTAATAATCTTGGTAATGTAGAAGTAGTTAGTGAATAAAGGATGCTTATGCATCTTTTTTTTGGTATAATTGTTATGAGGTAATAGTTATGAATGATATGGTAAAGGAGTATTTGGATTATGTTCTTATTGAAAAGAAGTTATCTGTTAATACTTATAAATCGTATAAGAATGATTTGGATAAGTATGTTGCTTTTTTGGATGGTAAGAAATTTAGTAATATTAAGAGGGAGGATGTTGTTAGATTTATTGAAAAAATGAGGAATGATAATTTGTCTAGTAAGACAATAAATCATACTATTGGCGTAATTAAAAATTTTCATTCTTATTTTTCTATGCATTATGATTATAAAAATGTTGTTGAAAATATAGGAATGCAAAATTCTGTTAAAACTCTTCCTAAAACGCTTAGTGTTGATGAGGTATCTAGGTTGTTGGATATAAGTTTAAATAATGGTTATGATTATAGAAATAAGGCAATGCTTGAACTTATGTATTCTTCTGGACTTAGGGTTTCTGAACTTATTGATTTATCTTTAAATGATATAGATTTAAAGGAAAATCTTGTTAGAGTATTTGGTAAGGGTAAGAAGGAGAGGATTGTTCCTATTGGTGATTATGCAACTAGTGCACTTAGTGTATATATTGATAATTATAGAATGGGTTTGTTGAAGAAGGGAAGACCTACTGATATATTATTTTTAAATAATCATGGTTTAAAGATGAGTAGGAGTGGTTTTTTTAAGATAATAAAGAAAATAGGAGAAGATAGGGGTATAAAAAAAGAGTTTTCTCCTCATACATTAAGACATTCTTTTGCAACTCATATGCTTGAATATGGCGCGGATTTAAGGAGTATACAAGAATTATTAGGCCATGAAAATATGTCAACAACTAGTATATATACTCATGTAAGAAGTGATTTGATAAGAAAAAGTTATGATGAGTATCATCCTAGGAGTAAGTAATTATATTTCTTCTTTTATTATTTCTTTGTTAATTATTTCGTATTTTATGTTTGATTTATTTAGTTTATTTAAAAAATCATTAGTAATTAGTAGTTCGTATGTAATTACTTTGCCATATTCTTTTTTTGTTATTTCGTAATCTTTAACTAAATTGTCAATTTGTTTTGAGTTATTGTACTCGAATGTTATTTTTATTTTATATCCGTCTTTTAGTTTAAAGAATTTTGAATTTTTTAATGCGTTTGAAATGGAATTAGAATAAGCTCTAACTAAACCGCCTGCTCCTAATTTAATTCCTCCAAAATATCTTGTTACGATACATAATGTATGATTTAATTTGTTTTTTTCTAAGCAATCTAAAATAGGCATACCTGCTGTACCATTTGGTTCTCCATCATCATTAAATCTTTTGGTATTGTTAATTATATATGCATAACAATGATGAGTTGCGTCTTTGTATTTTTCTTTTATTTTATTTAAGTATATATTTATATCGTTTAAATTGTTAATATAAAAAATATTTGTTATAAATTTAGATTTATTGATTATTATAATATTTTCTGAGTTATTTACACAAAACATAAAATTCACCATTTCAATTATATCATAATAGTTGTATAATTTTAATGGTGGTGTTTATGGATTTATATCAATATGAGAGAGAATTATATAAAAATGGAATTAAATATATAGCAGGTGTTGATGAGGTTGGTAGGGGACCTTTAATAGGACCTGTTGTTAGTGCTTGTGTTGTATTAAGGGAAAATTTTATTCCTGAGGGTTTAACTGATTCGAAAAAGTTAAGTGAGAAGAAAAGGGATATGTTTTATGATATTATAATGGAAAATGCGTTAGGTGTTGGCATTGGTATAGTGGATGCGTGTGAGATAGATAAGATAAATATATATGAGGCATCTAAGAAGTCTATGATTTTGGCAATAGAAAATTGTAATTGTAAAATAGATCATGTTTTAATAGATGCGATGAAACTTGATATTAATATACCTAGTACTTCTATAATAAAGGGAGATGCGAAAAGTATTTCAATAGCAGCTGCATCTGTTATAGCCAAGGTAACAAGGGATAGAATGATGTATGAACTTGATAAAAAGTATCCTATGTATGGATTTAAAGATCATAAGGGTTATCCAACAAAAAAACATGTTGATGCGTTAAATAAGTATGGATTAATAGAGGGGTATAGAAAAACGTATGGTCCAGTAAAAGATTATATTAATTCTATCTAAATGTTATATCATCGTCTTTTATAGTTAATCTTATAAAACTTGCTATTAAGGCGAATATTGCTGCTATTACTTGTTTGTATTGACTTTTATTCTTTTCTTCTTTTAAACCGATAAATGCATTTATAATGAAATAAATAGCAGTTATAAATAATATTTTTCTACCTAATTTTACGAGTGTGTTTTTTTCTTCATCCGTAATTTCGTTATCTTTTTGTGTAACATAAATATATATTATTTCGGCAATAATTATTAAAATATAAGCAGTTGTATTAAGTGTTTTCTCAGTTTCGTTATTCATTTTTATGCACCTCGTATACAAAACTTGACAAAAAGTTACAAATGTGTATAATATTACAGCAAAAGAAGGGGATTAGTATGAAATTAAATAAGTTTTTAAGGATATTATCGGTTATTTTTGAGTGTTCTTTAATAGGTAGTATCGTTTTATATGTATATAATTATTATGTAGCAAGTAGGAAGTATGAAGTTATTCCTGCTGATTTAAGAAAAAATTTAAATTTGTTTGTTATAGTTGGAATAGTATCTTTAATTATATTTCTAATAATAAAATATGTTTTATATTTAAGAAATAAAACAATTAATGGTGAGGTTTCTCAATTATCATTTGATTTGGAAGAAAGGGAAAAACAATATAAAAACTTAGAAGAACCAGTTACTGAAAGGGTAATAATATATAAAGATTCTTATGATGTTCCAAAGGATAAGAGAATGAATTGTCCAAATTGTGGTAGTGTTATAGATAAGAATGCATTTGTGTGCGTTAAGTGTGGATATTTACTTAAGAGTATAAAACCTCAAGTGATGGAGAAAGTTATAGAAAAACCGGTTTATAGAACAGTTTATAAAGATAGAAAGGAATATTTTAGTAATAAGGTAAATTTAAAAAATATTCTTATAAATCTTGGATTAGTAATTGCTATAGTTGTTTGTTTATTTGTAATAATAAATATGGCAGTTGAAAGGGGTATAATTAAATAAAACAATCGAGTGATTGTTTTTTTTTGGAATTTAGAATATAATTAGAGGAAGTAAGGAATTTATTACAGAATAATATTATTGGAGAGTGATATTTTGAAAAATTTAGTAATAGTCGAATCACCAAGCAAATCAAGGACAATAGAAAAGTATTTGGGTAATGATTATAAAGTTTTGTCTAGTAAGGGACATATAAGAGATTTAGCAACAAAGGGGAAATATGGATTAGGTGTTGATATTGATAATCATTTTGCTCCAACTTATGAACTTATTAAGGGTAAAAAGAAAATGGTTAGTGAATTGAAAAAAGAAGTAAAAGCTGCTGATATGGTTTATCTTGCAACCGATCCCGATAGAGAGGGAGAGGCAATTAGTTGGCATTTGAAAGATGAGTTAAAGATTAAAGATTCTGATTATGAAAGAGTAGTGTTTAATGAAATAACAAAGGATACTGTTATAAAGGCATTTAGTAAGGCAAGAAAGATAGATGATGATTTGGTTCATAGTCAAGAAACGAGAAGAATATTAGATAGAATTATTGGTTTTAGGTTAAGTAAGTTAATGCAAGCCAAAACAGGTGGAAAGAGTGCTGGGAGAGTACAGAGTGTAGCACTTAAATTAATAGTGGATAGAGAAAGAGAAATCCAAAATTTTATTAAAGAAGAATATTGGACAATAGTGGCTAAATTTAATGATTTTGATGCATCTTTAGAAAAGTATAAAGATGATAAAGTGGAACTTCATAACGAAATCGAAGCGGATGATGTATTAAATAAGTTAGGTAATGTATTTAAAATAGAAAGTGTTGATAAGAAAGATAAGAAAAGGAGTTCAAAACCACCTTTTATAACTAGTACGTTAGAGCAAGAGGCAAGTATTAAACTAAATTTTACTTCTAAGAAAACTATGTCTTTAGCACAGAAATTATATGAGGGAATAGATTTAGAGGATGAAACAGTCGGTTTAATTACATATATGAGAACTGATTCTATTAGATTGAGTGATGAATATGTTAAATCAGCATATAAATATATAGAAACTAAGTATGGAAAAGAGTATTTGGGTATAGTAAAAAAGTCAAAGAAAACCGAAAATGTGCAAGATGCTCATGAAGCGATTAGACCTACTAGTGTAAATAGAACACCGGAATCAGTTAAGAAGTTTTTAACTCCTGATGAGTTTAAATTGTATTCAATGATATATAAAAGGGCTTTAGCTTCTTTGATGAAAGATGCTAAAAGTGAACAAACTACTGTAATACTTGATAATAATAATTATAAGTTTAAAACTACTGGTAGTGTAATTAAATTTGATGGATATTTAAAAGTATATGGAGATTATGAGGATAGTGAAGATGCGATAATTCCTCCTCTTGATACTTATAAATCTAATGTTTTAGTATCTAATGAAATAGATAAGGAACAACATTTTACTAAACCAAAACCAAGATATACGGAAGCAAAATTAATTAAGGAAATGGAAGAATTGGGTATTGGTAGACCATCAACATATTCTAAAACTATGGAAACAATAGTAGAAAGAGGTTATGTTAAAGTTGAAGAAAAGAAGTTTGTACCAACTGAAATAGGAATTGAAACAACAGATAAATTACAAGAATTTTTTAGTGATTTAATAAATGTAAAGTATACTGCTAAAATGGAGGATGATTTAGATAAAATAGCAGATGGAGATTTAGTGTGGTATAATTTACTTGATAAGTTTTATAAAGAATTTGAACCAATGGTAAAAGATGCATTTGATAATATGGAAAAGAAAAAAGAAGAGGAAACTGGTGAAATGTGTCCTTTATGTGGTAATCCATTAGTTGTTAGAAGTGGAAAATATGGAAAATTTGTTGCATGTAGTAATTATCCTAATTGTAAATATGTAAAGAAAAAAGAAAAACAGGTAGTTGAAATATGTAAGTGTCCGGAATGTGATGGAATGATAGTGGAAAAAACTACTAAAAAGGGTAAGGTATTTTACGGATGTAATAACTATCCTAAATGTAAATATGCTACGTGGAATAAGCCAGAATAGGTATTTGTTTTACAAAAATGTTGACAAAATAAAACTTCAGTGATATAATAAGGCCACTTTTTGAAAAAGAAGAATAGGGGTGTTTAGGATGAACAAAGGATATATTTTCGAATATAGAAATGAGAATGAGTTTAGAAAGTTAGAAAGATCAGTTAAAAAGTATAATATGCTTGCTTATAAGAAATTAACTTTTGAATATTATGATTCTTTGAAAGAAGGTAAGTTTTTGGGGAAACTTATTTCAACAAACAGTAAAGAGGGATCTAAAGCATATTCATTAAAGATTCCAACAGATGAAATGTTTGCTAAAGTTCATGGAGATATGACTTTACATTATACAGTTTATGAGGATAAGAATATAGTATTACTTGAAACTATTACACCTGAAGATATATTATCAGAAGGTCATAGGACAGAGTTACCTACTTATAAGGGTGTAATGATATCTAAAGCAAATGCTGAAAAAGATATGTTTAAGATAAACTTGTTAAATATGTTAGAAAGATAAAACACGGATTGACCGTGTTTTTATATTAGTATAATTGTTTGCTTTTTAGCATGTTTTCAAATGCGGGTAGTCCATAAATTGGATTATAGTAATCATTAAATTCGTTTAGATGTGCGAGTGCTATTTTTGCTGTTTTTTCTAAATCATCATCTGTAACATTGGTTGAATTATTTATTTTTCCATGTTCTAGTTCTATGTTTAAGCCGGTTAAAAAATCGCAAAGAGGGAATTTATCGAATTTTATATTTAGTTTATTTGCAATTTTTAATGCATCACTTTCATCAAACATAATATCACCATTAAATTATATGAATAACTATTAAAAATATTAAATTTGTGTTATACTTTTTATATGCCGATATAGCTCAGTAGATAGAGCAACTGTTTCGTAATCAGTAGGTCGTGGGTTTGATTCCTACTATCGGCACCAGATTGATAGGAAACTCGAACACTTTGATTCGAGAGTAATAAATGCTAACTAGAAATAGTTAGTTTTTTTGTTATTTAAGAAAGGATGAGTGATGAGTTATGACAATAGAAACCAAAGAACTTGTAATAAGTGAAGAATTAAAAAGAAAGGTAAATACTAACATAATTTTAAAAAGTATGTTATAACTATATTAGTGAAAAAAGAAAGTGAGGAAATATTATGAAAGAATTTAAACAACTTGGAGCTTATGGTTTAATAATAAAAGATGGTAAAATTTTACTTATTAAAAAATTTGGAGGTCCTTATGATGGTAAACTTGATTTACCTGGCGGAACAATAGAGTTTTGTGAAAGACCAGAGGAAGCATTAAAAAGAGAATTAATGGAAGAAGTTGGCATTGAGGTAGTTGATTATAAATTGTTTGATGCCGATTCAGTATCTTTTGAATGGCAATTTAAGGAAGACATTTTAGTAAAAGTGCATCATACTGGTATTTTCTTTACAGTTTCAAATTTTAATAATGAAATTAGGAAAGAAGTTAGTGTTGATGAAGTTAATGATGATTCACTTGGTGCAGAATTCTTTGATATTAAAGAATTATCAAAAAAAGAATTATCTGCCATTGCTATAATGGAATTAGAGAAATTGGGATATGAACTTAAATAAAACACTAATTAAAATTATGTTATAGTTTTAATAGTTAGTAGTTATTACTACCTAAATATTTGTGCCTAGCAGTTGTTATACTTCCACCATAAGGGCACCAATTGATATATATTCGAACTATCTTGAGTTTTATATAAATACGAGTAACTTGTTAAAATTAGTTTTATTTAAAAATGGGTATTTAATTGATGAGATAAAAAAGTATAATAAATTTAACAAAAAGTGTTGATTTTTTATAAATTTTAATGTAGAATTAAGAAGTAATTGTTTGAAGGATGAAATGGGCTTGTAGCTCAGGTGGTTAGAGCGCACGCCTGATAAGCGTGAGGTCGATGGTTCAAGTCCATTCAGGCCCACCATTTAGTGATTAACCCATATGGGTAGTGAATAGAAGTACCAATAGGTACTTTTTCTATACATAAAAATTAATGCTTGACATATAATATAAAAAAGTGATATATTCTATTCAACAACTTTGAAAAAGAGAAGTAATATTGAATCTTTTTATCAAGCGAGTTAGATATGGTGGAAGCTAACATAAAAAATCAATATGAAGAACACTTTGGAGTTGCTTATATGAAATTAAGTAGTGTAAGTCGGGAGTAAACCGTTATCGTATTACTAGATTTTGTTAGAAATCGAAAGGGATCATAAATGAATTAACATTTTATGTTTATGATAAATTGGGTGGCACCGCGGAAGACTAGTTTCGTCCCATACGTATCTTGATACGTGGGATATAGACTAGTCTTTTTATATTATTTGAAAAGAGGAATGAGATTATGAGTGCCTTAACATTACCATTAAGCATGGAAGATTATCAAAAGTTATTTGCTAATGACAAAGAAGTAAGTTTAAAAAAATTTAATATCGGATATGATTTCTGTAAAGAATTAAAAGAAAAACAGATACCATATGCAGTTTGTATTACTCATCCAGAAGTAATAAGCTGTATGGATTCTAAACTATATTATATGCAATACGATAAATTGTTTGGGAAAGATTATAGTATTTGTAAGCATCTATTTTTACATGAAAGAAAAGGATTAAAAAGACATTTTTTAGTAGTGGTAGATGAAGATAAAGATGTTGATTTAAAAGTATTAAAAGAAGAATTAGAAGTAGGAAAGTTAGAGTTTTGTAGTAGTAGTGAATTAGAAGAATTACTTCATACAGTACCAGGTAATGTTTCTTTATTTTCTACTAAGTTTGATACTTTAAATCAAGTGAATATCATTATCGATAAAGAATTATTAGATAGAAGTCTATTAGCATTTCACCCATTATATAATGGAATGAGTTTGTTTTTAACACCAGATGCTGCTATTAAATATTTAAGTACAATCGGAAAACAAGCTACTACTTTTACAGTACCAAGTAAAAATAAAAATCATGAGTTAGAAAAAATTTTATAATATGATATACTAAATAATAGAAAATAAAAGTAAGGAAGGTAATAACATGGATTTAAAAGAATTATATCAGAATGTAGAAGAAAATTTAGGAAAAGAAATTGAATTAAAAGGTTGGATTAGAAATCATCGTAAACAAAAAGAATTTGGTTTTATTGATTTTTCAGATGGAACTTGCTTTAAACATATTCAATTAGTTTATGATAATAAGTTAGAAAACTTTGAAGAAATTCAAAAATATCATAATGGAAGTGCTATTACAGCTTTTGGATTATTAATTAAATCAGAGGGTGCTGGACAAGATTATGAAATTAAAGTTACTAGAATAGTATTAGAAGGAGATTGCCCAGAAGATTATCCAATGCAACCAAAGCGTCATTCTAGTGAGTTTTTAAGAGAACAAGCTTATTTAAGACCTAGAACGAATTTATTTCAAGCTGTTTTTCGTATTAGAAGTGTAACGGCTATGGCAATTCATACTTATTTTCAAGAAAGAGGTTATGTTTATTTTCATGCTCCACTATTTACAGCTTCAGATTGTGAAGGAGCAGGAGAAATGTTTCATGTAACTACTCAAAATCTAGATGATATTGCGAAAAGTAGTAAAAATAATTTAGAAAAAGAATTATTTGGTCGTAGTGTTGGTTTAACTGTATCTGGACAATTGGAAGCTGAAACATTTGCAACAGCATTTAAAAAGACTTATACTTTTGGTCCAACTTTTAGAGCAGAAAATTCTAATACAAAATTTCATGCTAATGAATTTTGGATGATTGAACCAGAAGTGGCTTTCTGTGATTTAAATGGTATTTTAGATATTGAAGAAGAGTGTTTAAAATATGTAATTACTTATGTATTAGAACATGCTAAAGATGAAATGAAATTTTTAGATCAATTTGTAGAAAAAGGTTTAATTGATAAATTAACGAAACTAATTCATAGTAAATTTACTCGTATTACGCATGAAGATGTTATTACATTATTAAAAGAAGCAGAAGCAAAAGGAACAAAGTGGGAATTTAAACCAGAATATGGAGAAGATATTGCGAAAGAACACGAAAAATATATTACTGAATACTTTAATGTACCTGTTTTTATTACAGATTGGCCTAAAGATATCAAATCTTTCTATATGAAACAAAATCCTGATGGAAAGACTGTGGCTGCAGCTGATCTTGAAGTACCAGGTGTAGGAGAATTGATGGGTGGATCTCAAAGAGAAGAAGATTATGATAAATTAGCTACTAGAATGAAAGAACTTGGTATGAATACTGAGGATTATGAGTGGTATTTAAATTTAAGAAAATATGGTTCATGTGTTCATTCAGGATTTGGAATTGGTTTTGAACGTCTATTAATGTATTTAACAGGAGTAGAAAATATTCGTGATGTTATACCATATCCAAGAACACCAGGTAATTGTGAATACTAATTTTTCTATGAAAGAGTGCTAAATTAGCACTTTTTTTTCAAATATGGGCAATTTAAGATAAAAAATGGAAAAAAAGTATTGCCAAAGCAAAAAATGTATTATATAATGAAATAGCTTTAGAAAAAAAGTGCCTGATTAGCTCAGCTGGTAGAGCACTCGGCTGTTAACCGATAGGTCGTAGGTCCGAGTCCTACATCAGGCGCCATTTATTTGTTTTGTTGTTGTGCCTGATTAGCTCAGTTGGTAGAGCACTCGGCTGTTAACCGATAGGTCGTAGGTCCGAGTCCTACATCAGGCGCCATTTATTTGTTTTGTTGTTGTGCCTGATTAGCTCAGTTGGTAGAGCACTCGGCTGTTAACCGATAGGTCGTAGGTCCGAGTCCTACATCAGG
>ERZ773192.1271-NODE-1271-length-26377-cov-6.470823_pt1 | contig 26377 bp, 32 predicted proteins | sample MGYA00581010_ERZ773192 | MGnify/ENA primary metagenome ERZ773192 (study PRJEB29015, sample SAMEA2737741) | human gut metagenome | biome: human gut; feature: human-associated habitat; material: faeces | place: China | collected 2012 ...
GTGCGGCAATTGTATATGCCGCTCAAAAGGATATACGAATGGCAACGTATTGGTTTGCGGCGGCGGTGTTGAACATAACGGTCACAATGGGAGGATAAAATCGATGTATAACCTCACCTACCTGCGCCGACGGCGAATAAAACGAAAGACAAAACCCGTGTGCGTCCATAAAAAGGGCGCACGCTGTGAAATATTAACACATATGCGCTGTATAAACTGCGCGTTCAAAAAGGAAGTGTGATGAATGACGGTCAAAGAATGGCTGAAAAACGGACGGAATTTAAATTTTGAGATACGGGCATTGAAAGAAGCTCGGAGCAGGGCATTGAACGCCGCTGTGGGCGGTGCGGTCGATTACGGCGCGGAACGTGTTCAGGCAAGCAACGGCAACAGTACGGAACGGCTTTTTGTAAGCTACAGCCAATATTCGGCAGAGCTTGAACAGCGTATATCCGAACTTGAAGATTACCAAAAAGAAATGCTTAAATTAATCAACAATATCCCGAACAGTACATATCGAACACTGCTTATAGAATATTATATCAATTGTAAGTCGTGGGAAAGGGTTGAACAGGATATGAATTATAGCTATGTTCATATAGTCCACAGACTTCACCCACAGGCGTTAAACGAAATTAATAAGTATTATTCTGAAAGATGTAACAACATGTAATAGAATGTAACATAGGTTATGTGCTATAATGGTATCATAGAAAAAGGCGTTCAATTCCGAGCGTCTTTTTTGTTTTGGATTTAAGGGAAAGAATGTTTCATAATTTTGCGTTGGGGTGGGGAGCGGAAACATAATAAGAGAGGTGGCAAGTATTTATGGCAAGTGAACAAAAGTGTACAAAAGCAAAGCTGACGAAAAAGCAGAGAGAAGCGGCTGAAATGCTTGCTAATCCTGATGTTTCGTGTACCAAAACACAGCTTTGTGAAACTGTCGGTGTAAGCCGCACGGTTTTTTATAAATGGCTCAAAAATTCGGCGTTTATATCGTATGTAAATTCGCTGATAGATACATACACGGATGCGGAACTCGGCTCGGTGTGGAAAGCGTTAATACATCGTTGTGTAACAGGTGATGTTCAGGCGATAAAACTGTATTTTGAATTAAAAGGCAAATACAAGCAGCAAATCGAACACAGCACAGACACCGATTTTGTATTTAATATCCTGCCGGCAAGCGAAAGAACTGATGTCGAATGAATGTGTATGTAAACGACGCATATATTCCGTATCTGAACGATGAAACACGGACGCAAATATTTTACGGCGGAAGTTCAAGCGGTAAGTCGTTCTTTCTTGCGCAAAGGACGGTCAAAGACGTTTTGCAGGGGCATAATTATTTGATTGTCAGAAATGTTGCGGGAACGGTCAAGCGCAGTGTATATAATCAAATTGTAAAAACAATCGGAGATTTCGGACTTAAAGATGAGTTTATAATCTCAAAAAGCGAAATGGTTATAACTTGCGTTCAAAATGACAAACAGATACTTTTCGGCGGACTTGATGACCCCGAAAAGTTGAAATCGGTAACGCCGATTAACGGTGTGATAACGGATATATGGATAGAAGAAGCGACAGAATCGGCATACGAGGCGTACAAACAATTGACAAAGCGATTGCGCGGTGAATCGGGGAATATAAAAAAGCGGATGATATTCAGCTTTAACCCGATACTTCAAACGCATTGGATATATAGAGAGTTTTTCAGGAAGTGGGTTGACGGCAAGAATTGTTACCGTGACGAAAATCTTTTGATACTTAAAACCACTTATAAGGATAACAAGTATCTGACGGACGAGGATATATACAACCTCGAAAACGAAACGGACGAGTATTATTATAACGTGTATACGCTCGGAAATTGGGGCGTACTCGGTAAGGTAATATTTACAAACTGGCGCACCGAAGATTTGAGCGAGCAGATACCGACATTTGATAACATATATAACGGACTTGATTTCGGCGTGACAGACCCGAACGCATTTATAAGGGTACACGTTGACGAGGGTCATAAGAAAATATATGTGTTTGATGAATTTGAGGAATCGGGGATATTGATTGACGAACTGGTGGCACAGCTAAAATCAAGAACATCACCGACCGAGTATATAACGGGTGACCCGCAGGGCGCACAAGCAATACTTGAACTTAACAATCGAGGCTTTACCGTTGTAGGCGCAAAGAAAGGCGCGGACAGTATATTATTCGGTATTCAGTGGCTTAAAGGCTATGAAATAATAATCGATGTGCGCTGTCAAAAGTTTAAAAATGAAATACAAGCGTATCATTGGCAAGAAGATAAATACGGAAACACACTACAAAAACCCGTTGATAAGGACAACCATTTACTGGACGCGTTGAGGTACGCAACAGAGGGTTGTCGGTCGGCGGCAACAATGACGGCAACAAATTTATGGTAGGTGATAATATGTGCAAACATATATGGCGAAAAATTAACGATGTTTGGGTATGCGCAAATTGCGGCGCAACGCGATTGCCGAACAACAAAATTATATTTGACAGAGATTTACCGAATTACATAAAGAACAGGAGGAAACGGCGAAAGTGAGAATATCAAGGCTAAGATGCGAAAATGAATTATATCCCGATTACACAGACGCAATCGAGATTATAGACAATAACGGAATAAGTACGGAACTGCTAAGCAAAATCATACTCAAACATAAGAATAACGCAGTCTTTAACAGAGCGTTGTATAACCGATATATGACGCTTCAATCGGAAGTGCCGATTTTAAACAGAAAATCGCGGTTTAAAGTCGATAAAGGCGAGCCGATTAACAATAAACTTGTCAATGACTTTTTCGGCGAAATAATAGATTTCGGTACGGGGTACTTTGCAGGTAAGCCAATCGGGTATGCATATAGTCGCACAGAGGAATCCCTCGAAGATACAGAGGGCGAAGAACAGGCGTTAAAAGCGGCGGCAAAAGCATTAAGTGATTTTGTAACGAGAAATAATATGGCGGATAAGGATATGGAAGCGACACGCTTTGCGGCGATATGCGGCTATGCGGGTCGACTTTTTTATCACGACAGGGACGGTGCGGAACGTGTGATGATTGTTCCGCCGTATGAAACGATAATCCTTGCCGAAACCGATATATCCGAACCCAAATATGCGATTCGATATTATTATACGGACGATATAAACAGCAACAGGATATGGCACGCCGAATTTTATGACAGTGCCGAATGTGTTTGTTATAAAGGCGCATCGGTTGATTCTCTTTCCGAGATAAGCAGAGAACCGCACTATTTCGGGAACTGTCCTTTGCAGGGCATACCCCGAAACCTTGAAATGATGGGCGATGCCGAAAAGGTGCTGACCCTCATTGACGCATATGACCGCTGTACATCCGATTGCAGTAATCAGATTGAGGGCGAGGTAAATTCAAAGACTGTCTATAAAAACATACAGACAACGGATGAGGAAATACAAAAGTCGAATATCACGGGCGCTATTACCGTTACCGACCCGACAGGCAAGGGCGATATATATAAACTCAACAATAATGTAAATGACGGCTTTACCGAACATCATTTAGAGCGGCTTAAAAATAATATATACCGTTTCAGCAAGACCCCGAATCTGTCGGATGAAACATTCGGAACGGCGAGCGGCGAAAGCCTTAAATTTAAGCTTACGGGTCACGAAACAAAGTGCGGTATGTTTCAAGCAAAGATGATGAGTGCTGGTGTGTATATGTTTAAACTGCTTGGTTTTTGCTTTAACGCACGGAAGATAGCATTTGACCCTCTGCAATGTGTAATGTCGTTCAAGCGCAACTTTCCAATTGCAATGCTCAACGAGGCACAAACCGCACAGGCTCTTATTTCCGCAGGTGTTCCCGAAGAGGTTGCATATTCGGAAGCATTATCATTCGTTGACGATATAGATTATCTTATGCAGCTTAAAGAGAGGGAAAAGGGAAATATCCCGTCTCTTGCGGACAATATCAAAGAAGATTTTGAAGTTACCGAAGATGTGCGGGAAGAAACCGATATTGACGATGACGAAGATAAAAGCGAGGAATAGTATATGACGCTTGATAAACTTTTGATACAGGTTCGCCGAATAGCCGAACACAGACAGCTGGGCGCGGAAAAGCAAATAAGAGCCGCATATAAGCGGACGCTTAACGACTTAAAAAAGTTTATCGGCTATGAATTTGCACAGTATGCAGAGGACGGCAAACTTACATATGATATACTGGCAAAAAAGCAAAGCACGGCGCGGTTTTTGGAAGAGGTACAACAGAACATAGACGGACTTTCGCCCGAAACACAAGCCGAAATTTTGCAGTGTGTATCGGATATATACGGACTTTCGTATGAGGGAATGACAAATGCGGCGCTTAAAACCGCTCCGAAAGCGGCGGCAGATGCCTTGCAGGGGTTGAGCTTTGTTCAGCCGACACAGGTAATAAGCGGCGTGAATAATGAGCTTATAAACAAGATTACATTAAACGATGTCCTCGAGAAGAACAGGCGAAATGTAATATATGACCTAAAGCAAGCCGTTACAATCGGCATTACCAACGGCGAAACGGTTGATATGATGTCAAGGCGTGTATCGGGCGTTTTGGACGGCGATTATAAAAAGGCGGTCAGAGTTGTACGCACGGAAGCGCACAGGGTCAGAGAAATGGGTCTGTCGGACAGCGCAAAGAGCTTTGATGAGGAATTGCAAAAGACCGATACGGGTCTTAGAATGGTTAAGATATGGCGGACGATGAAAGATGACCGTGTTCGCCCGAACAGACGTTATAAAACCAAAAAGGGCTGGCGAACATCGGTCGGGAGCGGTGCGAACCATCAGAAAATGGAAGGTCAGACGGTTCTCGCAACAGATATGTTTGAATTGACGGACGGACACAAGACAGTTGCCCCCGGACAAAGCGGAATTGCGGCACAGGATATAAATTGTCGCTGTTTTGTGCAATATAAACTTGTGGACAATGCCGAATTTGTAAAACTTTCCGCAAAAAATAAGTTTACAAACGGGGATAACAGTGGTATAATAAAAGAGAAAAGTAAAAAGGGTATTACGCCCATAACCGACAGTGCGATTAAAAATGTGCCGAAAGTTAAAATAAACGGTTATACAGACAAACAATGCGCCTTTATACAAGAACAGCATAAAGAACTTTTGAAGTATGCAAGAGATAACAACGACAGCAAAGAGGTGGCGTTTGTATTCCGAAAAGGATTGACGGGCAGAACCGAGTATATCGGAAGTGATGACAGCCTTGATTTCGGCCCGGCGTTATGGGGCAAGGGTAATGACATTTTTATAATGCATAATCATCCGAGAAACAGTAGTTTTTCTGAGTTTGATATTGCGGAATTTGTTGCAACTGATAACATAAAGACATTGTCGATAGTTAAGAATAGTGGAAAGTTGGAATTAATTACAAAATTGCCAGATTACAATAAAAGAAACGTAATTATTGAGCGGAAAAGAGAAAAGAATAGGTGTGTTGTATCCGGAACAGATAAAGAATATGCACAATACATAAAAAATTTGTTAGAAAAATTAGATAAAAAGGGGTTTGTAGAATGGAAAAAATAATTCATGGATTAGATTTGCCTAATGAAATTGCGGATAAAAATTTTGAAATTTTGATGAAAGAACTTGGTATAACAGAAGAGGAAATAGAAAAATTTGATGACGAGAATTAACCAACACAAAAAAACTAAATAATACAACGTCTTGGAAACAAGGCGTTTTTTTGTGCCCTTTTTAGGTATTAACCGCTGTGCGAATCAGCGGAGGGGCGATAAGTGGGACGGCTGTGTATCACTCTCGGAATGTGGGATATACGGACGTAACTCAAAAAATTTATTATGTGGGTTCGCCGAATGGGCGAAAACTCAAAAGCGGAGGTTTTTAAAAATGACATTGGAACAACTAAAACAACAGTTAGATGAGGGGAGTATCACACAAGAGCAATTCGATACGATTGTAAAAGCGTTGAATTTAACCGACCCCGAACCAACACCCGACCCGAACAACAACCCGACACCCGACCCCGAACCCGAGGATATTGAAAAGATAATATCGCGGGCGGTCGACAGAGCGACAAACAAACTCGGAAACGAGAACAAAAAATTGCGTGAACAAATGGAAAAGCTCAAACGCAAGAAATTGACCGATGATGAACTTATCGAAATGGAGCGCAAGGAACAAGAGGACGCTTTGGCAGAGCGCGAAAGTGCGGTAAAGAAAGCCGAAAATCGTCTGTTTGCCCTATCACAGATAAAAAAGATAGGTTTAGACAGCGGCGATGAAACGGCAATATCGGTTGTTGATTTGGTTTTGGGTGAGGATGAGGACGAAATTTGCGCAAATGTGGCAACCCTTAAAAAGCTCGTTGATGCGCTTGTTGCCAACGAAGTGGATAAAGCCTTTAAATCGTCCGCACGTGCGCCTCAAAAGGGAAAGAGCGGCGGCGGGCAAAACAATCCGTTCGCAAAGGAAACATACAACCTTACCGAACAGATGAGAATTATGCAGGAAAACCCCGAGCTTGCGGCGCAGCTCAAAAGCGAAGCGGGGGTATAACAAATGTATGTAGACATTTTAGGTTCGGAATATGAAATAACCTATAAAAATTACTCGGACGAGCCGTATTTTGCGGATAAAAGCTGTGACGGATTTTGTGACAGTATTGACAGAAAAATTGTCATATGCCACCTAAAAACGCATCCCAATTATAGTAATGAAGATGAGAGTTATTGCAAGAGGGTAGAAAAATATATTTTAAGGCACGAAATTATACACGCATTTTTGAACGAAAGCGGCTTGCAAGACAGCACACTGTCGCCGCCTTTTGCGTGGGCGAAAAACGAGGAAATGATAGATTATTTTGCTATTCAGCTCCCGAAAATAACAAATGTATGTAAAAAATTAAAATTATTATAAGGAGGCAAAACATATGCCAATTACAAGTATTTCAGATATGGTCGTTGTACCCGAGAAATTCGCTGCGTATGTTGAGGACAGAACAGTTGAAAAGTCCTCTTTGGTAAACAGCGGTATCGCAACATCGGACGCAACGGTCGCACAGTTAATCAACGGAGCGCCGAAAGGCGGCAGATTCATCGAGATTCCCGCGTGGAACGAATTGGGCGGCGAACCGTCTGTATTCGGCGAAAGCAAACTCTCGGCAACGGGAATCACAACAAAGTCGTGGCAAGCAACATTGCAGATTTGGCAAAAAGCGTGGGGCGCAACAGACCTGTCAAGGGTTCTCGGCGGTGCTGACCCTATGGCGGCAATTGCTAATCTCATTGCCGATTGGCGCAATATTCAGGAACAAAAGATTTACCTTGCAATCCTGAAGGCGTTGCTTGACCCGACATCGGGCGCAATTAAAGCGCATATCAACGATATTTCATCGAAAACGGGCAACAGCGGTGCGGACGCATACATCTCGGACGGTGCAACACTCGATACAAAACAGGTTTTGGGTGACAGATATTCAAGTTTGGGTATGGTGTTTATGCATTCGGCCGTTTATACCTACTTACAGAAAAACGGTATGATTACCCGTAACCCGATATTTGACCCGTCACAGTCGAGTATCGAAATGGAGCGTTATCTGGGTTATACGATAAACGTTGATGACGGTATGCCTTATACTTGCTATACGGCAGCGGAATCATCGGCGAGCGGTGCGATTGCCGTTACGACCTCGAATATCGCAGACATTCAGCCGCATTGCGCAACTGAATTGACCGCAGGCACATCATATGTCACAAAGGGCGATGCGGTATACGATACGTATTTCTTGGGCGGCGGTGCGTTTATCCGTGAAACGGGTACACCCGAAGGGCTTAAGACGGTCGAAACCGATAGAGATACACTCGGCGCAGAGGATTATCTCATTAACCGCTGGGCACAGATTATTCATCCGCGCGGTTTTTCGTGGAATGTCGGCGCAACACTCGCAAACAGTGAAAAATATCCCTCGATTGTGGATTTGGGCAAGGCGGCAAACTGGACGCTTGCGACCAATGCAAAGAAAGTTCCCATTGCGTGCCTCAGACATAAAATAGGCTGATTGGGGGTCTTTTGATGAGCTTAACATTTTTTAACGTTCGGCGCGAGGAAGCGGCGGCAGAGGAAAAAGCCAAAGCCGAAAGTGTGAACGCAGTGCGCGAGGAAGCGGCGGCAGAGGAAAAGTCAAAGCCTAAGCCGCGAAGAAACAGACAAAAATAGGAGGTCGGACGATATGACGGAAGCGGATTTAATACGGCTTAACATTCCGATTAAACCGATTGACGCGGCGGCGTGTATGTATGCCGAAAGCGCGTTGGAGTGGATAAATCAACATACAAACCTTGAATATGATTTGAATAATATGCCCGAGAGCCTTCCGTCAAACGTAAGGCTTTTTATTTTGAAGTATGCAGAGCTTATGTGCGGCAATCCCGGTGTAACATCGGAGAGTATATCGGGACTGTCGCAATCGTTTGTAAGTTCGGGCGATATAAGCCTTATTCTGTGGGGGTATGCAAAAGAACTGTTCGGCAATGATATGCCGGGCGGTATGCGTGCCGTTCCGACAGCTTATGCGTGGGAGTAGGTGCGGCAAATGGGAATAAAAGTTAAAACAACGGTTGACGTAAAAAAGCTTGAAAAGGCGTTTGCCGCGCTTGAAACACTCAACGGGCGTAAGGTCAATATCGGTATGCCGAGCGGCTCAAAACAAGCGCAGATTGCGGCGGTTCACGAATGGGGTTTGGCTATAACCGTGACCGACAAAATGCGGCGGTGGTTTATCGCGCAAGGGCATCCTCTTAAACCGTCAAGGACGCAGATTATCATACCCGAGCGTTCGTTTTTCAGGGCAGGAATGGCGGACAAAGGCACGGACGCGGCGAAAAAGTATACAAAGCTTGTTGCGGAAGTGATAAAAGGTACGCTGTCGGCAGAGCAATTTTTAAACGGGCTGGGTTTAGAAATTTCAACGGTAATCAAAGAGTATGCACGCAGTCTTTCAAGCCCCGTAAACAGTGAGTTTACCATTGAACGTAAGGGAAGCGCAAACCCTCTTGTCGATTCGGGCGAGATGATACGCGCAATCAATTATAAGGTGGAATGACATATGCAATATTTTAATTTCGGGCGGCTTGTACAAAAATACAGCCGTCCTTTTGTGTGCGAAATAAAGACAACGGGATGTTATGATGATTTGGGCGAATGTTACGCGCCGACCCTCAAACATTATGAAACAGAGGGTGCGGTAATGTCGGTAAGCAGTTCAAAACTATATCATTCGGACGGCGCATACACGATAAAGGATAAAAATTTGTATATGTTATCCCCGATTGATGGCGCGCTTTTGAACGCCGAAATAATTTTTAACAATAATGTATATCGAATAGAGAATGACACAGGGTGCGATGATGCCGAATATACGGGCGTATATTCATACGTTCTCAAATGGGTAAGCGTGTTTGAGGGGGATAGTCAATGATTGATATTGAAAGCATAAGAGCCGCCGTTGTTAAAGGTTTAAGGGATTACATCTGCGTTGAGGTTATCCGCAGTAACACGTCAAAACCGCTGCCGAAACTGCCGTTTTGCAGTTATACGATAACAAGCCTGCTTGATAACGCAAAAGGAACGTGGGGCAGATATGACGATGTGACGGATAAAATCCCGACCGTGCAGACGTGGAGCATAACGCTGAATGCAAAGGATTTCGGTGAATGTTCAAACCTTGCAATTTCGGCGCACGATTATTTTTCAAAGGCGGCGATAGGGTATCTCAAAGAACACGGTATTGTGGTTTTGTCGGTCGGGGCAATTTCATCGCGAGATACGTTTTTGTCGGTTGACTATGAATGCCGTATGGGCTTTGATGTAAGGTTCGGACTTATGAACGAGCTGAGTTATGAAAATGAAGTCGCGACCGCTGATATTGAAATCGGCGGTCGTGTTATAAAAAACGGAGGTGTTTAAAAATGCCTGATAAAATATTCGTTAAAATCGAACGAAAAGAGTATGACAATCTGATTAAGCATTGCCGCGCTCTTGAAAAGGCAAAGAATGAAGCCGAAAAAGAGTTTAAAGCTCTGAAAGCGGCTATTGAAAAGAACAAAAAGAAGGAGGAAAAGACTAATGTCAAGTGATGTTACTGTAAAAATTGATTTGGCTAAGCCTGTCGGAAGTGCGGGGTTCGGAATACCTCTTATTTTTTCGGTAGGAGCGGCGGTGGATTATACTGAGTGTACCGAACTTGCGGAAGTTAAAACGGCAGGGTTTGACACAACAACCAATACTTATAAGGCGGCAGAGCTTATGCTCTCACAGAATCCGCGACCCGAAACGATTGCGGTTATGGGGGTAGCGGCAAAGGACGGTGTTTCGGAGGCTCTTTCGGGAATTTTAAATAAAAGCTGGCGTGCGCTTGTGCCGATAGATATTGACGCGGCAACGCTGACAACAATTGCACAGGCAATAGAGGTGACAGATGATAAGCTGATATTCCCTGTTGTGGCTGATGTATCAAAGCTCACCGCATTGGGTACGGGTGAGCGGACAATCGGGTTTGTACATTCAAACGCCCTTGTAAATGCCGCACTTGTCGGCAAAACGGCGGCAATGACACCCGGAAGCTTTACCTATAAAAATCAGATTTTAAAGGGAATCGACCCGATGACGTATTCGGACGCACAGCTCAAAGCGATACACGATGCGAACGGCATTGCTTTTGTCGAAAAGGCAGGGGATAATGTCACATCGGAGGGTAAGACGATGAGCGGTGAATATGTAGATATAATCGATTGCAAAGATTGGATTATAAATCGGATTATATATCGCACACAAAAGCTCTTAAATCGTGTCGGCAAGGTTCCATATGACAATACCGGTATTGCTATGCTTGAAGCGGAATGCCTAACCGTTCTCAAAGAGGCGGCAAGCATGGGAATGATTGCGTTTGATACGGATACAAACCAATATTTGTACAGTGTTAATTATTCTCTGCGTGAGGAACAGAGTGATACCGACAGGGTAGCAAGACGTTATGTCGGCGGTGCGTTTACATTTGAGCTTGCGGGCGCAATTCATACGGTCAAGGTCAACGGCGAAATATCAATATAGAGAGGGGTAAGGAAAAATGGCAAATGTCACACATTTTGACAGCAAAGATTTGGTCGTTACCGTAAACGGAGTATGCGTTACGGGTATCGGCGAGGACGGCGTAACAGGCGAGAAGGACGAAGAGTTTTTCTCGACATCTTACGGCACACAGGGGGATTGCGTAATAAGCACCACCAACAACGATTTGGGTACGGTAACAATCCCCGTACAAAAGACAAGTCCGCAATATTCGTATTTGCTCGGACTTGCAAAGACAAAAGACCCGTTCCCGATTTGGTGCAGTAATAAAAGCACGAATGAAATTTTCGGCGGTTCACAGGGTCTTTTAAAGAATTATCCGAGTGCCGAAAACGGTTCGGAACATTCGGACGGCGAATTTGAATTTGCGGTGTTTGACTATGAATACACGACAACGCCGAAGTTACAAAATTAATTAATACAGGGGGCGAACCTCGCCCCCGATTAAACTTATAATCTCACAGGAGGATTTTTATAATGAAAAAATTTGAACAGATAAAAAAGACGATAAATGATGTTGAATATACCGCGCAGTTCAACGGCTTGGCGGCTGCGCTTAAAGCAATGGACGAATGTTATATTGACGGCACAAGCAATATATCAACATTCAAGCTTTCCAAATATATACTTGAAAATGTAATCATAGACCCGAAAGTCGATATTGATGATTTCGAAAACGCGGATGTTTTAAATGAGGTTACCGTATTCGGACGAGATGTGATGCAGGGTACTTTTCGGCAAGAGGAAAACGAAAGCGGAGCTAAAGAAAAGGGTAAACGATAATTGGGCGTATTGGCGGCTTGTTTACAGTGATATAGGCAATTTCACATATGAATATGTGTTTTATCAAATGACACCGCAAGAGGTGTTAGAGGCGAACCTTGCGCTCGATAAGGCGATAAAACAGATTCAGGCGGCTAACAGGTCAAAGAGGAGGTGACGAAATGCCCGAAAGTATCAGCCAAAACGCAGTAGAGTTTGACGTAAGTGTGTCGAATCAAGACGCGCTTTCAAAACTTGTGGGCGAGATGAACAAATTAAAGGGGATTGACACAGGCAGCGCCGACCCTTTTAAAGGAATAAAACAATCGGCTCAAAAGGCAACCGAAGATGTCAATAAAATGACGGGCGGCATAAAGAATAATCAAACGGCATTGAATAACGGTGCAAAAGGCGCGTCCGCTTTCACCTCAAGGCTAAAAGAGATAAAAACGATTACGTTTGATAAATTGAAAAGCGGCGCGGCGGCATTCGCGGCAAAGCTCAAAGAGGCGGCAAACGTCAGCTTTGATAAGCTCAAAAACGGGCTGAATTCGGTTCAGGGCGCACTCGGGAACGGTGTTAAAAAAGCCGCGGGATATGTCACAAAAGGAACGGCGGCGGCCGCCGCAGGTGTGGGCGCACTTGTAACGCAATCGGTCAAGTCATATGCGGATACGGAACAGCTGGTCGGCGGCGTTGAAACGTTGTTTAAAGGGAGCGCAGGCACGGTCTTAAACGATGCAAACAATGCTTTTAAAACAACAGGGCTGTCGGCAAACGAGTATATGGAAACAGTAACGAGCTTTTCGGCAAGTCTTGTGTCGAGTTTAAAGGGCGATACCGATAAGGCGGCGGCACTCAGCAATAAGGCTCTTGTTGATATGTCGGATAATGCGAATAAAATGGGTACGGATATGTATATGATACAAAATGCATATCAGGGGTTTGCAAAGCAGAATTATACAATGCTCGACAACCTAAAGCTCGGTTACGGCGGTACACAGGAAGAAATGAAACGCCTTTTGAAAGACGCATCTGCACTTAAAAAGGCGCAGGGTCAGAATGTGGACTACAGTATAAACAAGTTTTCCGACATCATCGAGGCAATACACACCGTACAAGAAAATATGGATATTACCGGTACGACAATGAAAGAGGCGGAAAGTACAATCTCGGGGTCTTTGAATATGCTCAAAGCATCGTGGAAAGATGCCTTGTCAAGTCTTGTGTCGGGTGATGGTGATTTTGACCGTTGTATAGATAACCTAATCTATTCGGCAGGAAAATTCGGAAATAATGTTATTCCCGCAATTGAAAAGGCTCTCGGCGGAGTAGGAAAGCTGATAGAGCGAGCCGCGCCGATAATAGCGGATAAATTTCCGACCCTTGCGCAAAACTTGTTGCCGCCGCTGATTAAGGCTGCATCGTCTGTTGTGGCAGGGTTTATTAAAGCTTTGCCTACGTTGCTCGGGGTAATTATAAAAGAACTTCCGGGGGTATTAAAAGAACTCGGCGGCGCGGTTGCCGATACATTCGGCGACGCGTTTCCGTTGCTTAAAACATTCGGCGATTTTATTTCGCAAAATTCGGATAAAATCGGAAAGTGCATACCCGTTATAATCGGTCTTGCACTTGCGTTTAAAGCGTTTGGAGCGGTAAAGTCGGCAGGTGACGGACTTATGGCGTTCGTTAAACCGCTTAAAACCCTCAAAGATAAACTGTCGGGCGGTACTCCCGATAAACTGAAAGAGGTTGCGGAAGGCACGAAGAGCGCAGGCGGTGCGGCAAGCGGCGCATGCGGCAGCCTTTTGGAATCGGCAAAAGCCTTTGCACTTATGGGCGTAGGAGTGTTGTTGATATGCGCAGGGTTCGCCCTGCTTACGCAATCGGCGATTGCTTTGGCAAGTGCGGGACCTCTCACAATAGGCGTTATGGTCGGTATGGTTGCGGCGGTGACTTTGCTCGGCTTCGGAATGATGGCTCTGCTTAAATCGTTAAGCTCGGTAAGTGCGTCCGTTATCCCCGGCGCAGCGGCAATGCTTATGTTGGGCGGTGCGCTTATTCTTGTAAGTGTAGGCTTTATGCTGCTTACACAATCGGCAATCGCACTTGCGAATGCAGGTCCGCTTGCGATAGGTATAATGGTTGGCTTTGTGGCGGCTATTGCTTTGCTTGCGATAGGCGCGGCGGCGTTGGGACCTGCTTTGACAATGGGGGCGGTCGGATTTATTGCGTTTGGTGCGGCGATATTGCTGGTCGGTGCGGGGGCGTTGCTTGCGGCGTTAGGTTTAACGCTCGTTGCCTCGGTTTTGCCCGTTATATCCGAATATGGGTTAATGGGCGCGCTGTCGATTGCGGCACTCGGCGCGAGCTTAATGGTGTTTGCGGCAGGGTCAATGCTCGCAGGGGTCGGCGCGATAACGCTTGGCGCAGGCTTAACTGTTGCGGCGGTAGGTATAGCCGTATTTGCTGCATCGATATTGCTTGCGGTTGCATCCTTTACGATATTCAGCGCGATTTTAACCGTTGCAACGGCTTTGATTGTCGTATTTGCGGCATCGGCGGTTGCTTTGGCGGCGGCGTTTGCAATTCTCGGAACGGCAACACCCGTATTTGCGGACGCGCTCGGCACTCTTCCGGGTGCGTTTGGGGCAATGCTGATTCCGTCAGTCGCTTTGCTTGCGGCACTTGCTCCGCTCACGGTTGAGTTTGCCGCGCTTTCGCTTGCGGCGGCGGTGCTTGCTCCGTCAATGTCAAGTGTGGCGAGTTCAATTGTTATGATGAGTATGATGTTACCGCTGCTTTTGGCGGCGATGTCGGCTGCTCCCGGTGCGTTTATGGGAATGCTTATACCGACAGAACAGCTGTTTGCGGTCACATCACCGCTTTCGGCGGCGTTTGTGACCCTTGCGAATGCGGCGGTAGTCCTCGCAAATGCAATATTGGTTACATCAAACGGTATGCTCACCGCACTTGCGGCAATGCAGCTTATGCCAACGGTTATCACGGCGGTGTTTTCAGCTATTGAAAAGGTTGTAAATGCAAGCTGTACAAAACTTGTTACCTTATGCCGTAAGTGTGCGAATAACATAAAAAGCGTATTTTCGTCAATGAATTTGTCATCATCGGGTCAGAACGCAATGCAGGGATTAATTAACGGTATGGAGTCAAAACGCGCGGCTGTTATGTCAAAGGCAAGGGATATAGCCAACGCGGCGGCAAGAGAGATAAACAAGGCATTACAGATTCATTCGCCGTCAAGGGTAACAATGACTTCGGGTGAGTATTCAACACTCGGACTTGCCAAAGGTATGGAAAATAAATTGCCCGTTTTAGAGCGTACCTCACAGAGGGTTGCGGCAACGGCGGTATTTCCCGTTGATGAGGAACTTGCGGCGTATTCACTCGGTGACAGCGGCGGAACATCGACCTCGATAGGCGGCGATGATATAACGGTCGCGCCCGTGTTTAATTTGACGATAAACGGTGCGGCGAGTGATGATGACAGACAAACGGCACGTAAAGTCAGAGGCTGGGTTAAAGATGAGTTTGAAAACATCTTAAACAGTATGAATAGGCGCAGCACAAGAACACAATATATTTAAAGAGGTGATGAGCTATGGCGTTGATTAACGGATTATATATTCACGTTACGGACGAAAAAATAAACAAAGATACGGACGTAAGCTCGCACAGCGTTGAGAGCGGAATCAATGTCACGGATACGGTTAAGCCGAAACAGATTGAGATTTCACTCTCGGGAAAGATTGTCGATGTTCCGGGTGAGAACGGGACATCGGCATTTACCGTCTTGCAACAGTTAAGGCAATTTCAAAACACAGGCGCGCTTGTCGATTATTCGGGACGAAATGCGATGTCGGGGTATCAGATAACAAGCCTTTCGACATCGCATAACGGCGATGTATCGGGCGGCGCGAGTTTTGATATGACCCTTAGGGAATTCAGGGTTGCTCAAAACTCATATACGCCGTCAATAGACGAATCGCAAGACGCGAACGATGCGGTAACGGACGGCGGCAATCAAGCGGCGGAATCGGGCGAAAGTTCAGAAGTATGGTACACCACGCAAGACGGCGATACCGTATGGGCGTTGGTTGCCGCGCCGAACGCGGTTTATAAAAGCCTTGTCCGCGAGGGTCAAGAGGACGGCGAAATGGGCGCGTGTAATTGGGTTATGGCAAATAATCTGCACGCTTTCAGCCGTGCTTGGGATTTCAGAACAATGCAAAACGGCGTAAGTATTTTACTTGGACGGAGGAATGATTATGGCGGCGAAAATGAAGATACCGATAACGAAAGCCCTGTTGCCTTACAGAATTAACGTTAAGGTGTTCGGCGGCACATTCAGATTTGAATTGCGATATAACGAAGCGGCGGATTTATTCACGATTGCCCTTATAAAGGGCGAAAAAATAATATGTATAGAACCGCTTATCTATAACGTGCCGATTTTCAAGTGCGGTTATCGTCCCGAGATATATCCGCCGTTTACCATTGTCGCAACGGATGAGAGCGAACAGGAAAGGGCAGTCACATACGAGAATTTCGAAAATACCGTATTTTTGATAATCGATTGTGAGGGTGAGACCGAATGAGCAGATATATAACAAATTCGGGTGCACGGCAACCGTCACGGGCAGTCAGATTGCGGAGCATTATCCCCAAAGATAAGCCCGAGATAAAAACGCCGATAGGTATGTATGATTTCAGGTGTATAATTCAAACATCGGGCGTTGTGATAAAAAATATAGCCGACAACGGTCTGCCGTCATACGATATTGAATTTGAGATACCGTTTGACGATGATTTGATACCGAACGAATCCGAAATAAGAATTTATAACCTGTCGGAAGAGACGAAAAATAAATTTGTAATAGGTAACACGGTTGATGTTACGGCAGGGTACGGCTATGACACGGGCGTTATTTTACGTGGTTGGATAAGCGATATACAAACCGAGTGTTCGGGTGCGGATGTCGCAACCGTGATATACGTTATGGATTCTATCGCCTATGACGTGGAACAGACAGTAAATAAGACTTATACCAAAGGCACAACAGCGTCACAGATACTAAGCGACCTGTTGAATATGACCGCGCTTGAAATAGCCGAATATGAGATACAGCGCGATTATACATTCAAAAACGATACAAAGGTATCGGGCGGCATTATGGATTGTCTTAAAGAATATGCGGATATATGCGGCGTGTCGGTGTTTATAAGTATGCAAAGAATATTTTGCAAGCCGATATGGCTTGGGTGGAATACATACTTTACCGTATGCCCCGAAACGGGAATGATAGACAGCCCCGAACGCTTTACCGAGAGCAACCAAAGCGAGATATACGAGGACGTTTTTCACGGGTATAATGTATCTATGCTTATGCAGCACCGATTACAGACGGCGGCAATAGTCAATGTTCAAAGCAAGGTGTGCAGGGGCGATTTTCGTGTAGTCGGCGGCAAGCATACATATGACGGCTTATCGGCAATAACCGAGATAAAAATAATGGATAGGATTGACGTTATCGTTCACCCCGAAGATGACGGCGACAACGATTTAAAAATATCGCCGACAGGATATAATTGTACAGTATATGAGCTTTCGGACGAACAAAAGGTAAACCTTGCGAAGTATGTCAATTGTGAAGCAGGGAGCAATGTTGACGGTAAAAAAGCTGTTGCGTCACATATGTGCAATATGTATGAATATTGGCGTTGGTCAAACGACAGCAGGGCAAAGAAAACGCTTTATCAAACGATATACGGCAACAGGTGGTATGCAAAGCCCACGCGCGAGAATCAGACATACACCGATGAGGACTTAAACGCGGTCGAGGATTGCATTTGCAACGGCAACCGAAACATACCGCCGTATGTGACCGAATTCGATATGTGGGGCGGCGTGGCACATTTGGGTGACAGAAATTACACCGATATAGTCGAGATTTCGCCAAAGCCGTCAAGCGATGATGATTTAAAGCGGCACATATCCATACTTAAAAACGGAATGGGCGCAAGCGGCAGATTTTACGCCGTGTATATGTACTCAAATTACGGCGGCAATATCTTTTTCTATGAATCGGACAAGTACAAAGAATATTGCGACAGCAAGTATGTGAGCGAAACAACGGCACTTGCACAAAAGTTTGTGAGTGTTGCCGTTGCGGAAGAGGGAACAGCCGAAACGGGCGATAACGGTCAAAAGTATGGAAGTGAAATGGGCGCAAATAACCAACCGTGGTGCGGATATTTTGTGGCATGGTGTGCAAAGCACGCGAATGTACCGACATCGGTTATTGCGTGGAATAACGGCAGTTGCGGAAGTGCGGCTTGGTACGCATATGCGGCAGAAAAACAGGGTATGGGAACGTATCACGCAAAGGGGAGCGGATATACACCAAAATTGGGTGATATTTTCGTACAGAATTATAACGGTAGCGATTTCGCAAAAAATGGACACGTCGGGATAGTCAGAAGCTATGAATCGGGTGACAAGTTCAAGAGCATTGAGGGTAATGTTTCGGATAAAGTTAAATCTCGGTCGATTTCCATATACCAATGCACATTTATAACACCGAATTGGGGGTCAAACGATGAATGAGTTTAATTTCTTTCAAAATTTAATTGAACAAAGAGTGCTTTCGATTCACACGGCTTTTTTGGCTAAGGTTATAAGCGTTGACAATGACGGCGCAACGGTACAACCGCTTATGAGCCTTAAAAGCAGTGCAACGGGCGAACAGACGGCGGTCGGGTATGTAAGGGTGACCGTGCCGGAGAATGTTAAATTTAAACGGGAAGATATTACGTACAGAATATCCGATACGTCAAGCGTAACAAAAACGGTTATTGTCCCCGATGATATTGCAGTCGGCGATATTGTGTATATCGGCATATGCGAAAGAGACATAACCAACGCGAAAACGGGCGGCGCGGAGCTTGCGACAATGCGTGCGCACGATATGAATGACGGCGTAATACTTTGTGTTTTATGAGGTGAACAGATGAAAGGCTTTAAATTGGATTTAAACGGCGATGTGGTTTTAAGCGGCGGCGACATCGTTCTTATATCGGACGATGAGCTGAAAGCGCAAAAGGTTCGTACCGTTATCGGAACGAACAAGGGCGAATGGACGCTTAACAAAAACGAGGGGATAAACTTTAATTATATTTTAGGTAAAGGCATAACCGATGATATGATTATGACCCAAATAACGGACGGATTAAGACAGGTTGATGAAACGCTTTATCTCGATGATTTTAAGTGTATGAGAGACAGTGAAAACAGAAATGTTTCCGTTTCGTTTTCCGCATCGAATACACAAAATACCGCTCTGACAATAGAGCAATCTTGGAATTAGGAGTTGATTTTGAAATGGCTAAACCCGAAAATTGGGGCGTGACAAATGTCGGATTTTACTGTCCGACATATTCAGAGATAATAACCGAAAAAATAAAAACGGCGCAAATGCTGTTCGGCGATGACATCGATACGGGCGAACAGAGTGTACTCGGAAAGTTTATCAGAATAGACGCAAAGGACGATAAACGATTGTATCAGCTCGCCGAGCTGTTATATTATTCAAGGTTCCCGAATACCGCAACGGGAATAAGTCTTGACCGAATATGTGCGCTTGCGGGAATAACGCGCAAAAGTGCGAGTTATGCAAGGCACGTCCTGAGAATATGCGGCACTAACGGTCACATAATTTCGGCAGGGACGCGCTTTAAAAGCGACAACGGAATTGTTTTTTGGTGTCAGCAGACAAAGACGATAGATAAAATAGACGTAATAAACGATGAAACAATATATTATGCTGATGTGACGGTCGAAAGCGAAACATCGGGGGTGAGTGGCAATGTTACATCGATTAATTCACTCGTTGAGGTTGACCCCGATATTACAGCGGTCGAGTATCTGGAAGTTGAGCTTGTCGGCGAAGATGAAGAAAGCGATGTTGAACTTAGAGAACGTTTTACAAAGGTTGTGCAGGGATTGGGAACAAATTCCCGAACCTCGATAATTGCCGCGCTTTTAAAGTTATCATATGTCAGTGACGCGATTATAATTGACAACAATTCGAGTACCGATAAGGTGATTTCGGACGGCCTCACCGTTTCGGGGCGGAGCTACGGCGTGATAGTGCATACATCCGATGATGAGCATACCGCCGAAATAGCACAAACCATATTTGATAAACAGCCGCTCGGGATAATCCAAAGCGGCACGACAACGGCGAATATTACCGATGAATCCGATACGGAACATACAATTAAATTTTCGTATGCGAGGGATAAGAGTGTAAATATTTCGGTAACGTGCAAGGTTTCGGCGGCGTTTAATTCCGATGCCGAATTAAGGGCGGCTTTGCAAAACGCGGTAAGCGATTTAAAAATCGGTGAGGATGTTATATTTTCAACGTTCTATCGGCACATATATAATATCGCCGATGTGGTCGAGGTAACAGAGCTTAAACTCAATAACGGAACAAGCAACATATCTGTTGCGCAAGACGAGGTGGCAAAACTCGGAACAATCACGATTACATATGCGGAGGGTAATTGATAATGAAAGAATTTGCATATAATAAACCCGAGTATAACCTGTCGGACGCGTTTAAAAAGTCGGCAGACAGCAATAATTACAAACTTTTGCATATAAACGCGGAATCAAAATCCGACATAGAACAGATGTTTGATGATTTGAACAGACTGCTCGATATTGATAATGCGGACGGCGTACATCTTGATATGTACGGCAAGATGTTTAATGTAAAACGAGGTCAAGACAGCGATGATAAGTACAGAATACAAATCAAAAGTAAAATCGGACAGAATTTTACCGACGGGCGGCACGAAAAAATTATTGAAATTCTTGCTTTTGTTCTGCAATGTGATACAAGTGATATTAAACTCAAAAACGGCGAAACAACCGGGTCGGTTGTTCTCGAAGATATACCGCTGAATGTGCTGATAACGGCAGGGTTTGACACAAGCAGGGTCAACTCACTGATTGGGGATTTATTACCTGTCGGGGTCACGCTGACATCGTTTGTATATTCGGGTACGTTTGAGTTTGGAACAGGCGAAAACGAACAGGATAACACAAAGGGGTTTGCAAATGCGGACGGCACAATCGGTGGTTATCTCGGTTTGGTGGAAAATAGAATTTAAGGACGGTGAAAGTATGATTGTTACAATTCCAATAGCTTTGGATTTAATGAAATCCGTACATACAAAACAACGGCTGACATTGCGGCGCGGTGATGATGCGTATAAGCTGAAAGTTACGCTTTTGGACGGAATGCAGGTTATTTCAGTATCAAAATATGCGACCGTTGTTTTTAATTGCGCAAAACCCGATAATACCTATGTTGAAATTTCGGGCAAGACGGAAAATGACGGTACGGTATCTTTTGAGATAAACAAAAACACCCTTGCGGCGGTGGGGGTGTGTAACTGTGAAATACAGATAATAGACGGCGGACAATTGACATCACAGCGGTTTGAAATATTTGTTGAACCCACCGTAATATCTGACGATGTGATAAAATCCACGTCCGAATACGGAGTTTTAAAACAGATTATAGACGCGCTGAAAGGCGCAAACAACACATCGGATATTCCGAACGCACATTTAGAGGGCTTTGGCAATCGCGCGATTTGCAAGCTCGACAGCCGTATCAAATACGTATCGGGAAAGGGCTTTTATTCGACCGTGTATGATGAAAACCTAATCGGCGAACATATTAATGTGTTTCTCGGCGATGAATTCACCGAAAATGGCTACAAAGGCAAGTATCGTGCGACTGTTACCGAACTTTCAAAGACAGCCGATGAGAACGGATATAAGATATATGACACAGGCGAGATAACAACAGCGGTCGGAATTATGACGGCGGCAGGGTATATCCCGAAAGGGTTCTATGGTTCGCTTATCATAAACGGCGGCGTTGACGGCGATGTCGATGTTGAAGTACCGCCCGAGTTCTCGGCACATTGCGGCGGCGTTGGTTCGCTTTGCGGACTGAACGGATTCACAAGCGGTGTAGGCTGTGAATCAACAGGGTTTTGCAGCAGGGCAAGCGGATATTTCTCGACCGCGAAAGGTGAGAGAGCCGTGTCGGACGGTTACAGATGCCTTGCGGACGGCAACGAGAGCCACGCAGTGAACCTTAGGACAAAGGCGAAAGGTTACAGCTCGTTTGCAAGCGGCGGTGATACCGAAGCCAACGCCGACTATTCGGCAACGCAAGGCTTTCACACAATTGCGAACAGTATGTATCAGTCGGTGCGCGGCTTGTACAACGAGATTGACAGCGGCGGCAAGTACCTTGATATTGTCGGGTGCGGCACATCGGAGGGTAGGCGCAAGAACGCATACGCTCTTGATAAACAAGGTAACGGATATTTCGGCGGCAAGGTTTATTCGGGCGGCAAAGAATGTCTGACAGTAGACACAATTAACGCATATATCGGACGCTTTGCAATGACAACGCTTGTTGCGGGCGTATCGGGCAGTTTAAAAATTGAATTGGATTATCCGATAGATTATCACGGTTGGCGGTTGTTTGCGGACGGAAAAGAACTGACGGACAAGCTGATAGGTGCAAATGAAACATTTGTTACCGCGCCCGTGATAATGGACGGAGCATTAACGGTCGTGTTTTACAACGGTGAAGATGAAGTGCTCCGTGCCGAGACAGTACCGTGCGGAAAAACAAACGAGATACGATATGGGAAGTTAAAAATTTTGGGTTGAAAGGATGATAAAAATTGAAAAAGAAAACCAAAACCACAATCGGAGCGATTGCGGCGGCAGCGGCAACAACCGCATTAATCGCCACGAACACCGCCACGAACACAAAAACGTATGACATCGGATATGACATTAACCCGATAAACGAATATGTTTCGGAAATGTCGCTTGACGTTCCCGATGAATTGTCGGTTGATATTGTTGAGTTGGACGTGAACGGTGCGGAAGCAGACAAAGCATTATTGCCGAACGAGAATTTAAAGGCGATTCCGCTTGTGTTCACAGACTTAAAAAACCTCGAAATCAAGCTTTACAAGCGTGGCGAGAAAATCGGCGTTGCGAAGTTCAAGGACAACAAACTAAAGGCGGTGGTTGACAATGATTAAATTTAAACATTTGAAGCGATTTATCGGCGTATTTCTTGCCGTTTGTATAGTTTCACCATACGCATATGCAGACGGACACGACGTGTCCGGTATAACCGAAATCATCTTGACAACGCTTGAAGTTGACGAAACGGGACTGACAACCGCAATCGGGTATATCCCGACCGCAGAGGACGGCGCACAGGTCACCTGCCTTGCTATGGATACCGAAACGTTCAGCACAGCCGAACATATAATGTGGGTCGACCAAATGACGGTCGGCAACAACGGAACATTTATGACACGGTTTTATGTTCCGTCAAAATTTTCAAACTCAAAAATGTACATACGATTCGGCAGTAACACAGAAGCCGAAACGATAACCGAAACATTGAAAATCGGGGAATTACCGACAGGAATAGGAAACATTGTCAACGGCAGTGTTATTTACGGCAACGATGCGTACATGGCAGACAGCGTATATTTTAATGCGCAGTATGTGACCGACAGTATCGCGGCAGGAGGCAACAAGATTTATTTCAAGGTCGGGAATCGAATATATGACCTTATGGATTCCGCCGCAACATCAAACGCTTATCTTGTGGCGGACAATGCAATGACCGCCGATGAGGTGGCAGAGATTAAGTTGCGGTATTATTACACAACGGCAAAGCGTGTGAATTGTGAAATATAAGGGGGGTAATATTTATGGCAATCGAATTTACAAACAAACCTATCAAATGGACAAACGAGGGAACAGCTCCGTCAGAGGATTTAAAAACAAACGGTTTTCAAGCGGGTTATAAACCCCCGGCGGCTGTTTTTAATAATCAATGGCACACAACAGGTAAATGTATTGACGAATTACAGACTGAGGTAAGCAGCATAGATGATAAAAAAGCCAACTCATCGGACGTACTCAAAAAAACGAACACCGCGGCGTTTACGCCAACTGCTGATTATCACCCTGCTACAAAGAAATATGTTGATGATAATAAAATAGATATTATAGATGACCTTAATACTATGAGCAATGTGGCAGCATTATCGGCATATCAAGGTAAGGTGCTTAAAGATAAAATAACAGCTTTGCCGATTAAATCATTAGCAGGGCAAACTGTAGCAACATTCAAACCATCAAATAAGCCCATTACAACTGTCACAGCTGGTGATGGTGCGACAATTATTGGTGATACACGTGAAAGAACATTTGGCACTTCGATAAATACCGCATTAAGCTCTTACGCTATAAAGAGTGGAAATATAGCAACAGGGGAATATTCGACAGCAATAGGGTTAATTAACACTGCAACGGGAAAATATGCATTAGCGGGGGGAATTTCTTCGTGGGCGGACGGAGATTATACACTTGCATTCGGCAATAATGCTATATCAAAAGGTGTAAATGGTGCAACTGCACTTGGTTATCATGTTAAATCAACAGGTGGTTACGGTTCTGTTGCAATAGGATATTTCGCAAACGCAACAGGAACGAGTTCTATCGCTATAGGAAACGGTGCGACTGCAAGTGGAGGTGGTTCGGTTGCAATTGGAACTGATGCAAACGCAACAGGAGCGAGTTCTATCGCTATGGGGTACAAAAATAAAGCATTAGACTACCAGTTCAAAATTGGTCAATACGCAAAAGATGGCGGATTAGGTGCACTTGGCGGCACATCGGGTGACGCATTTATTATCGGTAATGGCAACGCTACAGATCGTTCAAACGCTTTCCGTGTAACATACGCAGGAAAAGCTTACGGTTTATCGGCTTACGGCTCATCAGGTGCTGATTATGCCGAATATTTTGAATGGAAAGACGGCAATCCCGATAACGAGGACAGACGTGGCAGACTTGTAACGCTTGACGGTGAGAAAATCAGATTTGCAACAGCTGACGATGATTATGTCTTAGGCATTGTTTCGGCTAATCCTTGCGTTGAAGGTGACATTCGGCCTGACGATTGGCAAGGTAAGTATTTGACCGATGTGTTCGGTCAGAGATTGACCCAAATTGTACATATCCCTGCAAGATATGAAGAACAAGAGATTACCGACACTGAAACAGGCGAAACAACAACCGAAAATGTTTTGATTGAGGATGAACACGACGCGGTTCAATGGGTATTAAATCCCGACTATGACCCCGAACAAGAATATGTAAGCCGTGAGGATAGAAAAGAATGGACTTCTATTGGTCTTATGGGTAAGTTGGTTGTTATCGATGACGGTACTTGCGAGATAAACGGATATTGCAAAGCAGGGGTGAACGGTATTGCAACCAAAGCGGATGACGGCTACAGAGTAATGGCAAGAATTGACGATACACATATTCGTGTGCTGGTCAGATAACGGGGGATTAACATATGGAAACTATAATCGGAGCAATCATATCCGCAGCGGCGGCGATTACGGTATGTATCATAAACGCCAATAATCAAAACAAAAAGATTTTGGCAGAAATGGATAAACACAACGCACTTCAAGCGCAGCGGCTAAAGTTGCTTGAAGAAAAGGTAAATCGACACAACAACCTTATAGAGAGGACATACGCCATAGAGCAAAAGCTTGCGGTTCTCGATAACCGCGAGCGCGTGTCCGAACATAGGATTGAGGATTTAGAAAATAAATAATTTAATTTGTTATGCCAGACCCTCGTTGCGCAAGCCGCGCCCTTGCGCCGTCGCCTTTCCTTTCAGGAAAGACGATAAAGGGGTTGCACCCCTTTAAATTCCTGCCTAAAATACATATCAAAAATATAAAATAATTTTTACATTGCCGCCGCGGTAGGCTCGGCGGAACAGGGGACGGCGGTTAAATCAATAAAATTATTTTATGTTTTTGGGGGATATACGGGGTCGGGCAAAAGAAAAAAGAAAATTTTAAAAAAAGAGAGGTTTTTATTATGAACAACACAAACACAAAAATGAACATCACATCGGGAACAATTGCGAGGACAACAATACTCGTTCTTGCCCTTGCAAATCAACTTTTGACCGCAACGGGTCGCAGCGTGATTAATATCTCGGACGAGAGCATAAACACGCTGATTTCAACAGGTTTTACAATCGTGACCGCCGTTATTGCTTGGTGGAAGAACAATAGTTTTACCCAATCGGCACTAAAAGCCGATGAGGTAATGAGAGAGGGGAAAGAAAATGCGAGCCGTACATCAGATTAAGTATAACCGCTCAAACAGGGGCGGCACACCGATAAAATACATTGTCGTACACGATACGGGGAATCCCTCGCGCGGCGCGAACGCAACGGCACACTATAACTATTTTAACGGCGGTGACCG
>ERZ773192.1273-NODE-1273-length-26372-cov-5.300604_pt1 | contig 26372 bp, 20 predicted proteins | sample MGYA00581010_ERZ773192 | MGnify/ENA primary metagenome ERZ773192 (study PRJEB29015, sample SAMEA2737741) | human gut metagenome | biome: human gut; feature: human-associated habitat; material: faeces | place: China | collected 2012 ...
CCCACCCCTCAAGATTGAGGGGCAGGGGAGTTGAATAGGCGAAGCCTATTTTTTACATAGCAGTGGTTTTTTTATATTATACACGAACTGATGTTCGCTTTGCAAAGGAAATCTTTTTCTTCATGACAATAGAATGCTCACAGCGCGTGTATTCTATTGTTTGGTTCCCTATTTTTTTTGAACAGTCTTTCAGAAATCTGATATACTATCATCTATAGGATGCCCAGGGTGAAAAGGAGGATTGCTTATTATGTTCAGACAAGGAAAACAGGCTGTGAAAAAATCGGCACAGCAAAATGTTGTAATCATTTATGCCGATGATCTTGGTTTTGGGGATCTTGGATGCTATGGGAGCAGGAAGATCGACACCCCGAATCTGGACAGGCTATGTGCAGAAGGATTGAAATTTACCAACGCATATTCCACCTCTGCGGTTTGTACGCCTGCACGCTTCAGCATTCTGACAGGGCGTTATCCGTTCCGGAATGATCAGGCACATATTTTGCCGGGAGATGCAGGCTGTATTATTAAAAGAGAGCTTGATACCGTTCCAAAGCTGTTTCAGAGAGCGGGGTATCATACCGGAATTGTTGGAAAATGGCACCTGGGGCTGGGAGATGGCAGCAAACCGATCGACTGGAATCAGGAGATCAATCTGACACCGATAGACCTTGGTTTTGAGGAATCATTTATTTTTCCGGCAACGGCAGACCGTGTGCCCTGTGTATTCTTAGAGGGACGCTCGGTGGTAAATCTGGATCCAAAAGATCCGATCGAGGTTTCCTACGAAGCAGAATCTCCCTTTGAGGATATTCCAACGTATTATAAAAATCCGGAGCTTCTGCGCGTGCGCTCTTCTCACGGACACGATAAGAGCATTGTAAACGGCATCGGAAGGATTGGCTATATGCGCGGCGGAAGCAAAGCAGTCTGGAAGGATGAAGAGCTGGCAGAAACCTTTTTAAATCGGGCAAAGCAGTTTATTTCAGACAGCTGCAGGGCAGAAAAACCATTCTTTTTGTATTACGCCCTTCACCAGCCCCATGTACCCCGCGTGCCCTCTGCACGCTTTGAGGGCGTGACCGGACTGGGACCCAGAGGGGATGTGATCGCAGAGCTTGACTGGTGCGTTGGGGAAGTGATGACTGCGCTTGAAAAAGAAGGGATTCTGGATAACACCATGATTATTTTTTCCAGTGATAATGGACCGGTATTGGATGACGGTTATCTGGACAGAGCATATGAATTAAATGGAACGCATCGGGCAGCAGGACCGCTGAGAGGCGGAAAATACAGCAAATTTGACGGTGGTACAAGGATTCCGTTTATTGTATACAGTTCTGCGCTGAAGCACCGGGGCGTGTCCGAAGCGCTGATCAGCCAGGTAGATCTATATGCTTCCTTTGCACACATGCTTGGCATCGAAACAGGAGAGGACAGCGCAGTAGACAGCCAGGACAGGTATGCGGCATTGATCGGAGAGGACCCTGCAGGCAGATCAGAACTGATGACAGAGGACTTAACCTGCGGTAAAATGCTGCGCTGCGGCAGCTGGGTATACTTATCTCCCAGCGAAGGGGCTCCATATATGCCCTTTACCAGGATTGAAACCGGATTGTCGAAGGATCCGCAGCTTTACAATATGGATTATGATATCGGGCAGCAGAACAATATCGCCTGGGATTATGCAGATCAGGTGGAGAAGATGGAGAAGCGTCTGCAGGAGATCCTGACAAGCGAGAGCACCAGATAAAAGTAAAAAAAAAGTACCGAACAGTTACAAAAAGCAAAGAATGCCCGGAAGATCCGGACGGAAAGGATGGAAATGGCAGGATATCTGATTAAAGAAACCACTTGCGAGGAACGCAAACAGATCGTGGAGGAGGCACTGGGCAATCTGTCTGCCAGCTGCGACGGCTGTATGGCGGGACTTGCGGATATGTATCAGGATTACATCGACGGCAAAAAAGAAATCCGTGACATCAACATGGAATTCAATGCCAGATACGAGAGAGGAGACATGGATCGGGAAGAAAGAAGAAGCTGCCCGATGTCCGTGTAAAGGGAAAAAGACAGAGACTATTTCGAAGGGAAGGTTTGGAAGAAGAAATTGGAAAGAAAATACGATTTGACAAAGGGAGATGTCTTCCAGACGATCTTGATGTTTATGCTGCCGATCCTGGCAGGAAATGTATTTCAACAGCTGTATTCTGCTGTGGATACGATCATCGTGGGGCGTACCCTTGGTTCTGACGCGTTGGCGTCGGTAGGAAGCATCGGGAGCCTGCAGTTTCTGGTGTTTGGATTTTGTTCCGGCCTTGCGGGCGGTGTAACAGTTGTGACATCTCAGTTTATCGGTGCCGGGAAAACGGAAAATGCGAGACGTTCCACAGCAGTGATCTATATGATCTGGGCGGTGGTTTCCCTGCTTTGTACCGTGGTAGGTATTGTTTGCCTGCCAGGACTTTTGCATATTTTGAATATGCCGGAAAATCTGTTTCAGCGTGCGTATGCTTATCAGCTGGTCTGCTTTATCGGACTTGGAGGACAGCTTTTATACAACGTGGAATCAAGCCTTTTGAGGGCGATCGGAAACAGTAAAGTACCGCTTATTTTTCTGATCATTTCCTCTGTGTTGAACATTATATTGGATTTTGTGTTTATTCTGGTGTTTCATATGGATGTGGTCGGAGCAGCTGCAGCGACGATTCTGGCCCAAAGCCTTTCCGGGGTCGGCTGTCTGATCTACAGCTTTCGGAAATATCCGCAGCTGCGTGTCAGAAAAGAAGATTTTAAAATATCATTTGCTTTCTTAGCGGATCATCTCCGGGTAGGGCTGCCGCTTTCGATTCAGGACTCCATTACGGGCGTCGGAATGATGGTATTTCAGAGTGCATTGAACGGGATGGGTGCAGATGCGATTGCGGCATACACTGCATGTAATAAGCTGGAAACCTTTGTCGTGATGCCGATGTATTCGATCGCAGTTGCCATGGTAACGTTTACAGCACAGAATTTTGGTGCGAAGCAATATCAGAGAATTCGAAAAGGAATGAAGGTTTCCCTTTTGAGCTGTCTCTTTTTCAGTGTTGTGGTAGGCGGATTGATCATTGTGTTCTGTAAGCCGCTCGTTTCGATTTTCGTTGGAAGCGGTGCAGTAGAGGTGATCCGGCTGTCCAGGATTTACAACAATATTGAAGCCAGCTGCTTATGGTGTGCGGCGCTGTTGTTCACCTACCGGGGCGCGGTGCAGGGAACCGGAAATACGAAGATCCCGATGATGGGCGGATTTTTGGAGCTTCTCATGCGTGTTTTTGCAGCACTTTGTTTAAGCCGTATCTGGGGCTTTCCGGGACTGGCAATGGCCTATCCGCTGGCGTGGATATTTGCGGCACTGTTAAACATGTGGTATTATCGAAAGCTGGACAAAAATGATTTTCAGTGTACCAGAACTTCATCAATATGACGAAGAATATGTTCCATGAGATAGAGGAGGACGAGTTGCTCGTCCTCCTTTGTCATGTCGGAAATCGGCTGCAGGAGAGTGATGTGGAGAATTGAGGTATCCGGAGAGCTTTCCGTAACTGCAAAGGCACAGAGACATTCTTTGCCAAATACGGAAACCTGCGCCTGAATATCACCGGTCATAACTTGGTCATAGGAGCTTTTCAGGCGATCCAGAATATCAAAAATCGCATAGACGGTCATACGCCGCGGACAGCCTAGATCCTGTTTGAGCGTGAACATGAGAGAGCCCTCCTATTACATTTTCCAATGAAAACTGGCGTTTTTTGCTTTTTTCAATGCTGCAGACTTACAGCGGCCGCAGCGTGCCTATTATTTCGGCAAGTACATTGCTGGAGTTATCAATATTTTCTTCGGATGTGCTTGCACCGACGATATAGGGGACACCGTCGATATCAGCTGCAGCGAAGATAGAAATATCGGAATCGTGAGAAACGATCCGAAATTTCCAGATAATATCGTCTTCCCGGCTTTCTGTCATGATCTCCGAAAGGGAAGCGCCGGAGACATCTTCCCAGATGCCGGAAAGGTAAGCAATACATTCGTCTGCGTTTTTTCCGGCAGAAAGTCCCTGCTCCACCTCAATATATTCCTCTTCGTTGGAGGAAAGGAAAAGAAGGAGGGCGGTTCCGCTGTTGCCGTTTGGAAGCGTAAAGCTGCTGCGTCTTGTGCTGCTGATCTGAGTGGAATCCGTGATGCATTGGATGCCTGCAGCGGTGTCGCAATAGCGCTCGTAGGTAATATCCACAGGACCATTTATACGAAAGGAGGTCAGACTGTTGTAAATCTGTGTGTGGTCTGTTTCGGAATCCTTTGGATAGGAGCCGACGAGCAGATATGCGCCAAAGTCATTCCTTCCTTCTACTGCAAGCAGGACATGCTGCAGGGTGGTCTGGCTGGAATCTGTTCCCTGGAAGAAAATCTGGTAAGCGGACTGTCCGCCGAAATCGTCCGGTCCTGCGGTCAGAATCATGGCGTCGGTAAGACCGTAGCCCTCTGCGTAGGAGGAAACAATATCCTCCCGGTAGTTTTCGATGTCGGCAAGGGAATAGACCGGAACAATTGTAGCCCAGTTGAAGCTGGTTTCGATCCGGCAGTTTCTGGCATTGTTGGTAAAAGTAAAACCATCATCTGAAACGCTATACTCTGCCGGAACGTCGATGGTAGCATTTAAAATTCCGAGATCATAGGTGACAATTTCCGTACCGGTGCTGTCGTTTGAATCGCCGGAGGAAGGATCGTCCGGTGCGTCTGAATCCTGCCCGGGCGGGGTTTGAGAGGGCGTCGGCGTATCCGAACCGGGAGGTGCAGATGCAGAAGAAGGATTCATGGACGAAGCAGAGTTTGTGTAGCTGGTATTTTTTCCGGATTTTCCGGAAAGGGGCAAAAAGAGGACGAGGGCGACTACTGCGACCAGAGCGCCGCCAAGAGCGACTGCCAGAAGCGGATTTTGTTTCAGATGTGCCGACAGGACAGCAAAAAATGTGGCAGGTCGGGAAGACAACGCGCCGGTACATTGCTGCGGTGCGTTTGCCGTTGATCCGGGGGATGGCGATTGTGCCGATGCAGTTGCGACATCCCCGTTCAGCGCGCAGATAAAGGCTTCCATGCTCATGAAGCGGTCTTCCGTACGGATGCTGAGCGCCTTCAGAATCGCCTGTTCGATGGCAGGGGAAATGGAGATGCCAAGCTCGGAGGGGCGTTTGAGGGTATCGCCGTGAATCCGTTCGATGGAATCCGGCGGAAGAACTCCGGTGATGCAGCGATAAAGCGTTGCACCCATGGCATAAACGTCTGTCCAGGGTCCCTGATTTCCATGGGAAGAGTATTGCTCCTCCGGGGCATAGCCATGCTTTAGAATAACGGAAACGCTTTTCCCATCACCGGAAGCAAAGCGCGCTGCGCCGAAGTCCAGAAGCCTGCTGTCACCGTCGGCGGTCAGGTAAATGTTGTCCGGGCTGATATCCCGGTGTAAAAGCTGCATGGAGTGGACAGAAACGAGCGCGTTCATAACCGGCAGCAGGATTTTCAATGCTTCTTCGCAGGAAATTTTTTCCCCGTGCGCAGCAAGATAGGCTTTTAGACTGGTGCCGTTCACGTATTCCATGACGAAGTATGCGGTGTTGTTTTCCCGGAAATAGTTCTGGACGGAAACGATATTCGGTGTGTTCTGGAGCTTTGCCAGAATGCGTGCTTCCTCCAGAAAACGTTCCATTCCGGATTGATAATCCTTTTCCTGATGACTGGTCAGAACGACAGTATAGCGGTCGGTATTCCGGGTAGCCATGGCGGAGGGCATATATTCTTTGATGGCGACTTTGATTTCGAGGGTCAGGTCAAAGCCGAGATAGGGCTGCTGTTTTGCTTCATCGAAGCCGCAGACAGGGCAGACCGTGCCGGGCTCTTTTTCGGAAAAGCAGCCGTAACAGATACGTTCGGGATTCATAGTTCCTCACATTCCGCCGCAAAAGCGGCTTTTGATGATAGATAGATGTAAAATGCTCCGGTGGGTCAGGAAAAGGCTGGAGAGGTCGCATCGGGACGGCTGATGCAGGTCAGGACGAAAAGCGTCTCATCGATGCTGCGGATGCGTTCCGTATGGCGAAACAGCAGCCCTGCGAGCCAGTCTGTCGCGTTGTTGGCTTTTGAAAATTCAATCTGGATTTCCAAAGGTTCAATATAAAAATCTCCGCAGCAGACAAGGCTGCCCTCCCCCGGCAAAAGCGCCGGGAGGGAAGTCTCTTTTTGCAGCCGGCCATCTGCCATCAGATGGTAAAAGACGGCAGCTTCGGGAAAAGAAAGCGTATCGGAGGAAAGCTCCACCAGCCGTGTTTCAAGGAGAGCCGCACAGGAAAGACCTGTTCTGGCAGAAATCGTATCAGATGCAGTCATAGGTTCTCTCATTTCTGCGCACGTTTTTTGCGCATGTCGAGTTTGTGTCAAGTGCGCGCAGACACAAATCTCGTTTATTCCTTTGCAACGAGAAAACGGTTTGAGGGATCGCAGAGGAAGAACGTATCTCCGGCATAGAGCTTTTCGGGGACGTTCGGGGCGAGCTTTTTCCCATTTCCAAGAAAGGTTCCATAGGAGGAACCGAGGTCGGTCAGGACGAAGCAGCCTTCCTCCGGATTGTAGGAAAGCTGGCAGTGGCGGCTGCTGATGCCTGGTGTGCTTTTTTCATAAACGATGTTGCAGAACGCAGGATCTCTGCCGATGGTAACCCTTCCCTTGAGCAGGTCGAAGCTCTGCCCTGCGTAGTAGCCGGTCATTCCACGCAGGATCGCATGAGCACTGGAGCTGCCTGCCGCACCGGAGTGTACAGGATTGCCGTTTAAGCCGCTTGCTGCGCCATTCGCCAGACCGCCGCCCAGGCTGCTGCTTCGATCTGCCAGGCCGCTGCGGCTATTTGTAACGCTGGCTGCAGCCTTCCTTTCCTTCCAGAAGAAAAACGCGCCCGCTGCGATCAACAGAATGCCGAGCAGGAGCAGCACAGCACTGCCGGGACCGTGGAACAGGGAAAAACCGGAGCCCGAAAACGTGTAGGGAATGCGCTCAACATCCAGGATTTTCGTCAGCTCGTTGATGATGATGGCATAGTTCATGCCAAGGCTCAGCCCGGTATTGGGATCAATGGCGCCTGCAACGTTGATACCGATTACGTTTCCTTTTTCATCGACCAGAGGACCGCCGGAGTTGCCGGGAGCGATGGAAACGTCCATTTGAAATGCCTCATAGGTGGAAAAAGAGGTGGTTGTACGTTTGCTGATGATGCCTCGGGTGATTGTAATATCGTCTATATCGTAGGTGGCAAAATCCTGACGCTGGGAGGAATTGCCGGGATAGCCGAGCGCATAGGCGGTGTCGCCGATCTTGATGTCGCCGGAGTCGCGCAGCGTCAGGGCAGTCCGCTTATCCGTCGGGGAGGGCAGCTGCAGGATGGCGATATCCTTTTCCTCCTGAGGGGAAAAGTAGACGACCTTGGCTTTTACATAGTCGTTTTCCGCTGCGGAAAAAAAGACATCAATTTCCCCTCCGTAAAGACTGGAATCATAGCGGGGATAGGTATAGGCTTTATTGACGACGTGCCCGTTTGTCACGATGTATTGAATCGGCTGTCCGGGCGTGCCGATGGCCCAGCCGGTTCCCATTCCGGCTTCGCTGTTTCCTTCGTTGTCATAGACTGTCGCATAAACCATGACGATACCGTTTCTGGATTCATAGGGATCCTCAGAGGAGCTTTTGGTCAGCCCTGTGATGCCGAAAATGGATGAGACAGCGCCGATCAGGATCAGCACAAGGGCGATCAGCTGTTTAGAAGAGAGTTGTTTGGTTTTCATTCAGTATTCTCCTTTTCCCCGTAATAATGTAAAACGATTGCGGTATAGTTATCCTGTGTGGGAAGTGCGGCTTTTCGGATTGCTGTTTCGAGCGCGCTGCAGCAGTCCTGAACCGGAAGCTCCATCGCCTCGCGGATTTGTTTCAGGGTCAGTGGATCGCTGATTCCGTCGGAGCATAACAGCAGGGTATCGCCCGGAAAAAGGGAAAGTGGAATGTGGGTGCGGTCCAGCGTGACCTCCTCCTTCCCGATATATTGGGAAAGTGCGCCTGCCTGAGGGTCAGAAAAAGCTTCCTCGATGGGAAATGCACCCTGAAAGGAACGCAGCAGCAGGTCCTTTTGAAATTCCTGTCGGGTGTTTAATGCATAAAGCTGATGTTCCCGGAGCAGAAAAAGGTCGCTGTCTCCGACGCTCCAGAAGTGCAGTTGATTTCCCAAAATCCAGGCAGCGACAAGGGTGCAGCCGCCGTGTCCGTAAAATTGTTGATAGATCTTCCGGGTGCATGCAAGGATCAGCTCCGATGCAGTTTTTGTCTGGGGCTCAGGAAAGGGGAAATGGTTTAACAGACAGGATACGGTTTGAACTGCGATCCGTTGTCCTTCCGCCATTCCGCCCATGCCGTCACAGAGAACGGCTAAAATTCCGTCTGTTTCATAGCGGTCTGCCGGAGAAATTCCGAAGGCATCCTGCTGCTGCTCACGCTGCCCGATTCCCTGCAGATTTGCAATGTCCAGAATAGAGGTCTTTTCCGAAGTCAGAACGGTGGTAACGCAAAGCGACTCCGGTGCTGGTTCGGATGGCTGCTGCTGAGTCTGTACTTTTTTTCGCTTTTTAAAAAAGAACATGGGCTATTCCTCGCTCCACTGAAACTGTTGGCTGCAAAGAGGCAGGAAAAGCAGTCGGCTTTTCCCGACCTCGATGATGTCGTATGCTTTGAGTGGATGAACCATTTCGACCTGTTCATCATTGCAGTAGGTAATGCCGCGTCCCTGCCCGGGCGAAAGGGAAAAGGCATTGTGTTTGGCATCGTAAGTGACCAGTGCATGGCTTTCACGGGATACGGTATCATCGTCTGGCAGGGAAACATCCATCGCGGCAGCCCGGCCGATAAAGTTTCTTCCTGAAACGAGACGGAAATCCGTTCCGCGGTGTGGACCTTCGATGCAGATCAAAAAGCCGACTGCCGGATCAATACCGATTTTCTTTTTCATCACAGCGACTGTTTTGCCGCTGTCGAAGGATGTCGCAGCTGCTGCAGCAGGATTGCCCGGAAAGGCAGCCACTGTCTTGCCGATATCCGCTGCAGCCATCGTCTTTCCGATCCCTGTATTCTCCTTGCAATACGGACAGCTTTCAAATCTTGCTTCATCATAGAAATGACCATTATCACACTGCTTCATAGAGTCCTCCTTGTTTTCCGAAGGAAAATGCGACTGCATGGAACGCTGCGCTGCGGTTTGCGTCAGGCGGGCATTTTCCGTTTTGCAGTTTTATTGTTACCTTCAGTCTACGCGTCAGGTGGTCATCCGGGTATGCCGTATGCGCGCCAAAACGGCGAAAAATGCGGGTTGGCGCTGGTGCGCCAGGGGAAAAAACAGAAAAAGCCGAACATCTTGGCGATGTCCGGCTTTTGACCCCGACATATTATAAAAGAGCTGGTTGCTGAGACTTGGAAGGCAAGACTTTACGGAAACATAATTTCAGCTCCGGTTACAGGTTTTTGCGCTGCCATTCGATGTAGGACTGGTACAGTCCCATCCGGGATTTTGCACCGACCTTTTCATAAATGGATGTGATATAGCGCTGACAGGTTCTTCGGGAGATGAAAAGGCTGTCGGCGATTTCCTGGATGCTCTTTTCTGTGTTGACGAGTTGGTCAAAAACAGACTGTTCCCGGTCAGTCAGAGAAAATGCCGTGGAAAATGTGGAAAACGGGTCTGCATTGGGAGTGTTCTGTGGATAATCCGGATCGGAGGAAATGTCCGAAGCCGTAGAGGCGGACGAATCGTTGCCGAGGGCGGCCTTTGTGTTATGGCTCGTGTTCGCTTCGTAAGCTTCCTGCATTTTGTGAGTCATAGTGCCGCCTGTCTCAGTCTGTACGCCCGGCGCATTTAACATGCTATAGGCTGCGATCAAAATGCTTACCGTTGCGAACAGGACAAGAGCCGTGATAATCAGCGTGATGCTGCTGTTCGATGCGATCAGGGAGAGAGACAGGTTTGAGACCAGGGCAGCGCCCGCATTGTTGACAGCACGCCCCATTCCTGCCCAGAGGCGCGGGCAGCGGGTATCCTCGGACAGCGCCAGAAAAGAGGTCGTAAAGAATACGACGAAAAATCCGGAGGACAGGTAAAAGACGATCAGTCCGATCAGGAAAGAACCGCCAAGCTGCAGGATTGCGACGCTAAGGGTGGAAAGCATCATAATGCAGTACATGATGAGGTTCATGAAACGTCTGTTATGGAGGTCAAACAAAAACCCTGCGGCAAGCCCGCTGCAGGCGAGCAGGACGCGAGGCCACTGACCGATATCCATGGTTCCGTCTGCGTGTCCCAGTGTAACGGTGTTGTCCAGCGTACTGAAAATACAGGTCATAAAAATGACGAGAAAGATCAGCAAAATCAGCTGCGGCAGGGCGCCGGAGGCAGATGGGGCAGGGAGCTTATGCTGTGAGTCGGTGTTGTCGGAAGAGGCACAAGCTGTCGGCTCTGGCATCCGGGAGTTGTTGCCTGCCTCCCGGTGCTGAAACCGGAACAGGGAAAATACGATAAAAAGGAACGCGGCGCAAAGCAGCAGCTGTTCTGCCGGGGCAGAAGAAATCAGGCTGTTGTTTAGAAACTGCAGCAGGATAGCAAGCCCATAGGAAATGCCGACCATGCGTGCGAAATATTTTTTGTCAGAAATTTCACAAAGAAAATGGTAATGAACTGCGCTGCCGAGGATGCCGAGAACCAGAAACAGAAGCATTCCGACGGCAATCAGAAAACCGGGCGGAACAGGACTGCCAAGGATTACAAAGCAGACGATTGCCAGCGTCGCAAGTGTGAAAAACACAGCGCTGCGCAGACGATGGCGGAAAAAACGAAACAGCAGCGGATAGAGGAAAAAGCCGACCGCGCTGATACCGAGCGCATAATTCTGGACGTTTACCGTCCGGGCGCTGGAAGCGTTCTGAGCGATCCGGTTGACATAAAAATATTCTGTGCTCAAAAAGAGAAATGTAAAAACCGCCAGCATGGAAATGGCGCGGAGGGATGAAGGTTTTGTAAGTTCCTGTTTCATGAAAGGGAAAGCTCCATTCGTATCGTCCACAAGTGTCGGTTGGCAGCTCTTTAAAAGGGGAAATGCTGTAAACCTTGAATCGGACTTCTTTTTCGTTGTATAATTCATTATATAAAATTAAAAAAAACAGTGCAATCGCTTCGCGGCGGAGAACTGAGAAAAGAGGTAACGGGAAAGAAAATAAAAAAACAACACCATAAATTTTAAAGGGGAGAGTAAAAGGTATGTACGAAGAGACACAAATGGAGAAAACATTCCGGAAATTAAAACGTCTGGAAGAAATGCTGCATGACCGGATGTTCATTCCGGTGGATCAGGTGGAAATGAGCGTCTGGACGACGAAAAAGCCGGTGCATGAGGTGCCGGATCGGGCGCTGTTTAGTCCGTGTGAAAAGGGACGAAAGTGGCTGGAGGAGGGATTGTATTGCTGGTTTCTGGGGGATTATACCATACCGGAAAAGCTGGCAGGACAGACACTTTTTATCTTTCCGAAGATCAAGGGCTATGAGGGGATGCTCTGGGTTGACAAAAAGCCCTATGGGAACTTCACCTCTAAGGTAATTCAGAACAGCTACGGATATCATTACTGCGACCTGCTGACAAAGGGAAAGGCAGCGGGCGAGCAGCTGGAAATCGCGCTGGAATATTATTCGCATCATTATGTGCGCGGCACGCAGCCGTTTGAGGAAAGTGACGAGGTATTCGAGATCGCTTACGATCATGTGGATATCTGTGTAAAAGACGAGATCGTCTGCAACTTCTTCTACGATCTGCACATTGTAAACCAGATGGCGGAATCCCTTTCCAAGGAGCAGTTCCGCAGAGGGGACGCGGTCCGTGCGCTGTTAAGAGTGCACGAGATCATCGACTACGATATCGACCTCGCTGATCCTGTCGAATGGCATGAAAAAGCGCAGAAAGCGGACGCTGTTTTACAGAAGGTTCTGTCCGACCACAACGGACCGCATGCAGGCTTTGCAGGTCTGATCGGGCATTCCCATATGGATACCGCATGGCTGTGGCATCTGGATGAGACGGTGGAAAAGTGCGCGAGAACCTATGCAAACCAGCTGTCTTTGATGGATCAGTACCCGGATTATAAATTTATTCAGAGCTCCGCGGTGCATACCTCCTGGATGGAACAGTATTATCCTGCCATTTTTGAAGGGATGAAAAAACGGATCGCCGAGGGCAGATACGAGCCAAACGGCGGCGTCTGGGTAGAGTGCGACTGCAACATTCCCGGCGGTGAATTTATGGTGCGCCAGTTCTTATGGGGACAGCGCTATACGATGAGCAGATTCGGCTATCGTTCCAACTGCTTCTGGCTGCCGGATACCTTCGGCTACAGCGCAGCCCTGCCGCAGATCATGAAGGGCAGCGGCGTGGATTATTTCCTGACAACAAAGATGGCATGGGGCGATACGAACGAGTTTCCGTATGATACATTTTATTGGGAGGGAATTGACGGTACAAGGGTATTTACTCATACAAACCGCACCCATATCTGGCCGGATGCGCAGCAGCTTCTGGAATGCGTCAACGGCTGCAAGGGCTACGGCATCAAGGATAAAAATGTGACGGACAGCAGACTGCTTTCCTACGGCTTCGGAGATGGCGGCGGCGGTCCGGAATTTGAAATGGTGGAAATTGCAAATCGATTAAAGGATGTAGAGGGACTGCCAAGAACGGAGCATATCCGTGTCGGTGATTTCATGCAGAAGCTGGAAAAAGAGAGCTTCCGTCCTTCTGTTTATGCAGGGGAGTTGTATCTCGAGCTGCACCGCGGCACGCTGACCAATCAGCACCAGATCAAGAGAAATAACCGGAAGGCGGAGATTGCCCTTCGAAATCTGGAATATATAACCGTCCTTTCTGCATTGCAGTCGGGTAAAACGATCAGCGGGGAAGCGATTGCACCTCTGACCGAGCTTATTTTGCTGAACCAGTTCCATGACATCCTGCCCGGAACCTGTATTCCGCGCGTGCACGACGAATCGCTGGCACAGACTGGGCATGTGATCGAGGAAGCTGCAAAGCAGACAAAGGAACTGCTTGCAGACATGGCAGAGGAAAACAGCGCGGCAGATGGCGCAGATCATGCATTTCGGACGATTTACAATACCCTTTCCTTCGACCGGAAAGACACGGTTTATCTGCCGATTGAAAAGGACAGCCACATTGACAGTACATACAGACAGCAGATCGTTGAAAAGCTGAATGGACATAACTACCTCGCGGTAGACGGACTGAACATTCCGGCATTTGGCAGCCGCAGCGTAGTGCTGGCGGATGGAGCACCTGTTGAAAAAGCCGGCTGTAGGGCGGCAGCTGCGTTTGTCCTGGACGGCGATCATCTGCAGACACCTTTTTATGAGGTGGTCTTTGACGAAAGGGGTTATATCTCATCCCTGATTGACCGCGAAAACGGCAGACAGCTAAAGGGAGAGGGCTATGCACTCAATACGTTTCTTGTGGCAGAGGATGTGCCGGATTCCTGGGATAACTGGGATCTGGACGCGGACATTGCAGACAAATGGAGAGACTGTGCGAAACTGTTGAGCCGTAGCGTCGTTTCCTGCGGAGCGGTTGAGCTGCGGATTCGGAGCGAATATCAGCTGACGAAAAAGAGCAGCCTGCAGCAGGATATGGTGTTCTACAGCAAGGACAGAAAGATCGGCTTTGAGACAGTTATGAACTGGCAGGACGACCACCGCTTCTTAAAGGCTGCGTTTGACACTTCGGTTCAGAGCCGTTTTGCGAGAAATGAAGTGCAGTTCGGTTATATCGAGCGCGCGACCTACCGCAACACGTCCTGGGAAAAGGCGAAATTCGAGGTTTCCAACCATAAATACACTGACCTGTCTGAGCCTGGCTACGGTGTAGCAGTTTTGAATGACTGCAAATACGGCGTCAGCGTGGAAAACGGACGCATCTGGCTGTCTCTGCACAAAGGCGGCTGTCGACCGGATTATAGGGGAGATAAAGGAATCCATGAATGCACCTATGCGCTGCTTCCGCATAACAGCGGTTTTGGCGCGGAGGCAGTCGTGCAGCCCGCTTACGAGCTGAACATCGCTCCGATCGTTATGCCTGGCAAAAAAGAGCTGGAATCCTTCGTAACCGTGGATGCGCCGAACGTTATCGTAGAAGCGGTTAAGCCGATGGAGGATGGCAACGGTTATGCGCTGCGTCTCTATGAAGCAGAAGGAACTTCCGTGCGGACGAAGCTTCATCTGACAGAAACCGGTGAAAAGGTCATGCTGACAAATCTGCTGGAAGAGGAGATCGAAACGCTTCCGGATGAAAAGGAAATTGCACTGGAATTTAAGCCATTTGAAATCAAGACGATTTGTGTATTGATGAAACAATAGAATGCACGCTCTGCGAGAATTCTATTGTCATGAATAAGAACATACCGCCCGGCAGCTTTTGTAAGAAGCGTTGTCCGGGCGGTATGTTTGTTATGGGAGGCGAAGCATCTTGATGAAAAATGCTTCGCCTCTGCGATATGAGGGGAAAAACGGGCGCTGGAAAAGGTGGGGGAGCCAGCGCCCGACTGTCTAAAAGGTATTGGCAGATTAAGAAGCTTCCGGCAACAGGAGAATCATGCGAACCGGGAAGGCGCTGTCGCTGCCGTTTGCAGCATAATTGACTTCGAAACTCAAAGTCTGCGCATTGTCGGGCGTCATTACAATCTCTGACTGCGTGCCGTCAGTGTGAAGCGCAACCAGACGGTGTCCTGCAAGCAGGGAAGCCGGAACGGTAAAGCGCACGATGCCGGTCGGCTGTACTGCCCGGTGATGTTTGATCACTGCTGCGGACATAATGCCTACGCCGTTGTCAAGCGTGCCGATGCAGAGAACCGGCGATCCGGCAGGAAGCGTTCCGGTTACAGCCTGTGCGGAAACATCGGAAACCGGCGACAGGAAATCTTTGCCGTCTTTTTTACCGCATGCCGGGCAGAAAGAGAAGTTCGACAATCCTGCGGACGGAAGAGAGAGGGTAACCGAATGACAAAAGCTTTCTGTAGAGACAGCAGAGCTTTCGGTCTGTCTGAAACCGTTGGAAACAGAAGCAACAGGCTCAACTGCCGGAGCAGATTCCGGCACAAGGGTCGGCGTTTTTACCGTATTGAGCTTTACATTACTGCTTTTGCCATCGAGAATATCCGAGCCTTTTGTTCCGTTGATATTCGTATTTGCTCCAATAGAAATATCGATCGTGCTGGAAGCTGTACCGCCGCCAATGGCGATATCGGAAGAACCGTCGATATTGGAGACAGCCGCGTTGCCGGAAATTTCGATTTTACCGGTTCCGGTCGGTTCGGAAGAAGCTTCACCGATCAGGGGCGTTCTGGAAGTGCCGAATTTGGTGTCACTGCCGATTTTTACCTGGGCGTTATCTGTTATGGTAATGGTTCCGTTCATCGGAGCTTTGGCAGGGTTATAATCCGGATTGGCTTTTTCAGAAGCACCGATGGCAGGATTACTGCAGGACGTGTTCTGGGAAAAACCGTTGGAGCCGATGACGGTAACCTTGGAATTATCCTTTATTGTGATCGACCCGCCGGAAAAAGTGCTGTCCCAGCCGCTGCCGATTCCGGCGGATGCGGAACCTCCGGAGGCAGTAACCTCAGCATTGCCGCCGATGATAATATCCCCGTTATAATCTCCTTTTTCTCCGCAGCCGATGCCGGGACCACACCAGGTGGCGTCTGCGTTGACTTTTGCATTTCCATCGATGGTAATCGTGCCGGTAAAATTGCCTTTTTCGCCGGAACCGATGGCGGCAGAGCCGGTATCGGAATGATTGTGATCTTCTCTTGTTGCGGAGATCGTTACGTCATCGGTGATATGGATAGAGCCGGTAAAGTCTTCTGCGCCGGTTCCGGTTTCGCCGCTGTTTCCGTTGGAGCCGATTTTAGCGCCGTCCGTCCAGCCGGATAATGTCAGGGAACCATCGCCGCGCAGGGTGAGATCACCATCGCTGACATGGATCATGGACGGGGAGGATTCGTCTCTGCGGTTAATCGTATTTGTACCGCGAACCGTGATGTCTGCCTTGGAGTCGCCTTTGACATCAATGGCAGATTCCTGGGAATGCTTCAGGTTGATGTCCTCTATCGTGATGTTTGCTGTCGCGTCGCCGGAGGTGTTGATCGTGATGGTGCTGTCGGAAGCGACGCTGGAATCCCGATTGGTAAAGGTCGGATCGTTATCTCCTATGGTATTGTTGTTCTGGGAAACGGTCTGACCGCTTTCAGAAGCGCTTACAATAACGTCGCCATCTTCCATATACCAGGTGGCGGCATAGGCGGTCGATGAAAGAGAGCCGGAAAGAAGAGCGATCGTCAGAAAAAAGGCGGAAATTCTTTTCTTTTTCATAGGCAAAGTCTCCTTGGAATGTTCTGTTTGGATGTAGGGCGAAAGGTGTGCCGCGTATCAGAGTTTTAGTCCTTTTGCCCAATGTTTCATTCTAATTAAATGATACTATAAGCCTCAAAAAAATAATAGCCGTTATTTTCTCAAAAAAACCAGTGAAATCAGACAACGGTTTGGTTTACTCGTGACATTTCCCAGTTTTTTCCCTTGACACGATGGAAAAAGTCGATATAATAAATTGAAAATGATTTTTAATTTCAAAATGAGCCGGTTGAGGTTCATAGGGAGAGAAGAATAAAATTTTTCAATCGCGGGATTTGTGTCTGTGCGCACTTGACACAAACTCGGCATGCACAAAAAGCGTGCGCAGAAATGAGAGAAAAATGGCAGAACGTGTCAGATACAGAACGAAGCAACAGGAGCTGATCCGGGATTGTCTGGAAAAACACAGCGACCGGTTTGTGACAGCGGAACAGTGTATGGACTGTCTCAAAGCCGAAGGAATTCACGTTGGACAGACGACGGTTTATCGGGCTCTCGACCGTCTCACAGAGGAGAACGCCGTGATCAAAATTCCGGCAGTGGATGGCGCAGGCGCGCAGTACCGCTATATCGGAGAATTGAGGCCGGGCAGCCCGGGGCGGCTTGTCTGCCTGCAGTGCGGGAAGATCATTCCTCTGGAATGTAACAAGCTTCATGGATTTTCCGAACATATCCTGAAAGAGCACGACTTTGCGCTGGATTCCTCGCATCTGATCTTTTACGGCTGCTGTCGGGAGTGCCGCAAATTCAGGGAAACACAGGAAGGACTGCAGGACAGAAATGAGGATAAATAGAAAAAAGCAACTCGGGAAGCATGCTGTGATTTCCGGCATCAGGATGCCGCAGCTGCGCTGCAGACGGGTATCAGAAAGCGACATTCTGCGTCGTGCGTCGTTGGCACTCTGCGCGTGCTTACTGTTTACCGCAGTGTTTGTCGGCTGCGGCACGGAAGCTTCTGACGAACCGGTGGATCCCAACAAGCTGCAGGTGATGACGAGTTTTTATACGATGTACGATTTCGCACAGAAAATCGGCGGCGAGCACGTCCAGGTGACCTGCATGGTGCCGTCCGGTACAGAGCCCCACGATTGGGAGCCGTCCACAAAGGATATTACCCGGATGGAGCAGGCGGACGTTCTTATCTATAACGGTGCGGGGATGGAGCACTGGGTTTCAGACGTTCTGGCGGGGCTTTCCAATAAAAAATTGATTTCCGTGGAAGCGTCGCAGGGAGTGAGCCTGCTGCGCAGCGCAGAGGAAGAGGACGGTCACGACCATGAGGCCGCGCATGCCGATGAGGACGAAGAGGACAGCCACGACCATGATGACGCGGATGCAGAAGACGCCGTGCATGAAGAAGATGCCGCAGATCGCGTCGTTGCCGCTGCGCCCGACGGACATGATGCCCACGAGCACGGCGAGTATGACCCGCACGTTTGGCTGGACCCGATGAACGCAAAACAGGAAATGCAAAATATCTGCGAAGCGTTTTCTGAGGCGGATCCGGAGCATCGCGCAGACTATCAGGCAAATTATGAGAAATGGGAAAAACAGCTCGACGAGCTGGACAAAACCTATCAGACGACGCTGGAAAATCTGTCGGAGCGAAACATCGTTGTGGCGCATGAGGCGTATGGATATCTGTGCAGGCGTTATAACCTGACGCAGGTGAGCATCGAGGGCATGTCGCCGGATTCCGAACCAGACCCGGGACGGATGGCAGATATTATCGATTTTGTCCGGGCAAACAACGTCCGTGCGATTTTCTTTGAAGAGCTGTCCGGCTCGAGGACGGCGGAAACGGTAGCGGCGGAAACCGGCGTGAAGCTTTTGACCCTCAGCCCCCTGGAAGGCCTAAGCGACAGACAGGAAGAAACCGGCGGAGATTATTTTTCCGTCATGGAAGAAAATCTGCAGCAGTTGACAGAAGCTTTGCGGTAAGGAGCAGACATATGAATGCGATAGAAATCAAAAATCTGCACTTTTCCTATGGAAAGGAAAATGTGTTGGACGGCGTCAGCCTTTGCTTGAAAGAAGGGCGGCTGGCGATTCTCGCAGGAGAAAACGGGGCAGGAAAATCGACGCTTTTAAGGCTTTTATTAGGAGAGCTCCCGATCGGGGAAAGCCACAAAGGGGATCAGGAGGAAGGCAGCAGCGACGGCAGCATTGAGATTCTGGGGCAGGACATCCGACAGTTTAAAGACTGGTCGAGCATCAGTTATGTGCCGCAGAACGGGATGGGTGGCTGGAAGGATTTTCCGGCATCCGTGGAAGAAATCGTGCGCGCAAATTTATATAAGCAGATCGGATTGTTCCGGTTTGCGGGGAAAAAAGAGCGGCAGCAGGTAAGAGCTGCGCTGGCGCAGGTGGGCATGGAGGAATACCAGAACCGTTTGATCGGCAGACTTTCTGGCGGGCAGCAGCAGAGAGTGCTCCTGGCACGCGCCCTGGTCAATGAGCCGAAGCTTCTGATTCTGGATGAGCCGACGTCGGCATTGGATGAAAAAAATGCGTCACACTTTTACCGACTGCTCAAAAAAATCAATGCGGAGAAAAGGATCACCGTCCTGATGGTGACGCATGACCTCAAACGTGCATCGTCCTATGCAGATGATATCTGGGTGCTGGAGGACGGAAAGGTAAAACAGGAAGCTGGGAAAGGAGACGGGCAGGCATGAGAATTTTTGAGTATCTGTTTATGCAGCGGGCGTTTGTTGTCGGAATTTTGCTGGCGGCGGTTGTGCCCTGCGTCGGAATGGTCGTTGTCTGCAAACGTCTTTCCATGATCGGCGATGCACTTTCCCATACGTCGCTCGCCGGCGTCGCAGCAGGACTTTTGCTGGGTGTCAATCCGGTGGCGGGCGCAGCGGCAGCCTGTGTGGCAGCGTCCTTCGGCATTGAGGCGATCCGCAGAAAGCTTCCGCGCTATTCGGAAATGTCGATATCCATTATCATGTCAGCAGGAATCGGTCTGGCGGGTGTGTTGTCCGGTTTTGTGAAAAATTCGGCAAACTTCAACAGCTTTCTGTTCGGCAGCATTGTGGCGATCAGCGATGCCGAGATGATTTCAGTCATCGTGGTGTCCGTTGTGGTACTTGCGTTATTTTTGCTTCTATATAAAGAACTGTTTTATATTTCATTAGATGAAAGAAGCGCACGGTTGGCGGGCGTGCCGGTCGGCGTCGTCAATTTTATCTTCACGATTATGATTGCAGTGACGGTTTCGGTCGCAGCACGGACAGTCGGTGCGTTGATGGTATCGTCGATGATGGTCGTTCCGGTAGCTTGTGCGATGCAGCTGGGAAAAAACTTTAAACAGACTGTATGGTACGCTGTCGGTTTGAACGTGCTGTTCATGATTATCGGGCTGTTTGCGGCGTTTTATCTGGGCCTAAAGCCGGGCGGCACAATCGTTTTGGTGGGCGTTGCAGCACTTCTGATCATTTTTATCGGGAAACGGATTGTGTTCGGAAAGCAGGAATAAAGTCGCAATTGACACAGGAAAAAAAGCGTGCTACCATGTTTGCAGTCAATGATGACTAACAAAAGAAAGCTATGCCGTACGACAGGTAGTATAGACGTATCCTGCGCCGGTCGAAGGAGGAAACGAACATGATGAAAGCATCTGATGCAAAGAAAATCGGTTTATTTTTAGGAGGCGTATTGTTCGGAACAGCCGGAATCAAGATCCTTTCCAGCAAAGACGCGAAGAAAGCATACGTACAGTGTACCGCAGCAGCGCTTCGTGCAAAGGACAGCGTTATGAAGACCGTTACAACAGTTCAGGAAAACGCTGGTGATGTTCTGGCAGAAGCAAAGCAGATCAATGAAGACAGAGCTGCAGAAGAAGCGGAAGCTGAAGTAAAAGAAGAAGCCTGATTCAGGGCAGTGGGGGGACGGAGCCGGAGACGGCGCCGTCCTTTTTGACGGAGTCCCGTTTTCTGAAAAAGCGCGAAGCGTATCAGCGGAGTGGAGAAAAAATGAACTTTAAAATCAAACACAAAATTCCCGGGCGAATCCGGGTGCATATGGGGCAGTCCAGAATGAGCTTTGACCAGGCGGACACCCTGCAGTATTTTCTGGAAGTACAGCCAGGTGTGACAAAAGCGACCGTATACGAGCAGACGCAGGATGCGGTGATCGAGTACAACGGCGAATTAAAAGATCTGATCGAGGCGCTGAAACGTTTTCATTATGAAGACGTACAGCTGCCGGATTCTGTCCGTTCCAGTTCGGGACGTGCGTTGAATGTAGAGTATAAAGAAAAACTGATCGGGCATGTGGCAAAACGGTTATTCACAAAATACATGCTTCCCTTACCGATCAGAAATGTGTATACTATATGGAAAGCTTTCCATTATGTAAAAGAGGGCGTTGTATGCCTTTCCAGAGGCAAACTGGAAGTTCCGGTGCTGGATGCGACTGCGATTACGGTTTCCATCCTGCGGCGTGACTGCCCGACTGCAGGATCGGTTATGTTCCTACTTGGTCTGGGTGAAATCCTCGAGGAGTGGACACATAAAAAGTCTGTCGGCGATCTGGCACGCAGCATGTCGTTAAATGTCGGCAAAGTGTGGATAAAGACCCGGGATCAGGAAATCCTTGTGGATTCTGCATCCGTTGTGCCCGGAGATCATATCATCATCCATGTCGGCAACGTCATTCCGTTTGACGGCATTGTGGCGGACGGCGAAGCGATGATCAATCAGGCTTCCATGACCGGAGAATCCGAGCCTGTCCGCAAGGAAAAGGGTGGTTTTGTTTATGCCGGAACCGTTGTGGAAGAGGGCGAGCTGACAATCGAGGTCAAGGCAGTTTCCGGTTCGACCCGTTACGAAAAGATTGTTACGATGATCGAGGATTCCGAGAAGCTCAAGTCCGCAGCAGAAGGACGTGCGGAGCATCTGGCGGACAGGCTGGTTCCCTATACCTTCCTTGGAACCGGTCTTGCATGGCTGTTTACAAGAAATGTGACCAGAACGTTATCCGTACTGATGGTTGACTTTTCCTGCGCATTAAAGCTTGCGATGCCTCTGACTGTCCTGACAGCGATCCGGGAAGCGAATGCGGCGAAGATCACCGTAAAGGGAGGCAAATATCTGGAAGCATTTGCCGAGGCTTCCACGATTGTATTCGATAAGACCGGTACACTGACCAAAGCACAGCCTACACTGCATTCGGTTGTTCCATTCGGCGAGGAAAAGGAAGACGATCTTCTGCGTCTGGCAGCATGTCTGGAGGAACACTTCCCTCATTCGATGGCGAAGGCGGTTGTGCGCGCGGCGGCAGAGCGCAATCTGGAACATGAGGAAGTACATTCCAAGGTGGAATATATCGTTGCACATGGCATTGCCTCTTATGTTGGGGAAAAGCGTGTGGTGATCGGCAGCGCCCACTTTGTATTTGAAGATGAGAAGTGCCGGATCCGTCCGGAATACCAGCAGTGCTTCGATGAACTGCCGCTGCAGTATTCCCATCTGTATCTGGCAGTTGACAACGTGCTGGAAGCAGTGCTCTGTATTGAGGATCCGGTGCGTGAAGAGGCAAAACAGGTTATCCGCGAGCTGAAACGGGAAGGATTTACAAAAATCGTCATGATGACTGGCGACAGCGAGCGAACAGCAGCGGCGATCGCAAAACAGATCGGCGTGGACGAATACCATGCGGAAGTTCTGCCGGAGGACAAGGCGAACTTTGTCCAGCAGGAAAAAGAAGCCGGACGCAGGGTAGTCATGGTCGGCGACGGAATCAACGACTCGCCGGCGCTTTCTGCGGCGGATGTCGGCATCGCGATTAGCGACGGTTCGGAGCTTGCGCGGGAAATTGCAGATATTACAGTCGGTGCGGACAGCCTGCAGGAGCTGGTTTACCTGCGCCGCTTAAGCAAAGAAATGATGCGTCGGATTCATGTCAACTACCGTGCAATCCTTGGCATCAACGGCAGTTTAATTGCAGCCGGTGTGACCGGGCTGATTCAGCCTACGACATCCGCGCTGCTGCATAATACGACAACACTGGCCCTGAGCCTGAGAAGCATGAGCTGGAAAGTTCCGGGAGAGGCAGGGCAGGAATAAAAAGAACGGAGACAGAGAATGAAAAAGGCGATGATTGCCATGAGCGGCGGCGTAGATTCGAGCGTTGCGGCATGGCTGATGAAGCGGGACGGATATGATTGTATGGGCGTTACGATGCGCCTGTTTGCCGGAGAGGACAGCTGCGAACGAAAAGGGCATACCTGCTGTTCGTTAGACGATGTGGAGGATGCAAGAAGCGTTGCACGTCAGCTGGGCATTCCGTATTTCGTGTTTAATTTTACGGAAGATTTCGGCACACAGATCATGGACCGCTTTGTCTGTGCCTATGAAAACGGATTCACCCCGAATCCGTGTATCGACTGTAACCGTTATATGAAGTTCGAGAAGCTGATGAAGCGGGCAAAGGAGCTGGATTACGATTACGTTGTAACCGGACACTATGCCCGAATCGAAGAACAGGACGGAAAGTTCCTCCTGAAAAAAGCCATCGATGAAAAGAAAGACCAGAGTTATGTGCTCTACAGCCTGACGCAGGAGCAGCTTGCACATACGCTGTTTCCCCTGGGCGGCATGACGAAGCCGCAGATCCGGGAAATGGCGGAAGAACAGGGACTGATCAATGCGCGCAAGCATGACAGCCAGGATATCTGCTTTGTGCCGGACGGAGATTATGCCGGGTTTATTGAACGTTACACCGGAAGAAGCTTCGAGCCGGGCAATTTCGTAGATCAGGAAGGACATGTGCTGGGGCAGCATAAGGGAATTATCTGCTATACGATCGGACAGCGCAAAGGGCTGGGACTAGCCCTGCAGGAGCCGATGTATGTGTGCAGGATCGATCCAAAGACCAATACGGTAGTCCTTGGACGCGACCGGGATCTGTGGTCAAAAGAGCTGACGGCGAAAGATTTCCACTGGATCAGCGGTGAGGTGCCGACGGGCACGCAGCGCATCAAAGCGAAAATCCGTTACCGTCACCAGGAGCAGTGGGCGAACGCAGAGATCACCGGACCGGACAGCATTCATCTGGTCTTTGACGAGCCCCAGAGGGCAATTACCTGCGGACAGTCGGTTGTACTTTATGATGGCGATGTTGTAGTGGGCGGAGGAACGATCAATGGATTATGTGGTTCTGGATCTGGAATGGAATCAGGCGTCTGATAGCCGCGATGCCCGCAACAGACTGCTTACGTTTGAAATTATTGAGATCGGTGCGGTAAAATTAAACAGCCGGATGGAAATTGTGGATACCTTTGAGGAGCTGATCCGTCCGCAGGTTTATGATACCATGCACCATATTACGGAAAAGCTGATCGGCATCCATATGAAAGATCTCTCCGGATGTCGGACCTTTGATGTCGTGATGAAGGACTTTCTGGCGTGGTGTAGCGAGGATTTCATGTTCGGTACCTGGGGACCGCAGGATCTGACGGAGCTTCAGAAAAATATGCGGTTTTTCGGTATGGAGCCCCTTGGAAAAGGACCTGTCCGGTTCTATGATATTCAGAAGCTGTTTTCCATCGCCTACGAAGATCAGAAGGTGCGCAGGAGTCTGGAATATGCGGTAGATTATCTGCAGATTCCAAAGGATATTCCGTTTCACCGGGCGATCAGCGACGCGGTGTATACCGCACGGGTATTTCAGATGATCAAAGACCCGATTGCACTGCAGCGGGTTTCCTTCGACACGTTCCAGCTGCCGGAAAACCACCGCAGCGAGGTGCATGTCGTATTCGATAATTATGCAAAATATATTTCCCGACCGTTTCCGGATAAGGAGGCGTTGATGGCGGATAAAGAGGTTCTTTCCACCAGATGTTATCTGTGCCATCATAACCTTCGTAAAAAAGTCCGCTGGTTCTCGCCAAACGGTAAGCACTATTACAGCCTGTCGTGGTGCGATAAGCACGGTTGGATGAAAGGAAAAATCCGCGTGAAAAAAGCGGAAGATGACATGGTTTACGCCGTCAAGACGACGAAGCTGGTCGGAGAGAAAGAGGTTGCCGCCCTGATGGAGAGAAAAGATCACATCCGCCAGCTGCGTAAGGAGCACAGACACCGCGAAGCGCAGGAAAAGCTCGGGAAACGGTGAGGCGGGACGCTGACATCGGAGACACGCCGGGGAGCCCATATATTAAAATAATACGAAAAAAACGCCGCAGACCGGTTTCAAAAGAAATGGTCTGCGGCATTTTTGTGCATCCCGTCCTGTGTCTTACGCGAAGGGATCGGTGTAACGGTCGAAGTCGATGATTTCATCTTTGCGGCTGCGGTGTCGTTTCATGATATCGCGGCGCTTGCGATTGCGGCTGTGTCCGATCAGAATGGAACGGATCACCAGAATGACGATCAGGATAACCGCGACAATGCTGACTGCAAGCAAAATTTTACGGACGTTTAAGAAAATAACATTTCCCCCCGGTGTGGAAACTGCGGTCGGAGAAGTTGTGGAAGCGACGGATTCAGACGCTGCGGTGCCAGCCTGCGCGCTCGTGGCGCCCTGTGTGCCGGAGGAACCGTTTGCACTGGAAGCATTCGCATTGCCATCCGTGCCGGAGCTGTCTGTGCTGCTTTGCGCATTAGAAGCGCTGCTTTGTACGCTGTTCGCATCTGCCTTGGAAGAGCCATCCGCTGTTGCGATGGCTGCGCTTTCCGTTTCAGAAACCGGTTCTGCACTGAAATCAAAGGGCGTTATGCTGGAAAAGAGGATCGGCGCGCTGCCGAGATCCTGACCTTCGTAGGAGTAGTGGATGACAGCGGCCTGTCCATCCTTCAGGTTATCATAGCTCAGCTCGGAATCCAGATCGGCAAAGGTGAGCGTATCCGGAAGGAGAACTTTCGCATCCGGGTCGATAGAAAGGATGTTGGACTGATTGAACGTATTTGCGAACAGGTCGCCGTTTTTTACCTGATAGGTGGTGTCTTCTTTGGATGCTGTAACAGAAGAAAAGTTGCTGAAACCGTAATCAAATAAGCTTATCGTATCCTTGAACTGCTGCGGGGACTCCTCCATCATAACGACGCAGATCAGCTTCAGCCCATCTTTCTGGGCGCAGGAAACGAGGTTAGAGCGAGCGTTTGCGGTGTAGCCGGTCTTACTGCCGACGAGATATTCGTAAGCGTAGGTTTTACCGGGCAGCAGCTTGTTTTTGCTGTTCGGAATCAGATCCTGTGACAGCGTTGCGCTCGCCGGGATTTTGTAGCTTACCGTGTCAGACATGCGGCAAAGCACGTCATCGGAGAAAAACTTCTGCCCGATCAGAGCGAGGTCATGGGTGGAGGTATAGTGATTGTCATCATGCTTGCCATTGGTATTGACGAAATGGGAATCCGTGCAGCCGAGCTCCTTTGCGGTTTGGTTCATTAAATCTACAAACGCTTCCATACTGCCGCTGATATGTTCGCCGATGGCATTGCCGCATTCACTGCCGGAGCCCACCAGCAGACCGTAGAGGGATTGTTCCATCGTGATCGCTTCACCGGCTTTGATGCCGATGTTGGAATCACTTCGCCAGTCGATGCTGTGCACCGCGGTATCGGAATATTCGATCATCTCATTTAATTCGCTGTTCTGACGCGCGATATAGGCAGTCAGAATCTTGGTTGTGCTGGCGGGATAGAGCTTTTCGTGGATATTTTTGGCATAAAGGATTGCACCGCTGTCCGCATCCATCAAAATCGCGGAGCGAGCGTTGAGGATCGGACCCTCCGGCCATTTTTTGATTTCGTTGCTCTCAACCGGGATCGAAAGGTTGGCCTCCGCCAGC
>ERZ773192.1280-NODE-1280-length-26191-cov-6.560415_pt1 | contig 26191 bp, 24 predicted proteins | sample MGYA00581010_ERZ773192 | MGnify/ENA primary metagenome ERZ773192 (study PRJEB29015, sample SAMEA2737741) | human gut metagenome | biome: human gut; feature: human-associated habitat; material: faeces | place: China | collected 2012 ...
CGCTACACGTCCGCAGGTTAGTACATATATCTTAGGTTAGTGGCGTTTTTTTGAAGGGTCAATGTCAGTGCAGTTGCACTGATACACTCACGAAAGTATTAATGCCTTGTCAGTATGGAAAGTGTTTTTGGCGGTGTTGGCGATATATTTCACTTTGTGTCTTTAATAATAATCTGTTTATCGACAAACCGAGGTGCCGCAAAAACGGCACCTCAGGTCTTAATATTTATCGTTTGCGTCCTCTGTAAACTCATTTTCCGAATTTACAGCCGTGTCAAAATGCGAGATTCCTATAGCTTTCGCTTTCTTTTGTGCAGGAGCCTCCGTTTTGGCTTTTTCCGTTTTGAAGTCGGCAGATATGGCTTTTATTGCCGATTCGCTGTTTTTCTTCTTGATTTCTGCTGTGGTTTCGGTTTTCTTTTTCTGCGCACTTGCAACCGGCTTGCTTTCAGGTGCCTTTTTATCTGTAATTATATCGGCAGGCTTGCTTGCGACAGCAGACTTATCGGCTTTTATTTCTTTAGCCTCCGCTGCGGTTTTCTTTATTTCCTGTTTGCTTTTTACCGTTTTTTCCTTGTCATGCTTTGGTTCGGACGGCTTTTTAGCTTCCTTGTTATCGGCATTTTTCGGTTTTGCCGAAGCAGTTTTTTCGTTTTCGGCAGACTTGCTTGCGACTTTCAGCGGTTCTTCTGCAATTGCCTTTTTGCTTAATTTGAATTTGCTTACCATACCGTCAAGAATAGTCGCCTGTGAAGATAATTCTTCTGCCGACGCGGCACATTCTTCGCTTGTAGCGGAGTTTGTCTGTACAACAGAGGAAATCTGATCGACACCTGCTGTTATCTGAGATATAGCTGTCGCCTGTTCTTCGCAGGCTGTTGAAATATCCTCAATCAGATCAGCCGTCTGCGTGGTGGTTTCAACGATAAGAGCGAGCGTTTGCGCCGTATCGTTTGCGATTGCTGTGCCGTCCTCTACCGCCTTGATAGAATCCCCGATAAGTGTTGTGGTATCGCTTGCCGCCTGTGCGACCTTGCCTGCAAGATTTCTTACCTCGTCCGCAACTACGGCAAAGCCCTTGCCGGCTTCTCCCGCTCTTGCTGCTTCAACGGCGGCATTGAGTGCAAGAATATTCGTCTGGAACGAAATATCGTCGATGGCTCTTATGATATTTGCTATCTGCTTTGAAGTATCGTCTATCTTGTGCATAGCCTCAAGCAGAATATTCATCTTCTCATTTCCCGAATCAACCAGCTTTGCGGCTTGTTCGGAATTCTTGGCTGCGTCGCCGGCTCTTGCGGCATTGCGGTTTACCTTTTCGGATACTTCCGCAAGCGAAGCGGAAAGCTCTTCCACTGAAGCCGCCTGCCTTGTAGCACCCTCCGAAAGATTTGCGGCGGCAGATGATACCTGCTCCGCACCGTTTGATACCTGAACGCCTGCTGTGCTGATACCGCTCATCGTCTTGTTGAGTGAGAGCATTATTCTTTCGTATGAAGCTCTCAGCTTTGCAAAATCACCAATATAAACATCGGCGGGAGAATATGTAAGATCGCCGTTTCCGAGTGCGGCGAGCATATTGTCAAGGTCTGTGATAATTGCGTTTATCTGTGTTGTTATCTGATTCGTGCTTTCGCTGAGCTGGCTTATTTCCTTGTCGATATTTTTGCCGAAGTCGAGCGGCTCGGCATGAAGATCTCCCTGTGAAAGCGTCACTATCCTGTCAGAGCAGAGCTTGACGGGTTTGATAACTTTATTGACTATCGTGAGGATCACCAGTACCGATACGACAAAGCAGATAACAGCGACCACAGTTCCTATATACAGCGACATCTTTATGCTGTCCGTGTATTCCGACGGCGTAGCGATAACAAGACAGCTCCATCCTTCCGTATTCGCAATAGGAGCATAGGTGACATATTTATCCACGCCGTCAAGCGTAACCTCCGCAAAGCCTTTTTCGCCTCTTATGGCATTGCTTATGCAGTCTGCTATGCCTTGATATGAGCTGTCCGCCTGCGCAAGCGTCTTGTAGTTTATACGCTCTGTCAGCTTGGTTTCATCGGGATACGCAATTATCGTACCCGTCTGGTCTATCGCCATGGCATAGCCTGTTTCGCCTATTTTCGTCTGACCTATCACGGCAGAGAATGTGTTCATGTCAACACACGCCATAAGTACGCTTCTGAGCGTTGTATTGTCACTGTCGAACATAGGTATCGCAACGTCCATAAGAACGTGCTTCAGATCCTTTGCGGCATAAGGCTCGCCCTGTGCTGTTTTTTTGGTTTCTACGGCTTTTTTGAAGCTCTCGTTTTCCGAGTAATCAAGCGTTTCGGCATAGAAACACTTGCCGTCTGTATTCACGATCTTTATATCGGTCAGCATAGGGTTCTTTGTAAGTATCGAGAGGCACTTTGTGGAAAGAGTACCCGTATCCGTCAGATCGTCAAATCCCGAATCATACGCAATCTGCTGCAGCTCTGCAGTGATGGAGCTGAGCTGATTGGAAACGGTATTCGAAGACATATCCGCAACCTCGGTCAGCTGATTTTTCAGCGACTCCTGTAAAAAGTTGTAGTTTATGCCTATATTCACACCGCCGACGATAAGGAGCGAGCTGCCCACCGCAAGGCACATCCATTTGAATATCCTGCCTGTGAGCGATTTACGCTTTTTCTGCACCTGCTTAACACCGTCGGAGATTTTGTCGAGTTCTTTTGATATATCTTTTTTAGCTGACATTAGCCTGTCCTCCCGGATTTGTTATGTTGTATGTTATTACTAAATCATACCACATTATAAGAGTAAAGTCAAATGAATGAAGCATTTTCTGCGGCAGTTTTCACAACTGCGATAAAAATCACACCGTGAAATTGTTTATTCTGCACATATTTATCGCTGCTCAGCTTGCTACATTATTTCGTATGCCTGTTTATGTACTTGCTGTGCAGCTTTGAGTACATTATCTTTTGACCCGTGTAAAGTCCGTAGTAGCCCGATAAAATGTAGCTTACCGAGCAGGCGGCGGCAAAGAATATTATGCCCTCTCCGCCGAAAAGCTCAATGCTGAGTAAAAGCGAGGTTACAGGGCAGTTTACCACGCCGCAGAACAGCGAAACAAGTCCGAGTGCGGCAGTGAACTGAGGCGGCAGACCGACCAGTGTTCCGAACAGATTTCCGAATGTAGCGCCTATGAAAAATGACGGAACTATCTCTCCGCCCTTGTAGCCGCCTGCAATGGTTATCACGGTGAATAACAGCTTCAGTGCGAATGCTTCGGGGCGTGTAGTGCCTGACATAGCGTCAGCAATGATATTCATTCCCGCTCCGTTATAATCTGTTCCGAATACGGCGGTCAGTATTACTATCGCACAGCCGCATACGAAAATTCTGATATAGTTGTTCTTGATTTTTGCCGATAACAGCTTTGACAGCTTATGGAGCGAATAGCAGAAGACGACGCTTAGCAATGCCGTGCCTACGCCGAGTATCATCGCAAACGCTATGTTCATAACGGAAATATCCGGTATCACTACTTTATATGTCACCGGCACTATTCCGAACAGGCGGGAAATTCCCAGTGCAACCGCCGCAGAGAAAAAGCACGGCACGATAGCCGAGTAGTAAAACACTCCTACGCTGATAACCTCCATAGCGAAGAATGTTGCAGTGACGGGAGTACCGAACAGTGCCGAAAAAAGTCCGCTCATTCCGCACATTACCAGAAGATTGCCGTTGCGTTCATCCATCTTGAGAATTCTCGCTATTTCCGCCGACAGCCCTCCGCCTATCTGGAGCGCCGCACCCTCACGACCTGCCGAACCGCCGAACAGATGAGTGATGAAGGCGGATATGAAAATAAGAGGAGCCATTCTGACCGGTATTTTTCCCTCGGTTCTGATTGAGGTGATTATTATATTGGTGCCTGGGTCGTTTTTCAGACCGCAGATACTGTAGAGGAAAACTATTACAAGACCTGCGACCGGCAGGAAGTATACCATAAATGAATGCCCTGTGCGGAATTCTGTCGCAAACTCCATGCAAAGATGGAACAGCGAGCCGATAACGCCACAGCAAATGCCCGTTATCCCCGACAGCAAAAGCCACTTGAAAAATGTTTTAAGCGTTATGTAGAGCCTTTCACTGCGGATACGCAGATGATTAAGCAGTTTGTTCATAATTATATCTGACCCTCTCTGACGGAAACTTCTGCAGATGACAACGTGTGCATATTCCCGTTTTCATCTCTTACTATCAATCTTGCATTTTTATCAATGTCAACGGCGGTAGCATAATATTCCGCATTTGACGATATGACCCTTATCCGCTTTCCTATCACGACCGAGTAGCTTTTGTACTCTTCTGTCAGCTTATCTACGGACATACGTTCGCATATATCGAAGAAATTGTTCAGTATTTCGGCGGCAAGAGCGCATTTCAGCTCGTTTCCTGCCGCTTCTTCGGAATAAAGGCTTGAGGCAATATCGGAAATCTCGGACGGGAAACCGCCTTTCGGACGGCTGATATTGATACCGAGTCCCATTACGGCATATTGCAGGCTTCCGCTTTCAAAGTCGGTGACCGCTTCGGTGAGGATACCGCAGATTTTTTTGCCGTTCAGCATTATATCGTTTATCCACTTGATACCGGCTTTTATTCCGCATACCTTTTTGATGGCTCTTACAACCGATACAGCCGCACCTGCGGTTATGAAGAACGCTTTGTCTGCTTTGAAATCGGGGCGGAGAAGCACAGACATATAAATGCCTGTGTCGGCAGGTGAGTAGAAGCTCTTTCCGTGTCTGCCTCTGCCTTCGGTCTGCTCGTTTGCAATAAGAACGGTTTTGCTTGGTGCGCCGTTTTCAGCGGATATGCGGAGCAGAGTATTTGTGGATGTGACAGTATCCTTTATCGTAATATCGGCGTCTGCGGCAGATTTTTTCAGCAGCTGCCTTATGCGCAAAATACCGTAGCGTGTGAAATCGTCCGTTTCGCCGCCCGAAAGCAGATAGCCCTTGTTCTGCGCCGCATCAATTATAAACCCGTCCGCCCTTAAAGAGTTGATGGCTTTCCAGACAGCGTTACGGCTGACGTAAAGCTGCTTTGAAATTTCTTCGCCGGAAACGAATTTTCCTTTACTGCTCATAAGTATAAGCAGGACTTGTTCTTTCAATTTCATAATAAGTTTCACCTTTCGCTGTCACCCTGCGGATTTTAAGGTTGACAATACGGATGTTCAAAACCGCAGAATATATCTGCGGTCAGAGGTATCAATTACAGCTTTTCGAGCATATCGGTTGTTTCGTCAAGCCAATCTCCGTCATAAAGCTCGATAAGGCCCTTATCGCAGGCGGCGGCTAATTTCGGGTTGATAGGCATTCTTGCTATATTCTTTATGCCGTATTTTGCGGCAACTTCGTCTATATGACTTTCACCGAATATGCTGTGACGTGATTTGCAGTCGGGGCATTCAAAATATGACATATTTTCAACTATACCGAGTACGGAAACGTCCATCATTTCAGCCATTTTAACAGCCTTGCCGACAATCATCGAAACCAGCTCCTGAGGAGAGGTTACAACAATAATTCCGTCAACGGGAAGTGACTGGAATACGGTAAGCGGTACATCGCCCGTTCCGGGAGGCATATCGACAAACATATAATCAACATCGTTCCAGATTACGTCTGTCCAGAACTGCTTTACGGTATTTGCGATAACAGGACCTCTCCATACAACAGGGTCTGTTTCATCGGGCAGAAGCAGGTTAACAGACATGACCTCAATACCGGTCTTTGTCATAACGGGGTAGATGCCGTTGTTGTCGCCGGTAGCTTTTCCGTGAAGACCGAACGCCTTCGGGATAGACGGACCTGTTATATCTGCGTCAAGAACTGCCGTCTTGAAGCCTTTTCTCTGCATAGCTACGGCAAGGAGAGATGTGACCATAGACTTACCTACGCCGCCCTTACCGCTGACAATTCCTATAACCTTCTTTATATGTGACAGCTCGTGGGGCTTTTCAAGAAAGCTCTGAGGTGTCGTTCTTTCACCGCAGTTCTGCGAACATGAACTGCAATCGTGAGTACATTCGCTCATAAAATCGTTTCCTTTCAATCGGCGAAAGCCGTTTATTCTGTGCTTTATCCAGCTTTATTTGTTATTTGATAGTATACCACTATCGCATTCAAAAATCAAGGCGGATATCAAGGCAAAACCGCACAATTAACGGCTGTCGCCTTTGCCGCACGCTAAGCTTGCATATTTTCCGCCATCTTGCACAAATTTCGCTTGACAGGCGTCAGCCTGCCCACACTCAATTTATACAATCTGACGAAAAATCTACTAAGCAATCGCACGACAATAATTATGCGGTATTGCCTTAAAAGAGTAAATCAGTCCGTTTTTGAACAAAACAAAACCGCCGGAACGGTCCGGCGGTTCAGATCGCTTTTAATTAATCGTGGTGGCAACCGCAGTCGCATTCCTCGTCCTCTAAGCAGCTGAGATCAAATTCAAGATTTTCTCCGCAGTTAGGGCAGGGAATCTCACCGGACTGAATAACGTCGAAATCAACTGTGATAGTGTTTCCGCAGTTAGGGCAGGTTACTTCGTACATATCGTCGTCGTAATCGTCCTCATCGCAGCATTCGTCACAATCACAATCATCGTAATCGTCTTCTTCATCGCCGTAAACGACATCTTCAAGGCAGTCAACGCTTTCTTCCATATCGGTCATAACGTCTGCAACATCGTTCAGTTCTTCGTCAATATCGCCCAGTGTCAGTGCAATATCGTCAAGAACGTCAACGATAGCTGCAAGCACTTTGCCTTCCTTAGTTGAATCATCAACACCCAGACCTTCTGCAAGTCCCTTGATGTATGATACCTTTTCTGCAACTGTCATAGTAAAAATCCTCCTTTTACTGTCTGCAATTACTTCAAGCAACCGTTATATGATTACTTGTTTGTTACACGCTCCATATATTCGCCTGTTCTTGTATCGATACGGATTATATCTCCGATCTCAACGAACAGAGGAACACGGATCTCAGCGCCTGTTTCAAGAGTAGCGGGCTTAGTTACGTTTGTAGCTGTATCGCCTCTGAAGCCGGGGTCTGTATCTGTGATTTCAAGTTCTACAAAGTTGGGAGGCTCTACACCGAAAACCTTGCCCTTATATGAAAGAACTTTACATACCATATTTTCCTTTACGAACTTGAAGTTGTCCGAAAGCTCTGCCTTGTTTATCGGCACGTCCTCGTATGTCTCTGAATCCATGAAGTGATAGAGATCGCCGTCATTATAGGTGTACTCCATGTCTTTTCTTTCAACATAAGCTGTGGGGAACTTAGCTGTGGGGTTGTAGGACTTTTCAACTACCGAGCCGGTAATTACGTTTCTGATCTTGGTTCTGACGAAAGCGGCACCTTTACCGGGCTTTACGTGCTGGAACTCAATGATCTGCATTACGTTGCCGTCCTCTTCAAAGGTCATACCGTTTCTGAAATCGCCTGCTGTGATCATATTTTAAAATACCTCCGTATATTTTATCGGGTTTATGCGGAAAAATACCGCCGCTGAAAGCCGTTTTTATTTTTTATCTCTCAGCCCCATATTCTATCTATTATATTTTACATTATTCCCGCCGTAATTGCAATACCTTTTTGAAACCTTTTTTAATTTTTTTTGCTTTGGTTCTTAATTACGGTTTTATACTTTTAAAATAGATTATCCCCTTACGGCATATAACCGATTTTTAATTGAATTTTACTTTATTTACGGCTAAATAGCCGTGTAACAATGTTACATTAGGTGAATATGTGGAAAATGTTGTGTGATGTTTGTACAAAACAAACAAAAAAGTGAATTTGCTTTGTTGACATTGCCTATTGATTATAAAATCGTTTTCATTTATAATTGAGATAACAAATTTTATATTTGTACAATCGCAAAACGAAATTAATGGAGGACATTAACATGAAGTTAAAGAAGATTTTTGCTGGCGTTGTTGCTTCTGCTATGGCTACAACAGCAGCTGCTGCTATGATGATTAATGCATCTGCAGCTGGCACACACAAGGCTTATATGGTGTTTGCCGACAATTCATGGTTCTGGGGTTCATGGGGCTATGATGATACAGCAAAGGGCTACTGCGCAAACGGTGCTGTAGACGTAACAGGCGACGGTACATACACTGTATATATCGACAAGACACTTGTTAACACTGAAAACCTCGGTGCTACAGGCATTGACGATGAAACAGGCGATCCTTACGCTGTAGTTGCAAGCGGTGTTCAGGTATTCTGCGTAGATATCGAAGGTCTTGCTGATGAACTCGGTCTTGCTAAGTATGAAGGCGGCGGAATGTCAGCTCTTGATCACGGCAACGTTACTATTTCTGACGTTAAGATTGTTGCTACAATGACACAGGAAGACGGATCATCTGAAGATCAGACATTCACAATCGACAACGATAAGGTAACATGGGGCAATATCGAAGGTAAGGGCAACCTCAGAATCGAAATCGCTAATGCTTACGGTGTCAAGGACGAAGATGATAAGAACCTGGTTAACGATCCCGCTAACTACGCTTCATTATCATTCAACGATAAGCTTGCTGTAACATTCACAATTTCAGGCATCGGCGGTGGTGCTTCTGATGATACACAGGCTCCTGCTGATACAACAGCTCCTGCTGATACAACAGCTCCCGCTGACACAACAGCTCCCACAACAGGCGATTCTACAAAGCCCAACACAAACACAGGTGTTGAAGGCGTTGCAGCAGTTGCAGGCGTTGCACTTCTCGCAGCCGGTGCTGTAGTAGTTGCTAAGAAGAGAAAGTAATTTCTGTTCACGGTAAATAACATTAATATGTAGCAAAAGCCCACGCATTTCGGTGCGTGGGCTTTTTGTATCTTCTATATTACAAAAACAGCCGTGACATTTTTGACACGGCTGTTCTGATATTATTTCATTTATTATCTTTTCCGCAATTGCCGGATAAAGCACTAAGAGGAAACGGCGGATTCGCAAGCGGCTTGCAGGCAAGCGATAACAGCAGATATTCGTTATCGTCTGCGGCAATCCTGTTTATTTTAAGCTCGCCGCATTTCTTACAGCGGTGTATCAGCGCCCATTCACCGTCGGGACGGACATAAATGCTGATAGGCTCCATTATCCCTCCGCAATCGGCTGAGCGGTCGCCTGGTATGTTGTCAAGATGTATGCTTGATAAGCAGTGGGGGCAGTGATTACGGTTGTTTGTTCCGCAATCCCTGACCGTAATGAATTTTCCGCAGGCTTTGCAGTTAAAGCCCTCGTCCTGCGTTCCGTCATCGGTTACTACAGTGTGATATTCGGTTTCTTTGTGTATATTCTTTACGGGTTCGTCTGTGCGTCTGCGTCTGTTCATATTTCCGTCCTTTTCAGTTTATTAAAAACGGCAGGTGTATTTCAACCTGCCGCAGTTAAATTAAATTATACGGGCATTACCTTGTTAGCTTTATCAGCGTGTTCAGCGTCAATGCCAAGCTGTTTGTCCTTACGCTTTTCAAAGAACTTTTCAGCTACCTGACCAAACATAGCGTAGCTTAATACGTCCTCGTCCTGCTGTGACCACTTAGCACATTCAGCCTTCAGCTTTTCAAGTTCAGGCTCGATAAGGTCTGCGGGACGGCAGTCGATAGGCTGTTCGTCACCGAGAATCTTCTTTCTGAACTCGGGGTCGATGGGAGCAGGTGTCTTACCGTAGCTGCCCTTTACAAGACCCTTGAATTCCTTTGTTACAGTCTTGTAACGCTCACCGAGAATTACATTGAATACAGCCTGTGTACCAACAATCTGTGATGTAGGTGTAACAAGGGGAGGGAAGCCTGCGTCGGCTCTTACACGGGGAACTTCCTTAAGAACCTCCTCGAACTTGTCAGACTTGCCTGCCTGCTTAAGCTGAGAAAGGAGGTTTGAAAGCATACCGCCGGGAACCTGATATATAAGAGCGTTAGCGTCAACTGCAAGGAGCTTGGGGTCAAGCAGACCGCTGTCGATGTACTTCTTGCGGAGCGTCATAAAGTATTCTCTTATCTCTGTGAGGAGCTTTAAGTCAAGTCCTGTATCATACTCTGTACCCTTTAATGCGGCAACCATTGACTCTGTGGGAGCGTGCGATGTGCCAAGCGCTAAGGGTGACATTGCTGTGTCGATAACGTCAACGCCCGATTCGATACCCTTTAACAGACACATTGAAGCAAGTCCTGATGTGTAGTGTGTGTGAAGCTGGATCGGGATATTTACAGCACTCTTGAGTGCCTTTACAAGTCTTTCTGTTTCATAAGGAGTAAGCAGAGCCGCCATATCCTTGATGCAGATAGAATCAGCGCCTGCTTCTTCAATTCTCTTTGCGTAGTCGATGTAATACTGTTCTGTAAATACTTCACCGAGTGTGTAAGAGATAGCTATCTGAGCGTGTGCGCCCTCCTTCTTTGCAGCTTTAACGGCTGTTTCGAGGTTTCTTATATCGTTGAGCGCATCGAAAATTCTGATTATATCAATACCGTTTGCTACAGACTTCTGAACGAAATATTCCAGTACATCGTCAGCATAGTGACGGTAACCGAGCATATTCTGTCCTCTGAAAAGCATCTGTAACTTTGTGTGAGGCATTTCACGTCTTAATATACGCAGTCTGTCCCAGGGGTCTTCGTTCAAGAAACGTAAGCATGCGTCAAATGTAGCACCGCCCCAGCATTCAACCGAATGATAGCCTACCTTGTCCATTGTGGAAAGGATAGGGAGCATTTCCTCTGTAGTCATTCTGGTTGCGATAAGCGACTGATGAGCGTCACGCAGTACGGTTTCGGTAATTCCTACTTTTGCCATAACCTTTATTATTCCTTTCAATCAAGAGTTACGCATTGATTGTTGCAATCAGTGTGCCTGTTTCAACAGACTGACCCTTTGTAACATTGATGCTTGCAATTGTACCGTCACAGCTTGCTACAACGTCGTTTTCCATCTTCATAGCTTCGAGAACTGCGATTACTGTACCGTTTGTAACCTTAGCGCCTACTGCGAGCTTAACGTCTACGATAGTACCGGGCATGGGAGCGTTGATCTTAACGCCGCCCTGTGCGCCTGCGGGAGCAGCGGGAGCTGCAGCCTTCTTGGGAGCGGGAGCTGCTGCGGGTGCGGCAACAGGTGCTGCACTGCCGTCTGTTTCTTCAACGGTTACATCATAAGCGGTACCGTTTACTGTGATATTGTATCTTTTCATAACAAAAATCCTTTCTTATGTCGATTAATATACGAAGTTAACGTGCTTTTTAGCAGGAGTAACAACTCTCTTTGAAGATGTTGCTTCAATTGCAGATGTCAGTGCGGACTTTGTATCCTCGGCTGTGATAACTCTGTCAACATAGCCGTTAGCCGCAGCTGTGAATGCGTCTGCTTCGTTGTCTGCATATTCCTGAGCCTGCTTTGCGTTGTCTTCCGAAACACCGTTTAAGAATACAACTGCCGCTTCGGGAGTTGTGGGAGCGATAACAGCACCTTCCCATGCGAATGTGAAGTCGCTTCCTGCCGCTGTGCTTGCGAGTGCAACATAAGCACTGCCGTAAGCCTTGCCTGTTACAACTGCAATCTTTGCTGTTGTAGCGGAAGCATAAGCCTGTGCGAGCTTTGCACTGTCACGGATGCTTCCTGCAAGCTCAGCCGCACTTGACTTTTCAAAGCCTTCGCTGTCAACGAATGTAACAACGGGGATCGAATAAGCGTCACAAAGAGTAACAAAACGTGCAATCTTTGCACTGTCGTCTGCTGTCAGCTTTGCACCGTTGTTTGTAGCAACAAAGCCTGCTGTTCTCCAGTTAAGGCTTCCTATTGCGGTAACCGCAGATGTACCGAACTGCTTGTAAAGCTCAATAACGCTTTCCTTGTCGGCTACCGAGCTGATAAGCTCTATGCCCTTGAGGTCTGCCGATACAGCCGCATCGTTTTCCATATAATAATCGTTTCCTGCTGTTTCAAGATTGTTCGCAGGGAGAACGGATAATAACTGCTTAGCCTTAGCTATAGCTTCATCGCTGTCCTTTGCAAGAATAGCCGCTACACCTGACTTTGCGGCATTCTCGGCTGTACCCGCACCTGCCGTCTTATCATCGGCTGTAAAAGGTGCTGTCATGAACAGCTCTGATTTTTCAGTCATAATGACCACATCAGCCATACAAGCTATCATAGCGGCTGTGCCTGCGCAAAGACCGTCTACTACAGCTATCTGGGGAACAGCACCCGAAAGTGCCGCACTCATCTTGGCTATCTCGCCGTATGCACCGAGTGTTTTCATACCTTCCTTGATATCTCCGCCCTTTGAGTCAAAGATACCGATAACAGGAGCACCGTTTTTAAGTGCCAGCTCGTAAACCTTCTTGATTTTGAGAGCTGCCGCAGTGTTTACCGCACCTGCGTTAACGCTTGTGTCCTGAGCGTACGCATATACGACTGCTCCGTCAACATAGCCGTAACCGCTTACAACGCCTGTCTTTTCACCGTTTGCTCCGACAAATTTGCCAAGCTCGACAAAGCTGTCCTCGTCAAACAGAGAGATGAGCTTGTTTGCAGCTTCGCTTGCGGCTGTCTGCTCCATTTCAGCAATTGTTTTCTTCATTGCCAGAATTCCTCCGTTCTCGCTTTTCTGTGAAGCGGTAAGCTGCTGAAAATAAGAGCTGACCGCTGTTTATAATTATGCCTTTGGGCACATCATATTCAAGTATAATTATAACTCATTTCATCTTTAATAACAAGCGAAATTCGCTATTTTTTGCAACTTTTATGAGATGTGAAAAAATTATCAATGTCAGAGATGTGATTATCGTTGTTTTGCACAAAACCACGTTTTAAAAGTTCATTCCATACCGTTTCGGATTGCATATTTACGGTACACTTATTTATAAAGTGATTAAAAGCGTAGTTCATAGCGGTTCTCATAAGTCCGTCAACAAGCATTATGTACTGCGTTTCGAGCTTTTCGACAAACAGTGTTTCGCCGTCTGTCGTGCAGACGACCGAGCCTACCGGCGTATCGCCGTCCTTTGCCTCGAACACCAGCTTGTCGGTAATAATGTTGTTTTTAAGTATCGTAATCATTTTTTACCCGTTCTTTTGGTCGATTTGTCGCTCGAAACCAGCGCTTTCAGTCCCTTTAACTCTTCTGCGGTAAGGTCTGCCCATTCGCCCGGCTTCAGCATACCAAGCTTTATATTTCCGACAGCGTTTCTTTTAAGACGCACTATCTGTAATTTTACAGCCTCGCACATTTTTCTTATCTGTCTGTTCTTGCCCTCGGCAATCGTAAATTCAAGAACAGTTCTGTTTTCTTCTTCGGCAAGTACCGCAACGGTGCAGGGAAGTGTAACGCCCGTGTCGATCTTAACACCTGAAGCAAGCGTTGTCAGCTTGTCATCGGTAACTTCTCCCCTTACGGTTACACGGTAACGCTTCTTTATATGACGTGACGGGTGCATTATGGCATTTGCAAGTGCACCGTCGTTAGTGAGTATCAGAAGTCCCTCAGAATCCTTGTCAAGTCTGCCTACGGGATAAACACGCTCGTCAATGTCGTCGAGAAGATCGGTAACTATCTTTCTGCCGTGCGTATCCGCCATAGTGGTCACATAGCCTCTCGGTTTATACAGCTTTATGTATCTCAGCTGAGTGCCGGATGAAGCTATCTTTTCGCCGTTTACCGTTACAATATCGTTCTTGGGATCAGCCTTGTCGCCGAGAGTGACCGGTCTGCCGTTTACCTTTACACAGCCCTGTTCGATATATTCCTCGGCTTTTCTGCGTGAGCAGTAGCCGCTGTCTGCTATTATTTTCTGTAATCTCACTTTTTCCATTGTTCCGTATTCCTTTCAAATTCCGTATCCATACAGTATCAGCGTGTCAGCAGTCCTGCAATGAATTTATATATCACGGTAAAAAAATCCGTTTTACGTTCTTTTTGTACACAGCTTTCAGCCGTTTGGAGCGGCGCTGATGCTATTGTATTTCCGTTTAGCAGGTAATGTATTTCGCCGACCTTTTCGCCTGCGGCAAGTCCTGCATAAATAAATTTCGGCATATATATTTCTGCGGTTATTTTGTCTTTCTGTTCGTTACACAGCGGCAGTTTTACGGTACCGCATTCAACACCGACCGTTTCCTTTTCTGAGCCGACAACGGATAAGGAAAGAGCAGATGAGTCGTACTTCATTTCACAAAGCGTCACTTTTTCGAAGCCGTAGTCCAGCATTTTTGTGTGGTCGCTCCAGTCGTTCGGCGCATTAAGCGTTACCGCTATAAGCCTTACGCCGTCACGCTCGGCACAGCTTACAAGGGTTCTTCTCGCACTGTCTGTAAACCCTGTCTTAACTCCGATACAGCCGTCATAGCTTGTGAGCAGTTTGTTCGAGTTAACGAGTATGCGGTCGCTTTTGGGATTGCCGAAAGAAACCTTTGCTTTTGGCAATCCGCATATTTTTGCAAAGTCCTTATTGTTCATCGCCTCCCGTGTAAGCAAGGCAAGATCATAGGCACAGGAATACTGACCGTCTGCATCAAGTCCCGACGGGGTGACAAAGTTCGTGTCGGTCATACCGATTTCTTCGGCTCTTTTATTCATCAGCACGGCAAAAGCCGATTTGCTGCCGGATATATTTACCGCCGCCGCATTTGCCGCATCATTTCCCGAAGGCAAAAGCATACCGTAGCATAAAGCTCTGCGTGTCACTGTATCACCTTCCCGAAGTCCCATTGAGGTTCCTTCGACTTTTATGGCGGTCGGGTCTACCTCGAATTCCTTGTCGGGTTCTCCTGCCTCAAGGGTCAGCAGAGCAGTCATTATCTTGGTCGTGCTTGCTATCTGTCTGTGTTCTTTTTCGTTTTTAGAAAAAAGCACAGTTCCCGTATCCGCTTCAATAAGAATAGCACTGACAGCCGATACTCCGATTCCGCTTTTATCGGTATTTTCAAGATAACACAGCTTTTCTGCGCTCTCGGCATAAACTGTCACAGTCGCAGTAACGGTAAAAATCACGGCAGATAAAGCCGATAGAATTTTTCTTTGCATAACGTTGTCCTTTCCGCATAGTTTTGGTATATCTTATGCGAAAAGGACAGATGTTATTGCTTATTCTTCTGTTTTTTCTTCAGATTCTTCTTCGCCATCCTTCGAGAAGATAGCCTTGATCTTGGAAATAAGGTCGGGTACGCCGCTGATTATACCGTCAATAGCACTGTTGCCGGTTGCACCAAGCTCAAGCATTTTAACGTCGCCGTCACGCTGTACTACGATAAAAGCCTGCGGATTTATCGTGATGCCTGCGCCGCTTCCGCCTGCAAATACTTCCTTTGGAGCTTTTGTGGGCAGGTCTGAACCGCCTGCGACAAAGCCGAAGCTGACTTTCGAAACGGGAATGATTATTGTTCCGTCGGGAGAGGTGATAGGGTCGCCTATTATAGTGTTAACGTCAACAAGCTCTCTTATCTTCTCCATAGAAGTTCCCATAAGTCCGTTGATTGGATGCTGTTCTGCCATTTTGATTTCCTTTCCGAAAGCTCACGCTTTCTCTGCTTTTGGCTTTGTATTGCTTTCAGCCGTTGCAGTTTTATTTACATTCTTTGAATTTATCTTCAAATATAATTTTGCTGTTCTGAATAAAAACCATAAGACACAGCCTATGGCTGTTCCGAGCCTCAGTTTCACTTTGCACGAAAGCTCGTACTCCGTTTTGCCCGATGTAAAGTCTGCGGTAATATCTATCTTTTTCACATTCAGATTAACGGTATTGTAAAGCACCGCTAAAGCTGTGTGTACAAGCCAGTTTATTTTTCCGTAGTTCATCGCCGCCTGCGCCGCATCTTCTCCGCTTGCCGTTATAAACAGATAAAAGTTACTTACACGGATATGGCTTATAAGCCTCTTTATCGGTTTTGAAGCAGATTCCACAAGCTGTTTTACAAATTCGATCGTTTCGCTGATGTCGCCGCTCAGACCGAGCTTTGATAAAAGACCGCTGTTGCCGTTGTTATCTGCTTTTTTTTCGACTTTATGCGTTTTCTTGCTTTCTTTGGATATATCGCTGCTGCCGTTTGCTTTATCGGCAGTGTTTTCGGCATTCTGCACCGGTTTTTCGTTATCCGCAGAAATGTTATCGCTTTTATCGTCCGGCGATTTCTTTTGTTTTTCCTTGCTTTTCTTTTGCTTTTTATGTTTTTCGTCTTCGGGAGAAACAGAGAATATCGTTATGCCTGCGTATCTGATTTTTATTCTCGTTTCATCGTTCAGATGTACGTTGACTGTTACCGACAGCATGAGAGCTAGTACGATGATGAGCAATATATCTATGAAAATAAGCCAGCCCATAAGCCCTCCGTTTCGGTTTGGTGTGCGGACGGTACTCCGATAAGAGTATCCGCAGGAGTGATCGGATTATTCCTCAAAGCTGTCATCCGGAATAAAATCGCCGTCTTGCTGTAATGTGCCGATCTCATTCAGGTTTAACTGTCCGTCTTCATCGGGAAGGCTTGGCAGCTGTGCCAGACTTTCAAGCTTGAAACAGCGAAGGAAGTTGTCCGTTGTCTTGTATGTAATAGGTCTGCCGGGCAGTTCAAGTCTGCCTGCCTCATACAGCAGTTCACGTTCTACCAGCGTGTTTATAACACCGGAGCTGTCTGTGCCTCTGACCTGCTCGACAAACGCTTTAGTGACGGGCTGATTATAGGCTACTACAGCCAGTACCTCAAGTGCCGCAGGGGAAAGCCTTGCCTGACGCTTGTTTTCCATTGCACGCTTTATATAAGGTGCATATTCTTCTCTTGTCGAAAGCTGATACGAGTTTTCAAGCCTTAGCACCCTTATCGCACTGTCGGATACGTTGTATTTTCTTTCAAGCCTGTCAATCAGCTTTACCACCGTTTCCGGCTCGATGCCGCTTGCTTCGCTCAGCCGGTCAAGCGAAATCGGTTCACCCGATGCGAACAGCAGAGCTTCTATTATACAGATTGATTCATTGTAATTCAATTATCCGCCGCCTCGCTTTCATCCGGTTCTCCGAAAGAGAATTCTTCTTCTATTTTATCCTTAGGCACAAAGTGAAGATATTTGTTGTCATCGGTAAACTTTATACGGCTGTTCTTCGACAGCTCTAAAAGTGCCAGAAACACAGCCACGCAGTCCGATCTGGACTGACCCTTATATAACGAATTTACTTCAACCTTATGACCGTCATTTATACGCTTCAACACATATACTATCTTTGTGAATACGCTGACAAAACTCTTTGCGATGGCAGGCTTTACGTGAGGCACGGCTTTTCGTACCGCATCCTTGTAGTTTAAGTTTGACATTGCCAGAAAAAGCTCGTCCGGCTCGTGTATGCCGAGATATGCCTTGTTTTCTTCCATCTGCACGGGCGGACGCACGAATACATCATCGCCTACCCAGCTTTGCTGTAGCTGCAATGCTATCTGCTTGCACATAGCGTATTCTATCAGTACACCCTGAAGCTCTTTCTTCATTTCTTCCGCTTCGTGCTTTGGCAGAAGTGCGGCTGACTTTATGTAGATAAGCCTTGCCGCCATTTCGAGAAATTCGCCCGCTATTTCTATATCGGCCTGCTTCATTCGGTCAAGATACAGCATAAACTGTTCGAGCAGAAGGGAGATTTCTATATCGTAAATGTTCAGCTTATGCTTTGCGATAAGGCTCAGCATAAGATCGAGCGGCCCTTCATAGACCTCCAGCTTGAATTTCAGTTCCTGCATTTCTTATACTCCGAGAGGTACAAGAGGAACGTAAGAGGTCGTGAAATCAAGAAAGCTCATAACCGCATTGTCAAGGAAGTTCAGCGGTGCATCAAGCACACCTGTCCAGCAGATAGCGAGTACGGCGATCATTATATACTGTTCGTACTGCATCAGCTTGAAATATGTTCTTTCCTTTAAGAATACGAGCATTATTCTTGAACCGTCCAAGGGCGGTATGGGGAGCAGGTTGAACACTGCAAGCGAAACGTTGATGCTTGCCGCCATATCAAAAGCGTAGTAAACATATGCTACAACATCGGGATTTGAAGCACCGAAGAAGAACCATACAAGCTTTCCGATAAGTACGAAAATGTATGAGAGTATAACATTGGATAAAGGTCCTGCCGCCGCAGTCAGTGCCATGAACGTTCTTGCGGAAACCTTTCTTGCTCTGACGGGGTTTACGGGTGCGGGCTTGCCCCAGCCTAGTCCGACAGTAAGCATACCTATAGTACCCCAGAGATCCCAGTGCCTTATCGGGTTCAGCGTGATTCTTCCCGAATAAAGTCCTGTATCATCGCCCAAAAGATATGCCGCAAAGCAGTGTGCGCATTCATGTATCGGTATGGCAATAAGCAGGATCACCGCATAAGCGAATACAGTGATGATAATGCTCCGCTGATCGCCAAGACTGTTCATTATATTAAGTAACATAGATTTTCCTTTCACATTTGAAAATTACCGCTATTAAGGCAGTATATTCATATTCTATTATACACTATTACCGCCGCATTTGCAACTGTTTTTTGCTTTATGTCTTATTTTAGGCTGTCATACGGCGGTTATGCGATAAATTATTATAGGGGATAAAAATAAACCGCTCATTAAGAGCGGTCGGAATTACTTCTTATCTTTCTTTACATTGATTTCGGGAATAGCCACATTGTCGTAATTTACCGGCTCTTCGTCTGTTTCCTCGGTATCGCTTTGTTTTTGCTCTTTTGCGTATACCTCGGGAAAAGCGAGATTGTCATAAAGAACATTGTAGTTTTCCTCCGAATGTCCTGCTTTACCATTCGTTTTTTCTTTTTTCTTTTTCTGCTTGTCTTTATCTTTGCCGAACATATAAATCCCTCCAAAAAGCAAACCGCCGTAGGTTTACAGCATATTTATAAAGAACGTGATGGTGATACTGTTGAGAAAATCCGCAAACAGACTGCCTATAAGCGGAACAAGGAGATACGCCTTTACAGACGGTGCATACCTTTGACATATAGCCTGCATATTGGCCATTGCATTTGGTGTTGCACCCATACCGAAGCCGCACATACCGGCTGTCAGCACTGCCGAGTCATAATCTCTGCCCATAATTCTGTATACGACAAAATAGGAATACAGGAACATCAGCAGTACCTGTCCGCCGAGCATGATTATCAGCGGTAATGCAAGGTCGGCAAGCTGCCAGAGCTTCAGCGTTATCATTGCTATTCCGAGAAATAACGACAGGCATATACCGCCGAGGTCGTTTATTTCGCCCATATGAATGGTGATTTTGCCCGTGTATTCGCCGATATTACGCATAAGAGCGGCAACAATCATCGCACCGATGTATATCGGGAACGTCATTCCCGTCATAGTCAGCAGGTAGGAGATTACCGTGCCTGCGCCGACAGCGAGTACAAGCTGATATACGGCGGGAGCGTACATAGAGAAGTGACGTTCGTGCTTCTTGCCTTCTTCGACAAGCAGGCTGTCATCTTCGGGTACGACTGTCTTTAATAGGTCGTGCTTTACTATAAGCCGTCTGCCGATAGGTCCTCCGATAAGGCTTCCTGCGACAAGTCCGAATGTAGCCGCCGCAGTACATAGCGTGGTAGCGCCCGATACTCCGAGATCCTCAAGAACAGGACCGAACGCACCTGCCGTACCGTGACCGCCGACCATTGGTATAGAACCGGTACACATACCGATAAGAGGATCGAGTCCGAGCAGATTTGAAAGTCCGAGTGCGGTGAAGTTCTGTCCGATTATCAGCAGTATGACCAGTATCAGAAATACTATCATCGACTTTCCGCCGCTTTTGAGGACTTTAAGGTTTGCCTGGAAGCCTACAGAGGTGAAGAACAGTACCATACAGACTTCTTTCAGTGTATCATCAAAGCTGACGTCTGCAAGACCCGTGCCGTGCAGGACGCAGGTGAGTATCGCAAACAGCAGACCGCCTATAACGGGTGCGGGAATGCAGAACTTTTCAAGGAAATGTATCTTTTTGCGCAGAAATGCGCCAAGCATCAGGACAAGCACAGCTATTGCTACTGTCTGATACATATCAAGTGCTATGCTCATCTTGTTACTCCGTTTCTACGTTTATTCCGTTTTCGCCGTAATACTCGGCTGCACCCGGATGAAACGGGATATTGATGCCGTTGACAGCTGATTTTCTGTCGGTTACGATATTTACGGGAAGTGCGTTTTGTATGGTTTCCGAGTTATCGAAAATCGCCTTAGTTATCGCTTTCACTGTGTCCTTAGGGCAAGAATTTCCTGCAAGCAGTACAGCGGTAACACCTATAGTCTTGACATCTTCGGTCTGACCGTTGTAAGTGCCTGCAGGTATTGTGCAGGCAGAGTAGTAGCCGTAGGAGCTTACAAGGTCATCTATTTTGTCGCTGTCAAGCGAAACAAGACGTGCAACACCCTTGTCGCAGAGTGATTTTACAGTAGGATTAGGTGCGCCGATAGTGCAGAAAAATGCGTCTATAGTGCCGTTTTCAAGTTGACTTGCGGCATCCTTGTAATCAAGGTTTACCGTCTTTATCATATCCTCGGCAATGCCGTAAGAAGTCAGTATCTGCCTTGCGTTATGCGCAGTACCCGATTCTTCTTCACCTATGCTTACAGCCTTTCCTTTAAGATCCGAAACGCTTTTTATATCACTGTCACTGCGTACTGCGATCTGACAGCTTTCGGTGAACAGTCCTGCTACTGCGCCGAAATCATGGTATTCTTCGGTAAAGCCGTTTCTGCCGTTCCACGCATCGTCTATTATGTCGGTCTGAACCACTGCCATCTGAAGATAGTTTTCCGAAAGCAGACGCATATTTGCGGCAGAGCCTGCCGTTCTTTTGATATTGATATTGTAGCTTTCGAGCGAATCTATAGCATTCAGTTCACTGCCGAAAATGTAGTAATTTCCGCCTTCAGCCGCCGTGCCGATTCTCACTTTGTTGCTTAGGTCGCAGCCGCCGCATAAAAGCAATATTGCACTGCATAACAGCGGTATCAAGAATTTTTTCATTTTTCACCTCAGGTTATATTGTATAAAAGATATTGTAGCAAGAATTTATTGTAATGTCAAGTAGAAGAAGTTGACGGTTGAGGGGATATGTGGAAGATGGTTTTGATATGTTTATTGAAATCGTAAAAATCACAGTAAAATAAACCCAAAGACCTCTATGAATTTTTACTGAGAGGTTGGTTATTAGTTTTCATCCCCCAAGATAAACCCTGAAATTCCTCTCAAGCAACGTTTTCACCAGCTCCTCGTTACTCCTTATCCTGTGCTGTGTTTCAATTCCGTAGGCACTGTCAAAGTCGGTGCTGTGCAGATCGCTTCCTGCGGTGATAATCGTATCTTCGTTGCCGAAAACACGGATTGCTTTTTCGTTTTCAATATCACGGTTTCCTCTGTTGTAGCCCTCAATTCCGTCAACTATCGAAATATCCGGTACTTCATCTGGATTTTTTATGTAATCTCTGTCACGGAAAGGGTGAGCGTAAGCTATAAATCCGCCGACTGAGTGGATCTCTTGTGCCCATATATTCAGATCGGCATTTCTCAGAAACGGACGTGATAAAAGAAATTCGGGTTCAAAGCCGTATGCTAAAAATTCCTTGCCGTTACCGTAGCCTTCTTCAATGCCGAAAAATAGGTCAAAATCAAGTTCTTCGGCGATTTTTCTGCCGTTCGTGTATGCCTTGCTGTATTGCATAATAAGCTGTTCCCACGGCAGAGAACGTGAAACACAGGTGTTGCCTCTTATAAAATGGTTTGTTACAACAGCACCCGAAAAACCGATTTTTACATACTGCTTTATCATATCTTCTACCAAGCTTACAGCGCAGGCACTGCCTTCTTTGGTGTGCATATGCAATTCGTATCTGTACATAAGAAACTCCTTTTGATTCGATGAATGTTCGGATATTATTGTAACACATTTTGAGTGGTTTGGCAAAGGTATATTTTATCAGAGTGTATGGCAAAACCCCGATCAAAAAGCAAATCGGGGTTTTGTCGAAGCTGTTATAGCTGAATTTGAATTTACAAACTCGGATAATCGGCGGATTTATTGCGATGATTACAGTGCTATTTTGCTAACTTTTGTTCGCCGTTCTCGCTTGTGTAATAAATATAATCGTAATCTCCCCACAGCGAACGTGGAATTATTTTTTCACCGCTTACAATTTCGCTGAGAATGCCTGTTGAAAGATCGTAACGCTTGATGCTGTCCTTTTCGCTGATAAAATAGATGCTGTGAGCATCGTAAATCAAGCCTTCGGTTACAGGCTCGTCTATTATAAGTGACGCATTTTTATTTACGCCTACCTTATACAAACCGCTGTCTGTAACAAAGAAAAAATCTCTGTCATCGGTGAAAACCAAGGAGCTTGTCGTAAATATGCTTTCGCTGTCCTTAAAGGTAAGTCCGAACAGATTTTTTTCTACTCCTCGGGTGTTCTGAGCGATTGTTTGTGTTGAAAAGTCATTCAGGTCATAGTACCGCATTGCTTCGGTTCCGTCTTTGGCGATATACTCGACTAAAATGTAATGCTCGGTTATAAAGCAATGAATGAAAGTTTCGTCCGAAAAATAGCTCTGCGGAATATCGAGTTTTTCATTGCTCGCAAGGTCAATCAGCGATATTGAAAATCCGCCGGAAGACTGATTGGTATCAAGAACGATTTCATATTTGCTTGTTTTCAGTTCATTTGTAAAGGGAATATTATATTCGCCGATCAAGGTATATGAGCCGCCTACAAGCTTCATTGTATCTTCGGGGTCGTAGCGGTTATTCGCAACACTGCACGAGGACAGAAGCAGTGAAGTGATAATGCACATAGTTGACAAAAGTGCCGCCTTGCGTATCTTTTTCCTTTTTCTTTTCAGTCGGTTATTGCAGGAAAGAATCGTTCCTGCACAAGCTGCCGCCGAAAAAATCAGCAAACCGCATATAAGCACTGCAGTATACCAAAGAGGAACTCCCGAAAACTGCATATAATTGTTTTCGGCGGTCGGCGTGACATCGCCGTAAAAATAACCGTAGCCACGCATAGCCCCTGTCGGCAGAAGATAGCTGAGATTTGAACGGTTGCCGACATAGTCGACAACTATCTGCACGGTTACAAGCGAAAATACGCTTGCGGCATAGCTTTTAAAAAGCTCGGAAATAAGAATTGCAACCGAGGCGATGAAAATACTTCCCACCAGTTTAATAAGCTGGGTCTGAATAAACAGGCCGCCTATAGAAAGCTCTGCCGTGCAGTTTGTCATTATCACTATACCTCTTGCGGAATATGCCCAGTATTCAAAGGGAAGCTGTTTTGAAAGGCAGTATCCCTCAACCGCCGAGAGTAAAACCGATGCCACTGCGACCGATAACAGCAGAACTGCCGTTTTTGCCGCCATACTGCGTGACTGTCCTGCCGGAGTAGTACACAGGATATATCTTGTCTTGCTTGTATACTCTGTGATTACACTCAGACTGCATATAAGACAGATTGCAAGCACAAAAAGGTAATCGGCCGACGCATCACATATTATGGGGACATAGCTTACAGGCAGAATATCGCATTGGCGTTCTTGCGCCTGCCGTACCTGTTCGACAGTTTTTTCAATCTGTTTTTTGATATTGAGCGTCGGTTCGTACAGCTTCATCTGCTCGTAATATTCAATATCCGATATTTTGTGTTCCAGACGCTGATCAATCAGCTTATCGTATTGTTGACTTGCCGTTTTCAGCTGATTTTCAAGCTCGTCTGCACGGTCAGTTTTTTCTTCGGTCACTGCTCCTATAAACGGAGAGATTATCTCAAAATATTTCTCTCGCTCTGTGGCAGAGTCAAATCCGTATGTCTGCTTTGCAAGCGGCAGAGAAGATAGCAGTCTTACTATTACTACAGCTGCCAGAATTATTATTGCGTACTGTTTTATCAGTATCTTTTTCATCTCATATACAAATATTTTCATATAGCATTACTCCTCGCTTTCCGAGTAAGCCGTATCGCACGTTGCGGACAGGCGACAGCAAAGCAAACAAGATTTACTGTAACGCAAAGAAGTATTGTAAGTATCGGCAGGAAAACTATGTTGAGAACAGGGAAGCCCAGCACATTAACAAATTCCGCATCGGTGAAAAAGTTACTCATACATATCATAGAAAAAGGAGAGAATTGTGATGGCACAGAGCCGTGCAGATAGATAAGCGCACCTATTGCGCAAAAGCTCAAGGCGTAGGAAATGCCGATGTTTTTCTGGGTAGAGGATATGAGCAGTACAATTTCACCGATAAGCACAGTAAGCAGAAACCTCATAAACGCCGTAATAAGTATTGCGGTAAATATGCTTATGTCAAGCGGCGCATAAGCAAAGCTGTGTATTGCATATATCGGCTGCTCCAAAAATTCAATGCCGTACCGACAGCCGAAGGATAAAATATCCGTAAATGTCATTATCACCGTAATGGCGGCACAAAATGCGTACATACACAAATGCTTTGCAAAAAATACGCTTTTGACCTTTCCGCAGGCACATATTATCTTGTCATCGCTGATAGCCTTTTGTTTTGAAAACGAGGGAGCAAATACAAACAGCACCATTATCATCGAAATAAAGGTAGAGAACTCATAGTCAAAGTAAAGGGCGTAAGTATCGTAATTGCCGTATACGTCTATATGACGGTTTCCGTACAGGCGTTCAATCTGCTGAGCCTCTCTCACCTTGTAGTCGTTTTTGCCCTCGTAAAACGCAATTGCGGTCTGTGTTTTCTCTCTAAGCACAATGATATTGTTTATGTATTCTATCGCATATTTCATTTCTTCGATAACTTTTTCCGATGACCCGTTATCTCCGAATGCAAAGCCGGTATAATATCTGTCATCGGGCGTAGTCGGATAGTCGAAATCCGATGAATTCACAATAGCCGACATTTCATTTCTATATGCGGCTATACGCTGTATTTTTTCATCGGTAATCTCGCCTTTGTACGCCTGATAAATATTGCGCATAAGACCGTCGGCAAGATAATCCTGAGTGCCGTATAATTGAACGGTTTCACTGTGCTTGTACAGGCTTACAAGAATAAGAGCCGCAAACAACAGCAGAACGGGAAGCCGCAGTATATTCTTTTTCAGTTCATATTTAAACAGTTTCATATCACATATCTCCGAAATAATATATACATACGTCCTCAAGTGTAGGCGGTACGGAAACAGCGTCATTTTCGGGATATTCATCGGATACTATTCTCAGGGTATACTTATTGCCGTCAGACACTGCGTTTGATACACGCATACGGTTCATATAGTCCATTACTTTGTCACTCTGTGCGGTTATCTCCCATACCTTGTCTGAAATATCGGAGCAAAGCTCCTCCTGCGTTCCTGTTTTTATTATCCTGCCGTCGTTCATAAGCACGACAGTTTTTGCTACATACGCAATATCGGTCACGATATGAGTTGCAAGTATTACTATTTTGTCTGCGGCAAGAGAACTTATAACATTTCTGAAGCGTATACGTTCCTTTGCGTCAAGTCCGGCGGTAGGCTCGTCAAATATAAGCACCTTCGGTTCTCCGACGATAGCCTGTGCTATGCCGAGCCTTTGCTTCATTCCACCTGAAAAAGCGCCGATTTTCTTGTCGGCATCCGCACGGAGATTTACTTTGCCGAGCGTTGTCAAAGCGTACTCGTCTGCATTATCGGGAGAATATTTTTTCAGTGCCATTATGTACTTTATGTAGTCCTTTGCGGTAAAGTTGCGATAAAAGTCCATACCTTGCGGCATAAAGCCGAGATGCGACAAAAAGCTGTTGTCATTACCGTCGGTAAAGGATATACTGCCGCTATCCCTGCCGATTATCCCCGTGATAATATTTATCAGCGTTGATTTTCCCGCACCGTTGGGTCCGAGAAGTCCGTATACTCCCTCAGTAAGAGTGAGAGAGAAGTCTTCAAGAGCGTTTTTGCGTTTTTTACCCTTTGTGTAGGATTTTGTGATACCTTCTAATTTAAGTTCCATTATTTTCCCTCGTTTGTTAAATTTAAGGCAATACCGCACAATTAACGGCTATCGCCTTTGCCGCACGCTTGCTTGCATATTTTCCGTCATCTTGCACAAATTTTGCTT
>ERZ773192.1286-NODE-1286-length-26071-cov-17.429505_pt1 | contig 26071 bp, 20 predicted proteins | sample MGYA00581010_ERZ773192 | MGnify/ENA primary metagenome ERZ773192 (study PRJEB29015, sample SAMEA2737741) | human gut metagenome | biome: human gut; feature: human-associated habitat; material: faeces | place: China | collected 2012 ...
GGCAAGCATCTGATAGTTGCGTTGAGTAAACAGGAAGAAGAAAAGGTTGTTGCTGATAAAAATATAGAAAAAACAGCTGATAAAATTGCTGATATTATCTACAGTAATACCGGATGTCAGGTAGCTTATGCGGTTCATGGTAACACGGATAATCTGCATATCCATTATGCTCTTAACTCTGTAAGAATAGCAGACGGATATAAAATGCAGTTAAATTATAAAGATAAATATCAGCTTGAAGCAGAGATTAAGAGTGTTCTGGTCAGATAAAGTACCTCTATTGAATTACAAAAAATAAGCAGTGCTTGAAATTTGAAATAGCACGGCTTTTATTGGATAAAGAAAACCTCACGTTATGCGCGTGATTTAGAAAGATTATAGCTATGCAAAAAATCCTCCTTTAATAAAATAGGTACAGTTCTCCAACTATACAAAATCAAAGGAGGATTTTTTATAATGTCTAGCATAAAGGCTTTTTCAGATACAATATGGAGATGTAAATATCATAATTTGTAAGGTTTAAAATATAAGATATTTTGGTAAGTAAGTAAAACGCGGCAAGACCAGAAAAAGTACGGACAGCAGATATAAAATGTCTTGCGGGGGGGGGTTCATAAGTAGTATAATAACAGTATCACATGTGAAAAATTTGTGGATAAAATGTGTAATAAATTTCGAAAGGAATGAGTTGTATGAGAAAAACAAACAAAAAGTTAGCCAGTGCAATTGTACTGGGACTGATGCTGGCAGTACCTGTTGGGGTTAGTGCAGCAGATTTTAATGCTAGTGATATTAATGTTTCTAAAGATTTTACTGTAGGTAGTAATCAAGATGCAATTACAAATGTTAATGGATATTTAAATATTAATAATGGATCAAGTGTTGTTGGTGGAAGTATTTTGGGTGAAAAAATTACTTTAGATGGAGGGTCATTTCAGAATGATGGTGTCCTTGTTATAGGTGATAAAGACCATACTGAAAGTGTTGAGATTAATGGTGGAAGCAAAGATGGTCTTTTTATAAGAAGAAACGATGCTTCTCTTAAGGGAGAAATGAAAGTCGAAATTAAAGCTACAGATAGTATTAAAATAAATTGTGATGCTACTAGTGGTTATGCTGGTATTTGGCTACAAAACAATACTGAACAATATCCTCGTCCTGAAAATGTAGCAACATTGAATTTAGAAGCCGATAATATTGAAATTACGTCTAAAGGATTGGCTTTAGCAGTATTTTCAAATAGTGAATTAAACATAAATGGAAATTTAAATATTGATTCTGGAGAAGTTGCAATTGATACTCGTGGTAATGCATTAATCAATATAAATCAAGGTGTAGATAATGAAAATAATACTACTGTTATAAATGGTGATATTGTTTTTGAAACACCTAATAGCCCTGGAGATGCTCAAAATAGTGGGAAAATAATAAACTCTGAAGTTAATATTAATTTTAATGGGAACAATTCTGAGTTTAATGGTAGAGTTTATCAAATGTATAAAGGTGATAACGGAGAAGCAATTGACTCGGTAGAACTTAATACTCCACCATATTATGGAAATGTAACAGGAATGAAAATGCAGTTTAATAATGGTGCTGCATGGAATATGACTGGCGATAGCTTTGTAAATAATGTTACTTTAAATAATGGCGGTACAATCAACGTACAAGAGGATGTTACAAAATTTAATGCTGAAGATGTGTCTATGAACAACGGTATCATCGATATGCAAGGTTCTGGGCAATCTGTTAATATTAACAATTTAAGCGGTACTGGCGTAGTTAATACTGAAAGCCTTGGCAATAAAATGACTATCGATACTGTTGATATTGGTGCCAGCCTTACCGTTAACGGCAGCGGCGATATTGCAGATGAAATTTATCAAGGTAAAGCAACTGCGCAGGATTTGGCTGAGGTTGTTAAAACTGGTAATACGACCGCAGCTGATAGAGTAACAACTGATGAAGGTATTATTGCCGGCAGATATGAATTTGATGTAGACAAAGATGGTAAAGTAGATACTGCTAATGGCAGCTATACCAAAAACACCAAAAATGAAGCTATTAGCAACATGGCAAGCATCAGCTTAATGGCATGGCGCGCAGAAAATAACGACATGAATAAACGTCTTGGCGAACTGCGCAACAGCAAAGGTGAACATGGCGTATGGGCAAGAATGGTACGTGGCGAAAGCGAGTACGGTGCACAAAGTATTAAAAACGTATACAACACCTACCAATTAGGTTATGATGAAAAACTTAGCACCAATGACCACTGGACAGTAGGTGCTGCAATCAGCTACACTGACGGACAAAGCAGCTTTGATAATGGCAGTGGCGAAAATACCAGCAAAGGTCTGTCCTTCTATGGCAGCTACCTGGGTGATAATGGTGAATTTGTAGACTTAATTGCAAAATACGCTCGCCTGGATAACGAATTTGATGTAGCAGGCGGTGTTGGCAGCGGTGACTACAGCACTAACGGCTACAGCTTCAGTGCAGAATATGGTAAACGTACTCAATTAGCAAATGACTTCTATATTGAACCTCAAGTAGAATTAACTTATGGCAGAGTTGCAGATGTAGACTTTGTAACTAAAAATGGTGCCAAAGTAAGCCAAGATTCTATGGACAGCTTGGTAGGCAGAGTAGGACTTGCAGCAGGTAAAAACATTAAAAACGGCAACGTATATGTAAGAGCCTCCTATCTGTACGATTTTGACGGTGAGACTAATGTAACCTTCAGTAATGCGGGTGCTAGCGAATCCTTCTCTGAAGACCTTGGCGGTGGATGGTTTGAGTTTGGTATTGGTACAAACATCAATCTGAGCGATGCAACCTACCTGTATTTTGATGTAGAAAAAACCACCGGCGGTGAAGTAGATACTAACTGGCAATGGAATGCAGGCGTTCGTTACAGCTTCTAATTTGAAGTAAATACATAAAACTGCATAAATAACAAAACATAACCCATAGTTTAGCAAATAGACTATGGGTTATGTCCTTTATAAAGAAAATGAGGGTAAAGAATGAAAATAGCAGTATGTAATAAAACGCAATTTATCTGCAAGATTTAAAAACAATATTCATTGAAAATTTAGCAGAAAACAATCTGCAGGCAAAAGTTGGCTACTTCACTGAAAGTAAAGGCTTTTTGCATATTTAGCAGATAATAAAGTTGAAACAGTAATATTTGATTCTGTAATGGATGAAATAAATAGAATCGACACGGTTATATTGTTGGTGCCGAGGAGAAATTATGTACAGTTGTTGAATCTAATGTTCTTGCTTGTAGGTCAAGATAAAGCAACAAGTAATACATATAGCATAGCATTTAAGGCTTTAGAAAACAGAAATCTGTGTCAGAATAAAAAGAACTTTGTAAGATAAAGAGGTATGATGATGTCGGAAGAAATAATAGATCTTGATTATAAAAAAATAGGTGAAAATATCAGGCTTATCAGGATGGCAAAAGGTACATCACAGATAAAACTGGCAAAATCACTGGATATATCACAGACACACATGAGCAATATAGAAAATGGCAATACAGGTTTGAGTTTGACAACTGCCATTAAAATCAGCAGATATCTTGGCTGCAGTATAGATGAACTGGTCTATGGGAAAAAGGAATTAAAAGATAATGAAAGAGATAACAATGTTCTATCAGGTTTTTCTGCAGAAGATTTACTAGATGCGCTAAAATTAATTGCGTTAAAGAACAAGCTGCGTTCTGACGAGGATGAGAAGTAGAATATGTTAAAGTTTAATTTTTCATTATATAGCTGTAGGGTTAGCAGGAGTTGAGGTTATCATGTAGCTTAAAAATTGAAAACCGCATTGGAGTAATATCCAATGCGGTTAAGTTTTCTTGATAAAACTTTTTAATGGTTGTGAATAGTAACAGCAGTTACAAAAAAGTTAAAAAAGTAAGAAGAGCAGAAGCTAGCGTAGTTGGTTTCTGCTTATCGTTTTTATAGGCATAAATAAAATGTTTGATAACCTCACCGTACTAAAAGTGCAACGTAGTACATTTTTGGTTGCATGGGATAAGGTATGCTAAAATATTTTGATAAAATACGTTTAAATTTTATAAGTTGGGGAGAGTATATTATGAAATGGAAAAATTTAGAAAAAGCTATCATAATTGGTTTGCTGGCTACTAGCGTCAGTATGCCTGTATGGGCGGTGAGTATTTAATTTTGATAGATGTGTTTAGCGGCTCATATACAGTAGAGGATAGGGATTTCCCTGTTCGTCAAGATCTGTCCTTTTGTAAATATGAAAGCCCATGTGTTCATAAAATCCTTTGGCCTGAGGATTCTGCTCATTTACAGCCAACCGATTAACGGAATAGTTTTCAATCCCGTATTGTATTAATCGTCTTCCCAAACCTTTTCCTCTTTCTTCGGGCGAAATAAACAGCATTTCCAGCGTACCTTTTTCAATCCCCATAAAGGCCATAGGGCTACTTTTTTCGTCTTCCGCAATCACCAAATGAGCAATTCCATTTAGTGCCTCTGGTACATACTCTTTTATACTTTTGATTTCGTTATCTGACAGGAATAGGTGAGTAGCTCTCACAGAATTTTCCCATACCTCCAGCAGTCGATTTATTATATCTGGTGTTCTATCCGTTACTTCAATTATTCTCATATTTATTTCCGTTTATTTAGAATTATTATTATAACTTTACCATATCTGTAAATGGCAAAGCAATACTCAATAATAAATACGAATTTTGAACATTGTAGAAATTAGCTGCTGTTTCATATAGTCCTACACTTCGGTTGATGACCATAAATTACAGATTGCAAGGGTGAATTATACCGGCTGAAAGCATATGTAAGCGATATCTTAGATAGTTATGGATTTAGCGGGATTTTAGGTTATTTAGGTTATTTAGGTTATCATGCAGCGTAAAAAGAGAAAACCGCATTGGAGTAACATCCAATGCGGTTAAGTTTTACTTTTAATAAACCATTTTTTAGAGTTATTAGCTTTGTAAAAATATTCTATTAACTAGTCAATGATATCCATGGTTAAGAGTATAAAAACAGCCAGAATCAACAATGATTCTGGCTGTTAGTGTTTTTAGGTTATTTTATAATCAGATTTTGAGTCATTCTTCTGATTTTTTCATATCCGTCATTTTCAGAAGCAATACTGTCGAGATACATCATAGAAAGCTGAGCACCCATATAGTTACGCATTCTGTTAAATTGTTCACCTTCCAAAGCAGCCTGAGATAAGCCGTAATCTTTTGCAGCAATAGTTTTAAGCAGCTTTACTGATTTTTGGCAGGCAGGTCCGCTCAAAACATAGTCATGGTCGCCAAGACTGACAATATAGCCTTCCTGTTTGTGTGGAGTAGGCAGGGTATTTTCTTTAGTAATTATACCGATAGCGACAGGGTCTTTACCAGCAATAACAGCGGCAGCAGTAAGGAAGCCTACAACTGCTGCTTCTTCTTTTTGGTTGCCAGGAGTTTGATGAGCGCAAGCTTGAGCTACAATTTCTTCAGCGGGGAAATTACGGTAAATAACTTCGGCTAAACTGAAAATGTGATGCGCACCGGTACCAGCAATTTGATATTCCGTAAGACTGGATTGGTCTTCTTTCCATTGGAAAACAAAAGGTTTGGCAAGATCGTGCAGTGCCTGTGCCGCGATAATGATATCTCTGCTTAGGCTGCTGTTGAATAAATCAATATATGTATTGTAAATACCTTCAGAAATTTTCAGGTTTGCTGCAGTATGTGTTGCCAGACCGCCGGGATAAGCATGATGGCTGGCATAGCCGCTGCCGGGAGCAGAATAGAAGGGCTGAGGCGCAGAGCCTTTATATGGCGGCATAAATTTATCAAGAGGTGTTTTGGCAGTATCAATAAGCCCTAAAGATACTAATTTGTTATAAACTTTTTCTTTTTGACCAGGCAGTTGGTATTCCTGCATAAAAGTTGGGTTGGGATTTTTTAATATTTCTACAGTCATACGGCGCAGACTGGTATTTTTAATTGTTGCTGCGCTGTCTAAAATATTTTGATGGCAAATTTGTACTAATTCAGATTCTGCTGCTAATTTTACTGCGTCAGGTAATTGGGAGAAGGGGGTTGCTTTAGCGCGTGCTTTAGCGGCAAAGGATAATTGAGGGACATTTAAAAAAGCTGCCCCGGCAATGGCTCCGGCAGTAATCTGCAAAAAACTTTTTCTGGAAATTACGGTATTTGTTGTAGTCATAATAATCCTCCTTTTATTGACTTGAGTGGAGTATACAATTTATTTATTAGATAAAAATAAACAATAGGTAAAAAAAGTGTAAAGAGAAGGATATTTGACTGGAATTTAACATTGCAGGAAAAACTTAAAGTATTTTTTACTTTTTATTAATGAGTCTTTTACAGTCATTTATTATATTAGGAATGAAAATAAGTGGAGGTGATAAGGATGTTTGGTATTGGTTTTTCTGAAATGCTGATTTTGGCAATTATCGCTTTATTGGTTTTTGGCCCTAAACGACTGCCGGAAATTGGCGGCGCTGTTGGTAAAGGAATGAGAGAATTTAAGCAGGCAGTAAATGGCGAAAGTACTGCTGTCAAAGCGCAGGAGAGCACTCCTGTAGCTGTTGCTGCAGTAAAGGCAGAGAATGATAGATGAGCAGTATATCGCAGGTTTATGCGGATGATAATACCGCTGCAGCCAGTATGACCTTTACGGAACACTTGGAAGAATTACGTGCCAGAATTTTTAAAATACTTTTGGCAGTATGTCTGGGAATGGCCGTCAGCTATCTTTATATTGACGAGATTATTACGATAATAACTTCTCCAGCTGGCAAGTTGTACTATTTGCGTCCGGCTGAGGCGTTTTTTATTTACCTGAAAGTTGGTGTAGTAGCCGGACTGGTATTAGCGTCGCCGCTGGTTTTTTATCAGATATGGGCATTTATTATGCCGGCTTTATCTGTAACGCAGAGATTGCGCCTGTGGTTGGTTGTTTTTAGTTCTGTAAGTTTTTTCTTGGCTGGGCTGCTTTTTGCTTATTTCCTTGTTTTGCCATTAGGACTTAAATTTTTCATGGGCTTTGATACCTTTTATGTACAGCCGATGATTTCTATGGAAAGTTATATAGACTTTATCCTGATGCTGATACTACCTTTTGGCGTAGTGGCGGAAATGCCTTTAGTTTTAACTCTGGCTGCCTGTGCCGGATTAGTTACAAGCCAGCTTTTGACAAAAGTCAGGCCTTATGTGATTTTTGGTATTTTTGTTTTAGCTGCAATTATAACTCCGCCGGATGTTGTTTCACAGCTTTTACTGGCACTGCCCATGATTGGCTTATATGAAGCAGGTCTTTTGTTTATTAGACATATATTGCGTAAATAATATATTTAACGCTTATTTAACTAAATATACAGCAGTTTTTTTACACAAAGATTGTAAAATAGCGCTGTAGAATTAAATAAATTTTTTAGTGAAGGGATGATGATTGTGAATTTTTTAAGTAAGAAAAAAGCAATGCTGGCAGCTGCCGTATTAAGTATGTCCTGTGTTGTAGGCTTCCATAACAACAGTGAAGCAGCTGGATATATGGCTCCACAGGAAAATACTATTAAAGTTCTGCCTATTGATAATGCTAAATTTGTACAGGGACAGATTTTTGACTTTGCTGTAGAAATAAAAAATGGCAGTTCTGATATGAATGTAACTGTTAATGGTAAAGAAGCTTCTAAATTTTTTGGTAAGGATTCTGTAAGAAAAATGGAGGGTAATACCGCTGTTTATAGAATTGATGACGTAAGCTTCCCTAAAGCTGGTAATATTACTATTGAAGTTAAGGACGGCGCAAATGAACGCAGTGCAAGCTATACTGTAACTAATGAAAAATCTAAAAAACGCGCTAAAAATGTTATCCTTTTTGTTGGTGACGGCATGAGCCTGCAGGCAAGACAAATTGCCCGTATTTTATCTAAGGGTATTACTGAAGGTCGTTACAATGATTTGCTGAACATGGAAAAAATGGATAATGTAGCAGTAGTGACTACCTCCGGCTATGATGCTATTGTAACTGACTCTGCAAACAGCGCATCTGCTTATGCTACCGGTCATAAATCCGTGGTGAATGCTATGGGCGTTTATGAAGACTGCACTAAAGACCCGTTTGATGATCCGAAAGTAGAAAACATTATCGAACTGGTAAAACGTACTCGTGGTATGGCAACCGGTATTGTTTCTACCTCTAATATTACCGACGCTACTCCAGCGGCAATGGTTTCTCATACTCGCCGCAGAGCAGAACAGAATTTCATTGCTCAGAGTATGTTAGAAGATAAGCATCGTCCGGATGTAATTCTTGGCGGCGGTTCCAGACATTTTATTCCCATGGATGTGCCAGGCTCCAAACGTAAAGATAATGTTGATGTTATCAAATCTTTTGAAGATTTAGGTTACTCCTTCTCTGGCACCAAGACTGAGCTGGAAAATACTCCGGAATCTGCTGATAAGCTGTTGGGCCTGTATCAGCTGGATAATATGAATGTTTATATCGACCGCGCAGTAATTAAAAATCCGAAAGTGCTGAAAGGATTTAACGATCAGCCGGGTTTGGTTGAAATGACAGAAAAAGCTATTGATACTCTCAGCAAAAATGATAATGGCTTCTTCCTGATGGTTGAAGGCGCATGTGTTGATAAACAGCTGCATGTACTGGACTGGCAGCGCGCTGCTTACGATAATATCGAACTTGATAAAGCTGTTGGCGTAGCTCAAAAATTTGCTGCTCAAAACGATGATACCTTGATTGTTGTAGTTGCTGACCATGCTCATGGTGCAAGTATTACCGGTACTTATCATGAATTGGATGGTAAAACCGGCCGTGAAGCAGTAAGAACCTATGCTGATTCCAAGTGGCCTACTTTTGAAGATGCTGATGGCGATGGTTTCCCGGATAATCCGGATCCGGCTGTAACCTTGGCAGTACAGTTTGCAAATCACCCTGACTGCAATATAGACTACAGATTTAAAGACGTTCCGACTCCGCCGGCAATTATGGGTAAGGACGGCAAAGCTATTGCTAATCCGTTGACTAAAGGTGAGTTCTATGCTGGTAATATTCCTGCTAAAGCTGACCAGGAAGTACATGCTGCTGACGATGTTATCCTGACTGCGCAAGGTCCTGGCGCTGATTATTTCAAAGGTACCATGGATAATACAGAGGTATTCTTCGGCATCGTAAGAGCTCTGGGTATCGACGGCAACAAAAATAAAAAATAATTTGAGGTGGCAGTATGCTTAGTAAAATTGCAAAAATTTTATTAATGCTTCTGCTGATAGCTCCTATAAATGTTGAAAGAACGGTTCCTTTTGCGGAACCGTTCTTTAATGTATGTGGGAGGGCAGAAGCGTTTTGGGGACAGACGGTGGAACTAGGTTTTGACGATTTATATTCTTCCGTATCTTCGCGAGGAGTTGTGCTGTCTGATAAGCTGCGCAGCAATGAGGGGAATAGTGTAAGTATGGTTGGATTTATGGCCCCGCCGCTGACACCGACAATAAACTTTTTTGTACTGACCAGAGAGCCGATGTCTATTTGTCCTTTTTGCGGCAGTGATGCCGACTGGCCTGCGGATATTGTTGTAGTAAAGCTCGATGAACCTGTAACGGCTTTACCGTTTGATAGTCCTATTAAGGTTACAGGCACATTGGAACTGGGAACAGAAGTTGATGCTGAAACTGGCTTTGTAAGTTTAGTGCGTATCAAAGCAGACAATTTGGAGGCTTTGTAATGTCGCTGTTAGAGATTATTGATTTAGAAAAAACTTTTTATACTCCTGATAATAAGGTAAGTGCTCATATTGAGATTCCAAAGTTAAATCTGGAGCAGGGAGAAGCAATGGTTTTAGAAGGACCGAGCGGCAGTGGTAAAACTACGGTGCTGCACATGATTTCAGGACTTTTAAAACCGGACAAAGGAAGAATTGTCTTTGCGGGGACAGATGTTGCCAAGATGTCGGCAGAAGAACGTGACAGGTGGCGTGGCAGTAATATCGGCTATGTATTTCAAAAACTGAATCTGCTGTCTGCGCTGACTGTAGAAGAGAATATTCTTTTGGCAGGAAAATGGAATACTAAGACAGCAGATGCCGAGCTGATAAAGAACAGAATGCATGCTTTACTGGATTATGTCGGCTTAGCAAGCAAAGCAAAATTGTTTCCTGATAAGCTTAGCATTGGTGAACAGCAGCGTGTAGCGGTTGTTCGTGCGCTGTTATACAAGCCTAAAATGATTTTAGCCGATGAACCTACGGCAAGTCTGGACAAAGTTAACAGTGAAAAGGTTTTACAGCTTTTATTAGGATTATGCAAAGAAAATAATGTAGCTTTAATGCTCTGTACCCATGATGAAGCTGTAAAAAATAAATTTGCTAAACGATACAATGTAAGAAAGGAATCTTACAATGAGTGAAATATTATTAATAAGGAGACTGCTGGCAGGCAGACCCTTACAGAATCTTTTAGCTGTTATTGTCATGGCTGTCAGTGTAGCGTTAGCGATAGGAATGCTTTTAATGTCTGCTGGATTACATGGCAGCTTAGTCCAGGCTGGAAAAAACTTTCCGATGATTATGGGTGCTAAAGGAAGTCCTAATCAGCTAGTCTTAAATAGCGTGTTTTTGAAAGATCAGCCTATTGGTAATTTCAGTTATGCCAAAGTGCTTGAGTTAAGAAAAAACAGGAATGTTGAGCAGGCGATACCTTTAGGATTTGGCGACAATTACAGGGGATTTCGTCTTGTTGGTACGGAAAAAGAAATTTTTTCGTTTCATGGGATAGAAAAAGGCAGTAACAACTGGCTGCAATTATCTGAAGGAAAAATTTTTGAACAACCATTTGAAGCAGTTATTGGTGCAGAAACAGCTGCCAAAACAGGATTGAAAATAGGTGATACGTTTGCATCTGTACATGGTGTAACGGCAACAGCTAACAGTAAGTCTCATAGTGAAAAATATAAAGTTGTTGGTATTTTAAAGCCGGTACAGGGGCCATATGACAGTGCTGTATTTGTAAGCATGGAAAGTATCTGGCATCAGCATAATCATAGCAGTATTAATAAAACACAAGATAAAACGCAGCAGGAAGTAACTTCTGTTCTGATAAGGCCATCCGGTTATGCACAGTCCATGCAACTGGCTGCGCAATACAGCAAAGACAGAGATGTACAGATTATCTTTCCGTCTAAGACGATTATTGAATTATTTTCTGTTATCGGCAACATTGAAAAAGTAATGCAGATTTTTACAGCAGCAGTCTTACTCATGGCTTTATTGATTATTGGAAGCTCACTGTATTGGTTTGTTGTGGGAAGTGCTTACGAACAAGGAATTATGCGTTCTTTAGGGGCGACCGCTAAACAAATTATGTATTTGTATTTTAAGCTTGGCATAACACTTGTCAGCATTGGTACTTTACTGGGATTAGTACTGGGGCATGGTGTATTTCAATTTGTCAGCTATCTTTTACAGGAAAAAGTGGGCTTGTATATGCAGGTTGGTTTCATACCAGAAGAAGCTGTATTACTGGCAGCTGTATTTGTTTTTGGTGCAGTATGCAGTATCATTCCGGCATATCTTTCTGGTCGTAAAGATATAGTAGAATCTTTATAAGATAAATTTATTATCATCGGGCAGAGAAGTCTTACTTCTCAATAAACCATTTACCTTCTTCGTCAAAGATAGCCACTTCTTTACCGTAGATTTTACAGATATATCTGGTACCGATACCGCCACATCTTAGTGCGGCAGCCTGCCTTACATCCAGTACCTTATCAATAGAGAATTTGCGGCCGTCATCCCAAAGTATTGCCTTTGGAACAGCACGGCCGTCTTTTTTATGTTCAACGATAATATCAAGTTCTATTTTCTCAACCATTACAAGCACCTCTCAGCGGAAAAAAGAAACAGGATGGATAGTATGATCCTCTTTGGGATTAAAGCCTGTCAGCTTGCTGTCCAACAGGTAAGATGCCTTAATTACCGCCGCATGACCAAACCGTCTGCGCAGGCAGTCTATCGTATGAGCAAGGTTTTCCTGAGCCAGAAGTTTCTCATTATCTTCAAACAGTGACAGCTCCACATAATCTTTCTCCGTAACCAGGTCGATAGCACGCAGACTGATACTGCGTATAGGCCTTGACCATGTATAGAAGCCGGTAAATAACTCCATAGCAGCTTTTAAAATATCATCACTAAGGTAAGTAGCCTTAGTGATTTTCTTTTGTCTGGAGAAAGAATACAGCATATTATCACGTACATGAATCTGGATGCCGGTAGCCTTCAGACCATAATCACGCAGACGTGCGGCAATAGACTCAGCCAGTACAGTAAACACCAGCCTTACATCCTCATTATCTGTTAAATCCCTGGGACAGGTAGTACCATTGCCGATACTTTTAACAGCGGCAGACTCATTAATTTTGCGTACAGGGGAGGTATCACGGCCATTAGCAAACAACCACAGAACATCGCCCCATTTACCTAAAACAGAATGCAGAATTTTAGTATCACATGTGGCAAGATTACCGATAGTCATGACACCAATATCATGCAGCTTTTTAAGTGTAGACCTGCCGACATACAGTAAATCCTCCACCGGCAAAGGCCAGACAATAGTTTTATATCTGTCTTTCGGAATCAGTGTTACAGCATCAGGTTTTTTCAAATCAGAGCCGAGCTTCGCAAAAACCTTATTAAAAGATACACCTATACTTACAGTAATACCCAGTTCCTCACGGATACGTAATCTTATAGAATTAGCAATACTGCTGCCATCCCCAAAGAGAGCGGCAGAACCACTGACGTCAATCCAGTTCTCGTCTATACCGAAAGGTTCCACCTGGTCAGTATAATCATAGAGAATCTTGCGTGCCAGTCGGGAAAACTTGAGATACTTGCGAAAATCCGGCGGAACAGTAACAAGATTAGGAGCTTTAAGTTGTGCCTGCCATATAGCTTCGCCGGTTTTAACACCGAGCTTTTTAGCCAGCATATTCTTAGCGAGGATGATACCATGTCTGTTAGCCGGATCACCAGCAACAGCGACAGGAAGATGCCTGATTTCAGGACGATACAGACATTCTACGGACGCATAAAAGTTATTCATATCAACATGGAGAATAGTACGACTCATCTTATCACCTCACTAAAAACGAACACAAGTTTAAAGAAAGTATACTATGTTCGGGAAAATAAAGCAAGTGAGAAATAATACAAATTCCATTGGATATCATGGGGAAATTTGTAATGTTTTAGGATGCAATATTGGTGGTGTTATAGAGTTTATTTATAGCTATATTAATGATAGCGATAAAGGAGATAAGCAATGACTACAGGTATAATTAAAAATGAAATCGATAAAAATTGGACAAATATTTAGGCGGGCGGTATAAATAATCCGATAGCAACAGTAAGCCAAAGTGGACACTTGTAAAGACCCAGCATATTAGAGTATGATGGTCGAATTATTAAATCCTGCTCTTAAAGATAGTATTTGTGGATTTAAGACTCGCTGTTTGATACAAATGAATGAGGCATAAAGATAAGATGGTATAGTAGTGCCGCTTGGATTGTCGGTTTTGCAGATCGACGCTATTTTTGTATAGTAGCATTTGGTATATATAAACTATTCAATCTCATTGTTATACGTTTTCATAGATAGTTAACTTATTTTCTTAGGTATAAATTTAAGAAAATATAAACATGGTATAATATAAATATGCAGATTTTTCAGTTGTAGTAAAAGATAATTCTTGTGTTTGCAGAGATTTGCTTTTTAGTTAATATAAAGTTTATGCTATACTATACATGTGAAGTGGTAAAAATCACGTTTTGAAAATTGAGAGGTGACTATAGTGGAAGTTAGTTACAAGAAATTATGGAAAATCCTAATAGATAGAGATATGAAGAAAAAGGATTTGCAGGCGAAGGCAGGTATTAGCTGGGCATCCGTTACAAAGCTGTCTAAAGGTGAAACCGTCAGCATGGAAGTGCTAATAAAGATATGTAAAACGTTGAACTGCGATATTGGGGACATCATGGAGTTGATTCCTACTGAAGAAGATGCTACTAATGAGAGGTGATTGTATGCCAGTAAGAAAGAAAAGCGTAATTAGCAAGGCTAGCCCTCATACAATCAAGAAATTTGAATTGATTGAAGAATATATAAAATCATGGGCACAGAAGTTGCTGTTGACTGAGTCTTGCAATGGGTTGATCTTTATAGATTGTATGTGCAACAGTGGCGTTTATACTGACAATGCCGGGAATTTGATAATGGGTACGGCAGTACGTGTCTCAGAAGCACTTAGGGAAGCAGCAAGAACCTATACTGAGAAAAATATATATATTTACTTGAATGACAAAGATAAAGCGCGCGTAGATGAGTTGAAAAAGCATCTTCCACAGGATGAGCGCAATTTTAAGATTGTCACGTCCTGTAGTGATGCGCATGAGCTGCTCCGAAATATCGGGCCACAGTTATATGGAGCCGGGCACCTGCATTATTTTCTGCTATACGATCCATATGATGCGAACATTGACTGGGAAGCTCTTCTGCCGTTTTTCCGTAACTGGGGTGAAGTTATGATTAATCACATGGTTTCAGATCCGGTACGGGCAATCACAAGTGCAAAGAAGAAAACGACAAAGGCAAAGTATGAGAATACATATCTAGAAGAATTTGAGAAATTAGTGCCTTACGGAAGTAACAAGAAGGCCTATGAGGCCAGAGTGGAGAACATCATAAATTTACTGAAAGGATCCCGCAGATACTATGTATCGGCATTTCCGTTCTATAACACGCAGAATTCACTCGTTTATAATCTGATTCATTGCACGAGCAACAAAGAGGGGTTTAAGCTCTATAAGAAGAGTGCTTGGAAAGTTTTCGGCGCGCAGTCCTCTACAAAACATTCAGCTGAAAACAGGCAGCTGTCATTTGACTTTTTTGGAGAGATTACAGAAGTGGAAGATGAAAGCTGTTTGCATATTATCGATATCGCGAAATATCTGCAGTGCTGCCTGAAAGGCTGTAAGCAAGTGCCTCTTGATGAGATGTGGGAACTTTTGGAAAACCATCCGATTTTTCCTTCTGATGGATTTCGTAATGAAATAAAAAGTGATCTTACAGCATGTTTTGACGCAAAGATTGAGAAGATTTTTAATCCTAGCACAGGAAAGAAGGAAACAGTAATCTCTTTTTCTTCATGAGACAGAGTTTTATGTAAATGAGGTGATTGAAATTTATGGCAACATCACAGAAATTTGGCGGCAATTGGACTGAGGAGAAGCTGAATATCTTCACTAGCTATCTGGATGCATATCTGATTGCACTGCAAAATCAGAAGTTTAAGAAGATTTATATAGACGCTTTTGCCGGAACTGGCGAGATAGAGACCAGTGATGGTGGGCAGTATCTTGTGGGTTCTGCTAAGCGTGCATTGGCGTCTGTGAAAAAGTTCGATCACTACTATTTTATAGAAGCGGACTCCCAGAAGGCAGGAGAACTTCAGAATATGATAAATACTGAGTTCCCGCAGATGAGGCGAATTGTTACGATTTACTGTGGCGATGCGAATGATAAGCTTGCGGAAATTATTAACAGTGTAGATTGGAGATTTAACAGAGGATTGCTGTTCTTAGATCCGTATGCAACGCAAGTAAATTGGGCTACGCTTGAAAATGTAGCACAGACAAAATCGATAGACGTATGGTACCTATTTCCGTTTTCTGCACTTGAACGTATGCTGCCGAAAAATGGAAAGTACGATAAATGGGAGGATTGTATAGATAGATTGCTTGGAGATCACGGATGGAGAGAGAAATTTTATAAGGCAGATCCCCAGATGACGCTTTTCAATTTTTCAACGGAGTCTGGACAGAGCGATGGCGAGCGGATGGTTAAAGACGCAAATCCAGATTATATCAAGGCTTATATTATCTCTAGGCTAGGCACGATATTCCCTTGTGTGTCTAAGAATCCACGGATTTTCAGAAACAGTAGGAACTCGCCGATGTTCCTATTTTGTTTTGCCATTGCAAGTGAGAATCCGAAAGCGCAGGGGCTTGCACTGCGGATGGCAGATTACATATTAAAGAACAAGTAGGTGGAGGATGAAAATAACTTGAAGACAATAAAACGAAAATCCATGCTTTATCAAACAGGAGTAGAGTATGGTGACTACACGATGAATCATGTGCAGGGCTGCGCACATGGGTGTAAATATCCATGTTACGCATTTCTGATGAAGAAGCGATTTGGACAAATTAAGGATTACGAGAGTTGGATCGAGCCGGTGCTTGTATCAAACACACTTGAATTGCTGGATAAAGAGATACCAAGGCTCAGAGATAAGATTCAGTCTGTGCAGCTTTGCTTTACTACAGATCCGTTCATGGAAGGGTATCCAGAAGTTTCTAAGATGAGCATTGCGGCTATCCGAAAACTGAACGAAGCCGGTATAAAATGCACAACACTAACGAAGGGAATGCTACCTATTGAACTGGCAGAGCTTTTTAAGGAAAATGAATACGGTATTACACTGATTACTCTTAATGAAGCATACAGAAAACAGATGGAACCAGGAGCAGTTTCTTGTGCAGACCGATTGGCTGCATTGAGAGCACTTCACGAGGCCGGTTGTAAGACTTGGGTAAGCATCGAACCTTATCCAACGCCGAACATGATTGAGCAGAATTTGAACGAAATCTTAGAGGCAGTAGCGTTTACTGACCGTATCATCTTTGGTAGAACAAATTATAGCAAAATGGCAAATGCTTACAAAGAACATAAGCATTTTTACAATGTATGCGCGGCAGAGGTAGTTTCTTTCTGTCAGGAACATGACATTGATTATCATATTAAGAAAAAAACGATAACGGAAGAATGAGGCGGCAATATGGCATTGTTACAAGATCTTATACAGCAGATTAACGATCCTGCACTTAGGGAAAGAATACTGCAGGAGACAAATAAATTATTGAAACAGAAGAAGTTCGGATTGGTATTTGAAGAGCATCTGCCGGAATGCACGTTGCTCTATGACGTACCGATTCGTGTTGGCGCCAAGGTGGCTCTAAAGACTGGTTATGTCAGCGATATCTACACCGTTATAAATATTGATGGCGATGAGGTGCAGTGCGACCGCAGGGAAACTAATGAGCAAAAAATATTTAAGCTGGACGAGCTTGTAGTAGTGGCTGAGTTTGGTGAGTCAATCTATCCAACACTGAAACCTCTGGATAGCGTGGAGAATGCTCCGGACAGCGGGCTTTGGCATACACTTATTGAGGCGGATAATTACCATGCACTTCAGTTGTTGGAGTATCTGTATGCCGAGAAGGTTGATTGTATTTATATCGATCCGCCGTATAATACTGGAGCGAAAGACTGGAAATATAACAACGACTATGTAGACAGCTCTGATGCTTATCGTCACAGCAAGTGGCTCTCTATGATGGAGAAACGTCTGAAGATTGCCAAGAAGTTGCTGAAGCCAGATACAGGTGTTTTGATTGTTACCATTGACGAACATGAGATGCATCATTTGAGGGCACTGCTTGATGAGGTGTTACCTGAAGCATATATTCAAATGGTTACCTATGTTATAAATCCGAAAGGAGTTACACAGGGTAGATTTTCACGAGTTGAAGAATATGCAATTTATTGCTTTATGCCACAGGCAATGGTTCCACGAAGCAACGATAATCTCTTGAGTGTAGTCGAAGACAAGAGAACATTAAAACCAAGATGGAAGGTGTTGCTTCGCTCTGGCACTAATTCAAGACGAGCAGATAGAAAGAACATGTTTTACCCTATCTATGTAGATATTGAAAAAGGTAGAGTTGTAAAAGCAGGCGAATCTCTTCCGTTTGAGGAAGATCCTGTTCTTAATGAAAAAGTAGGCGATTATTATACTGCATGGCCTATTAGAACGGATGGAACATACGGCAACTGGGGGGTTGGTTATGAAACGTTGAATGAACTAATAGAAGATGGCTATGTATCTCTGGGTGGGTATGATAAGAAAAGGAACACCTATGCTATCACGTATATAAGTAAACCTAACAGAGATAAAATTGAAAACGGTGAAATAATTATTACGGGTAGAGATGAAATAACAGGTGTCGTTAATATAGAATTTGCTTCCCATAATAATAAAACAATCAAAACAATATGGCATAGGACTCTTCATGATGCTGGTGCATATGGAACAGATATAGTTTCCTCAATAATTGGCAAAAAAAGAACTTTCAGCTTTCCAAAATCTATTTATTCAGAAAGAGATGCTATTGCAGCAGTAGTTAGAGATAATAAAACGGCTTTGATACTGGATTTCTTTGCAGGCAGCGGAACCACACTAAATGCCGTAAACTTGTTAAATGCTGAAGATAATGGGACAAGGCGCTGTATATTAGTGACTAATAATGAAATATCAGAGGAGGAGGCTAAAACTCTAACTGCTGATGGGTTTAATCCGGGTGATTCAAAATGGGAACAAGCTGGTATTTGCAGATCGGTAACTTGGCCACGAACTAAATACAGTATATTGGGAAAGCGTGAAGACGGAACATCTCTTGAAGGCAGATACTATATGTTAAGGTCTGTTAAAAGAGAAATGAATCGTAGTTTTTATCAGCTGGGTTTTACTGTTTATCCGCTTGAAAAAGACAAGAAAAAACAGTTGCTTTCTATACTAAAGGATAAAAATGGAAAAATACAGCTGCCTCAGAAGCTTGCTGATAAGTCTGGCTATATAGTGTCAGAGGATTATTCTGCAAGTGTTCTGTTTGATTTAACAGAGACGGAAAATTGGTTGGAATCACTGCAAGGCCAAGACCAGATTACAGATTTTTATATAGTAACAGATGATAAGAAGAAATTTAATCAAATTAAGCAACGAGTAGTTGAGATTCTTGGAACGTATTCGGAGCGAGAGACAGAAATCCGTCCAATGTCAGAAGGATTTGAGACTAATTGTGAATACTTTAAGCTGAGCTTTCTTGACAAAACCTCCGTTGCTCTTGGCAGGCAGTTCCGCGAGTTGCTTCCGGTGCTCTGGATGAAGGGAGGAGCCATAGGTAAATGCCCGACACTTGAAAGTGACGAGCTTCCGGAGATGCTCATCCTGCCACAGAACAAGATGGCAGTTCTGATTGATGAGATTTATTATTCCGAGTTCGATGCGGAGTTAATACAGCACCCAGAAATCCAGACTGTTTTTATTGTAACGGATTCAGAAACAGCATACCGGTCGATGATCTGTACCTATAATGGTAAAGACTGCTATCAACTTTATAGGGACTATCTGGATAATTTCAGAATCAATACGGGGAGGTAACCATGAGAGTAGAATTATTCCCTTTTCAGAAAAGAGCACTTGCAGATATCCGAATGAAGACTGCGGAGGCACTGGGTAGCTACCATAGAACACATGCACCGCAGGTGGTTTCTTTCACTGCACCGACTGGAGCTGGGAAGACCATAATCATGTCTGCGTTGATTGAGGCTATTCTGTTCGGTGATGAGCAGTATGTGGAGCAGCCGGATGCAATCATTGTTTGGCTTTCGGACTCTCCGCAGTTGAATGAACAGTCTAAGATGAAAATCGATTCTAAGGCCGATAAAATCCGTCTTTCGCAGTGTGTGACGGTGACGGAGGACTCTTTTGACAAAGAGACCTTTGATGATGGACATATCTATTTTTTAAATACGCAGAAGCTCTCTGTTACATCGAAGCTAACAAAAAATGGCGATGGTAGGACTCATACAATTTGGCAGACGATTGCTAATACTGTTCGGGAAAAAAGCGACAGGCTGTACTTTATTATCGATGAAGCACATCGTGGCATGCAGGGACGGGAGGCTAGTAAGGCCACCACGATCATGCAAAAGTTCATCAAGGGTAGCGATTCGGATGCGCTCCCTCCCATGCCAGTTGTAATCGGTATGTCCGCTACTACTCAGAGATTCAATGCGCTGGTTGAGGGTACATCTTCTACAATTCACAAGGCTATCGTGACGACTGATGAGGTGCGAGCTTCTGGGCTTTTGAAGGATAGGATAGTAATCACATATCCAGAGGAAGGCACGGTCAATAATGATATGGCTATTTTGCAGGCTGCTGCGGATGATTGGAAAGAAAAGTGGGAGCATTGGACGCAGTATTGCTTTGAGCAGCACTATGCTTACGTAAATCCGATTCTGATTATTCAGGTTTTGAATGGAACTGGCGGTAAGTTAACAGATACCAATTTGGATGACTGTATTGCAAAAATCGAGGAACGCACTGGTTTTAAGATGGAAAGCGGGCAGGTAGTGCATACCTTTGGCGGCACGACGGCTACACTGACTGTTAATGGACTCGATGTGCGCTATGAGGAACCTTCTAATATTGCCGAGAATAGAAATATCCGTGTAGTCTTTTTCAAAGAGAATCTTTCCACTGGCTGGGATTGTCCACGAGCAGAGACAATGATGTCTTTCAAGCATGCCAATGATGCCACATACATTGCGCAGCTTCTCGGGCGAATGATAAGAACACCAATGCAGATGCATATTCAGGTGGATGACGTTTTGAACGATGTGCATCTCTATTTGCCGTACTTTAATGAAGATACTGTAAAGGACGTTGTAGAAGCCTTGCAGAGTACAGAAGGTGGAGACATCCCGACCGATATTTATGGTGAATCCTTATCTGGAAAGAAATTTGAAACGCTGACTGTCAGACCGAAGAAGAAAAAGGAAGAGCAGCAGACACCGGGACAAATGACTTTATTCGAAGTGTTCTCTGGGCAGAACACAGGAGAACAGCAATCTGCCAGAATAGCAACAGAGACGCATGGAGACACGACTCCAGCTGTGCAGTCTCAAGTCACTGGCAGAGAAGCAAAACAGGCTGAAATAGCAGAACGTAGCCAGACACAGCCGGCAGTGGACATTATGCCTCATGCTCAGTCTGTACCGATTGTGCCGCAGTCTTCTGACACTGCAGCACATTCTGAGAATAATGCTACGGGAAGTCAGCACTTGGCTCAGATGGAAACTCCAGAAGATCTGTTTAATCGTGAAGATGTTATGAAATTTATAAATGATGCAGGTTTGCTTTCTTATAATGTCAGAGCACTTCGGATAAATGACTATTTGAAATCCTTGTATAGGATGGCACATCTTCTTACTATGTCCAATCTGCATCGAGAGGCGATTCGTGAAGTGCAGAATGAAATCGTTGATATGATCCACAACTATGTGGAAGGCCTCAAAGCAGATGGAAAATATAATGCCCTCGTTACTCAAGTCAAGCAGTTTAAGTTGGCTACTCAGATTTTCGATGCCTTTGGTGAGACTGTGGATAATTATTCCGTTCATGACATGTTCACAACAACGGATACCGATATTGAGCGGCAGTTTCAGATTGCTGATGTAAAGCTCGGTCGAGAAGGTATTGGCATGGCCTATGGAAACAAGTATATGGACAACTCCGATCTAACGGCCTTTAAGGTAGATATCATTTTATTTGTTGCAGATGAGGAGTGCATGAAAAGACTGCTCGCATATGCCGAGACTCGCTTTCACGGTTTGAATGACGATTATAGAAGGTATATTGCTACCATAGATTCAGAGAAAATTAGAAAAGAATATGACAGTATTGTTTCTGATGGTGATCGTGTTAGTAAGCATAATTTCCGCTTGCCGGAAACCATACAGGTTCCTCATGAGGCTGGCGGTAAGGAATACAGAAATCACCTATTTGTTAGTGAAGTAACTGGAACTGCAAAACTGAAATTAAATAGCTGGGAGGCAGAGCTTATCGAGGCGGAGGAAAAACGGCAGGACTTTGTTTGCTGGATTCGCAATCCTTCAAGAGCCTCATGGGCACTTTGTATTCCGTATGAAATCAATGGAGAAATCAAACCTACCTATCCGGACTTCATCGTCGTTAGAAGAGATTCGCGTGTTGGATATGTGATTGATATTCTTGAGCCTCATAGTCCTGATTTTAAGGATAACCTTGGGAAGGCTAAAGGTTTTGCTGAATATGCACGCCAGAATCCGGGGGTTGGAAGAATTCAGCTCATTCGTATGAGCAAGGATACGCTTGGGAAAAATCAATTCAAGAGGCTGGATATGAACCGGACGGCAATACGTGATAAGGTCTCTCATGCAATAAATACAGACGAGCTCGACCATATTTTTGATACGGACGGGATTATCGGGTAAGGAGGAACCACAACGATGGCAAACGAGTTGCAGTCATTGTCGCTGCTTTTTCAAAACAGATTATTCCGTATACCGGATTATCAACGTGGCTATGCGTGGTTACAGCAGCAGTTAGTGGACTTTTGGGAGGATTTGATAAATATTCAGCCTAACCGTTACCACTATACAGGACTGCTCTCTCTTAAGCCGCTGAGGAGCAAAGAGACTGTTGGTTGGGGCGAGGATTTATGGCTGGTCGAAAACGGCTATAAACCTTGCCATATCGTCGATGGTCAGCAACGCATCACCACGGTTGTGATTCTCCTGAACGAAATTGTGGGCTTTATGCGTAGATTAGATGAGAACAAGGATAAGTCTGATAAGGAGATCACTATTGGTTATGAAACAATCGAGGAGATTGTTTCAAAATACATCTGTCGAAAAAAACCTCCAAATGATATGGTAACAACGTATCTCTTCGGGTATGAAGTAGATAATCCAAGTGCGGAGTATATGAAGTATAAGGTTTTTGATGAGCCTTATTCTAGCACGGTAAACGAAACCTACTATACGAAAAATCTTAAGTTTGCTAAGAACTTTTTTGCCAAGAATATTAGAAAACTGTATGAGGAGTCCGGAAAAAACGGCCTTGAGGCAGTAAATGCTCTGTATAAGAAGCTCACACAGAAGCTGATGTTTAATCTACATGAGATTGATGATGATTATGATGTATTTGTGGCCTTTGAGACCATGAATAATCGTGGTAAAAAGTTGACGAATCTTGAACTTTTGAAGAACAGGTTAATCTATCTTATCACACTATATGATGATGAGATATTTGACGGGAAAGACAAAACTGCTCTCCGTAAGAAAATTAATGATGCTTGGAAAGAAGTCTATTTCCAACTTGGTAGAAATAAGAGCATTTCGCTTTCTGATGATGATTTCCTGCGTGCCCATTGGATTATCTATTTTAGATATTCCCGCCGACGTGGCGATGACTATATCAAATTCCTGCTGGGAAAGTTCTCATCAAAGGGAATATTTGAAAAGATGCCAGTGCTGGTCGAGTTAGAGACCGAGCCTGTTATTAGTGATGATGTAACTGATGCTGATGATGCCGATGTTGTCGAAGTGGAGAAACCGGAAACCATTGAAGTTTCCAAACTCCTACCGAAAGAAATTGAGAACTATGTAAACAGTCTCAAAGATATGGCGAAATACTGGTACGACACTTATTTTCCATTTGAAAGTGTTAACCTTACGGTAGATGAGCAGAAATGTATCGACCGATTAAATCGTATCGGCATCGGGTATTTCAGACCGCTGGTTACCGTGGTCATTAGCCGCAGAGATATTTCTCCCAGTAGCAAGATAAAACTCTTTGAGGCCATTGAGCGATTTATTTTCATCGCATTCCGTTTGGGTAATTTCAATGCATCTTATGGTAGCAGCGATTATTATCGTGCATCGCATAAAGTATATGTGAAAGAAAAGAATGTCGATGAGCTATGCAGAGAAATCTATGACAGGACTACAAATGATATAGCTTTTGCCACGCAGAACTTTGTTACCAGAATCGAGAAATATTTTTCGTCTGGAAATGGTTACTACGGCTGGAATAGTCTGCGGTACTTCTTCTATGAATATGAGGCAAAGCTGGCAGAGAAAAACAATATAGATCGTTTCTGTACATGGGCAATGTTCACTAAATCCGAGAAGAACAAGGTATCAATCGAACATATTCTTCCGCAAACTCCGACAAAATTTTACTGGCGTAATATGTTCCGACAGTTTAAGAATTCGGAAATCAAGATGCTCTCCGGAGCACTTGGGAATCTTCTACCGTTATCTCAGAGTGTAAACTCTGCCTTGCAGAATGATAGTTTTGAGGACAAAAAGCACTCTAAGACCGCAGGACGTCGTGGCTATGAGAACGGGTCTCATTCAGAGATAGAGATATCCAAATTGCATGATTGGACTGCATTTGAGATTTACAACAGAACAGAAAAACTCCTTGATTTTATGCAGAAACGATGGAATCTGCAATTCGATGAGGCGCAGATGGAAAAGCTAATCAATATTTCATTTATTAAAGACGGACGTGAGATTCCAGAAGAATTGAAGGACGTATCTATAGTAGCTCCAGATACTGAAAATAGTGCAGAAGACTCTGGCGAGGATCAGAAATTATAGTTCTGGACAGCTTTTGTAAATTATGCAAAGGAGCAGAGTATTTGATATCGCTAAATAGAAATCTTTTAGTTGTTCATATTATGAAGTGAGGTGGTATTTATCAGAATTGAGAAATCCGAAAACAAAGCAGTCTTTGATACATAATATCAGTACAATGACAAGATTGAGTCGGCATTGGACCCGACACTTTAGTGGAATTGTGGCCATGAGACCAAGTCATCCAAAGTGTTTATTTAACAGAACAGTGTCAGTATTAATAATGTGAAAAACTGGTTCCAGTTGGGTAACTTCCATACGGATGGAATAGAAATTAAAATACCTTGTTGTAAAGAATTCTATTCCTGAAACTGAAAAGCAGTTATAAATACATTTTTAAATTGTGATAGTTTAGTTTTTCTATTGTATATTATTAATATGAATAACTTGCAAGCATCCTAATATATAGGATTACCCTTGCAAAGGATCATAGGAACATACAGTTCAGCATAGATACTTAACGGTATCTATGCTTTTTATCTGTGCTTTAATTGACTTTTTCTGTACAGCAATTTAAAATTTTAGTTAATAGATTGATGCAGCAACATTCATAATCAAAGGAAGGATTTTTCTTATGCCTAAATATGAAGTTCTTATAAATAAAACCATAACCAAACCAGTTATAGTTGAAGCAGAATCTGCCGAAAAAGCTCTTGAAGCAGTTAAACACTTATATTCCAATAATATTATCACTATTACAGGTCCTGACGTACAAAACTCATATACTGTTGATTTAGGGAACAGACATGATGAAAATTCTGTTCAGGAACAGTTTCTTGAAATAGACTGGGAGCAGATTCAGGAGAATGACTACGTCTATTACAGGAAAAAAGACTATTTCTATAAAGTAGTAAAATATCCTGTCGGAGATACTGAGATGCTTCTGATGATTAATCTTGAGCATAATGATATAAAGCCTATGCAGGAGTTCTATGAAAATGAATTCTATGAATTAACATTCTACAGAAAAATCAAATAACAAATACAGTTCAGCCTAGATACTTAAATGTATCTGGGCTTTTTCTATGTCTAAAATCCTAACAGCAGCCTTGCACTGGGCTGCTGTTATTTACATATACAATTAAAATTTATATCAACTTTAGGAGGAATCAATTATGAAACAAGGAATCAAAACTATTCAAAATCTCTACGAAGAACTGGAACGTCAGCGTGAAGCAAGAAAAGACTTGATAGCAGATACCAGAAGCATCAATATCAGCAGTACCAACGGAGTAAGCATGCTAAGTGTTTCTACAGGAGAAGATATTTTAAGTTATCGTGTTACCGATATCGCCCATCGCCAGATTGCAGACAGACTTAATATCCCCTACAAGTATTATGAACGTATGCGTTTTGACTATCCGGCTCTCTTAGACAAGAATGTCAACGGCTGGCTGCTGAAGAATCCGGAACGCAGGATGCTTAGAACTTTAGACGGCAAGCTCAGGGCCTTTTTAAGCGACCGGTATCGCAGACTGGATAATCTGGAACTTGTCGACCATGTACTGCCAGTCATAGTTGAAATGAAAGGCTGTGAGATTATCAGCTGCGATATTACCGAAACCCACCTGTACTTAAAAGTAATCAACA
>ERZ773192.1294-NODE-1294-length-25942-cov-4.462433_pt1 | contig 25942 bp, 19 predicted proteins | sample MGYA00581010_ERZ773192 | MGnify/ENA primary metagenome ERZ773192 (study PRJEB29015, sample SAMEA2737741) | human gut metagenome | biome: human gut; feature: human-associated habitat; material: faeces | place: China | collected 2012 ...
TATGTCGCAAGCGACCGCGCTCGGCGCGAGAATGTGCCAAGGCACATTCTTTCTTGTATTAGAGGGAGGAAAATAAGATGCATGTAGGAGAGATCATGCAGGCGGACTGTGCCAATGGAGTAGGGATCCGCTTAAGCCTGTTTGTCAGCGGCTGCACCAACCGGTGCAAAGGCTGTTTTAACGAGCAGACCTGGGATTTTAACTATGGGACCCTGTGGACTCCAGAACTGGAGCAGTTCTTTATAGACACTTTAGCCAAACCATTCTACGATGGCATGACCATTCTGGGTGGAGAACCCTTTGAACCTGAAAACCAGCCGGAGGTAGCAGGACTGGTCAATCGTGTCCGCCGGGAACTGCCGGAGAAGAATATCTGGATCTATACCGGTTTTGTCTATGACCGTGATCTGGTACCGGGCGGCAGAAAGTATACCGATTACACCGACCAGATCTTAAATCAGACCGATATCCTCATTGACGGTCCTTTTGTTCTGGAAGAAAAGGATATCCGTCTGAAATTCCGGGGATCTCGTAATCAGAGAATCCTGGATATGAAACAGACCAGAAAGAGCGGCCAGATCGTGTTAAGCCCATTAAACAAGTAATCCAGTACCGCAGACAAACGGCTCCCATCATGGATGTCTTCTGATCCATGATGGGAGCCGTTTCCTGGACTAGAATCATCTTAAGCAAACTGCGAATAAAACAATTTCGCATAAAATCCATTTTTCTTCAGCAATTCCTTATGGGTTCCCTGTTCAATAATATCCCCATCCTTTACAACAAGAATACGATCTGCGTTCTGAATGGTTGATAACCGGTGCGCGATTACAAAACAGGTTTTCCCTGCCATCAGTCTCCGCATGGCTGACTGGATCTGGATCTCCGTCCGGGTATCGACATTGCTGGTGGCCTCATCCAGGATCAGCATCTGTGCATTCAAAAGCATGGCCCTCGCAATGGTCATCAGCTGCTTCTGTCCCTGGGAAATATTAATTCCCGCTTCTGTCAGCAGCGTATCATAGCCCTGTGGCAGAGAACTGATGAATTCGTGGATATGTGCTGCTTTTGCAGCCTCTTCCACCTGTTCTAAGGTTGCTTCCGGACACCCATAGGCGATATTTTCCCGGATCGTTCCCGTAAAAAGCCAGGTATCCTGTAAAACCATGGCATAAGCCAGACGCAGGCTCTTTCGTGTTACCTGTCTGATCGGTGTGCCATCGATGGAAATGCTTCCACTCTGCGGATCATAAAACCGCATCAAAAGGTTGATCAGGGTGGTCTTTCCTGCTCCGGTAGGTCCTACGATGGCGGTCAGGGATCCGCCAGCTGCTTTTAAAGACAGGTCATGGATGATCGGTTTCTCCGGCTGGTAACCAAAATGAATGTGCTCCATGGCAACTGCGCCCTCATGGACATGTAGTTCTTTGGCATCGGCCGCGTCTTCCGGCTCTGGTCTGGTATCCAGAAGCACAAATACCCGTTCCGCTGCAGCCAGAGAAGACTGCAGTTCGCTGATGACGTTAGCCAGCTCATTGATCGGGCCGGAAAATTTCCTGGAATACAGAACAAACGAGGACAATTCTCCTAAGGTTAGGGTGAAACGCCCTCCAAACAGATATAGAAGTGCGCCAAATACAGAGATCAGGGACAGAGACAGGTTGTTCATAAAATTAACAGCCGGTCCCATAGGCGAAGAGACGTAATCCGCCTGGTAATAAGCGTTGCAGGCATCGGTGTTTTTCAACCGGAAACGCGCATCCATAGTGTCTTCCTGATGATAGGACTTCACGGTCTTATGTCCGGAAATCGATTCCTCGGTATAACCGTTTAATTCCCCCATTTTCGCAGAACGCCGGCTGAAAACAGGGCGGGCCAGTCCGGCCAGATGGCTGGTCAGGAAAAAAGACAGCGGTACGGTAAAAGCGAATACCAGAACCAGAAGCGGATTGATCCGCAGCATCATGATCAGGGAACCGAAGATCACGATGGTACTGGAGCAGGTCTGGACCAGATCCTGAGACATGGAAGTGTTGATGGTATCAATATCATAGGAAATGTGGCTGATGATATCGCCGGTCTGGTGCTGGTCAAAAAAACTGACCGGGAGAGTCATCAGATGGCGGAATACGTCCGAACGCATCTGCTGGACGATCTTCTGGCTGAGGCGGATCAATGTCCGGGACAGCAGCCATTCAAACAGGGCAGAGATTCCGTAGCAGGCAAGCATCATACCACAGTAGAAAAAGACCTTTGGAAATTCCACATTGCCTTTTCCGTGGATGGCATCGACGGCCATACCAGAAAGCTTGGGACCTGTCAAAGCCAGGATGTTGCTGGTAAGAGTCATAAAAAGAGCCAGAAACAGAAACCATTTGAAATGGTATAAGTACTTCCACAGCCGTTTTAAGATCTGGGTAGTTTTCATGTTAGGCTTGTCTGCGATCCCTTTCTGGAATGCAGGACCACCGCCCATAATCCGGTTGGCGTTCATGACAGGACCTCCTTTCTGATGGTCTGATCATTAGCGGCAGGACAGGCATCGGGGCTGTCGGCATTTAACTGGCTCTGGGCGATTTCCTGATAGATGCGGCAGGTACGGATCAGTTCTTCGTGGGTTCCATATCCGATACAGCTGCCATGATCTAACACCAGGATGTGATCAGACTGCATGATGGAGCTGATGCGCTGGGCAATGATGATGGAAGTGGTATTCTCCATATGATCGCGGATCGCCTGTCTGAGAGAAGCGTCGGTTTTATAGTCTAAGGCAGAGGATGAGTCATCCAGAACCAGGATCGGAGAGTTGCCGGCCAGGGCGCGGGCGATCAAAAGCCGCTGCTTCTGACCACCGGATAAATTGCTGCCACGGCTGCTTAGCTGGAATGCAAATCGATCTTCCTTCGTGGAAATAAATTCTTCTGCCTGGGCATATTTGGCTGCCATTTTTAACTGTTCATCTGTCAATTCCCGGCCAAACCGGATATTTTCCGCTATGGTATCGGCAAAAAGAACATCAGACTGGAATACGATACCGAATGCCTGGTGCAGGGTTTCCGTCGGGATCTTGCGGATATCGGTACCATTTAACCGGATCTGGCCTGCTGTTACGTCATAGAGCCGCAGCAGCAGATGGACGATGGTAGATTTGCCGCTTCCCGTGGCGCCGATGATGCCAAGGCTTTCTCCACGTTTCAGGGTAAAGCTGATATTGGTTAAATTATCTTTCTGCCCAAGATAGGAAAAACTGACGTGATCGAAGGCCAGAAATTCATCAGGTGCTGCCTTCGGATCCTTTTCAGGATCACCGGGAATGGTCTGAAGCTCTTCTGGCAATTCCAGGATTTCCTGGATCCGGTCGGCAGACGCAGAGCCTTTGGAATAGATCACGAACATTCTGGAGATGGAGATCACAGCATTTAAAATGATGGTAAAATAGCTCTGAAAAGCGATGATCCGGCCGATCTGGGTGGTCCCGGAATATACCATGTAAGCGCCAAGCAAAATGACGATCACCAGACCACTGTTTAAGTACAGGTTCATCAGCGGATTGGTGGTGGCCATAGTGATGCTGGCTGTCTGTTCCTGGTCAGACAGGTCTTTGCTGATCTTGTCAAAACGACCGGATTCATAATCTGTCTTTGATAAGGCTTTGATGATACGGATACCGGTGACACTTTCCCGGACCACCTGGATCATCCGGTCCACCTTTTTCTGGGTGACACTGTACATGGGGATTCCTTTGCGCAGGATCAGCCAGATGGTAAGCCCCATAAACGGCAGCATGGCAAGCAGGACGGCGCCAAGCCTGGGTTCCATGCTCATGGTGACGATCAGGCCGCCAAGCAGCAGGATCGGGGCCCGGACGCCCAGCCTCTGCATCATGCCGATCATCCGGTGCAGGTTGTAGGTGTCTGTGGTCAGACGGGAGATCACAGAAGGAATGGTGATGCGGTCCATCTGGGCGCAGGAAAGCAGGGTGGCTTTCTGGTAAAGGTCCCGGCGGACTTCCTCCGTTACATCCCTCGCCACGGCTGAGGCCATACGGTTTGGGATCACATTGAAGGCAAAAACAGCCGCAGAACAGAGGAGCATCATACAGCCCCATAACAGAACCCGTTGAAATTCTCCGGTGGGGATCACTTCATCAATGATGGTGGAGAGCATCCACGGGATCATCAGATCCAGCAGCGTTCCCATGAATTTAATGGTAAATCCAAGCCCTATGCGGCCAAGATAGGGATGAAGGTAAATGGCAAGGCGTTTCATGTACCGGTCTCCTTTCTGGAAGCGGCAGGAGGGGCCTGTTCCGGAGCCGGGCAGCGTTCCGCCAGATGTTCCGGATGTCCAAGAGCCAGTTCCGCATTCGAATAAAGCCTGCGCAGCATGGAACTGAGCAGCAGGATCTCCTCATCCGAAAAACCGTCATATAAAATCTGGTTCCATTCCTGGAAGACCTCTCTGATTCTGGGAAGCAGCTCCTCGGCCTTGGCGGTCAGATATAGTTTTTGGACCCGCCGGTCTTTCGGATCCGGCTCCCGGTGGATATAGCCGTTGGATTCCAGAGAAGCCAGGTGTCTGGCAATGACGCTTTTATCCTTGTAAAGCTGGGAAGCCAGCTGTTCCTGGGAAATACCAGGTGTCCGGTTGATGCAAAGAAGATAGGTGCATTGGATTCCGGTAATTCCGGAATCTGCCATTTTCTGGGTCCGGAAATAGTTGGTGCACCGCACGATCCGCATTAAATCTCCGATATGTTTTTCCAAAATAGAGACGCCTCCTTTTTAGATAGTTGCAATAACAACTGTTGCTTATGCAACTATTTTAAAACATAAAAATAAGAAAGTCAATGAGAACCATAGGCTCATTGACTTTCTGTATTATGCGTAATGATACCGTTTCCGCATTGCCGCCAGGAAAATGATAGAGATTAACATCGCCATCAGGTCGGCAAAGGTATTGGACAGCCAGATTCCGGTCAGCCCTAAAAAGGCAGGGAGAATCAGGACGGAGCCCACCTGGAATACCAGGGTACGCAGGAAGGAGATTACCGCAGACACCAGTCCATTGTTTAATGCAGTGAAAAATGCGGATGCAAAGATATTGATTCCACACACCAGGAATGACAGGGCGAAAATGTGGAATGCGGACTTGGTCATGGCGTACAGCTCAGGATCATAGCCCACGAAGATCCGGGATAATGCTCCGGCGAAAAGATTCGCCAGAATAGTCATGGAAATGCCTGTGATGATGTTTAATTTCAGGCTTTTCCGGAGCAGATTTTTCAGCTCAGCATGGTTCCCGGCTCCATAGTGATAGCCTATGACCGGGCCGACACCGATGGTGTAGCCGAAGAATACGGCAATAAAAATAAACTGGACATACATTAAAACACCATAAGCGGCAATTCCATTTTCCCCTGCATAGTTCAGAAGCTGGAAATTGTAAAGCATGCTGACGATGGAGGAAGAGATATTACCCATCAGCTCCGACATGCCGTTGGTGCAGGATAAGAAAAACGGACGCCATTCCAGGCGGGTCGGCACCAGATGGAGCAGACTGTCATTTTTCCCAAGGAACAGGATCAGAGGCAGAAGACCGCCGATACACTGGCTGATCCCTGTTGCCAGGGCAGCACCGGCAACACCCCAGCGGAAAACAACGATAAATAAGGCATCCAGGCTCATATTGGTAAGTCCCGCTATGATCGTAACGATCAGACCGGCATGAGGCTTCTGGGCTGTCACCAGAAAGCTCTGGAATACATTTTGCAGCATAAAGGGACTGATAAATAAGAGGACGGTGCGCAGGTAAATGACACAGTCATCCAGCATAACATCAGTTGCACCTAAGAGGATGGAGACCCGGCGGGCAAATACAATACCGATGGTGGTTAAGAAAAGCCCCAGGATCACAGTCATGATGATCAGCATGGAAAAATAGCGGTTGGCCAGCTCATGCCTGCCTTCACCTAAGGTTTTAGCGATCAGGGCGCTGCCGCCAGTACCGATCATGAAACCAAAGCCGCCCAGGATCATGATAAAGGGCATAACCAGATTGATAGCTGCAAATGGGATTTTTCCTACGAAGTTGGATACAAATAGCCCGTCTACCACGCCGTAGATGGAAGTGAAGATCATCATGACGATGGATGGCAGGCAGAAATGCAGCAGCCGTTGATAGGTAAAGTGATCAGATAACTGAATTTTCATAAAAGTTCTCCTTTTGTTGGTCGCCAGCAGAGGATTCAGGGGCAATGGACTGGAAATGTTGTTTTAACGCATCGGTATAGATCCGGAACAAAGATAAGAACTGTTCCATGGATTCCTGTCCCATGGAAGCGATGGCAAGCTGCTCCTGTTCTATGACCAGATCAACCGTCCGGGCTGCCAGCTCCTGTCCGTCTTCAGTCAGGACCAGGAATTTGCTCCTGCGGTCTTTTCCGGTGGTCAGCGTGATAAAACCGTTCCGTTCCAGGGATTTTAAAGCAGAATTGATGGTCTGCTTACTCATGTAAATGGATTCACAAAGCTGTTTCTGGGTGAGCGGCGTGGCACTTTCACGAAGACAATAAAGAATCCAGAAGGCACTGTCAGAAAGGCCAAACTGAGCTGCCATACGGCGGTAGATGACATCATTTTCTTTAAAAATGGCATTATATTCCAATAGATAATGAAAAAAAAGGCTGTTTGTATTTTGCATAGATTCCCTCCAATTTAAAAGTCCGAACACGGACTATTGTAGTCTGAAATCGGACTTTTGTCAAGAGGGCAGAAGCTGGACAGAATGGGGAGAACTTGGTATGCTAGAGGAAGCATCGGCAAAAGCCGTTTCAGGGAATGATTGCGAAAAAAGGAGAGAAATATGCCAAATATCATAGAAATTACAGATTTTCATGCGCCGGAATTGGATATCTACGCCAGATATACAGAAGGGCAGTTATTAAACCGTCATGAGCCGGAGAAGGGGATCTTTATTGCGGAGAGTCCGCTGGTGATCGGAAGAGCATTGGATGGAGGCTGTCAGCCGATCTCGATTCTGGTGGAGGACCGCCAGGCAGAACACCAGGCGAAGGAAATTATCGGGCGGTGTGATCAGATATGCAAAAATATCCCGGTCTTTACCGCACCATTTGAGGTGCTGACAGAGTTGACCGGTTTTAAGCTGACCAGAGGGCTGTTATGCGCGATGCACCGCCCGCCACATCCGTCAGTGGAACAGGTCTGCCGGAACGCCCGCCGGGTAGCGGTACTGGAAAATGTGGTAAATCCTACCAATGTGGGGGCCATTTTCCGTTCGGCGGCAGCCTTGAATATGGATGCAGTGCTGTTGACAGAAGGATGCAGCGATCCGCTGTACCGCAGGGCGGTCCGGGTCAGTATGGGGACGGTGTTCCAGGTGCCATGGACCTTTTTAAAACCGGGGATCGACCTGACAGAGCAGCTTCATGAACTGGGCTTTCGCACTGCCGCTATGGCACTGCGGGATGATTCCTGCCGGATCGATGATCCGGTACTGGAAGAACTGGAAAAACTGGCCGTGGTACTGGGAACTGAGGGGGAAGGACTGGCCGCAGATACCATCTCAAACTGCGATTATACGGTCCGGATTCCCATGTCCCACGGCGTGGATTCCTTAAATGTGGCTGCCGCCAGCGCTGTGGCGTTCTGGCAGCTGGGAAACCGCGGGAAATAAAGTTGAACGTCCAGGCGGCCAGTAGGGATGGCCGCCATGGAACGGAAAATGTGGAAATTATCGTGTGGAAGCCCGCACGATCGTGGAAAATCCAAGCTTCAGTTCCCGGTTCAGTGGATGATCCTTTTCCTGCATCATGTCCAACAGGATTTTTCCGGCTTCGCTGCCTGCTTCTTCATAGAAAAAATGGGCTGTGGTCAATGTGGGGGTCGTGGCCCTGGCAATGGAGGAATCACCGAACCCGGCAATCTGTACCTGCTCCGGAACCGGGATTTCCTGCTCGTGGAAATACCGCAGGGCGCCGGAGGCAATGGTATCGGTGGCGCACAAAAGAGTGTCAATGTCCGGATGGTCGGTGAACAGCTTCTTGGTCATCTGGTAGCCGGATTCCATAGAGAAGGCGGCCTCGGCATAGTAGCGGGGCGCATGTTCCTGTCCAGCCTGGCTAAGACCATCATCGAAGCCTTTTTTGCGGTTGCGCCCCACCGCCTCATCTCTGGATTCTGCACTGATATAGCCGAAAATATGACCGGTTTTTGCGAGTCTGGATGTCAGGTCCATGGATGCGTGGTAGTCATCAGAATACACACAGGAATAGCCATCCAGTCTCTGGGCCAGGATCACGAGCGGAACTGACAGGTGTTTCAGCCGCTCTTTGTGTTCGGCAGTGAATGAGGTTCCGATCAGAATGATGCCGTCCACATTCTGGTCATGGAAGGAATTCAGGTAGCGCAGCTCCTCCTGGACATCATTGTTGGTGCAGGCCAGCAGGCACTGGTAGCCCGCCTGACCGATGCACCGGGTGATTCCGGCGACCATTTTTCCAATAGAATCGGAATTGATCTTTGGAATAATAACGCCAATAAAGTTGGTTTTCCGGCTGCGGAGCGTCTGGGCAGAGTTGGACGGGTGGTATCCGGTTTCCCTGATGACCTTTCGGATCCTTTCACGCTTCTCCGCACTGACATAGCCCTCGTTTAAATAGCGGGAAACGGTTGCCCGGGACACGCCGGCTAACTGGGCGATTTCGTTGATATTCATAGGTAAGCCTTTCTATAGATGTGTTCCATATCGGTCCTTCGTATGAGAACGATTTTTTCATGCTTCTATTTTAATTCATAGAATTCTATCCGTCAATCCCATATAAATGATTTGATATCGTGAAAAACAAACAAAAAATAGCGATAAAATTTAGATATTCGGTCTATTTACTATAAACACATCCTTTTTTATAATGAAACATAAGTGAGAACGATACCACAAATAAAGATCAGAAGGAGAAGTTTACGTATGGATTATGGGAAGGCAGCGAAAGCGGTTTATGAGCAGATCGGTGGCCGGGACAATATCATTTCCGCAGCCCACTGTGCCACCAGACTGCGCCTGGTGATCGCGGATAACAGCAAGTGCGACAAGACCAGGCTGGAGGAGATCGATGGGGTAAAGGGAGTGTTTGAGGCTTCAGGACAGCTTCAGATCATTTTCGGAACCGGGACGGTCAATAAGGTTTACGATGAATTTATCTGCCTGGCGGGGATCAAAGAGGCGGGAACCCAGGAAGTAAAGCAGGCGGCAGCCAGCCGTCAGAATGTGGCGAAACGGGCTATCAAGACTCTGGGAGATATTTTTGTGCCCATCATCCCGGCCATCGTAGCCAGCGGACTTCTGATGGGTGTGTTAGAGGGTCTGTGCAATGTGTGGCCGGATATGGCCAATTCCGGAACTTACACGGTCATTCATTTGTTCAGCAACGCGGCATTTGTGTTCCTGCCGATCCTGATCGCCATCAGCGCAGCGAAGACCTTTGGAGGCAACATTTATCTGGGGGCGGTGATCGGTATGATTATGATTCATTCAGGACTGATCAATGCCTGGAATGTGGCGGGTATGAGCGCAGCAGAAATTCCAAAGGCATCGGTATGGTTTGGACTGTATGAGGTATCTCTGGTCGGATATCAGGGCCATGTGATTCCGGTGGTCATTGCTGTATGGTTTATGTCAACCTTAGAAAAGAAACTTCACAAGATCGTGCCGGAGATCATTGATCTGTTTGTTACTCCATTGGTGACGGTTCTTGCCACTGGATATATCACGTTAACGATCATTGGACCGGTATTTTCCACTGTGGAAAATTATGTATTGTCGGGCGCCCAGAAGCTGATCACCCTTCCATTTGGTCTTGGAGGCATGATCGTCGGCGGTTTTTATGCGCCGACAGTCGTTGCAGGTGTTCACCATATGTACAATGCCATTGAGGCGGGACTGTTAAGCAGTATTGGTGTCAATACCTGGATGCCTATCGCCACAGCGGCCAATGTAGCTCAGGGAGCAGCAGCGCTGGCGATCGCAGTGAAGACCAGGAACAAGAAAACAAAATCCATGGCTCTTCCGGCGGCTCTTTCCGCGATGCTTGGAATCACAGAGCCAGCCATTTTTGGTGTGAATATCCGTTTCATCACAGCCTTTGCCTCCGGATGTATCGGCGGAGCCTGCGGCGGTCTGGCTGCTTCCCTGCTTCATGTGGGCGCAACGGCTTACGGGATCACTGGCCTGTTTGGTTTCCTGATCACGACAAGCTGCGCAGCTTCCTATGCACTGGTCATGGCGGTGGCGGCAGGTGTGGCATTTGCGCTGTCATGGGTATTATATAAAGAGTAAGGATAATGATAGTTTTAAATTCCGAGGCATTCTTGAATCGGTCAGAAGAAGGAGATTAGTATGATAAATGCAAAAGAAGTACATCGCCGTATGGATCAGGCAGAAAAGAAAATTCCAGAGACTGCCACAGGGAAATACCGTCATAAATACCATTTGATGCCGCCCACCGGCTGGTTAAATGATCCCAATGGGTTAAGCTATTATGGTGGAAATTATCATGTGTTTTTTCAGTATGCGCCGGAGGATGCCAGAGGCGGGGATAAGTGCTGGGGGCATTACCAGTCGCCGGATCTGCTGAACTGGGAGTACACAGGCATCGCGATCTACCCGGACACGGAATATGACCGGAATGGCGCGTATTCTGGCGGCGCACTGACGGATGATGGCAATCTGGAACTGTTTTATACGGGAAATCTCAAAGAAGAAGGCGATTTTGATTATATCAATGAGGGCCGTGGAGCAACGGTAATCTATCTGTCCACAGAGGATGGGGTCCATCTGACAGAAAAAGAGCTGCTGATGACGAATGACGATTACCCGGCGGATTTAAGCCGTCATGTGCGGGATCCGAAGGTGTGGAAAGACCAGGGTAGTTATTACATGCTTCTTGGGGCCAGAACCAGAGGCAGCCTTGGAGAGGCGCTTCTGTACCGGTCTGAGGACAAAAAAGCATGGCGGTTTTTGAAGACCATTACGGCGACAGAGCCATTTGGCTATATGTGGGAATGTCCGGATTATTTTAAGGTAGAGGGCCGTCCGGTTTTTGCTTTCAGTCCCCAGGGAATTGAAGCGGAAGAGTACCGGTTTGAAAATATCTATCAGTCCGGTTACCTGGCGGATGTAAGATTGCCGGATATCGGCCAGATTCGGGATATATACAAGAAATTCCGGGAGTGGGATCTGGGATTTGATTTTTATGCACCCCAGACCTTTGAGGCGCCGGACGGCAGACGGATTCTCTTTGGCTGGGCAGGTGTCAGCGACAGCCCTTATGACAATGAGCCGTCCATCCGGGAAGGCTGGCAGCATTCCATGACGGTTCCAAGGGAATTATCCTGGAAGGGCGGTATTCTGTGTCAGAAGCCGGTAAGAGAGCTGGAGGCACTGCGGAAGGATGAGATTGTTTTTGAACAGGGAGAAGCAGAAATCCATGGAGGTACTTTTGATCTGGTGGCAGAGCGAGACATTGCTGGAGATATTCCGGTCCGCATCTGCTTCAATCAGGAGTTTCAGATCACCTATGGGCATGGCGTTGTTTCTATGGAATTTTTAAACAACACCGGCTCCGGCCGAACCATCCGTAAGGCGAAGCTGGATGGTCTTCAGAATGTGCGGATCTTAATGGATGTGTCTCTGGTGGAGATATATTTTAATGATGGCGAGCTGGTTATGACCACTCGCTATTACCCGGAAGATCCGATGACAACAAACGTCAGCATCTCCGGAATGGAACAGGTAAAAGGCTGGACAATGTCTGGGCAGTAGAGCAATCGGGGAAAGGGACTGTATAGTTAGGCTGGAAGAATCCGGTATTTCATGTTATACTATTGAACACAAAGAGAACTGCTAATGGACGATGATCAGGCGGTTCTGGCATTGAGGCCCAAGCTTTTGGGCCTTTTGCTATTTTACGATATGAAATAGGGAGGAAGCAGCATGCCTGTATTTGATTTTAATGACGCCCCAGTTTCCAAGGAGAAATGCGTCTGTACCTATACCACGTTCCAATCCAACGAGCCGGAGGCTACACCAGAAAAGCCGATCCTGGTGCTGGATAACCACAAGAAGCAGTGGGCTCATCATTCTGCTGGAATGTTTACCAATCCCATCAAACGCAGTACCTTTGAGTTTCAGGAAGAGGACGGCGTTGTTCCGGCTGACATCCTGAAAATGGACGCCCGTTTTGTAAGCCTGTTAAAATGGCTCGGTGAGAATCATATCCATGTCCGGCTGTCTGGTGAGAACCGGGAAGATGGGTATGCAGTATACAAAATCCGCGAAACGGATTTAGGAGGCGGAACCAAGCTGTCCGCAGCGGACGGATTTTTACAGTTTATGATCGAACGTCTGCTTGCCAGCAGCGCACCGGAGGATGGGATTGAGGAAGAGGATGCAGATGAGCTGGGCGATGATATGAGACTGACCAGTCTTCAGAGTATCACCGATTTTATGAACTGCGCGGGGAAGACACTTCCGGACAATATCCGTCTGTGGGCAAAGCGAAACTTAGCGGTAGCCCGTTCCAATGAGGTTTCCCCAGAGGAGCGCCGCCACGCCCAGAGAGCCCTGTCCACCATGATGAATATTCAGTGGAAGAATAACTATTTTGAATCCATTGACCCGGAAGAGGCCAGAAGGATCCTGGACGAAGAGCTGTACGGCATGGAGAAGGTGAAACAGCGTATCATCGAGACCATCATCCAGATCAACCGTACCCATACGCTTCCGGCCTATGGCCTTTTGCTGGTAGGACCAGCAGGAACGGGGAAATCCCAGATCGCCTATGCGGTGGCAAGAATCCTGAAGCTGCCATGGACGACTCTGGATATGAGTTCTATCAATGATCCTGAGCAGCTGACCGGAAGCTCCCGTATCTATGCCAATGCAAAGCCAGGCATTATCCTGGAAGCATTTTCCATGGCTGGCGAGTCCAATCTGGTATTTATCATCAATGAGTTAGATAAGGCCGCATCAGGCAAAGGCAACGGCAATCCGGCGGACGTATTATTGACCCTGCTTGATAACTTAGGCTTTACTGACAACTACATGGAATGTATGGTTCCGACCAGTGGTGTCTATCCGATCGCTACTGCCAATGATAAGAGTCAGATCAGCGCGCCGTTGATGTCGCGTTTTGCTGTTATCGATATCCCGGACTATACCGAAGAAGAAAAGAAGATCATTTTCTCCAGATTTGCCCTTCCAAAGGTCATGAAGCGCATGAGCATGAAACCAGAAGAATGTGTCCTGACTCCAGAGGGCTTAGATATCGTTATCGAGAAGCATTCCGGTATCAGCGGAATCCGTGACTTAGAGCAGGCCGCCGAGCACATCGCTGCCAACGCTCTGTACCAGATTGAGGTCAACCATGTGAAACAGGTGGTGTTTGATGCGGAGATGGTGGAGAAACTGTTGGGGTAAATAATGGTTACGGGTTCAGCATCACCGAAGCATAAAACACCCCATCTCTCCACTCAAACCGTGCGTCTCCGCGGTATTGCTCTGCAATCATGCGGATGGACTCGGTACCGATTCCGCTGCCGGCGGTTTTGGTGGACACCAGCTTCTCGTGGATCCAGGTGGGTTTAAAAACGCTGGTGTTATCCACGGTGATAGATAAGGTAGAAGTACCAGTCTGGACAGCGCAGACCCGGATAAATGGTTGCGCGGTTTCGGATTCTGAGCGGCCGGTCTGGCAGGCGTCCAGGGCATTTTCCAGAAGATTGCCCAGGAGAACACAAAATTCCGTTTCGGGGATCACCGGAGTATCGGACATCTGGATCTTGACATCCAGACAGATGCTATGGTTTTCGGCTTTATCTGCATAAAAAGCGAGAATGGCGTTAACTGCATAGCTGTTGCAGTAAATGTGATCCGAATGGGAAGGAAACTGGTTCTCATATTCCGCCAGATAGGATTTCAGATCCTCTAGATCCCCACGCTTTACACAGTCCTGGATCACCCGCAGATGCTGGCGGAAATCGTGACGTGCCCGACGGTTTTCTGCAATTCTGGCCTGCAGCATGGAATACTGGTCATGCTGGATCTGCAAAAGACGTTCCATAGCCTGATTGCGGGTGCTGGTCTCCAGTTGTTCTTTTAATTGTTGGATGAACAGGATCATGAAATGGCTGATCAGGAACATACAGATCAGTAGCAGGACTCTTGCCAGAAGGGCAGAGATGGTAACGGTACCGTTCCGGATATCACCTGTCAGAAGCAGAAGAATCAGGGTTACAGAGCATGGAAGAAGCCAGGCAGTTCTCCAGAATGAGGGGACCGAAACAGAACACAGGCCTTTTGCGATATGGCTCATGGCTTTGATCATCAGCAGGATGGTACAAAGAATTAAAAATAACGTAATGAACCCGCTCTGCCAGGAGAAAAAGTTGAACCCGAAAAGCTTTTCGCAGATACAGAATGCAGCAGCGCGGATCACAAGCAGATAGTCGAGGATAAACATATAAAAAAACAGGATCATTCCTCGATCGGCCTGTACCAGGAGACAGAATAAAACCCCAAATATCGGGACGGCCAGATATTGAACCCAGACACTTGAAAATCCGGCCAGGGTCAGAAGGGTAAAGATACCAAGATAGAATATCTGGCACATACAGACCCGGAGAAAGGTTTTCAGGGGAGAATACTTCAGCTTTTTATAGAAGGGGATATAGGCCAGAAAATGAAATGGAAATGTGCTTAACAGTTCATTTAACAGCAGTTCGATCATACCAGCTGACCTCCTCTCACAAGATCATAAGAATAACGGATATACTGTTCCCGTACATCCTGGTATTTTAAGCGGCTGATGGGAATGGAAGTACCATTTTTCAGCACGAACCGGTCATCCAGCAATTTATCGACCGCTTCAAAATTTACCAGAATTCCCTTCATGCAGTCACAGAGCCAGGGATATGGCAGAAGAAGCGCAGCAAAGTCCTTCTGATTCATAAAAATTTCTTCCTGATGCCCATCTTTAAGATGTACCAGTACCCGCCTGTTGAGGTATTCGGTATATGAAATCTGATGAAGCAATAACCGGATCTCCATATTCTTAGCAGGAACCAGAATGGACGCTTCGTTCATCATCATCTGCAGATTACAGCGGTCCAAAGCCTTCGAAACCTGTTCTTCTGTGGTTGGTTTGATCAGGTAATACGTCGCCTTCACTTCATAGCTGTCTACAGCAAAATCAGATGAAGTTGTTACGAAAATAATATGGCAGGAAGTATCCCAAAGACGGATCTTGCTGGCTGTTTCCATGCCATTGATGCCATTCATATAAATATCAAGAAAAATAATATCATAAACGCCAGGCATAAACCCGGCAAGAAATTCTTCTCCACCAGGAAAAATCTCCGGAGTATCAGCAGGAATCCGGTGTGTGCTCATGTAAGCCGAGACCTGATCTGCCAATTGTCTGGCATCTATTTCCAGATCATCGATGATTGCAATTCTCAAAATGAATCCCCCTTTTTCCTACAATTACATATGTTTATCATAGCATAAATTTGGATAAAATTGGGGCTATTTTTGCATCTTGTGTCATTTTTTGACATCTTGTGCAGCAGATATTGAAAGATGTTCTCAAAGACCATAAGATGGAATTATCAAGTATGAGAAAACGAGACCGGCATCAAGACAAAAAGGAGAGATGGGTATGATAAAACGAAAATGGTATGAGCGGGTATCAGCGGCAGCGCTGGCGGCCATGCTTTTTATGAATAGCGGTGGAATGGGAGTGCAGTCCAGGGCGGAAATTCTGTCAGGGGAAAATGGTGTGGTTATCCAGGAAGCAGAAGGAGAAGCACAGCCGGAAGCCAATGAAGAGGAACAGGGACTCCAGGAAGAAAAATTGGAGAACAATGGAGAGAATGGGGAGAATGATCCAGAAGAAGAAAATCCAGAGGAAGAATCAGCGCAAAAAGAGCCTTCCGAGGAAGAATCTTTAGAAGAGACGGAAAATGGGGAATCATCAGGAGAAGAGAGCCCTACCGAGGAATCAGCAGCAGATGAGGGCGCTGGAGAAGGAGAGGAGAACGCATCAGAGTCATCCGAAGAAACAACTGAGCCGGAAACAATGCCGGAGACAGTTCCAGAGACGGTTCCGGAAACCATTCCAGAAACGATTCCAGAAACCACAACGGCTGCCACCAGTCAGCAATCCGTTACCTGGATGATCACAGGTTTTGAGCCGTTGAAGGATGAAATTATGGTGCAGCAGCTGCCTTTGGGAAGTGTGGAAACTGATATCCAGTTCCCGGATACACTGGAAGTGACCATGCAGAAAGTACGAGATGCAGAGGATGATGTAGAAAATGATGCAGCTGATCTGGAACAGAATGAGTCCGCACAAGAATCAACTGAGTTCGCAGAAAATGATACGATCCAGGAAATGAATCAGAAGTTGTCCGGTGTAACCTGGCAGCTGGATTCGGAATTGAGTGTTTATCCAGAGTTTCATGGTGGTATCTCCCAGAAAGAATATTTTACAGAGTTTGATGAGGATGGCAATCCCATCGAAACCGAAGAAAAAACCTATGCGGGCTATGCCAAGGAAAACGAACCTTATAGCGGCGCAGTCTATATTTACCATGCCGTTTTACCAGAAGAAGATAGCAATGGAAAACCGATAGAGTTGGCAGACGGAGTAGAAATCCCGGAGATTTATGTGGTTTTAGGCGAAGTTGGGGGGGCGCTATATGCGGTAGAAGAAGCAACGTATACGGTTAGTGGTTCGGCATACTCATTTACAGTGAGTGGTGGAGGTATAAACAAGACATTTACGGGAGCGGAAGCTGTTAAAGACGCATTTAATGCAATTCTTGATAACAGTGTTGATAGAAAAGCAACGATCCGTTTTGATAATGTGAATATTGAACAGGATAATGCGTTTCCAATTATTACACAGAGTTGTGAACTGACATTTACGGGAAGTTATACAAATCGGTCCTATGCTTTTGAATTTTCTGGCGATGGGCCATTTGTCATTCATAGCTCTGCTAGTATTAAAGCGGGAGAGAATTTGTTTAGCGGGTCTGGGAACGGGAGCATCGAATTTGAACAGACAGGCGGAACGATAACACTTGACAAGAATCATGGTATTTACTTGAGGAGCCAAGATAGCTATACCCTTCAAGATGGAACGATTAATGGCATAATCGGAGGTAATAATAGTGGCAGCTTTGCCATGAATGGTGGTACTTTAAAAGGTTATATTAATGGTCCAAAGGACATCACGATTAATGCTGGAAAAATCGAGACCACATCTGGCCCAGGTTTTTATGTGTATTCTATGTATTTGAAAGAAGATTCGGAATTAGAGATCAATGGGGGAACAATCTCAGCAACGGGCCTGGTGAGTGGAGATCAAGAAGGACCTGCGTTTGCGATTGTGACAGAAAAAGGTGCAGAGATTACATTAAAAAATAAAGTAGATATCACAGCAAAATCCGCAAATAATATGCCATCGGCTTCTATCTGGTATTATGATTCAGAGGATCAGAATGTGATTGACGCAACGGGGGTTACTGGATTTACTCATCCGCTTACAATTGCTGCGAGAAGTGATGCTATGAAGAATATATCTCCGTTTGCGAATTGGATTCAGGGAACAGAAGAAAATATAAATACGATAAAGAACAATACCAAATTTAAAGTATTTACCGACACGAGTGACATAGAGGATACGAAGTACAATGGTTATGAACCTCAGGTTTCTGGAAATTATATCAGAATGCAGGATAAGAACAATCAACTTCCAGATATTGTAAGTGGTGATATTTCATATATAATTGTGGGTCCATATGACAATTATCACTACCAGTACCAATATAATTATACGGTTGATAATCAGCCTGCTCAAAATCAAAAATTTGGTATTATTGATATAAGGCAAATTAGCCTGAATAATTTGATTGCAGCTCTTCTTGCGGCGGATACAGGATATGGTTGTGAATTGAATATGCAAACAATGGGAAATTTAGCCGTGGGAGATATCACGGTAGACACAACAGGTACCTGCATTACCTTACTTGGAACAATCACTGGCAGAGTCAACGTCATTGGTACAGGAAAATTAATATCTGAGATTAGTGCAGCAGGTATGGATGGAAATACTGCAAGTACCATAGAGATAAAAGGCGGTAAGATCGTCAGCCCTGCAGGAAGTACAGAAAGTGCCATATCGTTAAGCCATGCCGACCTCAAGGTTTGTGACGGTGCGGTAATTACAGATAACTCAACCAGCAATGCCAGCGGCATCTACGCAATCAATGCCTCTGGCCCGGTTACGGTTGAGATTGCAGGCGGAACCATCACATCGGTCAATCACACGGCAGTAAATCTGTTTATGCAGGGACAAGGATCCGACTATGCATCTCTAATTATGAGCGGTGGTCAGATCTCTGGAAACATATATGGTATCAAACAGTTTAGTTCAGGCAGTACAAGCTTTACAGGAGGAAGTGTATCGGGCGGAAGTGCAGATATTTTCTTCGAGGGAGATACGAGAAACAAGGGACAGTTTGTAGTGGAAGGCGAAATTCCATTTGATACGGTGGAGATTGCTGCAACTTCTTACATGAGTAGAGTACATATGGATCTGACCAAAGCATCTTTTGATACAGGAAAATCTCTCCAGGTAAAGCTTCCGACATCGAATATTAGCGATACGACCAATATTAATTTATTCAGTGTGTCAAAATCTGATTATCGCAATATGATGGATCATATTTCCTTAACTGCTAATGGATATGTGCCGATTAAGGTAGTTAACAATGCGACAAAGGATGGTGAAACAGCAGATATTTATGCGTTCTGGAGAGCATCTACAACGGGAATGTACCGTCTGGTTCAGTATTTTTCCTCAAAAGATAATCAGACATCTGCTTATCAAGAATATCTGTTAAAAGACAGTTTTTTGAGTGACGTTGATTTAAACCTGGAAGGTTTCGCTGGCTGGAAGAAAGCAGATGGAACCAGAGTTGCGGATGACTATCAGATTGATGTAGAAAATTTGGATTTATATCCAGCTTATAAGGTTACTCTTACCGCAAGTGCGTCATATGAAGATAAAACGGAAAATTCTGCAGTGATCAAAGGTACAACCGATGGAACAACGGTATACTGTGTAGATTCCACACGTTATGAAAATGGTGGCAGCAGTATGACAGCAGCAGAAATCGTAGCTGCAGGAGAAAGAAATGAGTCCTATGTTACAAAAGCAACAGTCGGAGCAGATGGATCCTATTCCTTATCTGTGACAAGTCTTTCACCGTATACAGATTATACTTACTACCTTGCCACCATAAATACCAATGGAGATTATTCTGAGGTCATTCCAGTTAGATTCAAAACTTTACTGAAAACACCAACAGCAGATGATTTTCAGATAGCCCAAACAACGTTTACATATAACGGACAGACTATAGCGGAACGGGGAATCACAATGGTTTCACCCAAGATTTCTGGAACATTCGGAATTGATAAGACCTATTATAGACGGAAAAATGCAGATGGTTATGCAACAGAGAACATAGACGCTCCTGTGAACGCAGGAACTTACGGGGTTTTTATTTGTGCAAAGTCGATACATTCTCAATTTAGTGATGCAGCCAACCTTTTTGTTGGAGATATCACGATTGAAAAAGCAAATTTAAATTCCGATTGGTTTTATCTGCCAGTAAGAAATATTATTTATGGAGAAGATGATGGTGATGATAGGATAAGACCACAACTTATTCCATCTAAGAGTCGGATATCTGGTTACGGAAAACTAGAATTTAAACTTTATAATCTCAGTAATCTGACAGGGGAAGTGAGCCGTAATCGAGAGGGCCATTATGATGCAACACCATCTACGGACGTTTCGTGGGATACAAGGACTGTAGGCATCACATGTACCGGCGGAGAGAATATAAATCCACAAAACACTCCGATACCGGTTGGTAATTATAAACAGATCAATTTTTATCGCGGAACGAACCGGATTTCCCTGGCTTGTGATTCCATTACCTATGGTCAAACACCAAATCCTGAGGTCACGGCTTTGGATACATCTTATGGTGTTTCTTATACTTATAGTCAGAACCGGGATGATGCAGCCAGTTACGGAGCATGGAACACCGAAAACCCGGTGGGAACCTGGTATGTAAAAGCGAAAACAGCCAAAACGTTGAACTATAATGAGGCAGAGAGCGGTCCAGTAGAATTTCAAGTAACGAAGGGAACTCTGGTTCCAGTTGTGAAATCCATCGAGTCAAAAACATATGATGGAAATACCAATGCAACTGGTATATTGGGACTGATTGCTGCGGAAGGAAGTGTGATTCCAGTGGGAGATCAGGCGGCTGTGAATGCTGAGGACGCCGTCAGCGGAACATTTTCCTGGACCTCCAGCGCAGCAGGAACCAATACGGTTGATGTTGCTGACATCAAGTTAAGCAGCAATCTTGCCAGCAAATATGAACTTTCCACAGACCAGCTTTATGGAGAATCTTTCGGTGACGCAAAGATATCACCGGCGAAAGTGGATGAAAATGATTTTACTGTCAGTGGTTATTCTGGTGTTTATGATGGGGAAAGTCACGGAATAGGACGGTTTATCTGGGGAAGTACAAACTATGAGATTACTTTTAAAGATAAGGACGGCAATTACACACTGACCAGTTCAGAATGGCCAGAATATACCAATGTTGGTGATTATCTCGTTGAATACAGACTGACCAATGAGAATTATGAGCCATATTATGGCTCCGAACAGATTCATATTTCTCCAGCGCCGCTTACGGTTACGGCAGAGGATAAAACCGTGACTTACAAGGAGGAGACGCCAGTATATAGTTATGTGGCAACTGGCTTTGTGCATGGGGAAGATGGATCTGTATTGGAGAAAATCGCCAATTATGATTGTGCTTACACAGCGGGAAGCGATGTGGGAGAGTATGAGATCATGCCATATGGCTTTGCTGCTAAGAACGGCAACTACGACATTTCCTATCAACCAGGTAAATTGACCGTGGAGCAGGCGGAACCGGAATTTTATCTCACCAATCTGGAAGAATTAAATCGTGTATATAATGCCAAAGCCATTGCACCAAAAGCTGGTTCGGACAGTGATGGAAAATTGACTATAACCATCAGCAAAGGCATGGAGATCTTTCATACGAGTCCGGTTGATGCGGGAATCTATACGGTAATGATTTCAGGAGAAGCCGGAAAGAATTATAAGGCAGGCAGCGCCGCTTATTCCTTTGAAATCCGAAAAGCGCCACTTACAGTAACAGCGGTTGATCAGAGAATCGCTTTGGGGTCTGAGATTCCAGAGTACATGGTGGATTATAAAGGTTTCCAGGGAACCGATGAGGAACGGGTATTAGGCGGAACATTGCAATTCGCCTGTGAGTATACAGCCAATAGCCCGATAGGAGAGTATACCATCATACCTTCTGGTCTGACATCGGATAATTATGAGATCCAGTTTGTAAATGGTACACTTTATGTAAATCTTAAGAACAGCCATATTTCCAGTGGATCTGGCAGCTCCGGTTCATCCGGTGATTCTGGATCAGAAATCACATCCAGTGGCGGAACCTGGGACAAGCAGGAAAAAGGATGGAGATTCTATTATAAAAATGGTTCTTACGCAGCAGGAAAGAGAACGAAAGATGCAGATGGTACTATCTATGAGAATCTAAAATGGGTGAAGATCAATGGAAATTGGTGGCCATTTGGAGCAGATGGATATTTGAAGACCGGATGGGTATTAGATGGAACCGATAACCGCTGGTATCAGATTGATGAAAATACCGGTATGCGAAAAGGCTGGTATTTTGGCCAGAACGATGATAAGAACTGGTATTACCTGGACCCGGTAAGCGGAGCTATGGTGACTGGCTGGCAGTTCATTAATGGCAAATGGTATTATTTCTCCGTTACATCAGCAACACCGCTGTGGAGATACGATCTGACAACTGGAAGATGGATCTTCGATCCTAAATCCAATGGTCGCCCATACGGAGCTATGTACCAAAACATCCAGACCCCGGACGGCTACTATGTAGATGAAAACGGTGCCTGGGATGGACGGGAAGCGAAAATTAGATAGAGATAGAAAAAGCTGCAGAGCCATTTTTATGGATGGTTTTGCAGCTTTTCTATAGAGTGATTATTTTTTCTTTTCTAGCTCACTAATTCTATTTTGCAGATCATAAAGCGTTTGAAGGACAAGACCCAATCGTGCTTTATAAGCGCAAGCCGCTTCGAAATAATTATTCATAATTTCTTGTAATTTTAAGACTTCTTCTAGAATGCGTTGTGAATCCTGGTTCATACAATATCTCCTTTCAGTTGGTGCTGGGAGATAAATTCTCCCTGCTGGTTGTACTATAGGTGATTTTCAGCAAAGAGTTTTTGACTGCCGTATCCGGCGGTGAGTAAAAGAATCATAGATAAAAACTTAGAAACTTTGCCTGGACTTATCATAACATATTATCCACATAAGGACAAGGTATATTTTGAGGTGGTTTGATTTTGAAGGGATAAAGATCATCGAGCTGCATGGGGTATAAACAGAAAAAAAGAGGAGCGGCTGTCGAAACAACCGCTCCTCTTATCACGCTTATTGAGTTTGTAATTATAACTGTGGGCCAGCGGATACCAGTGCTTTACCTGCTGCGTTGCCTTCGTATTTAGCGAAGTTCTTGATGAATCTTGCAGACAGATCTTTTGCTTTGGTCTCCCACTCAGCTGCATCTGCGTAGGTATCTCTTGGATCCAGGATAGCAGGATCAACACCTGGAAGCTCGGTAGGAACTTCGAAGTTGAAGAATGGGATCTTCTTGGTAGGTGCAGTTAAGATAGCACCGCTTAAGATCGCATCGATGATACCACGGGTATCTTTAATGGAGATACGTTTGCCAGTGCCGTTCCATCCTGTATTAACCAGGTATGCTTTCGCACCGCTCTTCTCCATCTTCTTAACTAACTCTTCTGCATATTTGGTTGGATGCAGCTCCAGGAATGCCTGTCCGAAGCAAGCGGAGAAGGTAGGAGTTGGCTCTGTGATACCACGCTCTGTACCAGCCAGTTTTGCTGTGAAACCAGACAGGAAGTAGTACTGAGTCTGCTCTGGTGTCAGTACGGATACTGGAGGAAGTACGCCGAATGCATCTGCGGATAAGAAGATTACGTTCTTAGCTGCTGGTGCAGAAGAAACTGGACGTACAATGTTCTGGATATGGTTGATCGGATAAGAAACACGGGTGTTCTCAGTAACGCTCTTATCAGCGAAATCGATCTTGCCCTCAGCATCCAGAGTAACGTTCTCTAACAGAGCGTTGCGCTTGATTGCATTGTAGATATCTGGCTCAGACTCTTTGTCCAGGTTGATAACTTTTGCGTAGCAGCCTCCCTCGAAGTTGAATACGCCGTTGTCATCCCAGCCGTGCTCATCATCACCGATCAGCAGACGCTTAGGATCAGTAGACAGAGTAGTCTTACCTGTACCAGACAGACCGAAGAAGATAGCGGTGTTCTCACCGTTTAAGTCGGTGTTTGCGGAGCAGTGCATGGAAGCGATGCCCTTTAATGGAAGGTAGTAGTTCATCATGGAGAACATACCCTTCTTCATCTCGCCGCCGTACCATGTGTTGATGATAACCTGCTCGCGGCTTGTGATATTAAATACAACTGCGGTCTCAGAGTTCAGACCCAGCTCTTTGTAGTTTTCAACTTTTGCTTTAGATGCGTTGTAAACAACGAAATCCGGCTCAAAGTTCTCAAGCTCTTCAGCGGTTGGCTTGATGAACATGTTAGTTACGAAGTGTGCCTGCCAAGCAACCTCAACGATGAAACGGATTGCCATACGTGTATCTTTGTTAGCACCACAGAATGCATCTACAACGTACAGCTTTTTATTGGATAACTCTTTCTGAGCGATCTCTTTTACTGCATTCCAAGCTTCCTTGGTTGCTGGATGGTTGTCGTTTTTGTACTCGTCAGAAGTCCACCATACAGTATCTTTGGAGTTCTCATCAACAACGATGAATTTATCTTTTGGAGAACGTCCGGTGTAGATACCAGTCATAACGTTAACAGCACCAAGCTCGCTGACCTGACCTTTTTCGTAGCCTTCCAGCTCCGGTTTGGTCTCCTCTTCAAATAACATCTCATAAGAAGGATTATACACAACTTCTGTGGTTCCGGTAATACCGTACTTGCTTAAATCGATTGTTGCCATCTTATTAAACCTCTTTCCTTTCATATTTATATGGTAAACACCTGCGGATAGCAGGCTTTACGATATCTTTTCCGGGATGCTGGAATTTGCCAACTTCCCCTACCATAATTATACATAGTTAACTCATAAAATCAATAAAAAATTGTTAAAATTTTAGCAAATTCTGTATATAAATGGGAGAGGAAAAGAGGGGGAACCTGCGGTGGAAGGCGTTGACAGTGCAGAAGGGATTCGGTATAATCCAGAAGAGTTCAAAACAGGAGTTTATCGGCAGAGATATGAAGTTCCATGGAAAAGAGAGGCCGCGGCAGACAGCCGTGGCTTTTGCACTATTATAGAAAGAAGTGGGTTTTAATTATGAGGTATCAGATCAGACACGCACGCGTCCAGTTCGGCGGGGACGTGATCCTGAGGGACGTCAATTTTGAGGTACACGACAGGGAAAAAATTGCGGTTGTGGGGCGCAACGGCTGTGGAAAGACGACCTTGCTAAAGCTGATTGCCGGGGATATAGAGATGAGCAACCCAGACAGTGACGAGGAGTGCGGCATCACGATGGCGGGCAGACAGGAGATCGGGTTCCTGCGGCAGGTCAACTTTGTGGACGCGGAGGTGACCGTGGAGGACGAATTAAAAAAAGTTTTTGTACCGGTGTTTGCCTGTGAGGAGCGCATGAAAGAGCTGGAGGAGCAGATGAAGACGGTGGCAGAGACAAAGGAGACTGCGCCGGACGGGGCGCTCCTGCGCGAGTATGACAGATTGCAGAAGCAGATGGAGGCGATGCGGGGATATTCCTGGCGCAGGGATATGGAGACGATGTTCCAGCGGTTTGGATTTGCACTGGAGGATCTGCGGCGTCCGATCGGCAGTTTTTCCGGAGGGCAGCAGACGAAAGTGGCGTTTATAAAGCTGCTTCTGACGCGCCCGGATATCATGCTGCTCGACGAGCCGACGAACCATCTGGATCTGCCGACAATCGAGTGGCTGGAAAATTATCTGAAAGGCTATGACAAAGCGGTCGTGATCGTGTCGCATGACCGGATGTTTCTGGACAAGGTGGCGGATGTGACCTATGAGATCGAGTATCACGAGATGAAGCGCTATCCGGGAAACTACACGTATTTCATGCAGCGCAAGCAGGAGGATCTCATCAAGCAGGAGAAGGATTACGAGGAACAGCAGAAAGAGATCAAACGGCTGACGGACTGGATTGAAAAGTGGAAGAACACACCGACCAAGGTGGCGGCGACGCGCTCAAAACGCATGGCGATCGAGCACATGGTGAAGATTGAGAAGCCGAGACGCTTTGATACGCGCGCATTTCACGGGCGGTATACGCCGCGTATCGAGAGCTACACCAATGTGATTCAGGCAAAAGACCTCTCCATCGGCTATGATGCACCGCTGGCAGAGGTGTCTTTTTTGCTGCAGAAAAAGGAGCGTCTGGCGATCATCGGGGAGAACGGCAAGGGAAAATCTACATTATTAAAGACGTTGATCGGAGAACTGCCGGCACTTGGCGGCAGCTTCAAATTCGGGCAGAACGTGGAGTGGGGGTATTTTGACCAGCAGAAAGCGGTGATGGAGCAGGCACCGCCCCGGCAGACCGTGCTTGAGAATTTCTGGGCA
>ERZ773192.1312-NODE-1312-length-25642-cov-8.702544_pt1 | contig 25642 bp, 22 predicted proteins | sample MGYA00581010_ERZ773192 | MGnify/ENA primary metagenome ERZ773192 (study PRJEB29015, sample SAMEA2737741) | human gut metagenome | biome: human gut; feature: human-associated habitat; material: faeces | place: China | collected 2012 ...
GGACACTTTGTCCACAAGTCGGAGCGTAGGACGAGGGACGGGGGCTTTCATATACCTGCCGCCGTTCTCTGAAAACAGGCCGATTTTTTGCTCATTCCCATTCGCAAAAATTCAGCCTGTTTTCCTGCCGGAGCAAACGGGGCGCAAGAAGCACCGCACCCCGTTTCCCCCGTCAGCCACGCCAGCAGGTATAACACACTACACTTTGCAAGCAAAGTCGTGTGCCAAAGGGGGCACCCCTTTGGAAACCCCGGACAACAAAACAGGCGGTATGCTGCCCTCTCCGGGAGCATACCGCCGTTTGTTGTCAGCAGCCCGTTTCACGGTCTGCGTGTAGTTCCTTGTAAACTGACCTAAGCTGCCGTTAATATCAAAATTGCTCTCATCCCATCGCACAATTTCATAATCCGGGCAGTATTTTTTCCAGCTCTTAATGCATTTCTGCGCTAATGGCGGCAATGGGTTTCCGCCGAACCAACAATAGTGAATAATCTTAGGTATCATTATTTGGCTCCTTGTATGTTACCATCTTAAACACATATTTTAGATACTCACTGGATGACAGGCTTCTGTTTTCAAGTGGCACCGTATATCTGTCAACAAAGGATTCGAGCTTCTTGTCCTTGCTCTTCAATTCCAGCATCAGCGTATCATAGAAAACAGGCTTCGGAATGTTATTGCTCTGCTGATATTTAAGATAGTCCTCTATTGGTTGATTTTCCGCTATAGTGCCGCCGGCAAAAGCCGCATCCATAGCAGCCCTGCGTCCGTTTTCCGTAAAGCATACCATCATGCTCACACCGGTTTTGTCTTCCTCAAATCTTGGTCCCCAGTAGTCGCCGAGGCGGATATCCGCTTCAGAATCCGAGCGCCATCTGCACTCATAGCAGCTCTCCATATAGCAGTTGCCTACTTCAAACATACGGAAAAATGGATCGTCCTTTTTTGAGCAGCAATAGCTTCTCTCTCCGTCAGAAGCATACAAATATATATCCCGCCAGGACTTTGGCTTGTATCTGAAAACCATCTGCATCCGTTTGTTATCAACTCCAGAGGTACGGTGTATGAAGTCTCCATACTTTTCATAGAGATGATAACTCGGAACGCCATGACAAACCAAATCAATAAAAAGGACGTTGTCCCAGCCTTGCAGCGCACGCCGCGCTGACGCTATCTGACAGGGTGTACCGAATACAGCGAGTGCCGTACCCTTATCCTCGGCACAAAGCTTTTTTATTACATCCGAAAAATCGCTCTGGATGTACTTTGAGCCCTGAATCTTATACAGTTCGCTCTCGTCAGATATCAGTATATGTTCAGCTCGCTGTTTCTCCGCATTGAACATACATCCTGCAATCTTATAGCCCCTGCGAATCAGCAATCTTGCTATACTGTATGCCGCGCCGCCACTTGTGGAATTGAGCAGTACATTGCTGTCCGGATTTTTGAAGGAATACATCTGCGCATCCTTTGCCGCCCGGTTCATGGCCTCTGTTCCAAACGGGCATACTTTTGTACATTTGCTGCACTCCACGCACATTTTGCCATCGAGTTTTGCAGTAAGAAAGCCGTTGCCGCTCATCTCCATTTTTATTGCAGAGGTCGGACACACGGCGGCACACGCTCCGCATCCGCAGCACAGGCTGCTTCGTGCTTTAATATTTGCAACCCGTTTTTCCTGTAGATTAACGTGCGAAAGTGAATATCTAAGGTATTCCAAAGATGTCACGCGCAGTGGGCTCAGTGCGGTATCGGCATACTCGAAATCTGCCGTCGTTTCCGCTATCTCTACGGCGTTACTTCCGGAGAAAAGCCGATCAGACATTCCCGTCAGCCCAAGCAGATGCTCAACACGCGAGTTTTGACTTTTCGGATCGTTTTTCCCGAACCGTGCAAATGCGGTGAAATTTCGGTGGAATATCAGCGAAAATGCCATTCCGTGGAACGAATCTGTGCAGACATACTCCGCATTTCGAAACAGTTTTACAAATTCCTCCGGTCCTACGGGCTCAGTTACGCATCCGCTGCGTTTGGTATCCTGCTCGAATACCGGTATAATGCGCAACGCGAGTCCCATATCTGAAGCCGTTTTTTCTATTGCCGCCCAATGCTCGTCGCTGCTGCCAAGCATATATACCAGTAGGTACCGTTCTGTTCTATCTTTGCCGATACAGCAGATTTCTTCCCATCTTGCCGCGTCAAGCAACAGCGTAGGGTCAGCCACTACTTTTACTTGACGTCCGGTCAACTCACTTATGAGCTTGGCTCCGGAGTCCTCACGGGCCGACAACGCACCAAATCCATCAAGCAGACGAGATATATCCGCCTTGATATATCTGTCCCTGATTTCTTTAGCACCCATGCTTGATGCATATGCGATTTTTTTCGCATTATCGCGAACAAAATTCAAATAATAATGCGGGTCATATGCGAGCGGCGACCATACCTGATCGCTTCCGCTGATAAAGACATCAAATTTATCGTTCAGCAGTTCGAGGTCTGAGAGTGTACGGCACGGTTCAGTGAATTTGATATTTTTTTCGAGGAATGCATCGAATGCTCTATCCCGCAGCTCTGATTTGAATCTGCGCAGCTCCGGTTCGGATGTTCGAGTCAGCTTATTGTGGATTCTCCGCCTGAACTCAGGTATGCTGTAATCCGGCAACGTCCTAAAATATCCGCATGGACGGTACTGTATAAGCTGCGGGTCATGCCCCATATCCCTCAGCACAGCTTGCATGGCGGCTGCCTGTAAAGCTGTTCCATAGTTGCGATAATGATACCACGTCATAACGGCAAGTTTCATGGACTATTATCCTTTCATTTCAACAATCGGTGGCGGCAATTCAATGTTCCCCCACGCCGTTGTTCGCCATGGCAATCTTCCTGCATCCTGCCGCTCAATGGTAAAATTCAATCCGGGTACCCAATCTACTTCCTTAGATGTACCAAATTCATTTGAAAGGAAAAAAACATAAAATGATTGATAATTCCCTGGTGCCAGAGTCGAAACATTGAATGCGAAATTAGCTTCTGAAGCCTCATCTCGCTGTCCATTAAACAGATTATAACCAAATGAAGCACATACCTTAGTGTTGTCCATTCCCTCTACAACCCATCTAAAGCTCATGTTCCTCACATCGTGGTTGTATTTCCACTTTATGTGTAGTTTGATTGTCTTTGCCTCGACAAAGGTATTGCTGTCTGTATCAACATAATTTGCCGAAAGTATCCTTGCATCATCACGTTGAATATATGCCATTCTTCGATAATCAGCATAATCTCTGCTGATTGCTGTATTCATATTGGCATCCATATATATGTCAATCGCCTTTTCCACATCCCCATCAAAAATCAGCTTTCCGTGATCCAACACGATGCACCTTGTGCAAAGCTGGCGGATGGTGTTCATATTATGGCTGACATAGAGGACCGTGCGGCCCTCAGAATTAGCGGCATCGCCCATTTTGCCGAGGCACTTCTGCTGGAACTTCATGTCTCCCACGGCGAGAACCTCATCCATGACCATGATCTCACTATCGAGATGTGCGGCAACGGCGAAGGCCAGTTTGACATACATGCCGCTGGAGTAACGCTTCACCGGCGTGTCGATGAACTTTTCCATCTCCGCAAACTCAACGATCTGGTCGAATTTGCGGTCGATCTCTGCCCTCGTCATACCGAGAATCGCGCCATTCATATAGACATTCTCTCGTCCCGTCAGTTCCGGATGAAAGCCCGTACCAACCTCCAGCATAGAGGCAACGCGGCCGTTATAGCTGATCGTCCCCTTGGTCGGCGCAGTGACGCGGGATAGAAGCTTCAGAAGCGTGGACTTACCGGCACCGTTATGGCCAATGATGCCCAGTGCCTCGCCCTTCTTTACCTCGAAGGATACATCGTCCAGTGCAAGGAATTTCTCACCCATGTGCGTTGCTGCGTCGGAGCCGATCTTGCTGTTGGGGTCTTCCTTGCCCTTCAGGCGGGCCATCCAGCTTTGAAGATCGCCGCGCAGCGTACCGCCGCCGATTGCACCAAGGCGGTATTCCTTGGAGACATGTTCGATTTTGATTGCAATTTCGTCCATTTTACTTCCTCAGACTGTATCCATAAACGTTTTTTCCACGCGGCTGAACAGCACTACACCAAGAAACAGGAATACCATGGTGGTGCCCCAGCCGATGAGATAATAGCTCCACTCCATCGCGCCTGTACCTAAATAGGCATAGCGGAACAGGTTAACGATGGGGGAAATCGGGTTGCACATATAAAGCGCATGCCATTTTCCGCCAGGTGCAAAGGCACCAAACCGGAACATATCATAGGCAATTGGTGAGCCATACATCCATAGCTGTACGCCGAAGCCAACCAGCATGGCAAGGTCGCGGTATTTCGTAGTCAGTGCGGAAATGATGATACCGCAGCCAAGGCTCAGCATCGCCAGTTGCAAGACGATAAGCGGTGTCATAAGCATCCAGAGATTCGGATGTACACCCTGCTTTGTGACGGTATAATAAACTAAGAAAATCAGCAGAAAGCCATATTGAATGGCAAGGCTGATGAGTTCCGAAAACACCGTGGAAATCGGCATAACAAGACGAGGGAAATAAACCTTTCCCATCGTCGCGCTGTTGGCGACAAACGTATTTGCCGTCTGCGTCAGGCAGCCGGAAAAATAGGTCCACAGCACAGTACCGGCAAGGTAGAAGATAAACGGCGGCACACCGTCCGGTGACAGCCCCGCGATATTGCCGAACACCAGCGTAAACACCACCGTCGTTAGCAGCGGTTGAATGATTGCCCATGCCGGGCCTAGGATTGTCTGCTTATATTTTGACACAAAGTTGCGCTTAACAAAGAGGAAAATCAAGTCGCGATAAGCGAACACCTCTTTTAGGTGCAGGTCAAACCAGCCGCTTTTGGGCTTGATGACTGTGGTAAATGTTTGCTTTTCCATAGTGTCTCCTTCTGCTACAGCAGGGCATACAGTTTTTGCAGAATAAGGGCATTGTCATGCTCAAAATCGTGGCGGCGCAGCGCCTCGCGGAGAGCCTGACGCAGATCAGGCGTGCGATAAAGCTCGGCTGCCGCGTCGGCAATCGACGCCGCATCTAGCTTGCAGAGTCGGCCCGTTTTTCCATCTTCGAGTTGTTCTTTGGCAGCATTTTGTGTTGCCAGAATGGGCACAGCCAGCAGCCGCGCTTCTAACACCGTGACGCAGTGGCCTTCAAACCGGCTGGGCTGCACATACAAATCTGCTTGTCGGATATAGGGATAGGGATTGTCCTGCATTCCCAGCAGTGTCACATATCGATCCATTCTAAGCGCACGGAGCTGCGCCCGCAAGGAAGCTTCCTCCGGCCCGCCGCCGACAATCCACCAGTGGATATCGGCCAGGCCATCCTGCACCAGCTTTGCGCAGGCAGCAATGGCAAGATCCATGCCTTTGGCGGGCGCGAGCCGCCCGCAGGAAACAATGTTGAAGCAATCCTTTGGAAAAACTATCTCTGGCATTGCCATGCTCTTTGTCTGCACACCTGACACGTCAATCAGATTGTTTACCGCAATGATTTTTCCGGCGTAACACGGACGATACGCCTTTAGCTTCTCCGCCAACGCTTCTGAGACAGCAATTACCTTTTCCGCCTGGCGATACCCCAGCTCATCATGATATTCCTTCCGCATCGCGCCGTGATGATAAAACATCAGGAAGCGGTCAGCGGAGACTGCGCGGACAGCCGTTTCGGCAGCACGGTCGCTGTAAATCACCGCTGTGTCAAAATGTTCGCCGCCCAGTTGCTTCTTTACATAGGTAGCATACCGCCTTGCTTCCGGTGCGCGTAGGAGAAAGCGCAGGATGCGCCAGATCAGGCGACGGAGCTTTGAGGCATGCTGTGGCTCCTCCATAAGGTTGTACATCCGTTTATAATGGTAGCCTTCCCGAAATGTCACCGCATGCTGTCGGTCGGAGACGATCAGACGGCATTTCGGTGTGATGCGGTACGCCATTTCCTGACAATCCCGCAGGATCAGGCAGGTCACGTCGTACCGATCGTAATCGAGCCGGTTCAGAAGATTCACCAGTGCTGTCTCTATTCCGCCAATCCACAGCGCCTCTGTGATAAAAATGAGCTTCTTTTTCATATCTCAAACCCGCTTTTCTTCGGCAGGATCGTCTCGAATGCGCCGCGCAACTGCGACGACAGCACCTCAAAATTCACCGGCTTTTCCGGATCGTTAATGCAGAGCATGTCGTGGCTCTGCCGCCCGATAATACGGCACAGCTCGTCCACAGTGTCCTCATCGGCACAGGATACAACGTTATCCGTGTTGAATGACGCAAACTGTCCGCTGGCTACCTGCCACCACAGGCACACCCACTGATTCAGATCCTCTGCACTGCGGAAGCGGTGCGAGGTTGTCCGCGCCAGCAGTTCTGGTTCCGCGTCCCAGACGGCGGCAAAGGTGCTCTTTGTGTATGCCACCGGGGCATGCAGATTTTTAAAACCAGTGAAATAGTTGGGAAACAGCTTTTCCACCGCCCTGGTGCGGAGGTTGTCCTGCCAGCGATAGGCGCGGTTGGCATATTTGCCGCCGTATTTCTTTACCTGCGTGCGCTTGTTGAAGTGCGCGTTGATCACACCGAGATCATTCACCGCCGCGTGCTGCCAGATACCGATCTCGCCCACCAACTCAATGGGATATTCCCCACCATAGGTGCATGGCAGTCCATCTCGGAAAAACGCAGTCTCCGAAACCGGACGAATCAAAAACGTATCGTCGTTGAAGTATACAAAATGCTCCGTCAGCCCCGGAATGCGGTGTAGGTTCATCTCGATGGCATGAGAGCTGAAGGTCGGCAGTACCTCCGGCGGGAGAAAATCCTCATGCTTCACATGGTGCAGCTTCGGATGCGCCAGATTAAGAAACGCCGGGACATGCCCACAGGTAACAAAGTGGATTTTCCGCGCCCACGGCGCAAATTGCTCCACTGCGCGAAACCAGTAGGGCATCAGCCCCCAGTCGCGGAAGCGGTTGGGGGCGTTGCTGTCGTCCAGCGTCCGGCCCTGGTACCGGGCCTTCTCCGCCTGCCACGCCGCATCGCTCCCGTCCACCCAGAGCACAACAAAATCGATATCCATAGCTTGCTCCTTATGTGATCTTTTTCCCGATATACGGGATCTTCCGCAGCAGCCACGCCGCCAGCAGGCTGACCAGATAAATGCACGGCACGCGGATAAGCCACAGCGCGCCCGGCGTCGGCAGCAGCTCGTTGACGAGCGCGTGGATGCAGTACACGCCGAAACCCAGCTCCGTCAGAGTGCGGAACACGCGCGCTGTCCGTTCGGAAAAGCGGATTTTTGCGACCCGCCTGAGGAAAAACAGGAAAATTGCCGCAGAAAAAAGCACGACGTTCGGCTTCATATACTGCTTGACAAAGTCTGCTTCCTGCAGCGCTGGTGCGATCAGTGCTTCCGTGACAGCCGTTCCGAGCAGGGACGCCATCCCCAGCGCGTAAACGGCCGCTTCCAGCCGCCCGGAGATGCGGTCTTTGCTGTGCCACAGGAAGTAGCCCAGCATGAAATAGCCGACATAGCCCGTGACCGCCTCCAGATGCAGCCAGTCAAAGAAGTCCTGCAGGACCGGCCCCACATGCGGCAGATAGACCAGATACTGCGTCACAAGGTTCATCACGCCGAACAGGAGCAGAAAATAGCGCAGGAGCCTGTCGTCCTCCGCGATCTTCCGCAGAAACGGCGTCAGCAGATACAGCCCCACAAGCGTATACAGATACCAGAAATGATACGGTCCCTCGATGAACTGCGCCAGAATGCCGAAAGCGTTCAGCCCCGCATACCCGCCGGAGCGTATGTAATAGACCGTATAGACCGCCGACCAGGACAAGAACGCCGTCACGATGTGCGGCACATACTTTGTCAGCACCCGCCGCAGCGTCACGTCCCTCTGCGGATCCAGAAAGAACCGGCCGGAGATCATGAAGAACACCGGAACACACCAGACGATCAATGCAACAAACGCATGGTTCGAAATGGCACGGCCGAAGATCTGCACGCCCGTGCCTCCCCCGCTGTGCATGGCGATCACGGCCAGCATTGCGGCCAGCCGCAGGATATCCAGCTCCGTCTGCCGTTTGGCCTGTTCAGGCATGGGTTCGTTCCTTTCTCGGTCTGCCCACGAGCGCAGGGCAGACGCGGTTGATGATGAGGATCAGCGCCGCTTCCACTGCGGCGATCAGGAGGAAAACGCCAATTACCCAGAGGGGGCTGCTGTTTCCGGGGATGGGGTACAGCACGAGCTGGTGCGTACCCATGACGGTCAGGGCGTTTTCGCCGATCCGGCTGGGCCATTTCCACGGGATACGGTCAGCAAGCCCCAGCACGAAATACGTCCCGCAGACGCCGCTGACGAGATACAGCAGCGGACTGCGCAGAACGCCGTCATAAAAGCTGTTGCCGAGAGAGAACTTAAAGCAGACCGCCGCGGCGGCTGCCGTCAGGAAAAACGCGCCGCCGATCTTCGGCCAGCTGAACGCCATCAGCTGCTTTTTCAACAGGTTCCCGGCCAGCATGAACACGAAGCCCAGCGCGCCGCGGAACAGCAGTACCTGCAAATGTCCCCCCCTCGTGGACATCATGAAGGGCAGCCCCAGCAGCAGCGCCGCGCCGCCGATCCCCCACGCCGCCCTGTGCGGGAAGCGGATATAGAGATAATACAGCGCGCACGCCAGAAACATGGCTGGAAGGAACCAGTCCGCGCCGACGTTACAGCGCACCGTCGCCATCAGTCGCAATCCCTCCAACAGGGAGACCGAGCGCAGGACGAAATGCTTATACAGGATCGCGATGCACTCAAAAAACAGATACGGCACCAGAAGCGTCCGCGCCTTGCGCACAAAATACGCCCCGGCGGAGCGCCCGCGCCACTTTTCGCCGTCGGTCAGCAGGCCGGACAACACGAAAAACGCAGGCATGTGAAACGCGCCGATCCACTCCTGCGCCAGCGTGTACGGGATGATATTGTACTGCGGATTGGCGTAGTTCAAAACATGCTCCAGTACCACCAACGTGATTAAAATCGCACGTGTAGTATCAATGTATGTCAGACGGTGGGTCATTTGTATAATACCTTTCGCAAAATTTTGCACGGGTCAGGCAATTGGCATCGAATATCAATCACCTCGAATTGCGTTGTTGCAGCATAGGTGTGCAGCCCATCTACCTTCCATCCCGGAACGTGCAGATTCTCCACAAGCAGCCGACCGATTTCTTTCTCCCCGTAGGGTGCATCCGAGCAGCGACATTCTTCAAACAGCACGCCGTCTCCATAACTCATCGGCTGATTGAGCTGTGCCGGGCGAACATACCGTCTCCCATCAGCAAGCATTCTTCCCGCTCCACGAACCTGAAGGGAGTCAAAATTTGGCCATGGAATCTCTGCCAGTTTGATATCGTCGCTCCAATCCAGCCAAAATGCTTTGGGGAACACGCACTCGTTTCCTGCCTGCGGCAGAAAAGTCAACAGCAGGAGTTTGCCATTCACGTTCTGCACAGTCGTATCAACTGCATTTTCCTTCAGCAGAGTCGTTACATATTCCCAATCCGTCGGAAAATGCGTTGCCTTTAATAGCTGAACCTCGTGAATCGCACAGGATTCCGGGATCATATACCACTCGCCATCGTGTTTGAATACAAAGGGATACGACAGATGATATTCCCGTTCTAATGCAACTGCTGGCTGCGATGTGGTTCCGTTGGCGTAGAGCTCTACGACCTCGATTCGCCCCTTGTCATGGTGCGCAGCCTCATAAAATAGATATGTCTTTCCGTTATCCTCCGCCAGCATCGGGTCTGCCACCCAATAGTTACGGGTCGCCGGCATCACATAATCCGGCTGAAAGTGCTTACGTTCCCATATCGGCGCTTCCTGTGCATCTCTTTTTCGGATTGCAATTGTAAAACAGTTTGGCGTCCAGAACAGGCGCTCAAACAGCGTTCTCTTTTTCATCCTTGTCCACCCAGATAACATTTGGCAAGGCGATAAATGCGGCTTCCGACACTGCGGAGCGCACGATATCGCATGAAGAATCTAATTTCCCCATAAGAATTGTTCATCATCCAGCCATATAACCGTTGGTCGGCAACAGATAGCTTCTCTATACTTTGCACTTCTCTATGAATGTTTTTGCTCTGCTGCACAGCCGTACAAAGACACTTCATATCGTCATTGTCCGCTGTTTTCGATTTGAAATACGCCGCTTCCAGATAAAGGCGAAGAATAATCTCACTTAAGCCATCAATCGGAAAACAGTCTGCTCCGCAAAGCTGCTCATTCAGGGCGTAAAAAGGAGCAACAACTTTATCTGTATATGCAATAACATCTTGAATTCTTTGAATCCTATCTACTGTGCGATCGTGGCCAAACTCGTTGACATAGCAGTAATAGGTTTCTGGTAAGGCCAGGATAGTATTGCAGCAACCTACCAATACGAGCGAGAAATGCAGGTCCTCATAATTGATTAAAGTTGGGTCAAAATAGATCTGATTCTCAGTGAGTATGCTTTTTCGGATGAGTTTGTTACACATTGTTGTAAAATAATTCTTCTCAAATAGTTCACGGAAATGGGAACCCAGGTTTTGTTGTGTCAATTCCACAAGTCTGCTACATGACATGGTTTCTTGTATAACGACTTTTCCGTGATGCACATACCGAAATTGCATCCCGAACATAATGCAATCGACGCCATCCCGGATTGCTTTCAAAATCAACTCCATGTTCAGCGGTGCTACCGTGTCATCTGCATCCACAAACCAGAGATACTCTCCCTGCGCCTCGTCGATGCCACGATTGCGTGCAGCGGAAACACCTGCATTTTTCTGATGGACACACCGAAGTTCCGGATATCGGACACACAGCGTGTCGCATAGTTTTGCTGTGCCATCCGAAGAGCCGTCATCGACGAGCAGAATTTCGTAGTCCGTCAGTCCGCAGGCACGAATGCTGTTCACCGTGGCCTCCAGCGTTTTCACGCAGTTATAGCAGGGAATAACAACACTGAATATCATTTCACTGGCACCTCCCAACTGAAACGATAGTTCAGGTAATCGTCAATCGCATTGGTAATTGTGATATTCAAGTTTGTCGTATAGTAGTACACCCCAGCAAGCAGAACTACGCAGAGTATTGCTGCGCTGCGCTGCTGATGTGTCAATGCTAAGTGTCGGATTTGATAGCCGTTATTCAGTCTTTCATCGCGTTCTGGGTAAAACATCATAGGCAAGTAAAGAACCAGAAACTGAAAGTAGTAGTCTGTCAGGCGCGTGAACACATTGTCGAATCCAGAGAACATCTGCAATATTGCGGCAATAACTATTAGGTTAAACAGCTTTGAGAAGTTCTTACCTGAGAAGCCCCGAAGCGCAACTCCTGCAATTAGGAGAGCAACGATCATTATAAATCGGCCACCAAGTCGGTCGTTGACCATATAGGAGGCTTCTTCATAATAAAATTCGCTGACAAAAGTAACGATTTGTGTGCGGAACAAGAAAATAAGTCCAGCGCTCGCAATATAGATCAGCAGTTTGTGCATACTTAACTTACTTTTAGCAAACCAGTAAGCCGGCAGGAAAACAAATGCAGGCGTATGAATACACCCTGCCAGCACCGTCCAAAGGAAAAATTTTCTCGGACGTTCCTCCATGATGCCGGTAAACGCAAACATCAACAAACCCATGGCTAATGCCTGCTTAATTGCACTGAATCCAAAGATATAAAAGCCGAAACAATCCCATAGCAAATAGCTTAACCACGGTGTTGGGGAGTAACGATAGATGATAACCGCAACGGCAATCTCTGTGACGACCGCAATCACGATTAAAAGTATCTGAAAGTTGCCATTTGAAATCAGGGATAGCAGCTTTGACAGCCATGCAAAGCCAAAGTTTCGTCCGCCATTAAACACCTGCTCGCTGAACCATCCATTGACAGGATATATTCGTGTGTACTGCCCGGAATATTTCAAGAGATCACCCGTCAAGTACATATATCTCCAGCCGCAGACAAAAGCGTGCAGAACAGCCATGAGCGCGATATATGCTTTCTTTTGTCTGCCATGCTGCGGGAGCAAGACGCCAAAGCCCAGCACCGCTGCGACCATATAGTAATAGACCCTTACGCCCATTTACTTTCCTCGTTTCTTCCGTAGTTCTCTCTCAAAAAACGCTTCCGTATCCTTCGCCAGTTTCTCTTGCTTGAAGTCTCTGCCACGAATCTTTGCTTGCTCCGCATAGTGCTCCAGCAGTCCCGGCTCGGTAAGCATCCGCTTGACACCTTCATAGAATGCTTCATCATCATTCGCAGTGATAAGCCCATATTCGCTGTCACCCAGCAGTTCATGCATGCCAGAAACGTCAGTGGTAACGATGGGCTTTCCTAAAATCAAACCTTCCGTAACGAAGGTGCTGAAGCCTTCAAATATAGACGAGCATACCAAAATGTCGGCTGCATACATCAGGTTATACGGATTCTCACGGAACCCCAGCAGTTTTGCCGACGCTTCTAAATGGTTCTCATGAATATACGCTTCCAGTAGAGAACGTTCTTCGCCATCGCCGACAATCCAAAGGTCATGGTCAAGGCCATCCTCCAGCATGCGCTTGTGTGCAGTCAGCGCGCGGATAAAATGCTTCGGCGCAGATAATCTGCCTACGGCAGCAATGGTCAACTTTCGCTTGGATACATCCGGCGACAGCGTCTCAGCAGATTTTCTCAGTATCTCGCCGTCATCTATCGTGTTGTACACCGTGACTGCCGGAACCGTATCGCCATATAGCTTTTCAAAGCTTTTTCGGACATTTTCAGAAACACATACGGCAAGATCATAGCGTGCGTAATACTTTTTTGTCGCTGCTGCGAAGTCATCCGGATTTGCCCAGTTTTGCAGATCAGAATGCACCCATGCCAACTTCAGCGCCTTTGCGTTGGTAGAACTCGCCATGATTTTAGTAGAACCGCATTCCAGATAGGCAACCTCGATATCGTAATCACCCTTGATGCGCAGCGGATAGGTCAGTCCAGCCGCCGCTTCGGCACGCATCCGAAGCTCGTTGATGCGATTCTTCGCCGGATAGCAATACCTGTAACGAATCCCCGGCGCGAGATATTTTCCCGCATCATCCGGATACAGCGTCTGTACAGTGATGCAGAACTTCGTCTGATCCATCGCATTCACCAGATTGCGCAGGACCTTTTCCGCTCCGCCACCAGAGAGGGATTCGATGAAGAAAAGAATGTTGGTCATGTTGTCTCAAACAGTTCCTCTAATTGCTTTGCTATATTCTGATATGCGTACTTATCTCTCATGTCTCTATCAATATTGCTGCGAATCCGCCCCATCATTTTCTTTTGCTTTACCAGCGAGAAAAGTTTTAGCTTAAACTGCGTATATTCTTCTGTTCCATTTGCTTGTTCATATACGATTCCCGCGTTGCATTCCTTAATAATTTGTCCCAACTCACTATTTGGTAAGGAACCGGTTATAATTGCAACAATTGTTTTTTCAGCAGAAAGTAATTCAAAAACTTTTCCGGTAACTACGCCACGATCTACTTCGCTATTATGTGAACAAACCAAAGTACAGTCAGTACTCCCCATCAGCTCTATGACCCTTTGATGCGTTATGTACCCAAAGTCCCTACATCTATCCTTCATGTTGTGATCATCAGCCATTTGAAGAAAAGTTTCGCTTTCTCTTCCTGCATATTCTATAACTACATCATCAGGTAAGATTTGATTTTCTTGTATTAGCTCATGTAGAGCCTGAAACAAAACAGAAAAATCTCTTCTTCCTTGATATAATGTTCCTGCATAGAAAAAATGGAGCGCATTGTTTTCAGCATTGTTTATCTGCCCTCGTTCATATGAAAAGTCTTCCGGATCAAACCCATTAGGAATGTAGTGTATTTTTTCTCTGTCAACATCTGGGTAGAAAAATTTCTCAATAGCCCCTTCAGATACGACAGTCACCATATCTGCTTTTCGCACAATTCGGTGCTGTGTAATGTCGTTCCTCCGGTATGAATATTTATTAAATAGCTCATAACAGATCGGATCGCGAAAATCCGCGACCCATATATCCGCGATTCCCTTTTTACGTATATACTCTCCCAATTTATGCGTGCAAACGTCTGGATAACTTGAGTACACAACGTCAAAGTGCTCTCCCGACAGTTCTTCTCTAATCTGTCGTGTCGCATTATAAAACCAATCATAATCTGCTATCCAGAAATAAACTGCTTTTATTTGTGAAACGATCCACGCTTGCAGCGGTTTCTTTGCAGCTTTCATTTTCTGCTTTGTTCCGCTTTTTGTAATTCTATTTCTTAAAGAGAAAATTGTTTTTTCAAACCATTTGCTTCTATTTACCCGAATGCACCTCGCATTCTGCATTTCATTAGGCAACAGGCTCTCGTCTATTTCCATATCGGAAGTTATTGCGCTTGTCACAAGCGTAACTTTCAAGTTTCCCCTTAGCAAATACTTCGTCAATTTTGTATTAGGAATCGATGCGCAGTTATTCTGCGGCGCAAATGCGGAAAAGATAACTAGTACGTTATTCATATGTCCTCCTGCACATAACTTACAATCGTTCTGTATATTGTGCTCATGGAATCAGTCACATCTTCGTATACGTCATATAACTCGTTGACCGACTCGGCTGATATTTCCCTCTGTGCATTTAGTATTCCCGTCACCCATTCTTCATTGACGAGCGGCAGTCTTTGCACGCTTTTTGTAATACAACCATCTGTCGGGATCAGATTGGATACAATGCAAGGCAGTCCATTTGCCTGCGCTTCGATCAACGCAAGCGGTGTCCCCTCAAAGAGAGACGGAAACGCAAAAACATCCAGTGCAGACAAGATTTCTGCCACCTCGTCTGTATTTCCCATCAATTTAATATAATTAGTTGCTTTTTGTTCGTCTATCGCCTTTTGGAGTCTTTCTCGATCTTCTCCTTCTCCAAAAAGCAGCAGAATGGCGTTTTCTCTTTTCTTTCTTATTTCTGGCATCAGATTGATCAAAAAACTCTGATTCTTTACCGATACATAATGACCTACATTTCCGATAACAAAGCAATCCGTAATCTGCAGAAACTTCCGCTGATAGTCCCTGTTCTGCTCGGAAAAACTATACTTCGATATGTCTATTCCGTTTTTTACCACACGTCCATGCTCGGCAAACCATTTCGAACCATATAATGCTTCCCCAGCTGCTACTCCGCATGCAAAGAAAACATTCCCGCAGGATTGAATTAACTTACGCATAACAGCGCGGTAAATTATCCGACTTTTTGATTTACCTCTCTCATCGTCAACAGTATGTGAATGGCACATGCGGCATGGTACATGCAACAGCTTAGCCAAGAACATGACTATCCCGCAATGAAACATCGTGTGACAATGCACAGCATCATATTTTTTTCTTCGAATTAGTCTATATAAATCTCTTATATGCAAAAAAACGTTCTCTTGGGGAGCGTATATATGGAAAACAGAATTACCTTTTTCGATAATCCGTTTCTCATATTCGCCTTCTTCGCTTCCAAAAACAACATAGTCGAAGTGAAAGTTCTTATCAGCATATATCGCTATATTGGCTGCGACTGCTTGTGCGCCGCCAACATTTAGCTTTGCGCAGACTTCTAACACTTGAATCTTTTTAGAAATGTCATTCATCACCGCTGCGTTTTCCTTTTTATCCGATCAGTTTTCTTCGTAACCGTATAATTCTTTCAGCTCACGCTTGACGTTTTGATCTGTATACAGCCGCGCTTTTTCATATCCGGCCTGTCCAAGCCTCTGTCGAGCGCCGCTCTTATAAAGCTTGACCAGCACTTCTGCCAGCGCACGGCTGTCACCGGCGGGGATCAGGTATCCCGTCACGCCGTCTTCGACCAGTTCCCGATGCCCCCGGTTTTCCACGGCAATGACCGGTTTTCCGCACAGCATGCCTTCTATCAGATTCAGGCCAAGCCCCTCGCGATGGCTGCATGATACAATCACGTCAGCCGCCGGGACAACTCGTTCCAAATCCGTTCGATAACCCAGCAGTCGAATATAGCCCTCTGCATGATTTTCTGAGATCTGCTCCCGCAGGGTAGATTCCAGCGGCCCGTTTCCGGCCAGCAGGACCTTCAGCTCAGGAATCCTGTCACGGCAAAGTACTGCCGCGTCGATCAGTGTCCGCTGATCTTTATTTGCGTTCAGCTCGCCCGTGCAAAGCACGACGAAATCCTGCGCTGACAGTGATTCTTCTTTCCGAAGCGCTTCTTCCTCTTTCGCAGAACGCGGATGGTAGCGCGACATCGATACACCTACGCCGTGAATATGGCAGGTTTCAACCCGGAATCTGCTCCGCGCAAGCTGATAGTCCTCTTCATTGATGGTGATGAGCTTGTCCGTATGGCGGCACATAAACTTCTCCACCGGATACCAGATGAGCCAGTTTTTCTTCGGCGCACCCTTATAAAAGTGGAAGCCATGAGCGGTATAGAATACCTTGGTGCCGCGCTTGCGGGCTTTTCGTGCAGCCAGCCGCCCCACAACACCGCCCACTGGCGTATTGCAGTGGACAACATCGTAACCACCCTCGTCAATGATCTTTTTGAGCTGTTTGTAGGCTCCAAGATTTTTCGGTGAAAACGGGGAGCGCTGGAACGGCACGTCAAAGACCTGCTCCACAAAGTCCAGCTTCAAGCCGTTCTTTTCGGCAAGGTTGTTCCGCGCCGCCACATGAACTTCGCAGCCATGCTCGTGCAGCATGGACACAAGCGGCCTGTGAAACTGACAGATATGCGATTGTACAGTGGCAACTAAAAGGACTTTCATTATGAACTTCTTCCTATCAGAACGGTCTGATGGACGTTATAAAATAGTAAATCTTATCCATCCACATCCGCTTATTATTGTGCGCTACATCTCTTACACTGATATTCGTCGCATCAATTGCAGGACATAGCTCATGTGTAAAATCAATATGTGTTCGGTCTGCAATACGATCTGCCAGAGGAACCATTAACATAAGATCAGAAAGACGCCGGCTGTTATATGGAACAGTCACATCGTGGGAAAACATATGCTCACAGCTTAGAACATCCGCGCCCCAGCGGCTGTCCCGCATTTCCAGATCGATGATGTCGCTCCAGTCGTAATTGAACATATGCTCATTGTAGGCAGTACTGCGGAGATAGTCCCTGTAGCGGGCGTCCGTCGCGTACATCAATGCCGGATTCATCAAAAAGATGTTATTCATTGCATTGACACGCCGCGCCGTACATTTCTTCTGCATCCGCTGCACGCCGTAACGCTTGTAGTAAAATGCACGTCCAATCTCCGAGGTCCATGATTTTACTTCAACATCGAACGGATTCGCCTTCCGAAGGTAAATCCGCTTCATAATGTCGTTGTGGTTAAAATACCTGCGGTTGCTGTTTACGCATAGGATCGCGCGAACTAGGTCGTATTCCGGATAAACGGCCTTATCCAAGGGGATTTCATAGGTAATGTGTGGGACGCCGACCGCTTTACAGATCATTTCTGCTGCGTCACAATCGACTTTTTCAGCAGGCTGCGAGTTATAAGAAAAATACTGGTACTTTTCTTTTACATGAATCGACGCTGCCAGCGAACCCTTGCTGTCCCGACCGCCGGTCACGGACACTGCCGGTCGTTCCCATTTCTGTGCAATCAGACCGAGAGTGCTTTTCATGACCTCTGCAATTTGGCGTACTGTTTCGTGGTACTCAGTTTCATCTGCACACATATGGAGAGACTTGCGCGGCCAAATACGAACGGTTTTGAATTTACCGTCTGAATAAATTACATAGTTGTTGCAAATCAGCTTTTTCAGCTCGTGATAGTGGCTGATATCTCCCGGCAGTCCTTCCCCGTACAGATGATACCAGCGGTAATGTTCAAGCTTTGTCACATAGTCATCACGGTGAAGCTGCTCAAACAGTAAAACCAATTCTTCGTGAGAGCAAAGATAAAAATGTCCGTCAATGTTTCCATAGTAAGCGGTACGCATGCTCTCAAAGTCTCCGCAGAACGTCATGCGCTCCCCGGCAATCATTCCAAGAACAAATAGTCCCGTCAAATTGTTAATGGTCTGAAGACCGAGTTCAAAGCTGCCCTGAGACTGCTCTGCAAGAGTACGCAGAATGTCCATTTCATTTGCCTGATTGGAAAAGGGATCATATGCGTGGCCAATCAGAAAGTACGTAATCCCATTCTTTTCTGTGGTGTATAGCTTTTGCCGACAGTGAAGCCAGATATGAAAGCTGTCCGAAAGGCTCTCCTTCCGCCAGTTTCCAAAGAAGGGAAACGCGCCGCCAATTGTGAGATTCTGATTCGTAATCAGGAAACCCTGCTCAAAGATGGAGGACTTATATTCCGGAAAACGCTTGATATTTTCTTTTATATACGGCCAGTTTTCATTCATCCCAAGTTCTCCTTTATCGTCTCCCACAGCCTTGCCCGATTTCCCTCTCCCACAAAACTGTTATGCGGGGTCAGGAGCACGTTTTCCATATCCCACAGCGGGCTGCTTTCGGGCAGGGGCTCCTCCGCAAACACGTCCAGCACTGCGCAGCCGCCGTTTTGCAGCCACTTGGTCAGCACAGCCTCGTTTGCCAGCGCGCCGCGGGCGACATTGACGAAGATCGCGCCATCATGCAGGCGGCCAAAGATTTCCTCGCTCACGATGCCGCGCGTCTCCGGCGTCAGGGCGATGCAGCACACCAGAATATCACAGGCCGCCGCAGTCTCCGCCAGCTTATCCAGCGGCAGGAGTTCATCAAAATCCGGCAGCACCCGCACGGTGCGATTCACGCCGGTGATATGGCAGCCAAAGGCTTTCAGCCGCTTCGCGATCTCGCGTCCCACATCGCCGCAGCCGAGGATGCACACCCGCTTGCCGGAAAGCTCCAGCAGACCGCGATGCTTCTCCCATTTGTGCTGAATCTGATTCTCTGCAAAAAAGCGGCTCTGCTTATATAGCTGCAAAATGCCGCAGACGGCGAACTCCGCCATCGGGACGCTGTACACGCCCGCAGCGTTGTGCAGCTCGATGCCGCGCGCCCGGATATCGTCCAGCGGCACGCGGTCAAGACCCGCGCTGGTGAGCTGGATGACCCGCAGGCTCGTAAAGCGCTCGATGGAATTGTAGAGGAACAGGCCGTTGCACACGACCGCCTCGTATCGCTCCGGGCAGTCTACCGGGGCGCGTTCGTCACCATGAACGAAGACCTTGTGCCCGGCAGCTTCCAGCTGCTCGCGCTCGCCGCTATTGAGTTGAAACGCGCCGGTCACCAGAACGTTCATGCGTTCATACCTCTCACAATGTTCTCAACGCAGGCGCAAACCCTGCGGTGATTCTCGTCAAACTGCTCCTGCGTCCAAGCGGCGCAGTCCCGCTCAACGCGGCGGATATCCGCCACTCCCTCGGTAAAAATGCGCCGTATTTCATCCAAGTCCGTCGTCTTCTCCGTGTTGCAGAAGCTGCGGGACAGGATCACATACTGTGAACCAAGGCGATAATGCTCACCGATGATATATTCCGCCGGAAGCGTCCCCGAGCCGGGGCGGCCCACGCCGCCAAAGCCATAGGGAATACTTGCTTCACGGAGCTCGGCGCAAAGCCTGTCCACCGTGCCGTCCGTCAGGAGCTGGAACATGAATCTCTGATGATAGCACAGGTGCAGGTCATTGAGGCCGATGTGCATCTGGTCGATGCCCAGTATGGCCAGCGCCTCCGGCAGATTGTCTGCCGCCGTGTCGGTTTCCAGCAGCGGCATGACCTTTGCGCGCCCATTCACCATGCGCATAAGCTGCCGCAGATCATCCGCCGTGCGCCACATGGGGAGCATAATAACGTCCGCACCGTTTGCGATGGCGTCGTCGATCTCCGTCTGCGAGTTGGGATTCAGTGGATTGACGCGCGCCATGATCTCGGCCTGATCGCCGATGGCGGCACGGACTTTTGCAATATCCTCCGGTGTATGGTGGGACTGCACCGTATCCATCCCGCCCTGACGCTCTGCCTTCCCCAGCACCTCCATGTCGATGAAGATGCGGTCAACGCCTGCATCCGCCGCGATTTTCGCAACCGCAGGATCATTTGTGATATACATGAGTTTCAGCATTTGATCTCTCTCAGACCGTCGCGCCGGTATTGACATTATCCTCGTTGCGCAGGACCTTGAACACGGTCATGAAAAGGATCTTGATATCCAGCGCAAGGGAGACGTGCTGCGTATACCAGACGTTCATCTTGATACGCTCGTGCCACTCTACGCCCTTGCGGCCATGTACCTGCGCCCAGCCGGTGATGCCGGGGCGAACGTCAAACATATGAAACTGTTCTTCCGTGTACTGCTCCACCGGCCAAGGATGGTAGGTCAGCGGCGGGCGCGGCCCGATAATGGCCATATCGCCGACAATAATATTGATGAGCTGCGGAAGCTCATCAATACTGGTTGCCCGAATCGACTTTCCCACCTTTGTCACGCGCGGGTCGCCCTTCCCGCTGTAGACACCGCTGCCGGTATGCTCTGCTCCGTCCGACATGGAACGGAATTTATAAATCGTAAAGACCTTTCCGTGCAGCCCCAGCCGCTGCTGTTTGAACAGCACCGGCCCCGGAGAGGAAAGTTTGACTGCAAGTGCGGTTATCAGAAGTAAAGGTGAAAGAATAATGAAAGCAATCAGTGAGAGAACTGTATCAATCAATCGTTTTCCAAATCTTTTATACATGCAATTCCGTTCCTATCAACCCCGCCGATGGCAAGGGAACCTCAAAAATCTTTGTAATTCGTCATACTCTGGAGAAAATGGTATGAGAAATGACTATTTTCCTATTTAATTATAACGCAAACGGCGGAAATGCGCAAGGGGAAAGCAGAAAATATGTGTGGAGATATGTGAAAGGCCGCAGCGCGGAGCTGCGGCCCGGTGGGGTGGCGGTATAGACGGAATTTGCGCAAGGGAACCTGTGTGATACGGAGCGGACATTCGGCGCCCATTGTAAGGGCGGATGCATTGGAATGCTTGATGAGATACTTTTCCGAAATTTACTATATATAAACAAAATCCGAGAAAGAGCATACGCCGAAGTCCTGAATCAGCCAGTATCTGACAATTTAATTTTCGTGGCGATCTTGTCCGAAATGGAAATATTAATTAGCTTTGCAATAGAATATTATGCCCTCCCTCGCTGTGCTCAGATTTTGAATCGATCACGAAACCCGATTATACCATATCCCGGCACATAAAATAATTTCAATTTCTGAAAAATGCACCATATTCTGCCCGACAAATTCCGACACGCGCCCTTCCTTTTCCTTCCTTGTCTTCCATTCGCATAATTCCCCATTGTTTGCAGACAATAGCAATGTGATTTCGAACGCATAAAGTGGAGGAGCAATATATGAAAGCAACCGGCATCGTCAGACGCATTGACGACCTCGGGCGGATCGTCATCCCGAAGGAGATCCGCCGTACCCTGCGTATCCGCGAGGGCGACCCGCTGGAAATCTACACGGAGAAGGACGGCGAGGTGATTTTTAAAAAATATTCGCCGATGGGGGACCTGCAGGCGGTCGCGGCGCAGCTGTGCGAGTCCATCGGCAAGAACACCGGCCACATCGCGGCCGTGGCGGACCGCGACTCCATCATTGCGGTGGCGGGCGCGCCGAAGCGCGAGCTTCTGGAAAAGCGCAACTCCGCCGAGCTGGAGCAGCTGATGGAGCAGCGGCGCAGCTACCGCTACCACGGCGGCGAGAGCCGTCTGCGCGCGGCGGAGTCCGTGGAGCGCTACCACCTCGGCGTGGCGGCGCCGATCGTGGCCGAGGGCGACCTGATGGGCTGCGTCATGCTGCTCATGGGCGAGCACGACGCAGCGCCGACCGAGTCGGAGCAGACGCTCGCGCAGACGTTCGCGGGATTTTTGGGAAAGCAGATGGAGAGCTGAAGGGGAAAAGGGAAGATATTCGGGGCCGGGAGGCCCCGATTTTTTCGTATTTTCAAAAATAAAGGTAGAAAAAAGAGGCGTTCAACGGTATAATTACATAGTAGATCAGTATGCAACAGGAGGGAACGGCGTGAAGCTTGCGGCGCTTTTGGGAAACGATACGCTGAAGCAGCGCCTTTCTGCGCTGCAGGCCAAGGGCAAGCTGACGCACAGCTTCCTGCTGACCGGGCCGGAGGGCTCCGGGCGGCACACGCTTGCGCGCATCCTCTGCGCCGCCATGCAGTGCACCGCGCCCGGCGAACGCCCCTGCGGCGTCTGCCCGCAGTGCCGCAAGGTGCTTGACGGCGCGCACCCGGACATCTGCATCGTGGATGACCCCGAGAAGAAGACCATTCCCGTCAAGCTCGTCCGCGATGCCTGCACCGATCTGTATATCCGCCCGAACGAAGGGCAGCGCAAGATCTATCTGTTCCCGCGCGCGCAGGACCTGAACCAGCAGGGGCAGAACGTCCTGCTCAAGAGCATCGAGGAGCCGCCTCCCTACGGCACGTTCCTGCTGCTGGCGGAGCACGCCGAGCAGCTGCTGCCGACCATCCGCAGCCGCTGTGTGGAGCTGCGCCTGTCGCCGCTGCCGGAGGCCGTTCTGCTTCCCGCGCTGCGGGAGCGTTTCCCGGACGTGCCGGAGGGCACGCTCCGCGCCGCCGGCGTGCGCGCCGGGGGCTATCTCGGCCGGGCGGAGTCCATCCTGCGGGACGACGCCGGGCTGCTGCCGCAGAGTGCCGCGTTTGTCCGTGCCTACTGCGCGCGGCGTCCGGAGGAGCTGCTGCAGGTGCTCGCCCCGATGGAGCGGCTGAAGCGCGAGCAGCTCCGCCCCATCCTGACGCAGTGGCAGGCCCTTCTCGTCTCTGCCCTGACCTCGCGCAGCGGGCTGCCGCCCCTGCGGCCCGAGTGCGCGCAGATCGCGGAAGCACGCCCCGTCTCGGATATCACGCAGGCGATCGAGGCGATCCGGCTTGCGCTGCGCGATCTGGAGGGCAATGTCAGCCCCGGTGCGATCTGCGGCGCGCTGACCGTAAAGCTGCGGTGAACGCAGTATTTGCAGACTGTCAAAAACCTGCCGGGCCAAAAGCATCGGAGGGACTTTTTTGACAAGCTGATTTGATTTTATGATGTTTTCCCGTTCATACGGAAAGGAGCTTTTCATGGAAGAACCCAAATTTGAGCCGGTCCCCGAGGAGACCGCGGAGGCCCCGGCAGAGCCCGCCGCGCTGCCCGCGGCCGACGAAGCCCTCATCCCCGAGATGCCCGAAGAGCCGGCCGCCCCGGCGGAAGACCCCATGGTCGAGGTCTGCGACGTGCAGTTCCGTTCCGGGTCAAAGGTCTATTTCTTCGCGCCCGGCGAGCTGAAGATCGCAACGGGCGACGAGGTCATTCTGGAGACTGCCCGCGGGCCCGAATTCGGCCAGTGCGTCCGCGGTAACCACATGGTGCACCCGCGCGAGGTCACTCCGCCGCTGCGCCCCATCCTGCGGCTGGCCACGCAGCAGGACAAGCGCGTCCACGCCGAGAACTGCCGCCGCGAAAAGCGCGCCATGGACGTCTGCCAGCAAAAGATCGCCGACCTCGGGCTGGAAATGCAGCTCGTCTCGGCGGAATATGCCTTTGACGGCAGCAAGGTCCTGTTCTTCTTCACGGCCGACGGCCGCGTCGACTTCCGCGAGCTGGTCAAGAGCCTCGCCTCTGTGCTGCGCACCCGCATCGAGCTGCGGCAGATCGGCGTTCGTGACAAGGCGAAGATGGTCGGCGGCCTCGGCATCTGCGGCCGCCCGTTCTGCTGCCGCCAGTTCCTGGACGATTTCCAGCCGGTGTCCATCAAGATGGCCAAGACGCAGAACCTCAGCCTGAACCCTACGAAGATTTCCGGCACCTGCGGCCGACTGATGTGCTGCCTGAACTACGAGCAGGAGACCTATGAGGAGCTGCTGAAGACCAGCCCGAAGAACGAATCGTTCGTCGACACGCCGGACGGCCGCGGCACGGTCACGGAGGTCAATCTGCTCAAGCAGTGTGTCCGCGTCCGGCTGGAGCAGCAGCCCGACACCATCGTCTGCCACCACAACTGCGATATCTGTGTTCTGCGCAACGGCAAGGCGCGCAAGACCGACCCACCCATTCCGGACGATCTCGCGCCGATCTCCGGCAATCCGCAGAAGTGCCGCAAAAAGGAGGCTCCCGAGCTCAAGACCTATCTCGAGCCGGTCGTCATGCGCCAGAACGCCGCCGTGCTGGAAGAGGCCCGCACGAACGAGGCCGACATTCAGAACGAGCAGCAGCGCGGCGAAAAGCGGCATGTACACACGGAGGCGGGAATGTTTGAACGGCAAGAAAGAGTGCATAGGCGATGTGGGGTTCGGGTGACGGGAAGACAAACGATAAGGAATCAAGTCTGCTCCGGGACGCGCCGTTGCCGTGCTGAACGGGCGCGCGGTCGCTTCCACAGGGCGATAACTGTAAATACGCCGCTCGGAAGCTGTCGGCAAGTTATTAAAGAAAGCATATGATATCCCCGGATTAAACACCAGACGTCAAAGGGGCGTTGCCGGGGGTGAAGAAAAAAATCAGAAAAAAAATAAAAAGTCGTTGACAGAGGCGGCGTGGAGGTGCATAACCCGTTCTCGCCGCTGCGGGACGGAATGTCTCGCTGAGCCGGGCAGGGCCGAGAGGCCGGGACGGCGGGGCGAACAAGTTTTTTGAAAAAAGCAGAAGAAAGCGGTTGACAGCGAGAGAGGGTCGGGATAAGTTCCCGCTTCTGCGCCGGGGAGAAATCCTCGCGGCGCGCTCTGAAAAAAAACTTCGGGGTTCGAAAAAAAGTTGTTGACAAGCTGGACCGGGCGGGGTAAGTTCCCGCTTCGCCGCTGACGGAAACGCAGCGGCTGAGGCAAGCGCCTCTGGTTCTTTGACAAGTGAAGAGCGAGTTGGGAATAAGAAACTTTGAGTTTTAGCCCATAGAGATATGGGCAAGCTAGTTGTTTTCAATCAACTGGAGAGTTTGATTCTGGCTCAGATTGAACGCTGGCGGCGTGCTTAACACATGCAAGTCGAACGTGAAAGTCCTTCGGGACGAGTAAAGTGGCGCACGGGTGAGTAACGCGTGGATAATCTACCCTTAAGATGGGGATAACGGCTGGAAACGGTCGCTAATACCGAATACGCTCCCGATTTTATCATTGGGGGGAAAGATGGCCTCTGCTTGCAAGCTATCGCTTAAGGATGAGTCCGCGTCCCATTAGCTAGTTGGCGGGGTAACGGCCCACCAAGGCAACGATGGGTAGCCGGTCTGAGAGGATGACCGGCCACACTGGAACTGGAACACGGTCCAGACTCCTACGGGAGGCAGCAGTGGGGAATATTGCGCAATGGGCGAAAGCCTGACGCAGCGACGCCGCGTGAGGGATGAAGGTTCTCGGATCGTAAACCTCTGTCAGGGGGGAAGAAACCCCCTCGTGTGAATAATGCGAGGGCTTGACGGTACCCCCAAAGGAAGCACCGGCTAACTCCGTGCCAGCAGCCGCGGTAATACGGAGGGTGCAAGCGT
>ERZ773192.1315-NODE-1315-length-25605-cov-7.710215_pt1 | contig 25605 bp, 19 predicted proteins | sample MGYA00581010_ERZ773192 | MGnify/ENA primary metagenome ERZ773192 (study PRJEB29015, sample SAMEA2737741) | human gut metagenome | biome: human gut; feature: human-associated habitat; material: faeces | place: China | collected 2012 ...
CCATCATCGCTCTCGGAGGCAGATTGGTGATTGCAATGCAGGTCTTACCGACCAGCTCTTCCGGCTCATAATACTCGTGAACTCCGCTCAAAATGACCCGATCTGTGCCGGTTCCGTCGTCCAAAACGAACTTTAAGAGCTTTTTGGACTTCTTCACAGCTTCGCATTCCTTGACCTTTACGGCACGGAAATCACTCTTGGAGAAGGTGTCAAAATCCACCTGATCCTGGAACAGTGGCTCGATCTCCACATTGGAAAAGTCGATCTTTTCCTCGACGACAGGAGCCGCTTCAACAGGCTTTTCTTCCTCCTTGGTCTCGGCCTTTTCGGTCTTATCCTTGTCCAACGGCTTCATTGTCGGGAAAAGCAGAACATCGCGGATGGAGGCACTGTCGGTCAGGAGCATCACGAGGCGGTCGATGCCGAAGCCGAGGCCGCCTGTAGGCGGCATGCCGTACTCCAGTGCATTGATGAAGTCATAATCCACCTGTGCGCGGCAATCCGGCTCAATGGACTTGCGCTCGGCGACCTGACGCTCGAAGCGGCCGCGCTGGTCGATCGGGTCGTTCAGCTCGGAGAAGGCGTTGCCGAACTCCGTGGCATTGATGAAGTACTCAAAGCGCTCCGTGAACGCGGGGTCATCCGGCTTACGCTTGGCAAGCGGGCTGATCTCCACCGGATAATCATAGATAAACGTCGGCTGGATGAGCTTTTCTTCGACGAATGCATCGAAGAACTCCGCCAGAATGGCACCCTTCGTCGGGACCTCGGGCAGAGTGACATTGTGCGCCTTCGCGCTGGCGATGGCGTCCTCGTCCGTCTTCCAGTCGCGGAAGTCCACACCGCTGTACTTCTTCACGGCGTCGATCATGGTCAGGCGCTCCCAGTGGCCCAGATCGATCTCGTGACCCTGATATGGCACGACGAGACTGCCGCAGACATTCTGCGCGACCTGCTTCATCATGTCCTCGACAAGGTCCATCATGCCATGGAAATCCGTATAGGCCTGATAAAGCTCGATGGTGGTGAACTCGGGGTTGTGCTTCGGGTCCATGCCCTCATTACGGAAGATACGGCCAACCTCATACACGCGGTCCATGCCGCCGACAATGAGGCGCTTGAGGTACAGCTCCGTCTCGATGCGGAGGACCATATCCATATCCAACGTGTTGTGGTGGGTATAGAACGGGCGCGCAGACGCGCCGATCTCAAACGGCGTCAGGATCGGGGTATCGACCTCGAGAAAGCCGCGCCCATCGAGGAAGCTGCGCAGCTCGCGCAGGATAAGACTGCGCTTCACGAACGTGTCCTTAACGTCGGGGTTCACGATGAGGTCCACATAGCGCTGGCGATAGCGGGTCTCGAGATTCGTCAGGCCATGGAACTTGTCCGGCAGCGGCAGCAGAGCCTTGGCAAGCAGGACGACCTCGTGCGCGCGCACGGAGATCTCGCCGCGCTGCGTGCGGAACACATCGCCGTGCACACCGACGATATCACCGATGTCGAGCTTGCGGCAGCGCTCGAACGTCGCTTCGTCCATCTCGTCGATCTTCAGATAGATCTGGATCCGGCCGGCAGCGTCCTGCAGATCGCAGAACATGACCTTGCCCATGCCGCGCTTCGTCATCAGGCGGCCGCTGACGGAGACTTCCTTTCCCTCCATCTGCTCGAAGTTTTTCTTGATCTCGGCGCTGTTGCTGGTAAATTCAAACTTTGTCTGTGCGAAGGGATTCTGCCCCTCCTGCTGAAGCTGCGCGAGCTTTTCCCGGCGGATGCGGACCTGATCGACCATGGAAAGCTCGGGCTGCTGGGTATTCTTAGCCACGGTATTCCTCCTGTGTTATCGTTCTACGGAAAGGATCTCAAAGCGGATCGTGCCGACCGGAGCTTCGACCTCGACGGTCTGGCCGATGTGCTTGCCAAGCATGGCGCGGCCGAACGGAGAGTCGTCCGAAATGCGAGACTCCATGGGGTTGGCCTCCTGCGAGCCGACGATAGCATACGTCGCCTCTTCCTCCAGATCAAGGTCGCGGACCTTGACGGTGCAGCCAAGGCCGACAACACCGGCGCGCTCCTGCTCGGCGCTCTCATCAATCACGACAGCATGGGACAGGATGTTCTCGACCTCTGCGATGCGGCCATACAGCTTGGCCTGCTCATTTTTCGCTTCATCATATTCACTGTTCTCGGAAAGGTCGCCGAAGGAGCGGGCTTCCTTGATCTGCTCCGCGACTTCCTTCTCGCGCGTGGTTTTCAGATAATTGAGCTCTTCCTCGAGCTCCTTCAGACGTTCTCTGGTCAGCTTAAATTCTTTTGCCATTCCATGTTCCTCCCAAAATCAGGCAAAGCCCGTTCATTCGTTGTGATTATAGAGGATTGCCGCCGCACTTGTCAAGGGTTTCCTTGCGTCAGGGCCGCAATGGCCGCCTGCAGCTGCGCATCCTCGCTTTTTTCGAGCGCATTGGAGTAAATTTTCAGGTAGGTGTCGTCATCGACCTCGACCGGGATATCCGGCGTGATGCCGACGCCCGCCAGCGTGACGCCGTGCGGGGTCTGATAATGGCCGGTCGAAACGGCGACAGCAGAGCCGTCGCTCAGGACGAAGGTCTGCTGATAATTTGCCTTACCAACCGTCTGCGTGCCGACGACGGTGCCGACGCCGTATTCCTGCAGCGCCGCAGCAAAGAACTCGGCGGCGGAATAGGAATCTCCGTTCACGAGAACGGCCATCGGCAGCTCGACGCAGGACGCATCGGAATAATCGATATCCTCGTTGCCCTTATAGTCCACGGACCGGAACAGCGGGCCCTCCGGCAGGAGATAATCCAGCAGCTCCACAAGCTCATCCTTGTGGCCACCCGGATTGAAGCGGACGTCAAACAGCAGAGACGTTGCGCCCTGCTCCCGCAGGGACTCGATCGCAGCAATGGACTTTTCGGCACAGCCGGAATCGAAATTGTTGATCTTCAGATAACCGACACCGCCGTCCAGCAGCTCAGCCCGGACGACCTCGACCTCGATGGTCGCGCGCGTGACCGTGACGTCAAACGTCTCGCCGCCGCGCTGCACTGTGAGCGTCAGGCTCGTGCCCTCCTCGCCGCGGACGCGGTTGCGGGCCTCCTCCATGCCGAGCTCCTTCATATTGGCGCCGTCTATGGCAAGGAGCATATCGCCGATCTGCAGCCCGGCTGCCTCGGCAGGGCCGCCCGGTGTGACGGAGGCAACGGTGAATCCGGCATCGTCCTCATTTTCCAGACGGATGGTCACGCCAATGCCGACATAGGCGTTGGCATTCTGCTCCTGATAGGCCGCAAGCTCGTCGGCGCTGATGTAATAGCTCCAGCGGTCGCCCGTCGCGGTCACGGCAGCGGACGCAAGCTGATCGCCGAGCTTCGAATGGTCCAGTCCGTCGACATAGCGTGCGTCGAGCAGGGCCACGACCTCCTGCACCTTGGCAAGATAGTCATCGCCCGACGTACTCTTCTGTCTGCTCTGCAGCAGCGTCATGCCCACAAACGTCAGTGCGAATACGACCACGGCCGTGGCAAGGCAGCAGACGACATACGGCAAGACTTTTTTCTTTGGTTTTTGGGGTTCGGGACGGAGTTCCTCCGGTCCCATGGGAGTCTCATTTGGTTCCATAGGTCCTCCTTTACGGCCGACACCCCGCCGAAGCGGGGTGAGAGTGTCGGAGAAATTGATTTAGGCTGATTCGCCGCAGGCAGGCGGCGAATTCTGCGAGGCTTTTTCACGCGGATTCCGCCGGAGCGGGGTCAGCATCCGATCTCAGCGGATGCTGACATAGTCCATCGGGTTGACGGTGGCACCGTTGTAGAACATCGTGAAATGCAGGTGCGGGCCGGTGGAGTAACCGGTCGAGCCGACATAGCCGATGAGGTCGCCCTGATTGACATAGTCGCCGGACGAGACGGTATAGTGCGTCATGTGGCCGTAGAGCGACGAGAAGCCGTCGCCGTGGTTGATCGTGACATAGTAACCATAGCCGGATGAGAACGTTGCGGTCGTGACCGTACCGCTCTTCGTGGCATAGACGGGCGTTCCCTGCGCAACAGCAAGGTCAACGCCGTTATGGAAGCGATAGCCGCCGTCGATCGGATGATAGCGATAGCCATACGGGGATGTAATCACAACACCGCTGCCCGCCGGAAGCGGGAAGAGGAAGCCGCCGGCGTTTGTGCCGCCATTGCCGCCGCCGTTGTTGCCGCCGTTGTTGCCACCGTTATTGCCGCCGCCATTGTTGTTATTGCCGCCGTTATTGTTGTTCTTGGCGGCTTCTTCCTCAGCACGCTTGGCATCGGTATATTCCTTTTCTTTTTCGGCAATCTGCTCCGTCAGATCCTCGAGCATGGCCTCATAGGTCTCGTTTGTCTCGCGCAGCAGGTCTGCATCGGAGACAAGCTCCTGCAGCAGCTCGTCGGAATCGGCGCGCTTGGCCGTGAGCGTCTCCTGCGCGCTGGCAAGCTCAGTCTTCTTCTCCTCGAGAGAGACCTTCTCCCCTGCCAGCTCCTCCTTGGCGGAGAGGACCTCCGTGGCGATCTGGCGCATGTTCTCGAGCATACGCTGGTCGCTCTGAGCAATCTCCTCGACCATGGAAACGCGGTTGAGCATTTCGGAGAACGTCTTTGCGCCGAAGATGATGGACCAGTACGACACGTCGCCCTGCTCCTGCATGGCGCGGATGCGCTGCTTATAGCGGTCGAGCAGGTCGTTCTGATCGGTCTGGAGCTGGTCAAGCTCCGCCTGCTTTTCGGCGATGAGCAGATTGTACTGACGGATCTGCTCATTCAGATTCTCGACCTCCTGCCGCGTCAGCTCGATCTCCTGATCGATCTGCGCCTTCTGCTCCACGACATTGAGCGTCTGGGTATTGTTTGCGGCGATCTGTGCCTCGAGCTCCTGCTTCTTCTGGTCAAGCTCATCCTGCTTCGATTCCAGGCCGCTGATCTCCGTGCGGATATCCGCAGAATTGGCCGCGAAGACCGTAACAAGCAGACCTGTCAGGATCGCAGCGGCCAGCAGCAGCGCGATGACGGAGATGATGACTCTTCTGTACTTATACATAGTATACCCTCCTGTGCGCGTATTTCAGACCTTCAGGAATTTCCGGATGGACATCAGGCTGCCCACAACGCCGATCAGCAGACCCGTGACCACGCACACCAGCGCGACCGGCAGAGCGACCGTGCTGAACGAGACGACGTGGAGGAAGCTGAGCTGGCCGGAGCTTGCAATGGCGCCGCGGATGGCCTCGTACAGGCCCCACTCGAGGAAGAACGAGCACACGGCGCCCAGCAGGCCGAGGATGAAGCCCTCGACCACAAACGGCAGACGGATAAAGCCATTCGTTGCGCCGACCATGCGCATGATGGCGATCTCCTCGCGGCGGTCGAACATGGCAAGCTTGATCGTATTGGAAATAATAATGAGCGACACGATGAGCAGCACGGCAGCGATGCAGGCCGAAACAATGGACAGCACGTTGCGGATCGTGGACATGGCGTTGGCGACCGTCGGATCGGAATAGATGGTCGCAACGCCGGGCACCTGCTTCAGCGCGTCGATGGTCTCCTGCAGCTTGGAGTTGTCCTCCAGCGTGACGATGTACTGGTCGCGCATGGTTTCGGCGGTCACGCCGTCGTACATGACGGCGTCATATTCCTTGACGAACGTCTGCAGAGCCTCCTCGCGGGAGATGAAGCGGGCATCCGCGACATTGTCGATCAGATTGATACGGGAGCCGACGCTCTTGGCCTCGGCCTCGGTGTAGCTCTCGTCGATGCAGATGAGGACCTCGTTCTCCTTCTGCAGATCGTCGACGATCAGGCCGATGTTATAGGTGATAAGGCCGAAGCTCGTGACGATCACGAGGCAGGCCACGGTGATGCAGACTGCGGCAAAGGACATGAAGCCGTGCTTGAAGATCGCCTTCGTGCCCTCGCCAACGAGAAAGCTGAAATTATTGTGCTTCATAGCTGTAATACCCGTCCATTCCGTCGCTGACGACTCTGCCCTCGTCGATGGCGACTACGCGCTTGGTGAAGCGGTCCACCAGGCCCTTTTCGTGCGTAACGACCATGACCGTCGTGCCGAGCGCATTGATCTGCTCGAGCAGGAGCATGATCTCAAACGAACGCTGCGGGTCGAGGTTGCCGGTCGGCTCATCGGCGATGATCATCGTCGGATTGTTGATGAGCGCGCGGGCAATGGCCACACGCTGCTGCTCGCCGCCGGACAGCTCGTTCGGCAGACGGCGGCCCTTGTTCTCCAGCCCGACCAGCTCCAGCACATAGGGCACGCGCTTTTTGATCTCCTTTGGCGCTGCGCCGATGACGCGCATGGCGAACGCGACGTTCTCATAGACCGTCTTGTTCTCAATGAGGCGGAAGTCCTGGAAAATGACACCGAGCGTGCGGCGCATATAGGGGATGGACGCGCGCTTGATGGACTCGAGCTGATAGCCGTTAACCAGCACCGAGCCGGACGTCGGTTTGAGCTCCGCCGTCAGCAGCTTGATGATGGTAGACTTGCCGGAGCCGGACGGACCGACCAGAAACACGAACTCGCCGTCATCAATGTGCATATCGATGCCGTTGAGCGCGTGCGTGCCGGTCTCATATGTTTTTGTGACGTTTACCAAATCGATCATAAATCACACCAGTTTCTTACTCAACTATTAAATAAATATTGAAATGTCCGTACCAACGGCGCTGCAGCCGTGCAGCGTTCCGCGGAAGATCAGATCATACGGTTGTCGCGGGAGGCCAGATACTTCTTGACCATGAGGGCGACCTTGAAGATGATGGCGTCGTCGAACTCGCGCAGGTCGAGGCCCGTGAGCTTCTTGATCTTCTCCAGACGGTAGACCAGCGTATTGCGGTGGACGAACAGCTTGCGGGAGGTCTCGGAGACATTCAGGCTGTTCTCAAAGAACATGTTGATGGTGAACAACGTCTCCTGATCGAGCGACTCGATGGAATTCTTGCGGAAGACCTCGGAAAGGAAGATCTCGCACAGTGTGGTCGGCAGCTGATAGATCAGGCGGCCGATGCCAAGGTTTTCATAATTGATGACGGTCTTTTCGGTATCGAAAACCTTGCCGACCTCTATGGCGACCTGTGCCTCCTTATAGGAATCGGCCAGCTCGCGCAGATGCTCGGAGATCGTGCCGATGCCGATGGTCGTGCGCACGAACAGCTCGGACTTCAGCCGCTCCTCAATGGTGCGGCCGACGCGGGTCAGCTCCTCGCCCGTCGTGTCCGCCGGGACCTGACGCACGAGCGCGATATCCGTCTCGTTGACGTTGATGACAAAGTCCTGCTGCGTGTCGGGGTACATGCTCTGCAGCAGCTCCACGACGGCCACGTCCGAACGGCCGACCTGCCGGACGAGATAGACCGCGCGCGGCAGCTCCGTCGGGAAATGCAGCTCCTTCGCGCGGATATAGATGTCGCCCGGAAGGATATTGTCCGTGATGATGTTCTTGACGAAGGTCCCCTTGTCATGCTTTTCTTCATAGTAGGCCTTTGCGGAATTCAGGGAGACCTGCGTCATGCGCACAAGCATCTCGGCCTGTGCGTCCGTTCCGAGCACAAAGGCGGAGTAGCCATAGGCAGGGTTCCAGCCCTTGAGCGCGTAGAACGTATACGGTTCCTCGCGCACGGGGTTCTCCAGCATGGCGGCCACCGCCGTGGCGGCATCCGGCCACTTTTCGCCGATGAGCGTGGTGTCGCTGCAGGAAATGACATTCCCTTCTGCATCGATCACACCGATGGTGGTCTGTGCGGCTTCGCTGAGCTGGAGCAGTACGCCCTGAAACATACGACTTGACATAAGCCGTCCTCCTTACGCCAAAGACAAAATGTCGATATTCGGCAAAATTATGCTAGTATCATACTATTTTTTTCGGCAGAATGCAATAGGTTTTCGGCATTTTATTTCAAATCATAGGTACTTTTTTATGGAAGATTCCGACTTTTTCGTTAAATTATCCAGTTTTTCAGAGCATACTTCTAATTTTTTGTACAAGTTTTTCCAAATAGGCTTCGTCAAAATCCACAGTTTCCAAAAGTCGAATTTCGCCGCATGTCAGCTCGCGTGTCATTCCCATTGGGAGCGCTCCAAGCTCGAGTCCGCCCTCGGCAATTCGACGAAGCGCCGTGACCGGCATGCCGCGGCTGGCCAGCATCCGGCGCACCTGATGGTACTTTCCCTCGCACACGGCCACAAGGCTGCGGCCGGGGCCGAGCGGGCGGAGATAAGCCGGGCGGCAGACCGTTCCGTCGCGCAGCGTGAGCCCGGCGCGGAAGGCGGCGCAGTCCGCCTCCCCGGCCTCGCCCTCGTGGACGGCATCATAAATTTTCCAGACCGCATGGCGCGGCGAGATGAGCCGGTGCGCCAGCTGTCCGTCGTCCGTCAGAAGCAGCAGGCCGGACGTATCCTTGTCCAGCCGCCCGACGGGTGCAAGGCCGCGGTACTGCGGCGGCAGCAGCTCCATCACGGTGCGGTCGCGGGGATCGTCCGTCGAGGTCACATAGCCAGTCGGCTTATGCAGCAGCAGAACGACCGGCCCGCGCGGGCCGACCGCCTCGCCGTCGAGCGTGACCCGGTCCGATGTTTCGTCGATCTTCTGCTCCGGGGCCGAAGCGGGAACGTCGTTGACGCGCACCCGCCCGGCGCGGATGATGGCCCGCAGCTCGCGGCGTGAGGCCACACCGGCCTCCGATAAAAACCTGTCCAGACGCTGCATCCGTCTGCCTCCTTCCGGCATAACCGTCCCCTGTGGGACATACATTGGAGTGACCATAAAAACCTGTTTAAGGGGGAGCTACATCATGTTTGTCATGACTGCAAAGCTGTCAAAGCCGCGGCTGATCGCCGCAGGCGTCCTGATCCTGGCCGTTGTGATCCTGGTCGTTGCGCTCGTCTCCGGCGGCGGAGGCGGATCGGCGGACGCGCCCGACGGAGCGACGAACGACGCGCGCCTTGCCTATCTCGCGGGCTTCGGCTGGAGCGTGAACGGTACGCCGAAGCAGACGCAGCAGGTCCGCATTCCCAAGTCGGCCGACGACCGCGTCTTCTCGCGCTACAACGCGCTGCAGAAAAGTCAGGGCTTCGATCTCACGGCGCACGCGGGCAAGGAGGCCACGCGCTATGTCTATGAGATCCTGAATTACCCGGACGCCTCCGCGCCGGTCTACGCCAGCGTGCTCGTGCTCGACGGGCACATCATCGGCGGAGACATCACGGACACTGCGCCCGGCGGCGCCATCCACGGCTTCTGCAAACCCGGCACCACGGCACCGAACGCCGAGCCGTCCGAGGCAACGGAGGCCGGAACGGAGACCGAGGCCGGAACGGAAGAACCGACGGAGCCCTCCGCCGAGCCTTCAACCACATCCTAAAAAACACTTGCATTTTCGCTTCGTCGTGCTATAATGACAGCAGCCAATCGAATACGACTCTTCAGGGCAGGGTGAAATTCCCGACCGGCGGTAAAGTCCGCGAGCGCGCTGCGCATGATCCGGTGAGATTCCGGGACCGACAGTACAGTCTGGATGAAAGAAGAATCGGCTGGCGCACCTGTCCGTGTTTCCTGCCGTTTACCCGAGGGATCGTATCCTTCGGGTGTATTTTTTCTCAGGAGGCAACCATGAAACACGAAAAAATGAAAAAACTGACCGTTCTGGCCATGCTGAGCGCCATTGCCTATGTCGCAGTCGCGCTGCTGCGCTTCCCGGTCGTCCTGTTCCTCAGCTATGAGCCGAAGGACGTCGTCATCGCCATCGGCGGCTTCCTCTACGGGCCGCTGGCCGCACTGGGCATCTCGCTTGTCGTCTCGTTCATCGAGATGCTGACCATCAGCTCCACGGGCTGGATCGGCTTTGTGATGAACTTCCTCAGCTCCGCCGCCTTTGCGGGCACGGCCGCCCTGCTCTACCGCAAAAAGCGCACGCAGGGCAGCGCCATTGCGGGCCTGTTCGGCGGCGCGCTGCTTATGACCGTGCTCATGCTGCTGTGGAACTATCTCATCACGCCGCTGTACATGCACACGGCGCGCGCCGACGTCGCCGCGATGCTCGTGCCGGTGTTCCTGCCGTTCAACCTGCTCAAGGGCTGCCTGAACGCCACGATCACCGTGCTGCTCTACAAGCCCGTCGTGCAGGGACTGCGCCATGCGCACCTGCTGCCGCCGAGCAAAACGCCCGGCCGCATGCCGGTCAAGCGCCGTCTGGCCGTGTGGCTCGGCGCGCTGGCCGTTCTGGCCGTGTGCATCGTGCTCGTGCTCGTCCTCCATGGCACGATCTGAGCCTCAGAGGCACAGCAGATCGGTAAAATGATCGATGCGCTTATCCCAGTGCGCGGGCTTGCCGAAGCCGTAGGCCGCCCACACGAACGGCAGGCCCGCCTGCTCGGACGCTTCCATGTCGCCCTGCGTGTCGCCGACGTAGACCGCGTCGCGGACATTGCAGCGCTCACACAGCAGGCGCAGCGTCTGCCCCTTCGGCAGGCCCGTGTTCCCGAAGCAGTCGAAGTCGCTGATCAGGCCGCCGAGGCCGCCCTTTTCCATCAGCAGCTCGATATAGCCCTGCTGGCAGTTGCTGACGATAAACAGGCGGTGCGTTTTGTGCAGCTCCGTGAGCGTTTCCTTGACGCCGGGGTAGAAAATATGGCACGGATCACGGCGCAGGCGCGCCATCTCGCCGTCCATGCAGCGGTCCATGACCTCCATGGCCTGCTCCTGCGGGACGCCGGGCACCACGACCTGCGCGATCTCCGTCATGGTCTTGCCGAACAGCGGACGGATGCTCTGCTCCGTGCAGTGCGGCGCAAAGCCCATGCTCTGCAGGCCGTCGTTCCAGCCCTCGGCTACGAGGGCCACGGCATCCCAGAGCGTGCCATCGACATCAAAAATCAAGCTTTCCATTGCTGATACTCCCTATTGTGACGTTTTCTCCTATTGTACCGATTTTCGGTGCTCCCGTCAACCCATAGATAAAGCCCGGTGCGAAGCAGCGTTCTGTTCCGCACCGGGCCGTTTTTTATGCGTTGCTCTGCTCCGTTTTTTCGGGCAGCAGGTTCGTCATGCTGCGCAGGCTGATGCCGAGCGTCGACATGTTGTGCAGCAGGGCGGAAAGCGTCGGCTGGATGACGCCCGTCACGCCCAGGATAATGAGCATGAGGTTGAAGCTGACGATGAACCGGTAATTCCGGTCGATGCGTCCCATAAGGGCCTCGCTCAGGCGGCGCAGCGTCACAAGCTCGAACAGGTCCTGCGACGAGATCGTGATATCGGCGATCTCGCGGGCAATGGCCGCACCCGTGTTGATGGCGATGCCGGCATCCGCCTCGGACAGGGCCGGGGTGTCGTTCACGCCGTCGCCGATCATGATGACCGTGTGGCCCTCGGCGCGGCGGGCGCGGATGTAGGCCGCCTTGTCCTCCGGCAGGACTCCCGCGTGGTATTCGTCCACGCCGACGGCGCGCGCCACGGCGGCAGCCGTCTTTTCATTGTCGCCCGTCATCATGACGATGTGCGCGATCCCCTGCTCATGCAGAGCGCGGACGGCATCCGCCGCCTCGGCCCGGAGCGGGTCGGAGATGCACACAACGGCGGCGAGTTCGCCGGAAATGGCCAGATACAGATGGGAGTAGGCATCGGAAAGACCGTCGAATTTTGCCTCGTCGCCCTCCGGCACCCGGCATCCCTCATCCTCAAACACGAAGTGATAGCTGCCGATGATGACCTTCTTGCCCTCGACGGTGCTCGAGATGCCGTGCGCCACGACATACTCCACGCTGGAGTGATATTCCTCGTGGTTCAGGCCGCGCACGCGCGCCTCCTCTACGACGGCATTGGCCAGCGAGTGCGGATAGTGCTCCTCGAGGCAGGCAGCCAGACGCAGCATATCGTCCTCGCGGCGGCCGCCGAACGTAACGACCTCCGCCACGCGCGGCTGCGCATAGGTCAGCGTGCCCGTCTTATCGAACACGATCGTATCCGCTTTGGCAACGGCTTCAAGGAAGCGCCCGCCCTTGACGGACATGTGCCGGGCGTTGCTCTCGCGCATGGCAGACAGCACGGCGATCGGCATGGCAAGCTTCAGGGCGCAGGAGAAGTCCACCATCAGAACGGCAAGCGTCTTGGTGATATTCCGGGTAAACAGCCACACGAGGGCCGTTCCGCCGAGCGTATAGGGCACGAGCCGGTCCGCCAGACGGGAGGCGCGGTCCTCCGCCGTGGATTTCAGCTTTTCGGACTCCTCGATCATGCGGACGATGCGGTCATAGCGGCCACCGCCCATGGTCTTTTCGACCGTGATGAGGCACTCGCCCTCCTCCACGACCGTTCCGGCATAGGCATAGCTGCCCGGCGTCTTGCGCACGGGGAGCGACTCGCCCGTCATGGACGATTGGTTCACCATGGCCTCGCCGCCGGTCACGCGGCCGTCGAGCGGGATCATGTTGCCGGTACGGACGACGACGCAGTCGCCCGCGTGGATGTCCTTCACGGAGACAAGCAGCTCCTGCCCGTCTGCGTCGCGCACCCACGCGCGGTCGACGTTCAGCGCCATGGCCCCCGCCAGATCGGCGATGGACTTTTTGTGCGTCCAGTCCTCCAGCAGCTCGCCGAGGCCGAGCATGAACATCACGGAGCCTGCCGTATCGAAATCGCGGCGGACCAGTGAGACCGTCACGGCCGTTGCATCGAGCACGGAGACAGAAAGCTTCCCGTGCAGCAGGGCAGAGAGACCGGCCTTGAGATAGCGCACGGAGCGCACGATGGCGATGCCCGCCCGCACATAGGCAGGCAGGAACAGCTTGCAGGCATAGTGGAGTGCCGTTCTCCAGACGAGTTTGTCCTCAAATTCGCGGTTCAGCGCACGGCCGGTGTGCTCCGGGACAAGCCCGGCCTCCTCAGCCGCCGCGAATGAAAACGAGGAAAGCGCCGCAAGCACGGCGCTGCGCGCCTCGCAATATTCAATGACGGCGTCCTGCGTGCGGTCATAGACCTTGACCGACGCCACGCCGTCCACGGCGCGCATGGAATACTCCAGCAGGTCTGCCTGCCGGAGCGTCATCCGCCCGATGCACAGATGCACACGCAGGCGGCCCTTGGTTTCATGTAAAATTCTGCACTTCATAGGATTCTCCTGCCCGCAGCCGGGAAGGGTTTTCCTCCCCGGCTGCACATGATTCAGGCCTCGGCAGGCTCTGCAGCGGGCTCCTCCGCAGTATCGGCGATCTCCTCGCAGGCAGCGGCGGCACGCTCTTCATTGATGGCCTTCGCATCTGCCAGAATGTCCCCGCAGTTTTCACGGAGCGTCGTAACCGTCGTCATCACGTCTTCCTTCGCACGGAGCACGGCAGCCGTCGCGTGGGTATAGACCTTTTTCGCGTCACGGCTGCTGAGGATCCGGATCCCAGCCGTTCCGAACAGAACGCCGCCTGCAAACAGGCCAAGCTTTGCTGCAATACGCATATTGATTTCCTCCAGTTTTCGTAACTTCAGAAAAAGTAAGGTTTGGCTAACATTTGACCGCACTCGCTTTTCCCGTGCCCGTATGATACACCGCAGGGCCATAAATGTCAATGCTTTCCCGCCCCACTTTTCGAGAAAAATCCGCAATTCTTGACAAACGCAGGCCGCCCGTTATAATGAAAGCAGAAAAAGGAGGAGACCGCATGAAACGCTTATTTACCCGCCGGACCGCCGGGACGGATGCAAAAGTTGACCGGCTCGTCATGGAATACGCCCGCCGCAGTGCGGCCTCTCCCCTGCTGCAGCATACGGAGCGGCTCGTGCTTGACCGGAGCGAGGGCATCGCACACCTCAGCTCCGTCGGCAAGCACACCGCCGCTGCTCGCTCCCGTCCGCGGCGGCCCGCCTGCTCGACACGCTCCCGCAGGGACTGCTATCGCCGCCTCTTGCCTCCGGGACGGACGATGCCGCGGCGCGCTATGCGCTCACGCTGCGCTGGTCGGACGGCGCGTCGCAGCGCATTACCGGCCGCTATGACTGCACGGGCCTTCCGGACGGCTGGGCAGAGCTTGCCGCCGAGGCAGATACCCTGCTGCGCTTCTATACGGAGGGCGAGCTGTTCGACCCGTCGCGCGCAGCCGCCGCGCCGGGGCCGCTGTTTTACTGCGCCGTGGAATTCGAGCCGCACGGCACGCGCTATTCCTACCGCTCCGAGGACCGGACGCTGGAGGCCGGTGAGCTTGTGGTCGTTCCGGCCGGGCCGGATGCGCACGAGCTGCTGGGCAGGATCGTCGCGGTGCAGGCCTGCACGGCCGAGGACGCGCCCTACCCGCCCGCGCAGACAAAACCGATTCTCCGCCGCGCCACCCCGCAGGATATTCTGGAGCTTGGCGAATTCGTGTAAGGATAAAACAGGACCCGATGTGGCTTTCCGGTGCCGCATCGGGTCCTGTTATTACTTACGATTTTTTCGCCGGGACGGTCCAGTCCGGCGTCTGACTGAGGATCCTGAGCGTATCCGTGGCGGAGACCTGTGCAACAGACAGAATCTTGCCAGGACTGAGCGGCGTATCCGCCGCTGCCAGCGTTTGCTCGTCGATATACTCCGTCGGCACCTGCTCGCCGTCGACCAGAATGACGCTGTACGGCGTGAAGTTCGTGCCGTGGACGGTCAGGCCGCCGTCGCTGCTGCTCACGCCGGTGAGCGTGATCTCGTCGACGCCGAAGTGCAGCTCCATCGGCTGCACCGCCATCTCCCCGCCCGTCGCATAGTGCTTGCCATATAGCATGTCATACTCCAGCATGCACAGGCCGTTCTGGAAGGTCTCGCTGCCGGTCTCATCGTAGCCGTGGCTCTGATGATAGCGCAGGATCGTGCCGTCGTGGACGCCGAAGCGGTCGAGCACCATGGCGGCCAGCTGATAGGCCTGCACGTCGCGGTCGACCTTTTTGGCGTGGAAATTCGTCCAGATGACATATTCCGTAGACTGCACGGTGCCGCAGCTCAGCTCGTCCTGCGTGATGCCGAAGCTCGGCAGATGATCGCCGTAGAATACGACGACCGTCGGCTCGCTGAACGTGGAGAGCCGGCGCACAAGGCGCGCGACAAAGGCATCCGTCTGCTTGAGCTGGTAGAGGTAATATTCCAGCCCGGCGCGGCGGGATTCGGCCTCCTCCCCCGAGACCCTGATGGTTCGCGCGCCCTCCAGCGGCGCCGTGGGATACTTGCCGTGGGGCTGCACGGAGACGGTGAAGACGAGATCGCGGCCCTCGGTGGAGCACAGCGCCTTCAGGATCTCCTCCGTCAGGACGGAATCCTTCGCCCAGCCGAGCGGATTCTGCTCGACATCGTGCATGTATTCCAGCGACGTGAACGTCTCGAAGCCGAAATTGGCATAGACGCGGTCGCGGCTGTAGAACGTGGCATTATTATTATGGATGGCGTGGGTGGAATAGCCCGCGCTCTGCAGCGCATAGGCCATGGATTCGCAGGTCCGGTTCTTGACAACGGTCTTGTAGGGATACTCCCCGACGCCGAAATGGTCGAGATTCATGCCGGAGAGGACCTCGAACTCGGTGTTCGCCGTGCCCGCGCCGATGGACGGCACATAGAACAGGCCGCTGGAGCACGTCTCCTTCAGCCGCTCAAAATTTGGGACCGGATTTTCGCCGTATGTCAGGTCCTTCAGATAATTCGCGTCAAAGAATGACTCGAGCTGCACAAAGATGAAATTTGGCGTGCGCACCCGGTCGTCAGGCAGGTCGTCCTGCTCGCTGAGGAGCACGTCGATCGCTTCCTGCGAATAGCCGTCCGGCTCGCTGATGCCCTGCGTCACCGCACTGGCGGAGAAGCAGTAGGCAAAGCCGTTGGAGTCGTAGGCATCCGGCAGATTGGGGAAATGCGAGGCCAGCGTCCCGCTGCGGAGGAAGGCGACCGTAAAGCCCGCGAGGATCACGCCGCAGAGCAGGACCTGCACGGCAGCGAAATAATAGGACGGGCGCGTCTTCTTCGCGCGCAGCCACAGGAGGACGATCACGCCGATGAGGGCCGCGATGCCCAGCATCAGGAGGATCAGCACCGGCTGGCTCATATAGATCTCGATGATGTCCCGCACGGACGACAGCAGCCAGATATCCGGCGCAGTCAGCGGCGTGGCGCGGAAGCCGAGCAGGATGCAGTTGGCAAGGCCAAGCCCGATCCAAACAGCGGCGAACAGCAGGAAGCAGAAGCTGCGCTTGCGGAACAGCAGCGAGAGAGACAGCGTGAATAAAATAATGAGAGAGTCATAAAAAAACTGCCACGGTCGCGTCACCATATAGTGCAGGCCATCGCCGAGGGACCTGCGCGACAGGCATTCAAGCGCCAAATTGATGACGAACGCAGCAAGGATATAGCCCAAAAAACGGAGAATATTTTCACGGTTCCATTCCTTTCCCACTCGGCGGAGCGAAAAGGGACGCTTCATTTTCATCACCCCAGAAGTCATAATTCTGCGCTAACAGTATAACACTTACCCCGAAAAAAGCAAGGATTTTTCCGGTTCTTTTCCAAAATTCAAAGTTTCGCCACAATTGAAAACAGTTTGTAACGAAAAAGCGGAGCCTATGTGAATTTCCGGTCAAAAAATCGAAAATTTCTTGCAGGGGCTTTACACGGGTGATATAATATAGGATGAAATAACAGCCGAATGCCGCTTTGCGGCCTTCGTTTGGAAAGGAAGCAGAAAATTCATGACTACCATTGACATTTACTCCGGATTCCTCGGCGCGGGCAAGACCACGCTCATTAAAAAGATGATCCGCGAGGCCTATCAGGGTGAAAAGATCGTCCTCATCGAAAACGAGTTCGGTGAGATCGGCATTGACGGCGGCTTCATGCAGGACGCCGGCATTCAGGTCAACGAGATGAACTCCGGCTGCATCTGCTGCTCGCTCGTCGGCGACTTCGGCCGCGCGCTGAAGCAGGTCATCTCCGACTATCATCCCGACCGCATCCTCATCGAGCCGTCCGGCGTCGGCAAGCTCAGCGATGTCATCGGCGCCGTAGAGCGTGTTGCGGACGAGAGCGTCACGCTCGGCAGCTTCATCACCGTGGCGGATGCCACGAAGTGCAAGGTCTATCTGAAGAATTTCGGTGAATTCTACACGAACCAGATTGAGACCGCCTCCGCCATCATTCTCAGCCGCACCGGCTCCATCTCCGAGGAGAAGCTGGCTGCCGCCGTGGCCCTGCTGCGCGAGCACAATCAGAACGCCGTCATCATCACGACGCCGTGGGACCAGCTCTCCGGCGCACAGATCCTCGAGGCCATGCAGAAGCAGCACACGCTCACCGAAGAGCTGGCTGACATGATCCGCAGCGCCCAGTCCGAGGAGAACGACGAGGACGAAGAGGAAGAGCACCATCATCACCATCATCATGACGATGCCAACGAGGATGACGAGCACGAGCATCCTTGCTGCCACCATCATGACCACGATGACGAGGATGAGCATCACTGCCATCACCATCATGACCACGATGAAGACGATGATGAGCATGAGCATCACTGCTGCCATCATCACGACCATGACGACCATGACGAGGATGAGGACGAGCACCACTGCTGCCATCATCACCATCATCACGGCCACGACGCCGACGAGGTCTTCCAGAGCTGGGGCGTCGAGACGCCGAAGAAGTTCACCGAGGAAGAAATCCGCAATGCCCTCGCCGCACTGGACAACGGCGAGACCTATGGCATCGTGCTGCGCGCCAAGGGCATCGTTCCGACGGCGGACGGCACCTGGCTGCACTTTGACCATGTGCCCGGCGAGATCGACGTCCGCACCGGCACGGCCGCTGTGACGGGCCGTCTGTGCGTCATCGGCTCGAAGCTGGACGAAAAGGCACTCGCCGCCCTGTTCGGCGTGTAAGGAGGCTGCCATGGCCATTCCCGTCTATGCCTTCACCGGCTTTCTGGACGCCGGAAAAACGAAATTCATTCAGGAGACGCTGGAGGACGAACGCTTCAACGCAGGCGAGCGCACGCTGCTGCTCATCTGCGAGGAGGGTGAGGAGGAATATGACCTCTCCGTCTATCCCTACCAGCATGTCTATCCCGAGGTGATCGATCAGGAGGCCGTTACGACCGAAGAGCTTTCACAGCTGTTCAAAAAGCACCACTGCGAGCGCGTCGTCGTCGAGCTCAACGGCATGCTGCAGGTCGGCCCGTTCTACCAGAAAATGCCGGAGGACTGGCAGATCGCGCAGGAGGTCATGTTTGCCGACGGCACGAGCATCCTCGCCTACAACGCCAACATGCGCTCCCTTGTGGTGGACAAGCTCACGGGCTGTGAGATGGTCGTGTTCAATCGTCTTGCACCGGGCACGGACATCATGCCGCTGCACAAGCTCGCCCGCGCGCTGAACCGCCGCGTCGGCATCCTCTATGAATACACCGACGGAACGACGCAGCCCGACGAGATCGAGGACCCGCTCCCCTTTGACATCAACGCCCCGGTCGTGGAGATCGGCGACGATGATTTTGCGCTCTGGTACCGCGACATCACGGAGGAGCCGAAGAAGTACGACGGCAAGACCGTCCGCTTCAAGGGACAGGTCGCCCGCCTGAAAAAGGACCGCGACGGCTACTTTGCGCCCGGCCGCTTTGTCATGACGTGCTGCGTGGAAGACATCGCCTTCATGGGTCTGCCGTGCAAATACGCCGACGCCGCTTCCCTGCACGCCCGCGAGTGGGTCACGGTCGAGGCGACGGTCTCCGTCCGCTTCCATGCGCTCTACCGCGGCACCGGCCCCATCCTGACGGCCGTCCGCGTAACGCCCGCCGAACCCGCGAAGAACGAGGTCGCAACGTTCTGAATCATGCCCTCGTATAGCAAAATCCTGCCGGAGTCAGCCACTCCGGCAGGATTTTTTATAGCTCAGTTTTCGTCCGCAGCTGCTCCCATGGTCGCAGCGAAGGCCGCTGCGGCATTCTGGACCGTTTCTGCGACGATGTTCTCCGCCACCTGATGCAGATCCGTCTGCAGGACGCGCTCCACATAAGGGGCGTATTCTTTTTCCGGCACGCAGTAGATGCGGAAGCAGCACGAAAGATAGCGGCGGATCTTCCGCTCCATCGTGAAGTACATATCGCACGGGACGGACATATAGCTCCGCGTGACACCGGCGGAGGCCAGCTCCAGCTCAAACAGCTCGCTGTCGTCCGCGCGCTTCATCCAGCGGGAGAAGATCTGGCGCAGCCGGGGCGTCATGCTCCGGTTGATGAAATCGGACGTCGACGGCAGCGAATACGCCGTGACATACAGGTCGCGCAGCGGCTCGGAGCACTCCGCGATATGGAGCTGCAGCCCCGTCTCCATGGCGTACAGCAGCAGCGGCGACTGATCCGCCGGGAGCATCTTCTCCGCGCGGGAAAACTGTGAGCGGAACATGATCTGCGTCAGGCGCAGCAGCAGCGCCTCCTTATTTTCAAACGCGGCGAAGAACGACGCCGGAGACATTCCGGCCTTGCGGGCGATCTGTGCCGTCGTCGTGCGCCCGTAGCCCTGCTCGAGGAAGAGCGTCATCCCCGCATAGATCATCTTCTGTTCGCGTGCAATTCCTCTGGCCTGCAGCCCATGACCCGGCATGGCACTCGCTCCTTTCAACTGAATATATGAATCAAAAATAAACTCCGGTCAAATGATATCACATGCTGTCGAATTTTGCAAGCGAAAGTTCCTGGCTTTTTCTCAATTTTCTGGATGTTTTCAAACTTTTATTGCTGCTTGTCATCATAGTCCGTCTATGCTATAATGAAATTATCTCATATCACCCGCTTGCAGAAAGGACGTGCCCAGATGAAGCGTATCATTTCGTTATTCCTTGCCGTTTCCTCTTTTCTGACTCTTTTATGCTCAACTGCCGGAGCCGAATCTTCTACCGGTTTCGCTGATGTGCCGCAAACTGCATGGTACTATTCCTATGTCATGCAGATGCAGAAAAATGGATACATGAATGGCGTATCTGCCGATCAGTTTGATCCGGATGGACACCTGACCCGCGCAATGGTTACGACCGTTCTTTATCGCATGGAAGGCAGCCCCTCCGTTTCGGCTCCGAGCCGCTTTATCGACGTCCCACAGGGCACCTGGTATTCCGATGCCATTGCCTGGGCGGAAAACAGCGGTGTTGTGAACGGAATGGATGATATACACTTTGCGCCGGAACGCGAGATCACGCGGGAGCAGCTCGTCACAATGATCTATCGTTATGCCATGCAGAAGGGTCTCCCGCAGGGTGAGACCTCGCTGGAGAAGTTTGACGACGCTGCAAACGTCAGCGACTATGCCAAGCATGCGTTCGCATGGGCCTGCAACGCCGGTATCATTTGCGGAAGTAAGGCAACCAAAAATCTATACGAAAACTATTATCAGATTTATCAAACTGATATCTGGAAGGAAAACAAAATTACCTATTCTAACGATACGCAATTCTACGCGCTCATCGACTTTGACGGAGATGGAATCTGTGAATTAGTCTCCACTCAGGCAGACTGGGGAGGCTTTGAGTATTACGGCTTTTATCTTAATGCAATACAGTCCAATACTGCTGAATCATACGGTTGTATCGCGAATATGAGGGGCCCGCTCTTATATTCAAATGGCCGTGGAGAAGTTTACTGCGCCTCTGGAAACTATGGTGGATATAGTCTTGTTCGAATTTATGGGGTTGAAGGGGATCGGCCCGGCGAAAAAGCGCTTAGGCGAGAAACCATTATGGACTTCATTCCAAATTGGGACGAAAGTGACGCGGGTGATAAACTCATTCAATTTGATGAGGAAATAGAACGGTATCTAGCCGAGCGAAATTGTGTTCGGGTAGTATACTCCCCGCTCGACACTCTGCTTGCAAACAACTATTATCCCGTGACTGTTGATGTTCTGGAGCCGTCGGGTCTTGCTACCCGCGCGCAGCTCGCAAAGATCATTTCCGTCTATCTTGGATTAACAGACTGACAACAGCAAAAAGGTAAAGAAATCCCGCGATCCCATGGAATTCCGTGCGATCGCGGGACTTTTCTTATACATTTTCCACCGCAGCCGGGTGCCAGAAGCCGACGGCATCACGGACGAGGACACAGCTGCGCGTCAGCTCCCCTTCTCCGGCGGCATCGGGCGTCACGCCCCACGCGGCGGCAGTGTCCTCGGGGACGCGAAGTTTGCAGCGGAACGTGAAGCGCATCCGGTTGCCGCAGAGCGATTCGACGCCGCTGCTCGCACCGTCGCGGGCCTCGTGGGCGCTCAGGCTCTGCACCATGGCTCCGGCAGCACTCTGGGCGATGGTCTCGTCCTCAGCGGACCCGGTCACGCCGACGGCGTAGAGGCTGCGCGGATAGGCATCCTGCTGCTCCAGCCCCTGCAGGGCGGCAGCGAGGTCCGCACCCTCCGGCTGGTCCAGCCAGACACGGCCGCCGGGTGCATCCATACACAGGGCGGAGACGCCCTTCCAAAGCGTGAGCAGCGTGCCGCCGCCCGCTGGCGAGCTGAGCGTCACATAGCTGTCAAACGAGAATTCCTGCACGCCCGGCGCTTTGCGCTCGGCCCACTGCGCAGCATTGGCGGCATCGAGCACCGCAGCGACCGCAGCGGCGTCCAGCATGCCGCTGTGCTCCAGCTCCCCGCTGCGCGACCACTGGCACAGGCACAGGGCCGCGCCGTCGTCTGCCAGAGCGGCCAGCGTCCCGGCATTGGGCAGCTCGACCGGCTCGGGCGGCTGCGTGGGGTTGGTCAGTGCGGCGGTCGGCTCTTCCGTTGCGGGCGGGTCCGTCGGGTCAAGCGGCAGCAGCCCGCCGTGCTCCGCCGGGCCTCGGGAACAGGCGGCAAGCGAAACGGCCAGCATCAGCGCGCACAGCGCGGAGATCAGCTTTTTCATCTCCATCATCCTTTCGTCAAAAATCGTAAAATATGTCAGCGAGTGTATTTGCTCAAAACCGTTCTATCTATTCAGACGCGATTTCTGCGCATCCGTTCCGCAGATTTTGCGTTTCTTTTTTCTGGGCAGCACCGCACAATTGCAGCTTCGGCCTTCACCGAATGCTCTCTCTGAATTATGCGGTGCTGCCCTTGTTTTAACCGAAAGATTCTATTATAATAAGGGTATGTTTTGGAAACACCTGTACGGAGAGGATGACTGCCGTGTATTTTTCCCGGGAAAAACTGAATGCGCTCGTGCCGCCCGCCGGACTGGAGGGCGCGGCCGAGCTGCTGAACGGACTGGAGTATGATCGGAGCAGCGTATGCTCCGCCGTCGTGACCGCCCTGCGCCCGCTGCTGGCGCGCCTTGCGCCGGAGCCGGAGGCCGGATGGCTGCCCGCGCTGTATGCGTGGCTGGACAACGGTCTGTTCCCCGATCCCGCCTATCAGGCCCCGCCCGAGGCACCGGCGCTTGCCGCGCTGGCCGAGCTGCTGGACGGCGTGCTCGCCTGCGAGGATGCGCCGTTCGATATGCTGACCGATCTGGCTGCGCACGGCCCGGAGGACGGGAGCCGTGTCGCCGATGAGCTGCCCGCCTTCCACGCCGCACTGCACGCCTCGCATTTTGTGACCATGCTGCGCATCGGCCGGGAGCTTCTGCCGTTTGACGCCGCTTCGCACACCATCGGCGTGCACAACATCGCCACGCTGACCGCCCAGTGCGCGAAGGAAGCCGGGCTTCCTGTCGACGTCCCGCTCGTCAGCGCGGCCGCCCTGTGCCACGATATCGGCAAGTTCGGCTGCCGCGGCGCGGATGCAAAGCGCATCCCCTATCTGCACTATTATTATACCTGGCAGTGGCTGTCCGGCCACGGCATGGAGCACATCGCTCATATCTCCGCGAACCACTCCACCTGGGACCTCGAATTTGAGAATCTGCCCGTGGAGTCCCTGCTGCTCATCTATGCGGACTTCCGCGTGCGCGGCACGCGCGAGGGCGGGCGCGAGACCGTGCGCATTTATTCACTGGCAGAGGCCTATGCGATGATCCTTTCAAAGCTGGCGGACGTTACGCCGGAAAAGGAGCGCCGTTACCGCACGGTCTATACGAAGCTGCGCGATTTTGAATCTTATTTGCACATCCGCGGCGTGGCTACGGAGCCCGGCCCCGCGCCGCAGCGCGAAACGCGCGACCCCGCCCTGCTCACGCAGCAGGAGGCGCTGGACGCCCTGCGCGCGCTGACGTTCGACCACGCCATCCGCCTGATGCATACCGTCAGCACGGACGCGTCGTTCGATCAGCTGCTCGAGCAGGCGCGCGGCGAGAAGAACACGCTGCGCATCCGCACCTACCTCGAGCTGTTTCAGGAATACCACACCTATATGTCCGGCGGAAACAAGCGCAAACTGCTCGCCTTCCTCTATGAGCTGCTGCTGTATCCCGAGGGCGACGTTCGCCGTCTGGCCGGGCAGCTCATGGGCAGCGTGCTGGCCAACAGCGGGCCGAAATACCGCAAAGAGCTGCCCTCCGCCGCGCCGCAGGACGCCGCCGCGCCCGCGATGCTCTCCGTGCTGGAGGAATCGCTCGGCCTGTGGGAGCAGACCGTGGCGCAGTGCCTGCATCCCGACCACAAAATCTCCCCGAAGCACGCCCAGCGCATCTCCAACTCGCTGAAGGCCGTTGCCGAAACGCTTCTGGCCGAGACGGAGGACGCGGCGCGGCTGGCGCAGCCGCTGCTCTCGCGCCTGCCGGATGCCACGGACGAGGATAGCTTCGTGCTGCTCGACGCCCTCTACCACACCCCGCCGCATGCCGTCTCCACGCTCGCCCCGGCGGCGGACCGGCTGCGCGCCCTGCTGTGCGGTCCGGACCAGAGCCGCCGCATTGCGGCCCTGCGCTGCCTGCGGCGCTTCCGTGCCGCCGCGCCGGAGGACCTGCTGCAGGAGGCCGCTGTGCCGCTTGCGGATGATCTTCCCGCCGTGCGTGCCCTGCGCGGCCGCCTGAGCGGTAAAACGCCCGCGCCGCTCTCGGAATCCGAGGCCTCGCTGCTCTACCTCAGCAATCTGAAGACTGCCGTGCCGTGGGTCGTGAAAAACGCCCAGATCGACCTGCTGCAGGCCGATGCGCTGCAGCACACGGGCAACACATTCCACACGGCGACGCATCTTTCCAATCTGCTGTCCGTCAGCGAGCACCTTCCCGTGCGCGAGCACGCCGGGCGCGCGCTTCTGACCATCAGCACGCGCCTGAGCGTCGACCAGCGCAACGAGATCATCGTCGACCTCATGCGCGAGCTGGAAAACGGGCAGGAGCAGATCGCACGCTTTATCCCCCGTTATCTCGGACGGCTGCTGAGCACCATGCCGGAAAAGGAGATCCGCGAAAGCATCGATTTTCTCGACGGCCTGCTGCGCAGCGGCAGCGCCCGCGCCGCTTCGACCTCGCTCCGGACGCTCGGCAGCCTGATCTCCGCCCTGCCGGAAAACAGCGTGCTGACGGAGCACTGCCTCGGCCTGCTGCTGACGGGTGTGTCGCACTATGACGAGTCCGTGCACCGCAGCGCCATGACCGTTCTGTGTCACGATGTCATCGGCAGCGAACGCCTGCCGTTCTCCCTGCGGGCGCACTGCTTTGCCCGCGTGAGCAAAAAGCTCCTGTGCCTGCTGGCCGAGCCTGCACCGGGCAAGCTGACGTTCTTCAACCGGGCTGCCATGCTGAATCACCTGTACCGCTTCCTTGTGCAGGCGGAGGTCGTACAGGGCGGGCTGCGCTTTCCCGCCCCGCTCCCGGCGGCGTTCTTCCCCGGCACGTTTGACCCGTTTTCCGCCGGACATAAGCGCATCGTGCAGGAAATTCGTGCGCTCGGCTATGAGGTCTATCTCGCCGTGGACGAATTCTCCTGGAGCAAGCGTACACTCGCGCGGCTGCTGCGCCGCCGGATCGTCAATATGTCCGTGGCCGACCAGTGGGACACCTATGTCTTCCCGAACGCCATCCCCATCAACATCGCCATGCCGGAGGACATCGCGCGCCTGCGATCCTGCTTCCCCGGCCGGAGCGTGATGCTCGTGGCGGGCTGCGACGTCGTGTGCGGAGCCTCGGCCTACCGCTCGCTCCGCCCCGGCGGTGTACAGGAGCTGGATCACCTGCTCATCCGCCGCGGAGAGGCGGACGAAACGGACATCCGCACCCGTCTGCAGGGCCGCGTGACGTTTCTGGAGCTCCCGTCACAGCTCGAGGGCATCAGCTCCACGCGCATCCGCGAATCCATCGATCAGGACGTCGATATCTCCATGCTTGTCGACCCGATCGTCCAGTCCTATATCTATGAATACGACCTCTATCTCCGTTCCCCGCAGCACAAGAACGTGCTGCAGGCGCAGGAGCTGGAATTCTGCATCGTGACGGGGACGGAGGACGACCTCCCACCTGCCCTGTTCGAGCGGCTGCGCAGCACGCCGGAGCCGCTGGCCATCCTGCTGCGCAGCCGTAGGCGCCATGCGGCCGTCGGCTGGTGCTGCGGCCATACCGTGCGCCCGGCGAGCCTGTTTGCGGAGCTCGGCTCCGTCGAGGCCGCCTCGGCCGTCCGCCGCCTGACCTCCGGCAAGCTGCTGAAGCTCGACCATGTGGAGGCGGACGACGC
>ERZ773192.1330-NODE-1330-length-25331-cov-16.466846_pt1 | contig 25331 bp, 20 predicted proteins | sample MGYA00581010_ERZ773192 | MGnify/ENA primary metagenome ERZ773192 (study PRJEB29015, sample SAMEA2737741) | human gut metagenome | biome: human gut; feature: human-associated habitat; material: faeces | place: China | collected 2012 ...
TGTTCTGCTTGATGACGAATTCCATCATGTCGTAGCGGGTCTTGCCGTGGTTCGAGAGTTTCGGACCTTTATCTGAACATGCCATGGTTTCAGATACATAGAAGTTGCTGGCATAGCGCTTTTCTATCACCTCGCGGGTGTTTGGCAATACCTCAGGATATTTGAAATGAGTCTTTCCGTCTTCACCCGTATATTCATCGTCAATGTAAATCTTGCTTTGGTGATCCTTGTCATATACGAATTCTACGATGGCATAACGACCCGTGGCATCTGCCATGTAGAAATGATAGTTGCCGTCATTATCCGGTATCCAGAGGTCATATCCGTCCAGAATCTTGAGAGCTTCATCTACCGTTCTTGCATGATCCAGCATCATGCGTAAGGCCAGGGTTGTAGTCAGTTTCTTGCCCGTGCTTGCCTGCTGGGTTGGCTTGCCGTCGAGATGGAGTACGGATACGGCAAAGCCGGCCTCGTTCATGCCGTCCATCAGAAGATATGGGAATGCCATGATATAGGAAAGGTCTTGCGTCTTATGTTTCTCAAACTGTTCCTTGTTATATAGGATGTAATGCCAGAGATCCTGCCGGTAACCTATCCAGTAGGCATCCACCATGCTGATGGATTTCAGTCCACCTTCTGGAGCCGTGCGAACCAGGACTGCTGCAATCGGTTCATTATCGTGAGAGTAGTCAAAGTTGCGCCCCATCAGATAATCACCAGTATCAGGTGTCGTAACAGCAAAGGCACTGCAGCCGGCATCCAGCTTGACTCTTGCCTTGAGCCAGGATGGTGTTTTGTCGCAGAGGGTTTTCAATACGGCACCAATCAGTTGGGTATTGTCGGTAAGATTATAGCCTGATATGGTAGAGAGTTTGTAATCCTCCGTATAGTCAAGATAGAAGAATCTTCCGTCTTTCAAGTCCTGGATGGACCGGACCATCTCCAGTTTCTTGGCATCGGTCAGCAGACTGGCTGGTACGTCCTGATAGTGTGCCTGATTGTTTACTTCTTCATGGTCATCATCGCTGCATGAAGATAGCAGAAACATACAGAATGTGATGCTGAAACTTAAGCATAAAAACAGAAACCATTGTATGTGCTTACTGTTGAAAGTGATATTCTTTTTCATACGTAATTAGTATTAAATGATTGATAAATGATTTGAATTTTCAAATGCAAAAGTAATGGAAAACCACTCTCGGTAGGGAGAAAAGTACACTGAAAAATGCTGATTTTTCTGGAATTATAAAAAAATATCCCTCAAAATACATCAAAAGCAATCTTTTTTATTATTTTTGCAAGAAGAAAAAGCGATTCGTCAGTCTGTGCAAAATGATTCGTCAGTCAGGGCAAACCAGCCTCATCTGTCAATACGAAATAATTTATCTATCCATTATGAATATGAAAGAAAAGAACGCAAAGAAATCTAAGATACATCAGTTAGGGTTCTCTTTCCTGAAGAGAGAATCTAATTACTTGGACTGCCAACGTCAAGCTATCCTTGTGTGTTTCTCCGTGATGCTCTCTTTGGGCATCCTGTCAAATATCCTGGGCTTGTCTGGAGCCTTTGATTCGTTTTTTACCGTGTCTAACATCGTTTTTCTGATTGTCGTGTTATCCTCCTTCATGGCTTATCTCTTCGGGAAAATCCCAATGGTGAGGGCAATCGTTTGTATCGCTATCGCCACCCAGTGCTTTATCGGAGCTGATATCCTCTACAGTGCCTTTATGCCTACGCTGAAAGATAACAGAATGGTGATTCTCATCAATATGCTTATCCTTTCAGGCAACATGTTTTTCTCGCTGGCGGCTTATCAGGCGCGTCTCACACGCTGGCTGGTGGGAATAGCTTTTGGGGTTTATATATTGAGTGTGATTGTAACGGGGGATGAATCGCTCATGGATTATTTCTTCATGATGATGCTCATATTGCTTTTTATCAGCGTGCTGAGTCTGGCTGTTGCCAGAAACGGTGAGTATCTTGTCAATGCGAACAGAACGTTGCAGCGTGATGAGGAAGAACTGCTCCAGGTGCTGAAGATAAACAAAAAGCAGATTAAGGCATACGTGGCTCTGGCGAAGGAAAGGCATGATGTTAAACTTACCGCGCATTTGCTGGATCTTCTGGGTGAGGCTTCGCAGAAGAATGTCATAGACAATGTGATGCAATATCTCCAGACCCGCGAATTGAGCAAACAGAACATAGAACGCGTCTTTCCCGAGTTGAGTGCCTCTGAACAGGAAATCTGTTACCTTATCCTGCAGAACAGAAAGTTGAGTGAGATTTGCACGCTGCTCAACAAGTCGGAATCGAACATCACTACCCAGCGGGCCAACATCAGAAAGAAGTTGGGAATGGGCTCTGCTGATAACCTGAAGAAGGTTCTGGAGAAGCGCATAGCTGAAAGCCAGTAGGCCGATGAGGCTGATACTGAACCATATCCTGTTATTTTCGGAAATTTTGAACATATTGTGATAAGATGTGAATAGTCTTTTATCACCGAAAAGCCGTACCTTTGCACCCAGATAATAAATGAAACGTAAATCAATAGAAATCATTAAGAAGAAATGAAGAAAATAATCATCTTATGTTTCGCGCTCGGAGCTTTCCATACACTTGGCGCACAGGAGACGCTTACGCTCAGCCAGTGCCTGCAGATGGCAGTGGATAATAACCTGTCGCTCCAGAGCAGCCGAAACGAAATAGCTAAGGGAAAGTACGCTATCAGCGAAAATCAGGCTAAACTCTATCCGCAAATCAATGCGGTGGCACAGCTCAACGACAACTTTACGCCACCTGTTTCGGTTACCGATGGCTCGGCTTACGGCAAGCCTTATAATGTAACCAAGACGTTGCAGTATAATGCTTCGGCGGGTGTACAGTTGCAGATGCCGCTGTATAACCAGATGATCCTTACCGCCATCGACATTACCAAGATTGCCGATAAACTCAACCAACTCTCTTATGAGAAGGCGCGTGAAGACCTCATCGTGCAGACTGCCAAGATGTATTACATGGCGCAGAACACATCTGAGCAGATTCGTCTGACGGATGACAATATCAAGCGACTGGTAGAACTCAGAAACATCACCCAGGCTTTCTATGATAACCAGATGAGTCTGGAGGTAGATCTGAAGCGAGTGAATCTCAATATCGAGAACCTCACCGTGCAGCGCGATAACGCCATCGCCATGCTCGAACAGCAGTATACCATCCTCAAGTATGTGATAGATTATCCTGCCGAGAAGGAGATGAAGGTGACAGCCGTAGATCCGGGAAAGATTGAGATGGTGAAGGCTGACGGACTGGATACGGGACTCTACGAGCTCCAGTTGCTGGAACAGAAGAAACTGCTCACTCAGAAGCAGACCAAACTAGCCAAGGATGGTTATCTTCCATCGCTCTCGCTGACCGGAAATCTGATGTATTCTGCCTTTACCGATAGGATTGATCACTGGATCCATTCGGGCGAATCAAACCACTGGTATGGTTCCAACGGTCTGGGCATCCAGCTGCGAGTGCCTGTATTCGATGGTTTTGAAAAGCGTTCTAAAATCAGAAAGGCGAAGATAGAGGAGGAGAATGCACGCATCGGTTACGAGGACGCCCTGAAGGGACTGCAGGCAAACTATATGAATGCGGTGAGCGAGGTGAACAACAGTCAGCGCAACTACAAGAAGCAGTTTGATAATTATACCATGGCTCAGGATGTTTACAACGTAACAGCCGACCAGTATAAGGAGGGTGTGGCTTCGATGACAGCGGTGCTGCAGGACGAGATGCGTATGAGCGAGGCTATGAACAATTATCTCACAGCCTACTATCGCTACAAGGTTGCCAATCTCTCGCTGCTCAAGTTGACTGGACAGCTCAACCAGATTTCGGTTGCTAAATAACGGAGAAGAATAAATCATTAAAAAATAAAATATAAACAGGAAAACGGGATGTAAAAAAGTTTACTTCATATTCCCTGATTCCAAATTACAATAAAACTATGGAACAGAACGAAAATAAAAATGTAGAAACAGCAGAGGCTACACAGGTATCTCACGAAGAAACCAGGAAGAAACTCAAGAAGCAGCGCGTAAGACAGATTATCGCCAGTCTGATAGGTGTTGCTATTCTGGCTTTCGGACTTTGGAAAATCGTATGCCTCTTCCTCGATTATAGCTCTAACGAAACGAGCAATGATGCTCAGATAGAGCAATATATATCACCGGTTAATCTCCGTGCTTCCGGCTATATCGCCAAGGTATGCTTCAGAGAACATCAGGAAGTACACAAGGGAGATACCCTCCTTGTGCTCGACGACCGGGAGTATCGTATCCGTCTGATGGAGGCTGAAGCAGCCCTCAAGGATGCCAAGGCAGGAGCCAATGTCATCAACGCTACAGAGCAGACCACCGAGACATCCGCTTCTATCTATCAGGCATCTATCGATGAAATAAATGTACGACTTGCCAAACTCGCCAAGGACTGCGAACGCTATCGCAACCTGGTAGAAAAGAAGGCGGCTACTCCTATCCAGCTCGAACAGCTGGAGGTAGAATATGCAGCCACCAAGAAGAAACTCGAAGGGGTAAAGAAGCAGCAGGCTGCTGCCTATAAGGGAGTAAACGAGGTAACTACCCGCAAGCAGAATGTGGCTGCCTCCATCGAGCGTGCCGAGGCTGCCGTAGAGATGGCAAAGCTGAATCTCTCTTACTGTGTGGTTGTGGCCCCTTGCGATGGTAAACTGGGTCGCCGCTCTATCGAGGAGGGACAGATGGTAAATGCAGGGACCACCATTACCTACATCATTCCAACCAACAACAAATGGGTGATTGCCAACTATAAGGAAACCCAGATAGAGAATCTCTATGTAGGACAGAAGGTGCGTATGACCGTAGATGCCATCAGCAACAAGGAGTTTGAGGGTACGGTGACCGCCATTTCTGGTGCTACCGGTTCGAAATATTCGCTGGTACCTACAGACAATTCTGCTGGCAACTTTGTCAAGATTCAGCAGCGTGTGCCTGTAAGAATCGATTTCAACAACCTCAGCAAAGAGGATAATGAGCATCTTGCTGCCGGCATGATGGTGGTTGTCAAGGCTGAGAGAAAGTAAAAAACAGCTAGATGGAAATGAAGTAATATATGGAAGAAGAATATAAGAATTATCCGTTTTATGATTGGGTGCCCAAACCGCTCGGCATCATCTTCATGATCATCCTCTTCGTGCCGATGATTACGATGAGTGGTGTCTATTCTGCCAACAGCGGCGAGATGATGAGCGGGCTTGGCATCCAGTCGGAATACATCGCCTTTGCGGGCTTCTGTACCTCGATAGGAATGGCGGCTTTCTCGCCGTTCTTCTATGAACTGGTGTGCATCCGTAGAGAGAAGATGATGTGTATCGTGGGCTTCTCCATTCTCTTTATCCTCAGTTTCGTGTGTGCCCAGACCGACTCGCTGTTCATACTCGGACTGTGCAGTCTGCTGATGGGTTTTGTCCGCCAGACGCTGCTGATGGCGCATCTCTTTGTGCTCATCAGATATGGTTTCGGAATAGAGGCTACGAGGAATATCACGCCGGGATGCGAGCCTACTACCGAGGAAGCATGGGATGCGGTAGATTCGGAGAAGATGGTTTCGCAGCCGGTTATCTATCTCTTCTTCATGATTATCGGACAGTTGGGAACCTGGCTAACGGCATGGCTTGCCTATGCCTATGAGTGGCAGTATGTTTATCATTTCATGATGGCATTCATGCTGGCAGGCATCATCATCGTGTTCTTCACCATGCCTTACCATGAGTATCCGATGCCTAAGTTCCCGATAACGATGTCGAAGTTTGGCAATGTTACGGTGTTCAGTATCATGCTCTGTTCGTTTGCTTATGTCATGGTTTTCGGCAAGACGCTCGACTGGTTTGATGATCCTACCATCCGTTTCTCTTCGGTGGTCTGTCTTATCTTTACCGCTCTGTTCATCTATCTGGAGAAGACGCGGCGTTCACCTTATTTCATTATGGAGGTGTTCCAGCTCAGGGTCATCAACTACGGCATCCTGCTCTTCTTCCTGCTGATGGTCTGCAATTCGAGTGCCATGTTTGTCAATGTGTTCACCAATGTGAGCATGAAGATAGACAACTGGCAGAACGCCACCTTGGGCAACTGGGTGATGGTGGGCTATACCGTGGGACTGATATTCGCAGTCATCGCCCGAGCCAAGAATGTTCACCTGAAGTGGATGTACTGTCTGGGCTTCCTCTTTATCGGAGCCTATGCGCTGTACATGTATTTCGAGGTACAGAACGATGGCATGTATGAGCGTATGAAATGGCCTATCATCATCCGTTCTACGGGAATGATGCTGCTCTATTCGCTCATCTCCACGATAGCCAACCAGCGCATGCCTTACCGCTTCATGTCAACCTGGGTTTGCATCATGCTTACCGTTCGTATGGTCATTGCCCCTTGCATCGGCTCTGCGCTCTATACCAATGTGCTTCAGCACAGACAGCAGTATTATGTAACCCGCTTTGCTCAGGATTACGACCGCACGAACATCGAGACGGCGAAGACTTACGACCAGACGGTGAGAGGCATGCAATATCAGGGCAAGAGTGTAACCGAGGCGCAGAATATGGCTGCCATGAGTACGAAGGGAAAGGTACAGGTACAGGCCACACTGGTGAGTATCAAGGAGATGGCAGGCTGGACCTTCTACGGCTGTCTGCTGTGTGCCGGACTGATGCTCGTTCTCCCTTGGCGCAAGCGCAATATCGGGGAACTGACGCGCGAATATCTGCTGAAGAATGTAGATGTGAAATCCTTGGGAAGAAGGTAGGGGAGTGCTAAAATATCCTAAAAGATACAGGCTGCTCATCTGATGAATGGATATTTTTGTTATCTTCGCAGTTAAATCTGAAGATAACAGACCCATATTCATCATGAAAATAACAGATAATATCATCATATATGAGGCTCATGAGTTTCCTCAGCTGTTGATGCAGCCTTTCTACTCCGACTATGTCGGAATCGTAATCTGTCATCAGGGGATGTTCCGTTTCTGCGTAGACGGAACATCCTTTGTTGCATCTGAGGGTGAAACCGTTTTCCTCTCCAAAGGAGTGATGTTTCATGTGCAGGAAACGGGCAAGAACCTTAAATATACCCTTCTTTTTTACCGTGCTGAACAGATTCGTCACATGTTGGGCAATACCGTGGTTACCATGCGTCTTTATGCTACGATTTATCCCAAGCCCTGTCATGTCAGGACGACGGGTTATGAGGATATGCTCACTTCTTATGCCCTGATGCTGAGGAAACTGGAGCTGGAAAAAGAGAAGAGTGGTGAACTGGATGCCTATTGTGTGCATGAGCAGAAACTGTTGCTGATGGCTGTTACGTATCGGTTGTGCAGCATCTTCTCGGCATCGTTCAAGGCTGCCGGCAAGGAGATGGAACGGAAGATTGCCATCTTTGAGTCGCTGGTGCTGCTGATAGAGAAGAATTATATGCGTGAGCGCAGTGTGGCTTTCTATGCAGACGAACTCTGTCTTACACCGAAATATCTGTCGGTACTGGTCAAGTCAGTTTGCGGTCAGACGGTCCAGCAATTGCTTTTCAAGGCGATGATCCGTCGCAGTATCTATCTGATGAAGAACACCACGAAGACGATACAGCAGATAGCCAATGAACTCAGTTTTCCCAATGCTTCAGCCTTCGGAACCTTCTTCAAGAAACATACCGGTCTGTCGCCTAAGCATTACCGTAATTGGGAAGAGGGGAATGAACCGCCTTCTTTCAAATAAAGATTTCAGCCTATACCTATAAAATAAAAAAGGGACAGAGGAATCGTTCTGTCCCCTGTCCCGAAACTGTGATATAACTAAAACAACTGAGCGAAAGCTTCGGCTGTCTTTCCTGTATAGGTCTTCATCTCTGTAACTGGCTTGTAACCGAAATCCTTGAAGGCAAGGAGCTGTGTGGCAACAAACTGGTGGTCGTCAGAGATGCAAGCCTGTAACTTCATATTACCCATGCTGATGGCAGAAACAGGGAAGTTGCTGATTGCTGTTTCTACATCCTTAGGGGCTGCACTGAGGATGTTCTCAAGCTTTCTTCCATCCTCTGCAGAATATTCCTTCTCTTTTATCTTAATCACACTGTTGGTAGGTTGATAGATGAGCTTGACAGTCAAACCCATGAACCCTTTCTTTACCTGTACATCCTGGAGTGCCATAACATCAGCACCCATCTCTAAATGATTAATCTTTGCCATAATTTTATACTGTTATTTGCTTATTCTTAATTCTTGAAAAATAATATATATTGAACTGTTTTTTGTTTTGAATAGGGGTGTAACCAGTCTTATCGCAAATCTTAGGAAAGATGCGATAAACCTATATGAAATTTTAAAAAGAGAAAAGAATAAGCACTAACAGAGCAGATGTCGCAGGCAAATGACATAATACTTGCTGGCGACATCAAAGTGGATTGGGGCAGTTTCCTGTCGGAAAGGCTCCATGCCACCTTCTATAGCTGATAAAAGGGATGATAAATAACGGATTCTATTTGTAAGCAATCTATTGGCTGTCTGACTGTTGTGCATGTTGCCACTTGGCAATAAGCGCTGCGGACGGCTGCTACAGATGCGGTAAGCAAGCTGTGAGGCGTTTTCAAGCTGTGCCTCAGGCTGGCTCTTGTCATACTCAACCTTCGCCAAACCATCTTTCTTATGGCTTGCATCTTCGGTATAAGAATCCTCGGGAGTAAAAGAAATAGAGGCAGCAGATACCTCTCCATAGCCTGAGAAGACCATGGACACCAGAAAAAGGATGTATAGTATCAACTGCCTCATATTAAATATATTATGGTGTCAGGATGAACTCCTGATACCGGTGATGATTAATAACTTCTTGCGATGATGACACGGGCTACGGCTGGCTTGCCGCTTACCATGTCGACACCTGGAGTCTGCTCGTAAGCGAAAGGCACGCAGCGGATGGTAGCCTGAGTCTCTTCCTTAATCTTAGCCTCGGTCTCGGCTGTACCGTCCCAATGGCAGAGGAAGAAACCACCGTCCTTCACACGCTCCTTGAACTCCTCGTAGTTGTCGCACTCGTAAACGTGAGCATCACGGTAAGCACGAGCCTTCTCGAAGATATTCTTCTGGATGTCTTCCAACATATTCTTTACGCGCTCAACGATGCCGTCGAAGCTTACGTTCTCCTTCTCCAAGGTATCACGACGCATAATCTCGATGGTGTTGTTCTCCAAGTCACGACCACCCATAGCGAGACGTACAGGAACACCCTTCAACTCATAGTCAGCGAACTTGAAGCCAGGACGCTTTGCAGGGTTGTCATCATACTTCACGGTGATGCCCAACTCGCGGAGCTGGTCGATGACAGGCTGCAACTTAGCTGTAATCTGAGCCAACTGCTCCTCGCCCTTGTTGATAGGAACGATAACCACCTGGATAGGAGCCAACTTTGGAGGCAATACCAGACCGTTGTCATCGCTGTGAACCATGATGAGGGCACCCATCAATCGGGTAGAAACACCCCATGAAGTAGCCCATACGTACTCAGGCTTGTTCTCCTTGTTCAAGTAGGTAACATCGAAACTCTTTGCGAAGTTCTGACCCAGGAAGTGAGAAGTACCGCTCTGGAGAGCCTTGCCATCCTGCATCATTGCCTCGATGGTATAAGTGTTGAGAGCACCTGCAAAACGTTCAGTCTCACTCTTCACACCCTGCAATACAGGAACGCCCATGTAGTTTTCAGCAAACTCAGCGTAAACCTTGAGCATCTCCTGAGCCTTTGCCTCAGCCTCTTCCTTGGTGGCATGAGCGGTATGACCCTCCTGCCAGAGGAACTCAGAAGTACGGAGGAACGGACGGGTACGCATCTCCCAACGCATTACGTTGCACCACTGGTTGCAGAGGATAGGGAGATCACGCCATGAATGGATCCAGTTCTTATATGTGTTCCAGATGATAGTCTCAGAAGTAGGACGGATGATAAGCTCCTCATCGAGCTTTGCGTTAGGATCCACCTCAACCTCTTTGCCATCCTCTGTAGAACGGAGGCGGTAGTGGGTAACAACGGCACACTCCTTGGCGAAACCTGCCACGTGCTCAGCCTCACGAGAGAAGAAACTCTTCGGGATGAGGAGAGGGAAATATGCGTTCTGTACACCAGTCTGCTTAAACATCTTGTCGAGCTGCTGCTGCATCTTCTCCCAGATAGCGTAACCGTATGGTTTGATAATCATACAACCACGAACTGGTGACAACTCAGCGAGATCAGCCTTTACTACCAAATCATTGTACCACTGACTGTAGTTGTCAGCGCGCTTGGTTAAATTCTTGAGTTCTTTAGCCATATTGCTTTTTTCTATTTATTTTGTTTTTATTTCTTCTGTTATTTATATATTAAGGTATAAGCATGAGCCCCTTCATCATCTGCTGCCGGCAGTTCATCTGTCTGCAGGTGTCTGAAATCCTACTTTTAGGGATTTTCCACCCCCAAATAGGTGATTTCCTAGCTCTATTTCGACAAATACCCTTAAATTTGCATGCAAAAATACAAAAAAATATTAGAAAACTCTCCATTATGGAGAAAAAAGAGTTATCTTTGCAATTAAATAACATAAATATAGGAGATTTTAAAATGAAAAAGACTAATTTTGCAGTTGCAGGCCTCTCTTTGTGCTTGCTTTTCTCAAGTTGTGGAACCAATCAGAAGACTGGTACAGCAGTAGGTGCCGGTTCTGGTGCAGCTCTGGGTGCTATCGTTGGTGGATTGCTCAATAATAGCCATCGTGGTACAGGTGCTCTCGTAGGTGCTGCTATCGGTGCAGCTGTTGGTGGAGGTGCTGGTAACCTCATCGGAAAGCACATGGATAAGGTAAAGGCTGAGGCTGAACGGGTGAAGAATGCACAGGTTGAGACTGTAACAGATGCCAATGGCTTGTCTGCCGTTAAGGTAACATTTGCTTCTGGTATTCTCTTCCCAACTAACGGTTCTACTCTCAGCAGCAGCGCAAAGACTGATTTGGCTCAGTTTGCCGGTGTATTGAAGAACAATACCGACTGCGAGGTTTCTATCCAGGGTTATACTGATGCTACAGGTAATGATGGTATCAACTTGCCATTGAGCCAGAAGCGTGCTGAGGCAGTTTACAACTATCTCGCTTCTTGCGGTGTTACCAGCCGTCAGGTAAAGAATGTTCAGGGTTTTGGTTCTGCTAACCCTGTTGTTAATACTACTGCTGCTTGCGCCCAGAATCGTCGTGTAGAGGTTTACATGTATGCTAGCCAGGCTATGATTAACGCAGCCAACAATGGTACATTGAAGTAATAACTTTCATGATCCTGGAAGGGAAAAAGCAAATAGATGATTTTGAAGAAAATCAAGAATATAGTAAAATGGGTGGTGGTGCTGTTTTTCAGTACCACCATTCTTGCTGTAGTGGCATATAGGTTCATTCCTGTATATGTCACTCCTCTGATGTTTATCCGATGCTTCCAGCAAGTAGCTGATGGAGAGAGTATTACCCTGCATCATCATTGGGTTTCGATGGATAAGATTTCACCTCACATGCCAGTGGCGGTAATGGCGAGCGAAGATGCGAGATTCCTGAAGCATCACGGTTTCGACTTCAATGCCATCGAGAGTGCGGCGAAGAATAATGCACGTGGTGGAAAGGTGCATGGAGCCAGTACCATCAGTCAGCAGACCGCTAAGAATGTCTTCCTGTGGCCTGGCCGTTCATGGACCCGCAAGGGATTTGAAGTCTACTTTACCTTCCTCATCGAAATGATGTGGAGCAAGCAGCGCATCATGGAGGTTTATCTCAACAGCATTGAGATGGGACCGGGTATCTATGGTGTGGATGCGGTTTCAGAATATCATTTCGACAAGAAAGCGAAAGATCTGTTTCGTGGCGAGTGTGCGCTGATAGCAGCTACACTTCCTAATCCGCGCAAATTCAGTTCGCTGCATCCTAGCGCTTATATGAAAAAGCGCCAGCGACAGATAGAACATCAGATGAGATTTATCCCTACCTTCCCTCGTGAGGGTGAAGATTTCGACCCGGGCACGGCTGTGGGAGGATATAGGGGGAAGTAATACTTAGTTGATAGTTTATAGTTGATAGGGGTGACCTTAAAATAATTTTTTGCCTCAAATATTGATTCATGGATTTACTGAAAGACTTGAACGAAGCGCAGCGTGCTGCGGTAGAATATATTGACGGACCTTCGCTGGTGATAGCCGGTGCAGGTTCGGGTAAGACGCGTGTGCTTACTTATAAGATAGCTTATCTCCTGAGCCAGGGCATGAAACCCTGGAGCATCATGGCGCTCACCTTTACCAACAAGGCGGCAAGGGAGATGAAGGAACGTATCGGAAAACTGGTGGGAAATGATCTCGCCCAGCATCTCTATATGGGTACCTTCCACAGCATCTTCTCCCGAATCCTGAGAGCGGAGGCTGAGCATATCGGCTTCAACAACAACTTTACCATTTATGACGAAAGTGACTCGCGCTCGCTGATCAAGGCGATAGTGAAGGAGATGGGGCTGGATGATAAGAAGTATAAGCCTGCTGCCGTTCATGCCAAGATTTCGATGGCGAAGAACAACCTGATGAGTGCTGCGGCTTATGAGAGCGATGCGGCTATCTTCGAGCAGAACAAGCGTGCGCAGATGCCTGAGGTTGGTAAGATTTTCGTGGCTTACGTGCAGCGCTGCAAGCAGGCCAATGCCATGGATTTCGATGATTTGCTGACGCTTACCTATCAGCTCTTCAGGGAGCATGAGGATATTCGCCACAAATATGCCGCCCGCTTCGATTATGTCCTGGTGGATGAGTATCAGGATACCAATCACGTTCAGATGTCTATCGTCATGCAACTCTGTCAGGAGAAGCAGCGTGTTTGTGCCGTGGGTGATGACTCGCAGAGTATCTATAGTTTCCGCGGTGCCAATATCGATAATATTCTCAACTATCAGCGCCAGTTTCAGGGAACGCGTCTCTTCAAGCTGGAACAGAACTACCGCTCTACCCAGACCATCGTTGAGGCGGCTAACAGTCTGATCAAGCATAACCGCAACCAGATTCCTAAGGATGTGTTCAGCGAGAATGCGAAGGGTGAGAAGATTCAGTATAAGCCTGCTTACAGCGACAAGGAAGAGGCGGTGATTGTGGCGAAGGACGTGAAGCGTATCAGGCGCGAGGATGGATGCCAGTATAGTGATTTTGCCATTCTCTACCGCACCAATGCCCAGAGCCGCAGCTTCGAGGAGGAGTTCAGAAAGCAGGGTATTCCTTATCGCATTTATGGCGGACTGAGTTTCTACCAGCGCAAGGAAATCAAGGACATCATAGCCTATTTCCGTCTGGTGGCGAATCCGGATGATGAAGAGGCTATCAAGCGTATCATCAACTATCCGGCACGAGGAATAGGGGCTACTACGGTGCTGAAGATTGCTGACTGTGCCCATCAGAACCAGGTGAGTTTCTGGGAGGTAATCGGTGCCCCTGAGCAGTATGGACTGGCGGTTAACAAGGGTACGATGAACAAGCTGGAAACCTTCAGATTGCTGATTTCTTCGTTTATCGAACGGGCTCAAACTACGGATGTCTATGAATTGGGTGATGCCATTATCAAGGAGAGTGGTATCAGTCAGGATATCATGTCGGGCAAGGATGCCGATGATCTGGCACGTCAGGAAAACCTGGAGGAATTCTTGAGCGGTATGTCGGCTTTTGTGGAGGAACGCCGTGAAGAGGGTAGGTTTGATAAACTCTTCCTGCAGGATTATCTGCAGGATGTGGCGCTGCTTACCGATGCTGACAGCGATGGTGATAAGGATGAACCTCGTGTTTCTCTGATGACGGTTCATGCTGCCAAGGGTCTGGAGTTTCCTACGGTATTCGTGGTTGGTTTGGAAGAGAATATCTTCCCGAGTCCGCTTTCTGCAGCTTCGCTCAGAGAACTGGAGGAGGAACGGAGATTGCTTTACGTAGCCATTACGCGAGCTGAGAAACATTGTATCCTGACGAACGCCAAGAACCGCTGGCGATATGGCAAGATGGAGTTTGATAATCCGAGTCGGTTTATCGATGAGATTGACGGCAAGTTGATTGATTGCCAGGATGAGGCAGGTGGAAGCTTGTTTGGCTCTATGTCTGAATCAAGGCTTGGTTCAAGGTCTGGTTCGATGTTTGGCTCCAGAGCTGATTCGATGTCTGACCAGCCGGAGTGGGCGAGAGCACAACGTCCTCGCAGACCGTGGGAGGATGCTGAGCAGCCTAGATACAGTAGCAGGTATCAGAATTCCAAACCGGTAGCATCGCAGTTTGTAGCAGATCCTAAGCCTTCTCTCTTTGATGATGAACCGGAGACTTCACGTACTTCCGGACGCTCATCTCTCTCTGAAGGCAATTTCAAGTCTGTTAGAGCGCTGAATGCAGCTAAACGTTACATGGAGACGCATTCTTCTCATCCTGCTTCTAGCGGTACTGGATCTTCTGCAGTATCAGTTTCTTCTTCTGCAGCATCATCTGCTGGCAGTTCTTCTTGTGGTTTGCAGGAGGGAATGAAGATTGAACATCAGCGTTTTGGACGGGGAACAGTATTGAAGATTGAAGGTACTGGTGAGAATACGAAGGCTACGGTTGAGTTCGTTCATTCTGGCACCAAACAGCTTCTGCTGAAATATGCCAAGTTTACGGTAGTAGATTAAGTTCAGTAGTCTGATGTTTATATTTATAGGTTTATCCTGTTTTGAAGTTCTCTCTTACAGGTAGAATCTTATAATATAGATAAAGAGTTATAAAAATAGATTGGGCAAGGCCATCTCTGGTCTTGCCCTTTTTGTTTCTATATACTATAAATTGAAAAAGCGTCCCCGCAGTAGCCTCACGGTCACTACGGGGACTTATATTACTAACATCTAACTTTAGCATTTTTGTTTAAACTTAAAAACAAATACTTTAAGAGATTAAATTCTCCGTTATCTATAAACATAAACCAAGTATCTCATATATTGCAAGTAACTTGTATCCTGCAAATATCTTGTATCCTTAAATGCAAGTTCTTAGAAAAGTTAAACCCATAGACCAGTATCTCTACTAATATCTTGATTATTTTTATTTTATTGCTTTTTGTCTATTTAATATTTAATACTTTTAAGTTCACAATGCAAAGATATAAAAAAAATGGGTAAACTCCAAATTAATTTTGCTTTATTTTGTATTAAATGGCTTTTATTGTACTTATGCGGCGGTTTTTAAGGATTAACCGGCAAAGTTAAGAGGGTGTATCATAAACATTCAAATGCTTTATGATACACCCTCTTTCTCAGGATTCTGAATATTTTCGTGTTTATAACGCTTCGTCTTCAGGACGTGGCATCTGTGTCTGGGGCTTCTGTTTCTTGCCTGACTTCATGAATAGTTTCTTCTTCTTGAGCCATGCTGCCTTGCGTATCTCGTATTCTTCGCGATGACGCTCCAAAAAATTATCTGCCATGTTTCGTTTCCTTTTTTACTTTGCGTTATGAATGCTTATTCTTCTTTAAACTTACTGTAAATCACCTTGATTCGGATCGGACCAGATGCCACCTTCTTACCAGTCTTCTTGTCTGTGGTATAATCCTTGTCAGGATCATCCGTACCTACGATGAGTCGGGTAGAAGCGAGTGACATATCGTGATTAATCTTGGAGATGACGGTAGAATAGCCCTGTGTGGTTGTGATGACGTTTACAGGAACCAGCACTACTTTATTCCAGTTTTCCCCCTTGCCCTTGTTCTTATACATGGCAGAAACCAGGTTGGCGATGTTCTGGAATGTATAGGCATTCTTGTAGGTGCCGGTACTGCTGTAGCTTGCCGTATAAGAAGTACGGTTGTCAGCCAACTTGCTCTTTTCGAAGAACGACTGCAAACTGTCTTTCTGCACCATCAGGATGGTGCTTGGTGTAGCAAAGTTGTATGGGTTGTCTTCGTTTTCATTGTTGAGTCGTGGGAAAGAGACGGTAGCTGTGTTGAGCGTATCCTTCTCATGACCTTTCATGATATCTTCGATAGGGAGGGTAACCTCGGTGAAGATACCTGCCGGCGACTTGAGGTAAGTACATTTCTCCTGATTCTTACTTGCCAACTGCTCCAAGTTCTTGGTATCGTTCTCAATCTTGTTGAGCTGCAATACCTCTTCTGTACCATCGAAACGGTTGTATCCGATGCTTACAGCTGTACTGTCTGTAACGCCGTCCTTTGCCTTGATGGTCTTGTGGCGGGTCCAGTAGAAGATAAGCTCTGTATTCCAGATCTTAGCCATGTTACCCGTACCGCCTACGTTCTTGATATAGAAGCCAGGGCAGACGTTGTGCAGGAACTTGTAGTTGGTCTTGAAGTACTCAGGATGTTCAGCGTATGTTTGCATGATGTAAGAACCATAGTTCTTGTATGTCTTACCATCTTTCTTATACTCCTTATTCAAGTAAATCTTGAAGTTCTTGACATCTGATGTATTGCTCAAGTTGTAATTACTGCTCCAATGCTGGTTGTCTTCGCTTACCCAGCCTTTCTTGAAGGCATCATAATCAGAGTAATACTCCTTATCTTCTGCCATCGGCATTGTCATCTCATAGGCTGTCACCTTCATTGGGGCGATGGTATCGCCATAGCTGGCGTTGTATGAAACCAGGAGGTAGCATGAGTCTGCCTCGATAGAACCTTTGTTTGCCTGCTTGATGTAATCGAGTGTATCTACAGAGAAAGTAGGCAATACGCTCAACTGGGTCATGTAGTCGCCCTTTACATAGTTGCCGGTTTCCGGGTCTTTCATCTTTCCGATGAGCCCCGTGTTGTTGCGGCTCAATACGGCACCTGCTACTATAGACTTTGTGGTAACATTAAACGCTGAGTCTGAAATGTTAATGTTGTCTATCTTATTAGTGATGCTACCACCGATTCCCTCGGTGGTATCATCACATGCAGCGAAAGTAAGCGCTGCTATTACTAATACTGTTAAGAGTCTTAAAATTTTCATTATCCTTGTATGTATGTGTCTCTGTTGTCGGAATTTTATTCTGCGTCAGGACAAACCTTGTTGATGAAGTCTGCGTATGGCTCCTGGATATCTTCTCCCGGATAAGTCAGTACAGGCTTGTTCTTCTCCTTCGCATAATCAAAGAGAATCTGGGTAGCTTCTTCTTCACCTTCTACCACACCGTCGCTATAGTCGATGGCGAGTTTGCCGAGCTCAATGAAGTCGAAGTCGTCCTGATAGCCGTCGAGCAGTTCAGGCTTGGCATCGCGGAAGGCAACGCAACGCTTGAAGTTGGTACCCAGTTCACCCTTGAGTTCGTTGGTATAGAGAGCGGTAATTACCTTTGATTCTGCAAATGAAGGCTCTTCGCTGTAGGCTGTCTTTACATAGAATGGCACTACTGCGCTAGCCCAACCCTGGCAGACGATTACGTCAGGCTGCCAGCGGAGCTTCTTGACGGTTTCCAATACACCACGTGCGAAGAAGATAGCTCTTTCTCCGTTGTCGGCATATTCCTTTCCGTTTTCATCGGTACCCATCTGGCGGCTCTTGAAATAGTCGTCATTATCGATGAAATAAATCTGCTGTCGTGTTGTTGGTATAGATGCAACCTTGATGATCAGCGGATGGTCTGTGTCATCGATGATAAGGTTCATACCAGACAGGCGAATGACCTCGTGCAATTGTCCGCGACGCTCGTTGATGGTGCCCCACTTAGGCATGAAGGTGCGGATCTCAAAACCTGCTTCCTGCATCTTCTGAGGCAGTTCGCGTCCCATGATTGACATGTGAGACTCGGCTACGTATGGGTCGATCTCCTGATTGATAAATAATACTTTTTTTGCCATAAAATTTAAATTTTATTCTTACGAATTACGTGCAAAGGTACAAAAAAAACTTCAAATAGGGGCATTTTTTCTCCGAAATTCATTATTTTCGGCAATAATTCGCATATTTTTAGGTTTTTTCTTTCTCATTTGAGAAAAAAGTTGTTATTTTGCACCCGAAAACAGATTATGACGATGAAAGTATTCAATAAGATTGTTGACCTCCAGAACGAACTCTTCATGTGTCGTAAGGAGGGAAAGGAAATCGGCCTTGTGCCAACTATGGGTGCGCTGCATGAGGGTCACGCCTCTCTTGTTAAGCGCAGTGTGAAGGAAAATGGCGTGACTGTGGTTTCTGTGTTCCTGAATCCTACACAGTTTAATGATCAGGGTGACTTGGATCGCTATCCTCGTACCCTCGATGCTGACTGCAAGCTCTTGGAGGCTTGTGGTGCTGACTATGTGTTTGCACCATCGGTGAAGGAGATGTATCCTACACCAGATACACGCCACTTTGAGTTTCCACCTGTTTCTACCGTGATGGAGGGTGCCAAGCGCCCGGGTCATTTCAATGGTGTATGTCAGGTAGTGAGCCGTCTTTTCTATATCGTTCGACCAACCCGTGCTTATTTCGGTGAGAAGGATTGGCAGCAGATTGCTGTCATCAAGCAGCTCGTGAAGTACATCAACAGCGATGTGCAGATTGTGGAGTGTCCTATCATCCGTGATGAGGATGGTTTGGCTAAGAGCAGCCGTAATACTTTGCTGGCTCCTGATGAGCGTGCCATTGCGCCAAACATCTATAAGGCCCTGAAGGAGAGTGTGGAGTATGCCAAGACTCATACCGTACAGGAAACTCACGATAAGGTGGTTGCCGACATCAATGCTGTAGAGGGTCTGGAGGTAGAGTATTTCCAGATTGTGGATGGCGACAGCCTGCAGGATGTTTCTTCATGGGAGGATAGTGCATACGTGGTAGGTTGCATCACCGTTTATTGCGGTAAGACTCCTATCCGTCTCATCGACCATATCAAGTATAAGGGATAATTCCTCAATAGATATTCTTTATTAAGTTTAATCCGTAACAGATCAAGTAATAACAGAACAATGCAGATAGAAGTATTGAAGAGTAAGCTCCATTGTGTGACCGTAACTGAGGCTAACCTGAATTATATGGGTAGCATCACCATCGATGAGGACTTGATGGACGCTGCTAATCTGATTGCAGGCGAGAAGGTTCAGATTGTAGACAACAACAATGGTGAGCGCTTGGAGACCTATATTATCAAGGGTGAGCGTGGCAGCGGTTGTATCTGCCTGAACGGTGCTGCAGCCCGCAAGGTGCAGGTGGGAGATACCGTCATCATCATCGCTTATGCCCTGATGGACTTTGAGGAGGCTAAGACCTTCAAGCCAACCGTGGTTTTCCCAAAAGAGGGAAATAAGGTTTAAATATCGTATGATGATATAGAATTGTATAAAGAATGATAATCTCGTATGATAATCATAAAGAATATGCGTTCCTGTGGATAGATGAATCCGTAGGAACGCATATTTGTTTTGTGACGTTAAACTTGCGTTTCGGTGTGGCGAAATAGCGGTAAGCCACATCGATGGTGATGCCCTGTTCACGGATGGATAATGTATGTGTACCCTATATATAATGGTGTAATTACTATTTTATGAAGGTATAATTACGATGGGTTAAGGATAGATCTCGATATGGCTGCTGCCGGAGTTGCCATTCTTGATAATCCTTATCTGGGTGGTGATGCGCTCGCTCATCGTGTCGGTATGACTGATGACGCCCACCTTCTTGCCTTGCGAACTTTGCAGCATGGCGAGGGAGTCGATGACGGTGGCGAGGGTATCGGGGTCGAGGGTTCCGAAGCCTTCATCGATGAACAGGTTCTCGAAGGAGATGTTGCGGGAGGATAATGCCGACAGGCCCAAGGCGAGACCGAGACTCACGATGAAGGTTTCGCCACCTGATAGGGAGGTGGTGTCTCGGATATCGTCGGCACGGTCATGGTCGATGACTCGGATGCCCAAGGAATGCTTTACCTGCTGCAGTTCGTAACGGCTGTTGAACTTTCTGATTTCCTGGTTGGCGTGCGCTATCAGGAAACTGAGCGTATAGCATTGGGCTATCTTGCGCAGCGTCTTTCCGTCTGCTCCGATGGCATCTGTGATGGCTGTCCAGTCATCCTTTTCCTGTGTTACGAGTTGCAGAGCCTCAGCCTTGTCACCCAACTGCTTCACGGCTTCCTGATGGTTCTGCATCCTGGCTTTGGCAGCAATCAGTTCGTTGCGCTGGCTTCTCTCCTGATACTCCTGCTGAATGGCTAGGAGAGCATTACGGGTTTGGGCAGGCTGATGTTCCAAGTGCTGCTGATGCGCCTTTTCTGCGCTCTGGTAAAGGGCGGTAGTTGAAGCCACGGCTTTCTCCTTTTCGTCCTTTTCCCGTCGGATAGCGTTCCAGTCTTCGGCAGAGTGAAGCATCTCTCGGATGGTATTTCGGTCGATAAGGCTTGGTTCGATACTTCTTTCCTCGATGCCTTCCTCTTCGGAGTCTTTTCCTTCGATGCTCTTTTCTTCAAGCTGCTTGTTATATTCCTCAATCCAAAGGTCGAGTTCCTTTTCCTTCGCCAGCAGATTCTCTTTCATCGTCTTGTTCTGAGACAGCATGGTTTGATGCGAACCTTTACTGTTGGCGAGTTCCGCCTTCAGTTTGTTGATATTCTCGTTCTGAGTATCAGCTGCTTTCGTTGCCTCATCCTTTGCTGCTGTCAGTCTTTGTTCAGCCGCATCAGGTTCTTCGCCATTCAGAATCTGCTTGTATTTCTCCTGCCATTCCTCCATTTCCTTCTTGGCGCTATTCCATGCCTGAAGGGCTTTCCTGTAAGCCTCCTCCTTACTCTTTTGCTGTGAGATTAGGTTGATGGTAAGTGCTTTTTGCTCAGCTAGTTTTGTGGCGCAGGTTGAAGCGTTTTCTTGGGCTTTGCTCTGTATAGTAGAGGCCTTGCTTTCATACGCAGCTTCATCCTTTACAGCCTTATCTTTGAGTTGGGTCAGCCGTTCTATCTCTTTCTGAATCTTGTTAAAGAGGCTCAGTTTGCTGCTCGCATCTTTCGCCTTGTTTTCATAGATAGGCAAGAGCAATTTCAGTTCTGCCTCAGCCTTCGGAATCTTTGGATACTGGGCGATGAGCGCCTTCCAATCCTCTTCGTAAGTTGCTATTTCACCCGACAGCTTTTCCTGCTGTTTCAGGAGCGTCTGTACTTCGCCGTCGTTCTGTTTTCTTTCGCCGGAAAGATCCTTCTCCTCTTTCTGCTGCAGTTTCAACAGATCCTCCTTGGCTTTCAGAAGTTGAGAGAGTTCTGTGGTGGCTTCCTCAAACTGTTTGTTGTCGGTATGATAAGGATGGGTCGTGCTGCCGCAAAGCGGACAAGGTTTGCCTTCGGTCAGGTTGGCACGATGAATCTCCCATTTCTCACTCACCATGAGGGTATAGGCATTTCTCAGCGTCAGGGTCTCTTGGGTCAGAGCCTCGATGGTCAACTTGCCCAGCGCCTCATCTATCTTGGCATTTCTCTCGCCCAAGACCAGGATGCGCTCCTCATTCTTCTGCTTTTCTGTTGTGGCAGCATCGAGATGAGCCACAACCTTGATGGCTTGCTGGACATCTTGCAGTTTCCTGTCGGCTGCCGATTTATGGCTCTGCAGTTCCTCTATATTCTGTCCGGCAGTCTTATTTCTTTCCGTCTCCCAAGCCTGTTCAGCTGCTTGCGTCGCTTCGTGCAGAACCTGTTTCTGCTTGGCAATCTCTTCCTGTGTCGCTTTGAGGACAAGGTTTGCTTTCTCCGTTTCTGCTTCCCATTTTTGGATGTTTCGGGCGTTTTCCTCCACGTCTTTCTGGGCAGATTGATTCTCTTTCTGCGCCAACTCCAATGCCTCTTTCTTTTCTTTCAGATTCGGCATAGCCGCTTCCATTTTTGTTTTCAGCGCTCTTGCTTCTGCGATGACCGGCAGCGCCTTTTCCAGCTGTTCCTGTGCCTTGCTTACTGCTTCCTTCAGACTGGTGAGAGTTTTCTCGCTTTCGCTGATGGCAGACTCTTGACTTTTGATGTTTCCTTCCGCTTTCAGGATGTTTCCTTCCTGTTCGTGGATGCTTTGCGTCTGTCGCTCTATTTCCTGCAGCAGGTTGACGGCTGGCTGTACTTCATCGTGCAACTGCAGACGGAGAATCTGGGCTTGCATCTCTTTGATGGCATCAGATGCTTGCTCCATATCAGTCTGGCAGATAGCGATTTGCTTGATTTGTTTATCATTTTCCTCAAACCATTGCAGATCTTTCGAGATGGCTTTCATCTGGCTGTCGAGTTCCTTCTCAGCCTTTTCCAGATGGTCGATTTCCTCCTTCAGTTGGGCTAGTTCTTCATCATTCAGCAGGTTCTGTTTAACGGCTTCCACCGATGCTGCCATCTGGTTGTAGGCATCCGTCGCCTGGTCTTTCGCCTTCTTGATTTCAGTAGCGATGTTCGTATAAGTTTCCTCGCATCCGATGAGTTTTTCCAGGAGTTCGTACCGCTCGTTTTCCTTTGCCGTCAGGAAGTTGGCAAACGAGCCTTGGGCGATGAGTACGGTACGGAGAAACTGGTCGTAGTCGAGTCCGATGATGTTCGGCAGCTCGTTCCAGTCGGCAGCTTCCTCTGTTATCTCTTCGCCGTTTCTCGTGATTTTATAGAGCGCAGTCTTGGCGTTCTCGTAGCGCACTCTCTGGAATCTGACGTGCCATTCTGCGCGGTAGATGCTGCCGTTGTTGGCAAGGAAGGTGAGTTTGCTGTAGCCTTCCTTCTTGCCACGTGTCAGGATGTTTCGGCTGTCGGTAGGAGCCAGACGGTTACTTTCGCTGGCATCGGCAGCTCCGAAAATCTCGATGTTTTGGTTCTTGTCTCCTTTCTTTCTGGGGTAGCGAGGGGCGCGGTTGTAGAGAGCCAGACAGATGGCATCGAGTAGGGTAGACTTGCCACTTCCCGTCGGACCTACGATGCTGAAGATGGTGCTCTCGCCTAAGGCACCTTCTTCAAAGTTGATGACCTCGCCTCCCTGTTTGTCAAGCGAAGCGAGGTTGAGTATTTCGAGTTGTAGGAATTTCATAATGATGATGTCGTTAATAAATCGGATAACATTTTCTCCTGTCTTTCGTTCATCGGAGCGTTGTGTCTGATGGCGAAGGCTTCTTTCAGCGTGTCGAGCGGAGGACGGTTGATGATGTCTTCTATGCTGGTGATTTGCTGGGAACCCTGGATGGTGGAGAGGTCCAGTTGCGGGATGATGCGCTGGATTTTGCAGAGCACGGCATCCTTTTCGTTGACGAGTTTCTCCAGTTCCTTGATGTCATCGCTCGATAGTTTCTCCTGTTTCACCTTCAGCATCACGTAGTCGAAGTGGTTGCTCAGTTCGCTGTCAGTTCTCTCTGAGAGTTCAGAATTGATGAGCTTCTGCCATTTCTTGAAGGTCAGTTCTTCCTCATCTTCGGGCAGGATGCGGAGGGCGTGCTGAGGCTTGTATTCCAGAAAATCTACTTTCCATTCCTTACTCTTGCCGGTTTCCTTTCCTTCCTCCTCTTCTCCGTGTTCTATGGTGATGAGGTCGATGCCGTGGGTGTAGTCTTTTTCGGCAAACGACATCGGGAGGATGCTGCCCGTATATCTTGCCCAGTCGGTGTTCCAGATATGTTGCCGCTTGTGGATGTGTCCGCAAGTCATATAGTCGGGATGGTCGTTCCATCCTTCCAGGTCCACTTCCTCCTGTCCGCCGATGATGATTTTCTCGCTCGCATCCTTTTTGGCGATATCCGAACCCTTGGCGTACATGTGTGCCATCATGATGCATTTCCTGCCCGGATATTTCTTTCGAGCCTCAGCCGTCAGTTCTCTCAGAAAGTCGTTGACTCCCTGCGAGTAACTGGCGTTCTGTACCACATCGCTTCTTAGAAAAGGTACGGCGAGGATGATGACTTCTTCTCCTTCCTCGTTGGTTACGGGGATGATGAGGTCATCGAAGGAATAGATCCAATGTCCGCCGGTTTTATCATCGTCCTCGCTTTCTCCCTGCTCCCAGATTTTCCTTACGTTTCCTCTTATTTCCACGTGGTATCGGGTGAGCAGCGGACGGGGAGCCTCCAGTCGGCTGGCGGAATCGTGGTTGCCGGCGGTAATGATGACCTGCATGTTCGGGCACAGTTGGGTAGCATCGGCAAGAAACTCGTAATAAACGGTCTGTGCCGCTGCCGATGGATTTCCGTTATCAAAGATGTCTCCTGCTATGAGGAGAGCATCGGGCTTTTGTTCAGCTATCTGCTCCAGGAGCCATTTCAGGAAATGCTTGTGTTCCGGCAGACGGTCGTTACCGTGAAACAGGTTGCCCAGATGCCAGTCGCTGGTTGCTAATATCTTCATACTCATAAGAATGTCTAATCTTAGTCTTTTTCTTTGTCTTTTGCTTGCAATCCTTTAGCCTTTGGTTTGCAATTCTTTGGCCTTTTGCTTGCAATCTGACTACAAAGTTAACACAATTATTTGGGATACGCAAAGAAATAAGCTCAAAAAACGAAGAATTATGAATGGAAAAGTAAAGATATTCAGGAAAAGTCTTGTTTTATATCTGATAAAGTTGTATCTTTGCAAGGTAGAAATCTTCGTTCGCCGACGTTGAACCGACATTCACCGACGTTGAACCGCCGTTCATCGACGCTGAACGGACATTCAGCGTCGGTGAACGGAGATTTCTCCTAGGATTAAATACTTTTCTTCCTAGGTTTGTGGTCTTTTCTTCTTAGGTATGATCATAAATACTGTAGGATGCAAAGGCTGCTGCAATAAGGAGTGATAAAAATCTTAATAAGAAAGGAAACTTATATGGCTAAGTACAAGTTGCAAGAGTTGAATGATTTGCGTGATGAAGGCAAGCGCAGAGTTTATCCCAAGATGGTGACCAACCGGACACTATCCCGAAAAGAGTTCGTTAAGATGATGCAGAACTACCATCGCGGTATTTCGGAAAGTACCACGGAGGCTGTATTGACCGATGTGGTTGATATGCTGACAGATATGCTCTCCATGGGTTACAACGTGAATCTGGAAGGTTTCGGCACCTTCTCCCTCTCCCTTGCTTTCGAGGATGAGAAGCCTAGGGAAATTCTGAATCCAGATGATAAGATGACGTATCGCAAGGTGGGCGTGAAGGACATCAACTTCAAGGCGTCCCCTGAGTTTATCAAGGATGTGAAGCGTGAAACCGACCGTGACCTGGAGCGTGATATGGGTGGTGTAAAGGTTATCCGCAAGCAGCTCTATTCCAAGGAAGAGCGCATTGCCCGAGCCCTGGAGGTGATAGAGAAGAACGGAGTCCTCACCCTAGGCGATTATGCCTCCATCAACAA